>Ga0183260_10003444_pt1 | contig 12751 bp, 13 predicted proteins | sample AntDrymUQ4972206_2_FD_129768 | JGI IMG/M metagenome (GOLD analysis project Ga0183260, IMG submission 129768) | Polar desert sand microbial communities from Dry Valleys, Antarctica - metaG UQ497 (22.06) (version 2) (version 2) | ecosystem: Environmental > Terrestrial > Soil > Desert | place...
ACCAGCATGACGCTGATCCTCTCGAGGAGCTGCGGGGCCGGATGGACGACCCGGCCACGATGGCGCCAGCAGAGATCTCAGATGTTGCTCGACACCGGGATTTGTCGCAGCGTCGGTCTCGGGCGTCAGTCGACCGGCAGCATGTGCTTGAGCATCGTTCCGGTGGCACGCTGAAAGCGCTTGCGGGCGCGCCCGTCGGGCACGGTTCCCGGCAGCGCCAGTTGCAGCTGCAGTAGCCCGATCCACAGTGCATAGGCGTGGACGGCGGCGTCCGCTGCCGCGGTCGGACTGAGGCCAGCTTGGCGCAGGGTGCTGGTCATGTAGTCGATCCGGCGCCGGCTGACCTGGTCCACGGCCTGTGCGACCAGAGGGTGGGTGGTGTTGCCGAGCAGGTCGATCTCGGCGTGCGCGATGGGTATCTCGGCGATGACAAGGTCGAAGAGGCGGCGCATCCGTTGCACCGGGTCCGGCGTCTCGTCGACCGTGTTGATGATCCCCTCGGTCTCCGCACTCCACAGGTCGAGCACCGCCCCTACCAGGGCGTCACGGTTGGTGAAGTGCCAGTAGAAGCTGCCTTTAGTCGCGGCGAGGCGGGCGGCCACGCGCTCCACCGCGACGCCGGCGAGCCCTTCTTCGAGCAGCGCCTCAAAGCCTGCCTGTGCCCAGTCGTCTGCCGAGAGGCGGGAGCTGACGCGCGTCATGACCGTACGCTACCGTACAGATCGACATACGGTTGCGTACGGAGGATGGGAACGATGATCGAGAACGTACACGAACGGCGGATCGCTGCGTCGGCCGAGGCAGTCGGTGAGCTGCTGGAGACCTGGGGCTCCGCCGGTGACCGCTTCTGGCGCACCGACGTTTCGGAGCCCACATGGCTCGACCGGGGGCTGAAGGTCGGCTCGTGTGGAGGTCATGGGCCGGTGCGCTACACGGTGACGCACCACGTCCCGCGCCGTCGGGTCGACCTGGCCTTTGAGCCCGGCCTCGGGCTGAGGGGTCGCGCCACACCTTCGAGATTCGGCCCGCCGGGGCCGACGCCTGCGTGCTGCGGCACGAGCTGGTGACAACGACCGAGGGTTGGCTCACGCTGCTCAGGCCGTTGCTTGTCGTCCTGCACGACGCGACCGTCGAGGACGTCCTCGATCATGTCGAGCGCGAGCTAACCGGATCGGCGGATCGGGTACAGCCCACCAGTCCCGCTATCCGCTTTCTCGGGCGCACTCTCCGATCGCGGGCCGTCGAGAACTGTGTGGAGTGTCCCCAAGACTTCGCTCCGGGCCTCGGCCCGATCGATGCCAGCGACTGCTTCACCACCGTGGTCCTCCCCGGCGACCCGATCGAGCCTTGCCGCTGGGCCGAGCAGGTGTTCGGACGACCGCCCCGGTGGGTGGCGTTCCTGCTCCGGTTGCGCGACGCCGCAGTCCGACCTTTCGGCCTGCGGACGCCCGGCCGCACACGCCCCGCAACGGGCTTCCCTGTACTGACGTCCGACGGCGATGAACTCGTCATGGGGATCGATGACGGTCACCTCGATTTCAGGGTCAGGATTACTGTGCGAGACCGTCATGTGCACGTGATGACCAGTGTCAGGATCAACAACCGACTCGGGCACATCTACTGGGCCGTCGTCCAGCACGTCCACCCCCGCGTCGTCCGGTCGATGCTCGGTTCGATGCCCTTCCCTGCCGTGTCATCGAGCGGAGCGACCGCGTCCGGTAGACGAACGCGGCAGCAGGACATTCATCCCCAAAGACCATCGGCCAGCGCGAAACTGACCGGCGGTCTCCCGGGGAGGTCGAGCGCGCTCCGGTAACGGTTCAACTGTCGGGACATGGCGTCCTCGGGCTCCGGTGCCTGCTCAGGGGAGGTCTCGCCGCATGATCAGGCGCGGCATTCGGCTCGCCACGGCGTCGGTGGTGCCGATGACCCGGAATCCGGCTCGTTCGAACATCGACCTGGTTCCCACGAACGCCATAGTCAGGTCCATCCGTCCTGGAGGGTCGACCGGGTGCGCCTCCACGGCGGGGGCCCCGTGCGCGGCCGCATAGGCAACCGCACCTTCGAGCAGTGGTGCCGGCACGCCCTGTCCGCGATGGCCGGGGCGGACAACGATGCACACGATGCTCCATACCGGCAGGTCGTCGATGGGCCGCATGAGTCGCGAGCCGGTCAGACGCGTGATCTCGGTGCGGGGCCCGGTGTTGCACCAGCCCACCGGCTCGCCGTCTCGGTAGGTCACCACCCCCGGCGAATGATCACGCTCGCACAGGCGCCGCATGGCTTGCTCCCGGCTCCCGCCGCCCAGCTTCTCGATCTCCCCAGCCCGCAGCCGGTGGGACAGGCACCAGCAGTGCTTGGCGCGACGGTTGCCGTTGATGACGTCAGCAAAGTCCTCGAACCGGTCCGGTGTCACCGGGTGTGTCTCCCAGCTCATGGTGTCACTCCATCACGGAACCCAGCGGCACCGGAGCCGGATCGCTCACCGGGACGTCAGTTGGGTCGTCGAGCCGTCCGAGTATGTCGAGGGTCGTGGACCGGCACCGCGAACAAATACTGCATGTCGAAGGCGAACTCCACCGAGACCCAGAGGCTGCCTGATGGCCGGTCGGGATGTCACAGCGGCCCTCGGCGGGATGTGCGCGAGGCTGCCCATGGACGCGCGTCGGCAGATCGAGTCCGCGGACGACCAGTCACTGCAGGGCCGGCACGTCGAGCAGTGCGGTGATAACGAGCTCGCCGATGCCGGGCGCTACGTCTGGTCCTTTCGGAAGACGACGATCAGCACGCGGAGCACGAGCACGGCCGCCACGACGAGCAAGGCGTACCCGAACAGCGTGAACAGCCGGACGGTCTCGGTGACCTGCGGCCCGCCTGGGTTGGCGAGCAGCAGCACAGCCATGAGGCCAGCGGCGGAGCCGAGCAGGCTCAGCAGCGCCTGGTGCAGCATGTCGGTGATTACCCGGCGGTCACGGCTGTCGGCCAGCAGCCGGACGTTGAAGTTGAGGCGTCCGTGCTCGGCGGCGTCGGCGATGCGGTCCATCCGACGCGGCAGTCGACGCAGCACCGGTAGCAGTGCGGCCAGTTCCTCCTCCGCCGATTGTCGAAGCCGCCGCGGGGTCAACGCCTCGGCGGCGCGGCCCCGTCCGGTCTCACGTGCCGCTGACATCAGGTCGAAGTCGGGGTCAACGACCAGTAGGGTGCCCTCGAGTGTCGCGAACGTCCGAAAGACTGCGGCCACTTGCGGCGGAACAGCCAACCGGTGCGAGGTGACCAGGGCGAACAGGGCGGTGAAGGCAGCGGCTCCCGTGGTGGAACCCGGCGAGGTGTACCGCACGATCAGCGCACCGAGGGCGCGCTCCAGCTCGCGTTCGTCGATCTCTTCGGGCCGGTCGACGAGTTCGAGCAATGCGTCGCTCGCGGCGAGGGAGTCGGTCCGGCCGATTGCCGCCATCAAGCGTCCGATCGCCGCCCGGGTGGTCCCGTCGAGGCGACCCACCGACCCGAGGTCCAGCAGCGCGAGCGTCCCGTCGTCGTCGACCAGCACGTTTCCCGGGTGTAGGTCGACGTGGAAGACCCCGTGCGCCAGCACCTGATCGAACACGGTGTCCAACAGGGCTGTGGCGATCCTCGCGCGCTCGGCGTGGCCGAGTGCCGCGAGGACGGGTTCGGCTGCGCCGAGCGGTGTCCCGGCCATCCGCTGCATCACCAGGACGCGCTCCGTGCACCACAAGGCGTGCGGCTCCGGTACCCGGACTCCGCTGCGCCCGGAGGCCTCCAGAGCAGCGGCCATGGCCCGCAGGTTGTCGCGTTCGGTGGTGAAGTCGAGTTCCTCTCGCAGTGCCAGGGCGAAGCCGGACGCGAGGCCTGCCAGGCCGAGCGACTTGCCCCAGTCTGTACGGGCTTCCAGCGTGGCGGCCAGGCGGAACAGGATGTCGAGGTCCTGCTCGACGACCCGGGTCACTCCGGGGCGTTGCACCTTGACCACGACCTCGGCGCCGCCGAGCAGCCGGGCGGCGTGCACCTGGGCCACCGAGGCGGCAGCCAGCGGCTCGGGGTCGACGTGGTCGAACACCTCGTCCACCGGGCCCAGCTCGCTACGCAGCACCGCCGCTACCTCGGGCCACGGGATCGGCGCCGCCTGGTCTTGCAGGTCCGTCAGCTCCCGGACGAACTCCACCGGCACCAGGTCGCGTCGGGTGGACAGCTGCTGGCCGAGCTTTACGAACGTCACGCCTCCCTCGTCCATGGCACGGCGCACCGACCGCGCCAGCTCGCTCCGTGAGGTCGACGACTGCAGGCCGAGATGCCGTCTCCCGCGCAGGAACCGACCCAGACCGTGTCGCACGGCGATGCGCAGGAACTGGGAGTAGCGGCGGGTCCGGTCGAGGTGGCTGCGCCACCCACGCCAAAGCTCGACAGGGCCCGGCAACGACCCGTCGGGTACTACCACCTCGGCGATGACGAGGACGACCATGGCCCCCAGGCTCGCCGTGCAGATGGACAATGCCCCGAGCAGCAAGGCGGTGGCCAGGTCCGTCGGCTCCGGCGGCAACATGGCCGCCAGCAGCGGCTCTGCAACCAGGAACGCGAGCAGGGCTGCCAGGAATGTGCGGACCGGACCCACCCGCACCCCCAGCAGCCGCCGGATCACGGCACCGAACACGAACACGGTCAGCAACGTGAGCGGGATCCCCAGCAGGATGCGCAGCGCCGTCCCCATGTCCGCCCCTCACCGTGTCATTGCTGTCGCCCCAGATCGCGGGCCTCCCACCGTGAGATACCACGGTCGGTCGGGCGGCCCGTCCGGGATCGCGTACGGATACGCGGGAAGGATGACACCGGCGAGGCCCCGGGTCACCCCAAAGGAACACCGGATGGAGCAGTCCCGCGCACGCAACTTCCGGCATGGACGACTGCGTGGGACGAGCCCGTGGCCGTCGATACGCTCATGGCTGCGTGCACCTGAGTCGGGGAGTCGGGTCAGCTGAGCTGAGCCGGGCTGTTGTCGAGTACCTGATACGGCCCCGACGCGCCACACGCGAGACGCAGCGGAGACCAGCAGAGAACCAACAGTCAGCAACACGGCCCACTCCACCACGCCTGTGTTGCTGGCGAGCGCCCCCACCACGCCGATCATCAGCAACGATGAGGAACGGCAGCGAAATCCGAAGCAGCCGGCCAGCGATCAGCCCGACCTTGCCGGCCACGACGAAGTCGGCCTTCCACCGGTGGACCGACTGCTCGCCGACCTTCTCCTTGCGCGCGGCCTCCGAGACCGAAACCCCACCAGCCAGCACGGCCAACACGACACGAACCTTCTTCTCCGGCGGGATCACCGGCGGACGCCCCATCCGGCACCTCCTCGACTCAGACGCCGATCATGCACTCACCACCGGCCTGCCAAGAAGATTGACGCGGGACACCGCCGTCTACGCTCACCTGCCCAAGGTGCACGCCGACGAGACACGCACTCAGGGGCTGGACCGGCTCGAGCTGATCCGGTCTCTGCAAATCGCCCAGACCCTGACTGTGCACCACGGCGCCCTGGCGTACCTGCTCGGCATCAACGCGCTTCGCGCCGCGGAAGCCGCCGCGGTCCGGATCGAGAACTACGCCGGCACCCTAGGCGGCCACCGCGTCTTGCACCTGGTCGGCAAGGCCACCGAGCCCGCCACCATGCCGCTGACCGTGCCCGTCCTCCGAGTCATCGAGGCCTGCCGGGGCCAACGAACCGAAGGACCGCTGGTGCTGCGTCCCACCTCCGGCAAGCCCATCGACCGCCGCGACGTCTACCGCATGGTCTTACGGATTGCGCAGGCCGCGCAGATCCCACGGCACATCAGCCCACACTCCCTGCGGCACGCCGCGATCACCAACACCCTCGACGCCGGCGTCCCGCTACGGGACGCGCAAGTCCTCGCGCGGCACGCCGACCCCCGGACCACCCAGCACTATGACCGTGCCCGCGGCAACCTCGACCGCCACGGCGTCCACTTCCTCACCGCTAAGGTGCGGGCGTCTAGCCCCCGTCCGCAGACGGCCACCCGGCTCGGCCCCTGCGTCGAAACCGCCCACAATGACGCGGCGCTCCACTGGAGTCGGGACAGACAGGTGACGGTTTTACCGGCGCTGGTCGTACCAGTCGAGGACACGCAGCGCCCGCAGCGTGTTCCACCGGCTCGGCCGCCCGTCGCCGTCCTCGAATCGGAACTGGGTCTCGCCGGGGTGGGTGTTCTCCAGCAGCCAGGTGCCGTCTGGCTGCCGCTTGTCTCGGACCAGCTGCACGGCCTCGGCCGCGCGCGCGTCGGGAGCGTCACCGGTGCGGCGGAAGTGGTCCAGGGCGCGCAGGACGTCGTATTGCCAGCGCGGCGGCCACGAGAACTTCAGCCAGCGCTCGGCCGGCACCTCACCGGTGCTCAAGCGTCTGAGCAGCCGCCGCGTCAACAGGTACTCCTCGCCGCGCCGACGAGCCGCGGCGACCGCGACCCGCCCCCCGGCCAGCTCGTACTCGAGCAGGCCCTCGAGCACGCAGATCGTCGAGTCGAACGAGGACACGGTGGCGCCGTTCTCGGTCTCGCAGTTCCAGCCGCCATCGTCGAGCTGGTCGTCGAGCAGACCAGAGACCAGGCCGTCGACGTTCGTTCCGAAGTAGGCGCCGATCGACAGCGTCCGGCCATTGATGCACGGCTCCACCTCGCCGTCGAAGAACGCCTGGCCGTCGTGCTCCCATCGGCAGTTCGCTGAGACCAGCGGGATCGTCTCCCGGGCTGCCGCGCTAGCGGGATCCAAGCCAAGGTCGCGCAGCAGCACCAGCGTTGGCAGCGTCGAGGTCCAGGGCTGACCGTTGGAGAAGTCCGGCTCGATGCCGGCCCGCCAGTCATCGGCGATGCGCCGAGGGAAGCACGCGCCGCCGTCCCACTGACCGTCGGGGTCGCGCACGGTCAGCAGGCGAGCTCCCCAGCCCTCGGACTCCACGCGGGCGCGTGCTTCGACGACATGCTCCGCGGGTGCATCGACGAGGTCGCGCAACACCTGCCACCGGATCGCGGGATCACCCTCGAGGAGCCAGTCAATGACATTCATGGCTGTGACTCTAGGTCCCAGCTCTGACATGGATCACTTGGTCGATACCGCTACCCCTGAGGACCCACAAACCCAAGGCACGCGCTTACCGGCTCCGTCTCGGCGTTCTCAGAGCCGTCATTCCGCCGCGAATGCGCATCGATGGGCGGACAGGTACAACGCTCGAGCGAGCGGCTACTCGACGACCGCCACCGGGCTACGCCGAGAACTGGCCAAGCTGTCCTGTACCGGCGGGCGGCTGGGTGCCGGAAAGCTCGGACCACTTTCGCAGCGAGCAGACAGCGGCTTGTTCAGCGGTCCCTAGCTATTCGCTCCCTCTGACGGTGCCGCCCTCAATATCTTGTCCATTGACTTGCCCTTGGCGAGTTCGTCGACCAGCTTGTCCAGGTAGCGGATCTTCTGCATCAGCGGGTCCTCGACGTGCTCTACGCGAACCCCACACACCACGCCGGTGATCAAGAACGCGCTCGGGTTGAGCCGTGCATCGGTGAAGAAGTCCATAAAGGTCGTGCCCACGGCCAGGTGACGACTCAACGCTGTTTCGTCGAAACCGGTCAGCCACTCGATCACGTGATCCAGCTCGGCCTTCGTCCGCCCCTTCTTCTCCACCTTAGTCACGTAGTGGGGATACACCGAAGCCAAACTGGTGGTGAAGATTCTGCTCATCCTCGCGAGCGTAGTGCTCTGCCCCACGGCACCCTTCAACGGAGCGACCTGCGTGCTCAACCGTCATGGCGGAGCAGAGGGGCATAGTCCGGTCGCCACCCCCATGTCGCGTAGAGGAAGACCCGAAGCCCCAGGATCGCCTCTCTGCGTCGTGGCTGTGGTGCGTGTTTCCGCCGCGTGTGCGCGCCGAGCGTAGTCTGCGCGTGGCGGGCCGTCGTACGTGACGACAGCTGGCGACACCTCGCACTTGCGCGTCGCCGACGCGACGCCGATGCAGTGCCTGACCGGCTGGGCGCAGGCCACCGACTTCGACAGCGACGTCGACGTGCTGAACTACGCGCTCACGCTGGAGGACCTCAAGGCCGAGTTCTACCGGCAGGGCAACAGCGCCGGCCTGGTCAGCGGTAAGGAGATGCGGTACCTCGACGCCGTCCAAGCCGACGAGGACAGCCATGTCGCCACGATCACGGCGACGGTCAAGCCGCTCGGTGGCCAACCGGTCGCGGCTCCCGCGGTCGTTTTCGGTGAGTCATTGGTCAGCCGGGAAAGCTACCTGACCATCAGCCACGTCTTCGAGAACACCGGCGTCCAGGCGTACCTGTCGCATCACCCGGCCCCGGCCGGCGCTAGAGGCGCCGCTTGCGCGCGTACGACGATGCGGTGGGTGTGGTCCCACACCGGGTCGCAGGCGAAGAGGGTAAGGACCCGGGCATCCGGGTCCGTGGGCTGGCGGGTCACGTGCCGGACGTAGCGGGACTGCCGCACGATCCTGGTGCTGTCGACCACATAGGTCAGCTTCCGATCCCGGCCGCCGACCCACACCTCGATCTTGTCGCCGCGGCGCAGCACATCCAGGTCGAAGAACTCAGCCCCGTGCGTCGCCCGGTGTCCGCTCAGCACAGCGTTGCCGGCCTGACCGGGCAACGGGGTCCCCGGCCAGTGGCCCAGACCCTTGTTGATCACCGCGTCGTACACGCCCTCGAAGAACGGCGAACGCAGCTCCATTGCGTCGATGCTGACCCGCCCGGTGGGGACTGCCTTCGCGATATGCACGGCCGGTACGGACGCCCCTGCGGCCGGGTTGTCGAACGACTTGACGGACCGTCCGTCACGCAGCCCGTCGAGCATCCGCTCGACCAGCGGCTGCGAAGCCCGGCCGACAACACTCTCGCTTGCGGGCGCGGCGACGCTGTCGCCGGCCGGACCGGGCCCGGTGGCCGCTCCGCGGTTGAGCGCCAAGAAACAAGCGGTGCCGGCGATCAGCAGGATCGCGAGAGCGCTCGCCGTCCTGCGTACCGAGATCCAGCGCATAAAGGTGCTTCGGACCCCACCGGTCGCGGGATGGGTCAACTTTCACGCAGCGTCAAGCCTGCACCTGACGCGGACGTGGCGCAGGCGCCTGGGTACGACTACGCATGATCGGGATAGACCTTCGGTTGCTGGCAGCCTGGGAAGCTAGGGCGCGCGCAGCATCTCGGCAGGTGGGTTGCCTCGCTGAAGCCGTACCCTTCGGGTTCGGGCGATCACAGCGATCTGGCTTGGGCGGAACAGCCTGCGCCCCTCGCCGCTGCACTGATATGGGAGCGTGCCAGCGTTGCTTAGCTGGTAGACCCGCGCCCGTGATAAGCCGAGCTGCTCGCCGACCTGGGCGGTGGTGAGCCAGGTCCGGTTACCTGGGCGCCAGCGGGTGAGAGACAGCCGCTCGACATCGGACCGGAGTAGACCCGCCATCGGCATCGGCGGGTCGGCCAACTCGCCGCGGCGGATCATCCTCGCCACCGTCCTCGGATGCACCCCGAGCAGCACAGCCGCCTGGGCGTAGGTCAACCGGTCGGCTGGTGGTTCTTCGGCACTGATCACTGTCACACAGTGTCCCCCCATGTTCACCATCACGCAGATCTGTGGGGCGACGACGCTGGCCCCCGGCCAGCTACCAGCGCGCGAGTGCAAGTGCGCGCCGCCGCGCCCTCGTGTGAGCCCAGGACGGGGGATCTAGGGCCCGAGGGCCGCACCTCCTTCATCGTGGCACCGCGCGTGGGCAGCGGGCGAGGGCGACCGCCGGGCGAGGATCGTCGAAACACCCGAGCGCGGGCGATCCCCCTGTCACCCGCAAGCTCACGACGGTGCGTGGGTCAGACAGCGGTGAGGTCCGGAATGCTGGCGGGGTCGGTGAAGACGGCTTGGGCGACGTCACCGATGCGCAGGTGGTGCCGCCGGGAGTGGCCGCGGAGCAGCTCGAAGGCTCGGTCGGCGTCGACTCTGTAGAGGTGCGCGATAGCCCCCTTGGCCCCTGGCCGGCGGCTACGCCCACGCCGGTCGTCGGGAAGCGGCTGCCGCCCTGCTCGGACTAGGCGAGAACGCAGCGGACCTGCGGCATCGCATATGAATAGAGCAGGGCGGCCAGTGGATGCTTCGACCAGCCATCATGGAAGCCCGCGTCGCAGAAGGGCTTCGCCCTGCACCAGGTGAAAAGCTCTCCGGCCAACCCATTGAGATCCACGATGACATCAGCTGGTCGAGCACTCCGACGACCCCGGCAACCAAACCCGAGTGACCCCCTTCAGCGAGGTGGCGCGAAGCACCGATCGCCTCGGGATCACCAACGCTGGGCACGCGCGCGTTTGGTCAAATCTGGTCAAGCCCGGTCACGAAGCCACGTCGCCGTGAGGATGACAATGGATGTCCCGCGAGGGAAGCAGTCTCTCCACATGCCACTGACGTTCCTTCCCGGCCCGTGCACCCGCTGGGAGTCAGACCAGGTCACGGGGGCCACCGAGCGGTTCTCCGCACGTCCTACCGGGGGCGAGACGTGCGGACCTGGCTGTGGAGAACGTCGCGCACGTCGGCTCCGCCGGTGGGTGGCGGGAGTGTGCTTTTGCGGTCGAACCCGGCGTCGTCGGCCGCCGTCGCGCCTGGCGGGTGAGCCTGGCGTCGGATTTCGTATACCAGACGTGTCGTGCGCAGACGTCGTCAGCGAGGGCGGCTAGCAGCACCATGGTCTGGGTGTGGAGGTCCCTCCCAGGCGGGCAGGGCGACGGCAGCCCGGGAGGGATCGGCGTTCTGCTGGTCCAGCAGCGTTCAGGCCGGGACGACTGACTGGTTGCGACGAAGGAGCCAACTGACTGCCGGGTAGCCGGTCAGGAGGCCGAGGATGACCCCCATCTGCATGAGGAACCAGAAGGTGCTGTCGCTCACCGGCGGCATCAGGTCATTCAAGTGCAGCAGGAGCATCCAGCCGACCATGCCGATGTCGAACGCAGCGACGGTGATGAGGGCAGCCGCGAGGGCAGACCCCACGGAGATGGCACGGGTGCGCCCGGTCCGCGGGGCGCGGCTGGCCAGCCGCTCATAGATCGCCAACATGACGATCGCAAGGACGGCGATGACGAGGATCATGGGCCACATCGCCAGACCCGCGATGGTCCAGCCGACCGCAACAACGAGTGGCACCGCAATCAGGTGTGCCACTGCGGATGCCCCTCCGCCGGGGAGCACGGCGACCGCCGTGCCTTCGGCCTTGCCAGCGATACCGGCAGTGACGGTCGTGGAGGTGGGGTTGGCGCGCCCACGGCGCAGATAGACCGCGACGCCGAACGGGCCGAGGTAGAGCGCAGAGGTGATCCACACCAGCTCTGTGGCGACACCGAGATGACGGCGACGGAGCAGGTAGATGTCGAAGGCGATGTAGGCGGCGCTGAGCAATGACAGCGTGATGTAGGTCCAGGCAACCGGAGTGAGCCAGTCGGGGACGGCGGAGCGCATAGGCATATCCCTAGTATCCCCGCTCAGAAGAGTGACACGGCCCTGCTGATGCTGATGAACCGGTTCTCGATGGTCCCGGAGTCAGCCCTGGACGCCGAGAACGGCGATTGCCCGCTCCGGTTGTACGTGATCCTGGTCTGCTGCTGCGACAGCGCCGTGGCCCGGATCTAGCCCGAGCCATCGCCCTGAATATGCGTTTATGCGACACAAGCGAGGCGCCCTGCCCTCATTGGAATGGGGGGAGGGCGCCTCGACTGCTCCTTCGGCGTGTCAGTCCTGGTCGTCGTCCTTGTCGTCGTCCTCGTCCTCGTCCTGGTCGTCGTCGCAGCTGTTGTCGGCGTCGTCGTCGGCGTCCTCGTTGTCGACATCGTCGCCGTCGGCATCTTCGTCGCCGTCGTCGGTACCGTCGTTGTCGCTGTCGGCGTCGTGGACGCGGGTGCCGAAGTCATTCTCGTCCTCGTCGCTGACATTGTCGGCGTCGGCGTCGGCGTCGGCGTCATCGGCGACGCAGTTCTCGACTGCGTCGTCCTCGTCCTCGTTGTCGGCTGCGTCGTCGTCGGCGTCCTCGTCGCCGTCCTCGATGCCGTCTTCTTCGGTGTCCGCTTCATCGACATCGGTGGAGTGCAGACCGTCGGTGACCTCGTCGCCGTCGTCATGCCCGTCGTTGTCGGAGTCCTCGTCCGTCGGATTGGTGGTGTGCCGGAACTCGCCGAGGTTTCGCAGGCCGTCGTGGTCGGTGTCGCGGTGGGCGTTAGCCCGGTCCGGGTTGAGCCTGTTGGTCAGCTCCCATCGGTTGGGCATCCCGTCACCGTCGCGGTCGGCGCTGCTGGCCTGGGCGGGAAGCATTGCGCCGCTGCCGCAACCGATGCATACGACGACGCCGACAGCGGCGCGCACTGCGCGTCGGGCGGTTGGGTGACTGATGAACATGGTGAACCTCCGGTGACTGCGGGACCCAGCCGCAGGTTGCGGACGAGCTTGAGGCGACGTGCTCACTTCATTCGCTGCGACCGGAGCGATGACTACAGGTAGTGCTGGAACGCATACCCTAAGTATTAGGAATGCTGCGGCTAGGGGGTCAACGAATGACCAGCTAGTCAGCCGTTCGGAGGTTGGCAGTCACAGAGGGTTGGAACTAACCACGCTGCTGGCGAAGGATCCTGACCTGTCCTCAAGGTCGCGGATGTGTGCTGGCGGCGACGTGCTGTTGCTCGACTGCTGCTACGGAGGCGCGTTC
>Ga0183260_10003446_pt1 | contig 12749 bp, 9 predicted proteins | sample AntDrymUQ4972206_2_FD_129768 | JGI IMG/M metagenome (GOLD analysis project Ga0183260, IMG submission 129768) | Polar desert sand microbial communities from Dry Valleys, Antarctica - metaG UQ497 (22.06) (version 2) (version 2) | ecosystem: Environmental > Terrestrial > Soil > Desert | place...
CTGATCGCGTGGCGCCTCTTCGATCGGATCGTGCTCTACGCCACCCGTTCGTTCGACTTCTACCGGAAGGCGATGCGCGACCTCGACTTCCCGCTTCTTCTCGCCCCGCTGTCCTCGGCGGCGTTCCCCGCGGTAGAGATAACGGTCTACGTGGGCATATTCCTCGGGGCGGTCCTCTTCTTCCTTGCTCTCCACGGCGAACTGTGGCTTGAGGTCGGGCTCGACTCCCTGCTCGTGCCGGTCGGTCTGGCGATTCTCGTGGTCGCGGGATGTGGGCTCGGCTTCTGGACGTCGGTGCTCAACGGCAAGGCGCGGGACACCCGCCTGGTCATGCGGTACGTGCTCGAGTTCTGGCTCTATCTCACTCCGGTTGTCTATCCACTCAGCGCCGTCCCCCCGGCCTACCAGGCGCTGGCTACGGCCAACCCGCTGACTGCTCCGGTGGAGATGGTGAAGCTCGGACTCGTCGGCGCTGGTGAGGTTGAGCTCTACCCGCTCCTCTGGAGCGCTGCGTTCTCGGCCGCCGTCTTCGTCTCCGGACTCTGGTTCTTCGCGCGCGAAGCGCGGGCCAGCGTGGACATCCACGGGCCGGGCGACGACGAGGACGAGGACGAGGAGCGCGACGACGTCTAGTGGCTGCCATCGACGGCACCTACGACGCACGGCCGGGTGTTGACGACGAAGGTCGGGACTGGCGGGAGTGGCTCGATCGCCGGCCTCACCGGCTCAAGCGAGGAAAGCACTACGTAGGTGATCCGAAGGCGGTAGTGCGTCGCGCGCGGGTCGCGGCCAACGAGCTGGGCAAGGTCGCGGTCGCAAGCCTCGACTCCTCGGGTAAGTACGAGTATCTGTGGATCCAGTTCGTGGACGGGGAGATAGGGCCGGGTCGTCCCTGCCCGGTGTGTGGCGGCACCGCACTCGAGAAGGTCCAGAAGCGCTTCCTGAGGTGCTCGACGTGCGATGCGAGGTTGAAGGCCGACGACGCGTGGGAGGTCGCCGCGGGTGAGTTTCCGTTTCCTGCGCCGCAGGGGCCGGCGGAGGGGCTCGCACCGGAGGGTGAGCCGAAGGTGCCGCGCGGGGACAGCTACCTGGCGATACTCGGGACGCACGTGCTCTCGTCGGACGGTGCAGAATCCTCGTCGCCGAGCATCGAGGACGACTTCCTGATCCAGCTCGGTTTCCGCTTCCACAAGCCTGTCGACTGGGCTCTGCCGCAGGTGCGACTCGCCGTGGAGGGCCTCGGAGCTGCCATACGCGTGCATCCTCCTCGTCCGCTTCGCGTTCCTCATCCCCAGACGATCGAAGCCCGGTTCCGTGTGCCCGGGCATCTGCTTCCACCCAAGCGGTACACGGTGGAGGTCATCGTCCGAGTGGTCCCGGACAGCGCTCGTCCGGACGAGATGTTCAAGGTGGCGGAGAGGAACACCCTCACGTTCGAGGTCGCTAGGGCAGAGGAGAGTGACGAGAGCATCATGGAGCGTGAGCTGGCCTCTCCGCTTGAGTGGGAGATCGTGTCGCGACCCCACGTCCCGGCCTGACCATCAGCGACCCGGCCACATGAGGATCCTCTTCCTCATGCGCCATCCGGGCTTCGTGCGCAACTTCGAGTCCGTCCTGCAGCTGCTCAGCGAGCGCGGACATCGGGTCCACGTCGCCTTCGACCCGCCGTTCCGGCTCGACAAATCTGGCGGGGTGATCCCACGCTTGGCAGTCGAGAGCGAGTCGATTACCTTCGGGCCGGTCCCCGATCGCTCGCGCGAGGCATGGGGAGCGCTGGGCACGCGCCTGCGCCTGGGCGTCGACTTCCTTCGCTACCTCGAGCCTCGGTACGCCGGTGCGACCAAGCTCCGGGCGCGTGCCGAAGTGCGGGTGGGGGTCGTGCTCCGGTGCCTCGGCCGTGTCGCCGCCCGGTGGCCGCGCGGACCGGCTGCGCTGGCGCGCCTGCTTGGTGGCGTCGACGCATCGCTGCCAGTGAGCCCTCGGGCGGTCGACTTCGTCCGAGCGCGATCGCCCGATGTCCTGCTCGTGACACCGTTGGTGGAGCTCGGAGAGCCGCAGACCGACTTCGTCCGTGCGGGTCGCGATCTAGGCGTGCCCACCGGACTCTGCGTCGCGAGCTGGGACAACCTCACGAACAAAGGCGTCGTCTCAGAGGTGCCCGACCTCGTGACGGTCTGGAACGACGCTCAGGCACGCGAGGCGGTGGAGCTGCACAGGGTGCCTCCGGAGCGGGTGGTGGTGACCGGCGCGCAATCCTACGATCACTGGTTCGACTGGCGGCCGTCACTAGAACGGGCAGCGTTCGTCGCGCGGGCCGGCCTGCCCGACGACCGGCCGTTCTTGCTCTACCTGTGCTCCTCGGTCTTCATCGCGCCCGACGAGGCGAGCTTCGTCCGGTGCTGGCTGCACCGACTGCGCGAGCGCCCGGAGCCCGAGCTGCGCGAGGCGGGTGTGCTCGTGCGCCCCCACCCTCAGCACGCCGAGCAGTGGCGAGACGCCGATCTCTCCGGCTTCGGGCCGGTGGCGGTCTTTCCCTCGCATGGCGCCGATCCGGTCGACGTCGGATCACGGCGTGACTTCTTCGATTCGATCCATCACTGCACGGCCGTGGTCGGAGTGAACACGAGCGCCCTCATCGAGAGCGCCATCGTGGGTCGGCCCGTCTTCACCTACCTTGCCCCGGAGTTCCGCGAGACCCAGGAGGGCACCCTCCATTTCTCGCACCTGACCGACGATGGTCCGTTGAGCGTCGCCCGATCGTTCGATGAGCACGCCGCTCAACTAGCGGCTGCGCTCGCCGGAAGCGGCGACGGGCTAGCCGGAGGGAAACGGCGGGAGAGGGAGAAGGTGCGTGAGTTCTTGTGCTCGTTCCTACGTCCCCAGGGTCTCGATGTGCCCGCCACCCCCCGATTGGTCGATGCCGTCGAGTGCCTCGGCCGCACCGCGACGCAACCGCGGCCGTGGCTCCCCGTTACACGACCGTTGCGGGTCGTGCTCGCGCCCCTCGCGGGGCTGGCGTTCCTGGACGTGGCCGCGCGGCGTGCGGTGCTCCGAGGGTTGAGGAAGGCGCTTGGAGTGCCGACCGTGCGTACGGTCGCACGCCGGCCGGAGTTGACTAGCGCCCTCCGCCACTTCCCGCTCCTGGCCGACGCGATCCAGACCACGCTCGACAGGGATGTCGCCGAGGACACGCTACGGCTCGAGCGCTCGCGAGGAATGGGTTCTGGCGTCGATGAACCCGCGGCGGCGACTGCGCGGGTCGGTACCTGAGCTCCCTGGCGAAAGGATCGCCGGGCGCTGGCCCGCGGGTCGTTATCGGCGCCCCCCTTCACGGCGGCGCCGAGCACCTGCCCACGGCGCTCGACTCGCTGCTGGCTCAGACCTACGGCGACCTGGCGGTGGTGGCCGTCGATGACGCCTCGCCGGACCACACGCCCGAGATCCTGGCCGATCGGGGGCGCCGGGACCCCCGACTCTGGTGGCGACGCAACCTCGTCCGCGTGGGGATGGTGGCGAACTGGAGGCTCGTGTTCGAGCTGGCGGTCGAACGCCATCCCCATGCGGAGTACTTCGCGTGGGCGAGTGACCACGACGTATGGCATCCACGCTGGCTCGAGGCGATGATCGCCGAGCTTGACGAGCACCCGGAGGCCGTCCTCGCCTATCCACAAAGCGTCGTGATCGACGCGAGCGGCGAGCTGATTCGAGGGCCGTGGTCCTTCGACACCGGCGGCGTTGACAACGATCGCGCGCGCCTGAAGGCGGCGACCCGCGGGATGCGAGCCGGAGAGATGGTGTACGGGCTGTTCCGCATCGGCCCCCTAAAGCGCGCGGGCGTGTTCCGTCCGGTGCTCTGGCCCGACCGGCTGTTGCTCGTCGAGCTGACCCTCGAGGGGACCTTCCGACAGGTGCCGGAGGTGCTCTGGCAGCGGCGCTTCGGGCCGGCCGAGGGGACTCGCGCGACGGCGCGCCGGCAGCGCCGGGCACTCTACGCCGGTCGCCCTCCCCTGATCGCGCACCTCCCCTGGTGGCTCGGGCACGCGCTCGCCCTGATACGTCGAGCACCGGCCGGCCCGCTCACGAGCCGTCCTCAGGCGCTATCGCTGGCGGTCCGCTACCTGGCGCTGACCGCGCCGCTCGAGCTCACCCGGGAGCTCTTGCGGGTACGCAACCGCGTGGGTACGCGTGCCTTTCGGAGCTCGCCGCGGCTGGCTCGCGGGCTCCTTTCGCTCGAGCGTCTAAGCGCGTCGGCCGGCCGCCCGGTGAAGCTGACCCCGGCGGATCCCCGGAGGCCGGGCGCGCCTCCGTCAAACGGCGGTTCTTGCCGACGCTACCGTCCCAGCCCATGGCTGAAGCCCGGACCACACTGACCAGGGACCGGCCGTCCGCTGCCGAGTCCCCCGCGGAGCGGACGGTCTGCCACTGTCGCCAGGTCACCTACGGCACCGTCCGTAAGGCCATCGACCACGGCGCCTCCTCGCTGTCGGATCTCCAGCACCAGACAACCGCCTGCACGCGTTGCTTCGGCTGCCGCTTCGACCTCGAGCAGGTGCTCGAGGCGCGCCTCGGCGACGCCTACTCACCGACCAAGATCGTGACCCTCCCGGTCCGGGAGGAGCCCTCCCGGATGTCCCGCGTCCTACGGCGCCTGGGCGTGCCCCGCGCCCCCGCGGGCGCTTCGGCCGTGCTGCCACGGCGGATGTACATGCCTGTGCTCGAAGGCTTCGAAGGCCACGACGTACGGACGCGGGTGATCCTCTACAACAGCTACGATGACCACGACCAGCGCACCGGGCGGCGCCGCAACGTGACGCTACGCGCGGACCTCCTGGGGCTCGACGGCTCTCGGCTCGCTGCCACCGAGGTGAACGTCAAGGCGCGCCACTCCGCCGTCTTCGACATCGCCGAAATGGCGCCGGGCGGCATCCCCGACGGAGTGGGCGCGATCAAGCTGGTGGTCGAGGCGGAGCAGCTCGGCTCCTTCCGGCCCTACTTCCACTTCACCAGCCCGGGCGGGATCACCTCCACCCACGAGAAGGCGGGCACCGAGCGCTCGATGGCCTCTACCAAGCCGCGGCCCTACTACTGGCTGCTGCCGGTGGGCTACACCCTGCACCCCGAGCACGCCTACATGTTCCTGACCGCGACGCAGCTTCACCCGCTCGACCGTCACGAGCTCGTGTGGCAGGACACCGAAGGGCGCGTCGAGCGCGTACCGCTGCCCAGGCTCGAACTCGATCAGAGCACGTGCGTGCCGCTGCACGAGCACTTCCCGACCGTGGCCGACGGCCGGCACGGGGGCACGGTGCGCATCGAGCCGAACTTGGGCATCCCCGCCGGCTTCATGATCCGCTACGACCCGAGGACGGACCTGTGGCGAGTTCAGCACCTGTAGAGGAGGCTCCACTCCCCCCGACGGGCTGGCTGCCGTCCTATGGCTGGTGGCCGCGGCCCGAGGACTTCTCGGTGACCGTGGTGCTCAGCCCCTATCACGCGACCGCGGACCCGCAGGCCCGCTTCCACTTCATCCTGCGCGGATACGCCGGCTCCTCGACGCCGGTCTGGGAGCGTGACCTGGGCGTCGCGGAGTGGGGCAGGGAGATGGCGGTCCGGCTCGACGACCTCGATCTGCCCGAGCCGCCCGAGCACGGCGGCATCCTCGAGGTCCACTCGATCCGGGTCGACCAGCCGCCGCCCAAGGGCTCCAAGTTCGTCGGCATGTGGATCGACGCCCAGGGGCGAGGCGGTGGCGGCTACCTGATCCCCACGATCCCGATCCAGGGGGCGGGCAAGCTGATCGCCCGCGACGACCTGCAGGTGATGCCAGGCGTGATGATCTCGACCGAGATCGACACCGAGGTGCTGTTGCTCAACCCGACCGGCCAGGAGACGAGCGCCCGGCTGAACGTCTCGAGCCCCGAGGGGCTCATCACCGAGGGGAGGCCCTTCGCGCTCGGCGCGTGGTCGGCTTGGCACGGCCGGCTCTCGCGCGCCGTGCCACGCTCGCGGCGGCTGCTCGAGGACTCCGCCGGCGTCGGCAGCCTGTCGGTCTACACCGGCTTGAAGGTGCTGCCGTACTTCGCGCTTCGCAAGGGCGATCACATCTCCTCGATGGACCACGCCGCGCCGATCTTCGCGTAGGCGCTTCTCTCCGACGCGAGGCTCCTCCGGTTCCATGAGAATCCTCTTCGTCGCGGCGAGCCCGGCCTATCTCCTCAACTTTCAGTCCACTCTGCGCTCGCTCGCCGCTCGAGGACACGAGCTGCACGTGGGGCTCGAGCGCGAGGAGCAGCGGCTGGCCGGGCAGCGGGAGTGGGTCGAGCGCCTGTCCGCGGAGTATCCGGGGAGGGTGACGTACGGCCCCGTTCCTGCGCGCCGGGACTCGGAGGGGACGCTCGCCTCCCACCTGCGCCTCGGGCTGGACTACCTGCGCTACTTCCATCCACGCTACGCCGAGGCCGACGACCTGCGGGCGCGCGCTGGGCGCCGCGCCCCTCCGCGCCTGCGGCGGCTGATCGACGCGCGCGCCGTACACGGACGGCTCGGCCGCGGCCTCACCCGGTGGACGCTGGAGCGTCTCGAGCGGGCGCTTCCTCCGGGCGATCAGCTGCTCGACTACGTCCGCGAACGGGATCCCGACGCGCTGGTGGTCACCCCGCTGATCACGCTCGGTACGCGCCAGACGGACCTCGTCCGCGCCGCGAGGCGCCTCGGTGTGCCGACCGGGGCGTGCGTCTACTCGTGGGACAACCTGACGAGCAAGGGCGGCGTGCGCGACGTGCCGGACGTCCTCGCGGTGTGGAACGAGGCCCAGCGCCGCGAGGCCCGCGAGATCCACGGTGTGCCGGACGACCGGATCGCGGTGACCGGGGCCCAGGGCTGGGACCATTGGTTCGAGCGGGCGCCCTCGACCACGCGCGAGGAGTTCGCCGAGCGCGTGGGGCTGCGGGCCGACCGGCCGATGATCCTCTATCTCGGCTCCGGAGGGTTCCTCGTCGAGAGCGAGCCCGATTTCGTCCCCCGCTGGATCGAGAGCGTTCGCCGCTCGCGTCGCCCGGAGGTCCGTGACGCCGGGATCGTAATGCGCGCGCACCCGCACTCCCCCCAGGCGCGCTGGCTCGCGCTCGAGGAGCTCGACCCCGAGCTGGCGGTGTTCCCCCGGGGCGGCGCCATGCCGACCGACGAGGCGGCGAAGGCGGACCTCTTCGACTCGATTCACCACTGCGCGGCCGTGGTCGGCCTGAACACGAGCGCCTTCGTCGAGAGTGCGATCGTGGGTAGGCCCGTGCTCTGCCTCGAGCTGCCCGAGTTCTACGCCGCCCACGGGGGAACCCTCCACTTCCGCCATCTCGTCCGCGAGGGCGGCGGCATGCTGCGGCTCGCGAGCTCCTTCGACGAGCACCGCCGCCAGCTCGAGCACGTCCTGGGAGCGCCCGGTGGCGCCGAGGAGAGCTACGCCTGCTTCCTCGAGGCCTTCGTACGCCCGCACGGCCTCGATCAGCCGGCTACCCCGCGTCTCGTGGAGGCGATCGAGTCGATCGCTGCCGAGCGGGCGGCGCGCCAGCCCGAGCGCCCGTCCGCCGGCGAGCGCCTGACCCGCGCCGTACTGCTGCCGGTGGCCGACGCGCTGCTGGTCGAGCGCACGAAGACCGTACGCCAGCGCCTCGCGCGCGGCCTGCGCCGCCGGGGCCGCCGGCTCCGGCGCGCGCGGAGGAGGATGCTCCGCGCGCGGCGGCTAGGCCGGCACGCCCCGGCCGGACGTGCGCGTCGACTTCTCGCCGTACGACGGCAGCCGGCGGGAGACGACGCGCAGGAGGCCGCTGACCGGGCGCAGCCAGAGCGGCATCCCGTGGGCTGAGCCCCGCCCGCGGGCCGCGAGGCGCTCGATCGCGTCGGCGAGGATCGGCGTCGCGGGCCGCTCGAGGCCGTGAGGGCGGACGAACCGACGTACGAAGTCGCGGATCCGCTCGCGTTCCGCGGAGGCGTCCCGCAGCGTCTCGGAGAGCTGCCCGAGGTGCTCCTCGAGGCCTCGACCGACCCTGACGAAGCCGCCACCCTCGGGCACGAGGTAGCGGTAGTGGATGGTGCCGCCCTGGGTGGCGCTGAAGTCCTCCGACTCGATCGTGAGCACGGGCCGGCCGACGATCGCCGCCTCGATCATCGCGCTCGTGTTGATGCCCACCACCGCCTCGCTGAAGTGGAGCGAGTGGAAGAACGTCATCTCGTGCTCGTCGGTCATCGGCAGCCGGGCGCGCGTCCGTGGCCAGAGCAGCAGGCCGTCCTCGTCGCCGCCGTCGCGTGCGACCCAGGCGTCGAGGTTCGAGGGATGTGGGCGGATGAGGACCTGCGCATCGGCCACGGCCGGGTCGGACGAAGCGGCGAGGGCCGCGCGCCACCGGCGCACGAACGGGATCTCGGTGGCCGGCGCGGCGATCATCCGCGAAGATCCGACGTTGAGGAGGTAGGGGCGGTCTGGGTCGAGCCCCACCTCGGTCATGAACGCCGTGCGGGAGAGCGCCGGCCGCCGGGCGAACCACTTGTCGAACAGCTGCGCGCCGGTCACCACCACCTTCTCCGCTTGGACGCCGTGGAGCTCGACCGCCTCCCGCCGCTGGATCTCGTTCCACACGAACACCGTGTCGGGCTCCACGCGGATCAGGCCCTTCGACGTGAGATGATCCCAGCTCGCCACGGCGAGGCCGACCGGAATCCTGAGTCCCTTCGCGCTCTTGACGGCGTCGGTCTGGTGGGCGCCCAGGTCGCCGCGGAGAACTAGAGGTGTGACGACCACGGCGTCGGGGGCCGTCGCCCGCATGAAGTCGTCCATCGCAGTGTCGGTTGGAATGGCCCGCTCCAGGAAGCGTGAGAAGCGGGGAAGCAGTCGTCCCGCGAAGGCGGGCATCCGCTCGCGCCGGGTGAGCCATGCGAGCCCGGGAGGCAGGAACTCCTCCATGCGTCTCCGCAGGTAGCCCGCTTCGGCGAAGCGCGGGTCGAGGTAGCGGGCGTAGTCCACGCCCAGCCGCAGGTGCTCGGTGAGCGGAGTCCACTCGCTCTCCTCCCACGGCACGGTCTCGGTCGTCACCCGCTTGGAGACTCCCGCAGGGAGGGGGTCAAGCCCCCGCTTCGCCGGCCGATCGTATGCGACGATCACCCGGTGCCCGCGGGCATCGAGCTCTCGGACCGTAGAGCCGTACATGTGCAGGTAGCCCGGATAGGGAAGGACGAAGAGGATCGTCGCCGGACGCGCCGGGGCCCGTCTCGTCGCACGACTCTCGACGGACCTCGCGAGGATGGGGGCCCCCCCGATCGGAGGAGATGACGTGACGCTCGCGGCTACTTGATCCATACCGGGGGAAGCTGCCCGGGGTAGCTCATGCGGATTGGCAGGTCACCATCGCCGCGCACGCGCACGGGCAGCATCTTCAAGTTCCTGGCGCTCATGAAGTCGGGTGCCCGCCGTCCGAGGTATCGCCCGGCGCCCGGAGCCTCGCTCGACGCCAGCCGTCTGAGCATCGCGTAGCGCACGCGACCGAGATGGAGGACCTGTGACTCGTACTTGGTCTCGCCCCCCTTCAGATCGTGCCAGACCAGCACGCGGTCACCTCCGGGCTCGCCGAGCCCGCGCTCGGCCCACGCCTCGACCCGCCGCCAAAACTCCTCGGGACCCGGCTCGCCGGGCAGCTCCCCGTCCTCGAGGCGCACGCTCGGGTCCTTGGCGGCGAGTACCTGCACATCTTGATCGGACTCGACGCGTAGGACCCGAAAGCCGTGGCGCGCCAGCAGACGGCCTAGCGCCCGGGCCGTGTACGAGAAGAGGTGCGGGACGAAGTGAAAGGTCTGCGGTGGGTGCTCGGCCCAAAGGTTGGGCACGGCGATGTAGAGGAGTCCGCTCTCGGGGAGCAACTGGTGGGAATGCTCGAGCACCCGTCCGGGATCGTCCACGTGCTCGAACACGTGGTTCAGAAAAGCGAGGTGCGGCGGCTCGGGTGACCGGTACCTCTCGAGCGGTGCTGCGGCACACGGGATGCCGAGACGCTCCTCCACGAACCTCGCACGGTGGTGGGATCGCTCGAGGCCGAGAACACGGAAGCCGCGTTCGGCGAACGCGAGCAGGTCACGCCCGAAGCCGGCACCCATGTCGAGTACGGTGGCCCCCTCGGGCAGGTGCGGAGCGCAGAAGTCGGCCACCTTGGTTCTAGGCCGGGGCTGTCTGGCCGGAAGGCTCTCCTGGCCCTCGGTGTCCCACTCCTCCTCGTAGTAGCGATCGAACCACTCAGGCCGCGGCCGCCGCCGAAAGAAGCCGAGCTGGCAGTCCACGCAGACGGCGGCGATCGCCCCGGTCTCCGTGCCTTCGATCATGCCGATATCACGCAGGTGATCTCCCAAGCCGCAAACCGGGCAGGCCTCAAGCACCATCCAGTCCTCAGCCTCTAGGTGGGCGACACGGAAGCGCCCGAGCACGGGTTGTCCCCGTACCGCGGCGACGGTCATCGCCCGGGCTCGATGCGGCCGGACACGGTGACTCCGCTCGTGCTCCGATGAGACCGAGCGCTGTGGAGGGGGAAAGGCATGACGAAGAGGTTCTCGAAATCGCTACGTCGATGGTCGCGGCGGCCGGTCCTCGAGGCTGCCGTACGTGCGTCCTCGGCAAAGTCTAGGAAAGCACGGCGGACGTAGCCTCTCCTCGGCCATCGACGTATCCCTGCTTCGCGCCCCGCCTGGCGTCGTCGAGCCAGTCGGCGTACAGCTCCGCAACGACTTCGGCAGGCTCCCCCATGAGCTGTCCGAGGCGCTCCGCGTCGGCACCCGCCGCGGCCAGCGAAGCGGCGAAGGCGTGGCGCGCGTCCCGGAGGCGGATCGGTCTGAGTCCTGCCCGCCTCCAAGCCCTAGCCGCACGGGCCTCGACACTGAAGGGGTCGAATGGGCGGCCGCAGGAGCTCCCGAAGACGAGGTCGCCACGTCTTCCCGGCCGCGTGAGATGAATGCAGAGCCCCTCCGGCGATGGGACGATCCGAGGTGTCGGGAGTGGCTTGGGGCGACTACCTTCCTTTGTGCGCGTCCTACGCCCGACGCGGACACGTCCGACTGCGGCGGCATGCGAGTAGCCGCCCAGGGGTGCAGGATGTAGTGAGACTTAACGATGTCCTCGCCCACGCCGCGGCGGGCCAGCCGACGAACCGCCGACGATCTCGCCGGAGCGTCCAGCAGCTCCGCAGCCCAAGCCAGGGCTGACCCTCTCTCCGCGGCATAGCACTTCCACTACAGGAAGCCCCAGAGGCGAGCTGCGAGGACCGCTACCGGTGAAGGTATCGTGCGGTGAAGGCTCGGGGCTGTGGCGATGCGCGCTATCGCACCCAGATCCCGCACCTCGACGTTTCCAGCCTTGGGCGTCTCAACGGTGGCCAGCCCCTCGTCGATCGAGAGAAGTGACGACTCATGGCTCGGCCGCACGTCCTTGTCGACGCTACCAGTACGGCTTCATCGGTCGTGTCGCGGCCCGGCCGGTACGAGTCCGGCGGTGCGGCCGCTGGTCGTCCTGCGGGACTGCCGCAGACGCCTCGCACTCCGGATCACACTCCTAGCAGGGCGGCACCCGGTCGCTCTCACCCTCGGTACCGGAACGGAAGCCTCGCCTCGATCTCGGCCAGGCGCGGCGCGGCGGCGTCGCGGGACGAGGGCCGGAGCTCCTCGGGCGGCAGCGGCCACTCGATCCCCACGACGGGGTCGTCGTGGGCGAAGCCGCCCTCGAGCGCCGGGTCGTAGTAGCCGGACTGCTTGTACATGACGTCGGCCACCTCGCTGGTCACGCAGAACCCGTGCGCGAAGCCTACCGGGCAGTAGAGCTGGCGCAGGTTCTCGTCGCTCAGCTCGAACGCCTCCCACCGGCCGAAGGTGGGGGATCCGCGGCGGATATCCACCACGACGTCGTAGATCGCCCCGCGGGCACAGCGGACGAGCTTCGAGATCCCGGAGCCCACCTGGAAGTGCATCCCCCGCACGATCCCGCGGGCCGACCGGGAGTGGTTGTCCTGCACGAAGGCGTCGGTCACCCCGAGGGCGGCGTGCCCCTCGCGGCGGTAGGTCTCGGTGAAGAACCCGCGCTCGTCGCCGTGGACCCGCGGCGCGAGGAGGATCGGTCCGTCGAGTCGGGTGTCGAGTTGCTCCATGGCGGCGGGGGAGGCTAGAGGCCGCGCGGTCGTGCCGCGCTCACGGCTGGCTCTAGGCTGGCCCGGATGTCCGTCCCCCGGCCCCACACCGAGGCCGGCGCGCCCAACGGTCGCGGTCGCGGCGCGCTCGTGGCGCGCGCGGCAGCCGCCCGGGCCTCGGCCGCGATGGGCGACCTCGTGCGTCGCAGCCGTCGCATCTCGTTCGCGCTCGAGCACGAGACGCTCGTCGAGCAGCGCGTGCGCCACGCCGTCCCGGTGCGCCAGCCGCTCGTGCTGGTCTCCCAGATCCAGCGCTCGGGCGGCACCCTGCTCTCGCAGCTCTTCGACGCCCACCCCGAGCTGCACGCCCACCCCCACGAGCTGCACGTCGGCAACCCCAGCAAGGTGAACTGGCCGGTGCTCGACCTGGCCGCCGGCCCCGGAGACTGGTTCAGCACCCTCTACGAGCGGCCCACGGGCCGGGCGTTCGTCGAGGGCTACAACAAGGCCGCCGACCGCTCCGCCGGCGCCGTCGAGCCCGACGACATCCTGCCCTTTCTCATCCCCCCCGCCCTCCAGCGTGAGCTGTTCGACGCCGCCCTC
>Ga0183260_10003447_pt1 | contig 12748 bp, 10 predicted proteins | sample AntDrymUQ4972206_2_FD_129768 | JGI IMG/M metagenome (GOLD analysis project Ga0183260, IMG submission 129768) | Polar desert sand microbial communities from Dry Valleys, Antarctica - metaG UQ497 (22.06) (version 2) (version 2) | ecosystem: Environmental > Terrestrial > Soil > Desert | place...
GAGTCGGCGTACGCCCTGATGTGGTGGTGCATGCCGCAGGTCTTCTTCTACGGCATCTTCGTCCTCGTCGGGCAGGTGCTCAACGCGCGGGAGCGCTTCGGCCCGATGATGTGGGCGCCGATCGTCAACAACCTGCTCGCCTGCGTCGTGCTGGGGGGCTACGCCTGGTGGTTCGGCGCCTCGGACGGCAGTGACGGCTTCACCACCACCCAGGAGGCGCTGCTGGGCGCCGGGGCCACCCTCGGCATCGTCGTGCAGACCCTCGTCCTCGTGCCGTACGCACGCGCCGCCGGGTTCTCGTTCCGGCTGCGCCGCGACCTGCGCGGCGTGGGCCTCGGCCGCACCGTGCGCCTCGGGGCGTGGACGGTGGCCTTCGTCGTCGCCAACCAGGTCGCGTACTTCGTCATCACCCGGCTCGCGACGGGGTCGTCGACCGCGGCGGCGCTGGCCGACACCCAGGCGAACGGCGTGACCGCGTACCAGAACGCCTTCCTGGTGGCCCAGGTCCCGCACGCGGTGATCACCGTGTCGCTGGTGACCGCGACGATGCCGCTGCTCAGCCGGCTCGTCGCGGACGGGCGGGCGCGGGAGGCGCGCGACGAGATCGTGTCGACGATGCGGCTGGTGCTGGCGGGGCTCGCCCCGATCGCCACCGCGATCGCCTGCCTCGGCGGCACGATGGCCGCGGTGCTGTTCTCCTACGGCGCCCTCGACGGCCGCACCGACAGCCTCGGCTGGACCCTGACCGCGTTCGCGCCGGGTCTGGTGCTGTTCACGGTGCACTACCTCGTCCTGCGTGGCTTCTACGCGCAGGAGGACACCCGGACGCCGTTCCTCGTGCAGCTCGTGGTGAGCGGCACGAACATCGTCGCCGCGGTGCTGCTGACCCGGCAGGCCCCCACCGACGTCGTCGCGACCCGCCTGGCGCTGGCCTACGGGGCGGCCTACCTGCTCGGCTCCCTCGTGTCGGGCACCGTGCTCGGACGACGGCTGCCCGGCGGACTCCTCGACCGGCCGGTCGCGGTCTTCGGCGCCCGCCTCGTCGCCGCGTGCGCGCTCTCGGCGGCGGCGATGCTCGGCGTGGTCGGCGGGCTCGACCTCGCCGGTCTCGACCCCGCCGGTGACGCCGGCGCGGCCACCACCCTCGCGCTCGCCGGCGCCGCCGGAGCGCTGGCGTACCTGCTGGGCGCCCGGCTGCTCGGGCTGGGCGAGGTCCGGGCCCTCGTCCGGGCGGTCGTACGACGATGAGCGGCCCGGTCCCGCCCGCGGCCGCCCGCCCGTCGGCGCCCACGGGGTCGGCGGACCTTCTAGCATGGGCCGAGCCGGACGGAGCAGACCGCCGGTCGGGACGACCACGGACGAGGACGGGTGCACGCGGAGACGCTGAGCGCCGGCGGGACGCTGGCCGGGCGGTATCGGATCGAGGACCTCGTGGGGGAGACTGCGCGGTCGCAGATGTGGCGCGCCGTCGACCACGTGCTCAACCGGTCGGTGGGCGTCCAGGTGCTGCGTGCCGACGACCGCTCGAGCGAGGCCTTCCTCACAGCTGCCCGCCGGGCCACCGTCGTCGAGGACCCCCGCTTCCTGCGGGTGCTCGACGCGGCACACGAGAACGACCTGGCCTACGTCGTGCGCGAGTGGGCCTCCGGGGTGTCGCTGGACAACGTGCTGCGCCAGGGCCCGCTGCCGCCCACCCGCGCCAGCGAGGTGATGCGGGAGGTTGCCGAGGCGGTCGCCGCGGCGCACCGCGCCCACGTACAGCACCGCCGGCTCGATCCCGCGCGGATCATCGTCAAGCACAACGGCGCGGTCCGGGTGCTCGGCCTCGCGACCGACCAGGCCCTGCAGGCCCCCGACGAGGACCTCGACGGTGCGGCCGGCGAGCAGGCCGACGTCACCGCCCTGGGCCGGCTGCTGTACGCCTGCCTCGTCGCCCGCTGGCCGGGCGGGCGCGACGTCGGTCTGCCCGCCGCGCCGACCGAGCACGGGCGGCTGCTGCGTCCCCGGCAGGTGCGCGCCGGGGTCGACCCCGCCGTGGACACCGTGTGCGACCGCATCCTCGGCAACGGCGCCCGGGGCCACGGCGCCACCCTGGACAGCGCCCAGCAGGTGGCCCGCGAGCTGGCCGTCCTCGCGCTGGGCGACGACACCGCCACGACGTTTGCCCCGGTGGACGACGACGACGAGACGATCCCGCGCGGTGTCCTGCCGGTGCCGCCCGACCCGAGGGGTCCACCGCCGGCAGTGCACGTCGTGCCGCCACCCCGCTCGGCGACCGGTCGGCAGACGCCGCCGCGTCCCGCCCCGCGTCGCTCGACCGGCGGACGGGTCCCCGCCTGGCTCGGCGCCGGGCTGCTGGTGACGCTCGTCGCGGTGCTGACGTTCCTCGTCCTGCGGCCGGGCGCCGGCGAGGAGTCCGGCGCGGGCCCCGGGGGCGGGCCCAGCGGCGGTGACCCGTCCGGCGGCACGCAGGTGCTGGACGTCTCGGTGAGCGACTTCGACCCGCTCGGCGACGGCGCCGAGAACCCCGAGACCGCCCCGCGGGCCGCCGACGGTGACGGCGGCACCGCGTGGACCACGTCGTCGTACTACTCCGAGCTGCCGCTGCAGAAGGCCGGCGTCGGGCTGCTGCTGGACCTCGGCAGACAGCAGCGACCGGACAGCGTCGAGCTGCTGCTCGGCGAGGGGCCGCTGGCGGTCGAGCTGTACGCCGTGCCGCCGGACACCCCCGCGCCGACGACCCTGGACGGCCTCGAGCCGGTCGAGTCCGTGGCTGCCGCCGGCACGGAGGTCACCCTGCGACCGGAGGGGACGCCGACCGAGTACCTCGTCGTGTGGCTCACCGAGCTGCCCGAGGTCGACACGGGAGTGTGGCAGGGCTCGGTCGCCGAGATCATCGTGCGCGGATGAGCGACGAGGACCTGGCCGGCCTCGACGACCGCGCCCTGCTGTCTCGACACGTCGCCGGCGACGGCGAGGCGTTCGGCGAGCTCGTGCGCCGACACCGCGACCGGTTGTGGGCCGTCGCGATCCGGACGCTACGCGACCCGGAGGAGGCCGCCGACGCGCTCCAGGACGCCCTGGTGTCGGCGTTCCGGCGCGCCGAGGGCTACCGCGGCGACGCGGCCGTCACCACCTGGCTGCACCGGATCGTGGTCAACGCCTGTCTCGACCGGGCCCGGCGGCGCGCCGTACGCCGGACGGAGCCGCTGCCCGACGACGACGACCAGCTGCCGCAGAGCGACCCTGACACCGTCCAGACCGCGGCGGAGGCCGGCGCCCGGCGGGATGCGGTCCTCGCCGCCCTGGCCCGGCTGCCCGCCGAGCAGCGCGCGGCGCTGGTGCTGGTGGACATGGAGGGCTACAGCGTCGACGAGGCCGCGCACACGCTCGGCTGCGCCCCCGGCACCGTCAAGAGCCGCTGCTCGCGCGGACGGGCCCGACTGCTGCCGCTGCTGGGTTCCTGGGCCCCCGCGGCTCCCCGCCCAGCCCCCGACCGGACGGCTGCACCGTGACGGAACCGTTACCCGCGGGGGTGCGTCCCACCCCTGCAGCGCCGTCCCCACCCCCCGCCCGGCGTCCCGCCGGACCCCCCGACGAGCGCAGGAGGTGAGCCAGGTGCCCGACCCGCGCGACCACGCCGACGCCGAGCAGCTGGCCGACCTCCTCGAAGGGGTCCTGCCGGACGCGGAGGCCGCGACGGTGGCTGCCCACCTCGACACCTGCGCGTCGTGCGCCGAGACGCACGCCCAGCTGGCCGCGCTGCCCGCACTGCTGGCCGCGACGCCGGTCCCGGCGATGCCCGCCGACGTGGCTGCCCGCATCGAGGCCGCCCTTGCCGTGGCGGCGAGCGAGCGGCGGCGCCCCGCCCTGACCACCCCGTCGAGGAGCCCGCACCCAGGCATCGTGCACGCACGCCGGCGACGCGGCGAACGGGTCCGGCGCTGGGCCGCGGGAGCGGTCGCCGTGGCGGCGGCCGTCGTGGCGGTGTCCCTCGTCGGCGACCTCGTCGGCGGCGTCTCGGCCCCCGACGAGGCGACCTCCGACGCCTCGGGGACCGCGGACGACGGGATGGCCGAGGAGGCTGCCGGGTCCGCCCGCGGCCCGGACGAGAGTGCCGACGACACCGACGCCCGGCTCGCGCGGGCGCTGCCCGACCTCGACGCCGGCGACTTCGGCGCCGACGTCGAGCAGCTGTACGACAGCGGGACGCTGACGTACGGGTTGGCGCTGGACGCGGCCGCCCTCCACGGCGGCGCGCCGGCGGGCGCCGAGGCCCCGTCCGGTCCGGGCGGCGATGGCACCCGGGCCGCCGCCGGCGCCGCGGCCCTCGCCCGCTCCACCTGCCCGGTGGGCGACCTGCGCGCGGCGGGGGTCCGGGGTGTGCTGGGGACCCCGGTGCTCGTCGACGGCACGCTGGCGCGGCTGGTCGGGGCCGGCCCCGCCGCGCGGCGCGAGGTCGCGGCGTACTCCTGTGCCGGAGCCGACCGCCTCGCCTCGGCCACGCTCGACCTGCGCCGCTGAGCCTGCGTTCCCCGGACCTGTCACCGGCACACCGTGCTAGTGTTGCGTGTCGTAAGTGACTCTGTGGTGTGAGTTGGCGACAATGAGGCATGTCTGTTGCTGCTGCCCTGGTGCTGCGTGCCGGCGACGAGCAGAGGCTGTCGGCGATGGTGCGGGCGTCGTCTGCGCCGGCGGGCCTGGCGCAGCGGGCCCGGATCGTGCTGCTGGCCGCCGAGGGCCTGGCGAACGCCGAGATCGCCCGCCGGGTCGGGGTGTCGGGGCCGACGGTGCTGTGCTGGCGCAACCGCTACACCGCCGGCGGCATCACCGGGTTGGAGGACCTGGACCGGTCGGGTCGCCCGCCGGTGCACGACGAGGTCACGGTCGTGGTCGCCACGCTGGAGCCGCCACCGGCCCGGCTGGGAGTGACGCACTGGTCGTCTCGGTTGCTCGCCGACCACCTCGGCATCTCGTTCGCCACGGTGGCCCGCATCTGGCGGAAGTGGAAGCTGCAGCCCTGGCGGACCGAGACGTTCACGTTCTCCACCGACCCGGACCTGGAAGCCAAGATCCGCGACGTCGTCGGGTTGTACCTGAACCCGCCGGAGCACGCCGTGGTGGTCTGCGTGGACGAGAAGAGCCAAGTGCAGGCGTTGGACCGCACCGCGCCGATCCTGCCGATCCGGCCGGGGCTGCCGCAGCGGGCCACCTCCGACTACGTCCGGCACGGCACCACCACGCTGTTCGCCGCCCTCGAAGTGGCCACCGGCACGGTGGTCGACCGCTGCTACGACCGGCACACCCACGCCGAGTTCCTGGCCTTCCTCGAGCAGGTCGCCAAGGCCTACCCGCGGGTCAAGCTGCACGTGGTCGCCGACAACTACGCCACCCACAAGCACCCGAAGGTCAAGGCGTGGCTGGCCCGCAACCGGCGGATCACGATGCACTTCACCCCGACCTCGGGATCCTGGCTGAACCTGGTCGAGGTCTTCTTCGGCATCATCACCCGCCAGGCCATCCGCCGCGGCACCTTCACCTCGGTGACCGACCTCGTCGACGCCATCGAGACCTTCATCGACGGCTGGAACGACCGCTGCGAACCGTTCGTGTGGACCAAGCCGCCGACGACATCCCCGCCAGAGCTCAGCCCCGCAAGAAGACTCCAAACACGCGACACTAGAGCACGGTGTGCCGGTGACAGGTGGGGCCGCGGAGCGAGATGGCGGAATCCGCGGCACCTAGGATGCGTTGACGCCCACAGCGGTCGAAGCCCCCAGCGCCCGCACCGTGCGCCGAGAGCACCGAGCCAGGAGACGACGTCACCGTAACCAACCAGACCACCGCCGGCACCGAGCAGGTCCGCGACGTCATCGTCATCGGCTCCGGGCCCGCGGGGTACACCGCGGCCCTGTACGCCGCCCGCGCGCAGCTGGCGCCGCTGGTCTTCGAAGGCTCGGTGACCGCCGGCGGCGCGCTGATGACCACCACCGAGGTGGAGAACTACCCCGGGTTCCGCGACGGCATCATGGGCCCCGCGCTGATGGACGAGATGCGCGCGCAGGCGGCACGCTTCGGCGCAGACCTGGTGCCCGACGACGTGACCGGTGCCGACCTCGCCGGCCCCGTCAAGGTCGTCCGCCTCAGCGACGGCACCGAGCACCGGGCGCGGACGGTGATCCTGGCGATGGGCTCGGGCTACCGCAAGCTCGGGCTCCCCGACGAGGACCGGCTGTCCGGTCGCGGGGTGAGTTGGTGCGCCACCTGCGACGGCTTCTTCTTCCGCGAGCAGGAGATCGCCGTGGTGGGCGGCGGCGACACAGCCGTCGAGGAGGCGACGTTCCTCACCCGCTTCGCCTCAGGGGTGACGATGCTGGTGCGCCGCGACGAGCTGCGGGCCAGCAAGATCATGGCCCAGCGGGCGTTCGACGACCCCAAGATCACCGTCCGCTGGAACAGCGCCGTCGCCGAGATCCATGGGGACGAGCAGCTCACCGGCCTCTCCGTGCGCGACACCCGTACCGGCGAGACCGACGAGCTCGCGGCGACCGGCCTGTTCGTCGCCATCGGGCACGACCCCCGCTCGGAGCTGGTCAAGGGTCAGGTCGACCTCGACGCCGAGGGGTACGTCCTCGTGCAGCCGCCGACCACGCACACCAACCTGCCCGGCGTCTTCGCCGCCGGCGACCTCGTGGACCACCGCTACCGGCAGGCGGCGACCGCCGCCGGCACCGGCTGCGCCGCGGCGATCGACGCCGAGCGGTGGCTCGCCGACCTCGACGCCGCCGCCGCCCCCGCCTCGCCTTCCCGCCGCCGCCGGTTTGCCCCGTAAACGTGGCGGAGTGCCGCCTTGCGTGGCAATGGACGGCCGGGTTGGGCTGGTTGCCCCGCAAGGGCCAGGCACCCGGTCCGCTTCCACCGCCGTCCGCCTCCGCGGCCGTACGCCTCCACCGCCGTACGCCTCCGCTGCCGTACGCCTCCGCTGCCGTAGGCACAGCGGGCGACCGGGCACGCCGATGAGCCGCGGAATGGGTCGCCGCCGGGCAGCGTTGTCGGTGTGGTACGCGACGCTCGGCCGGACCAGGCCGCAGCTGACCACCCGTTGAGGAGCACGTTCGTGTCGAACGCCCAGCCCGTGACCGATGCCGACTTCGCCCAGACCGTGCTGGCGTCCGACAAGCCCGTGGTCGTGGACTTTTGGGCCGAGTGGTGCGGGCCGTGCCGCCAGGTCAGCCCGATCCTCGACGAGATCGCCGGCGAGCACTCCGACGCGATCACGGTGGTCAAGATGAACATCGACGAGAACCCGCAGACCCCGGCGCACTACCGGGTGTCCGGCATCCCGACGATCAACGTCTACTCCGGCGGGGAGGTCGTGAAGTCGATCGTCGGCGCCCGGCCGAAGGCCGCCATCCTCGCCGACCTGGACGAGTTCATCAGCGCCTGAGCAGACCCCCGCCCTTCCTCACCCGAGCGCCGGTTCTGCGCGGGTGCACGTTTCCCAACGTCTGCTGCGACACCCGAACTTCCAGGGCGCTTGCAGCGCTGGGGAAGTGCGGGTTTCGCTTCGGGAGCAAAGCCGGCAGCACGCCCACGGGTGCGCCGGCCCCGAGGCGGAGCCCCGCCGCACGGTTATGCTGCCTCGCGCCGGGCTGACGGGTCACCGAGCAGGGGTGCTGCTCCGTTGCTGGCTGCCCGACAGGGCCGGCCCCGGCACCGGTTCTGGACGGACGGCCCCCCGCAGCCGGCTCCAGGCCTGCTCGACCGCCTCCTCCAGCTCGGTCCGCCACGCGGCCAGCACGCGGGCGTCGAGACGTACCCGCGGGGTCAGCGGATGCTCCCGCACGACGGTGAACCCGCACGCCAGCCAGAAGTCCAGCGGCACCAGGCACGGCGGTCCGAACCCTCCGCCGTCGGAGCCCGCGACCGCACCCCACCGACCCGCCAGCGCCTCGACCGCGCGGACCCGTGGGCGGCGCAGCGCCTCCCGGGCGACCCCCTGGACCAGCGCACGGCCCAGACCGACCCCCCGGCAGGAGACGTCCACGTGCAGCCCCAGCACCGTCAGGGCGTCCCCACCCGAGCGCGCCGGCACGGCGTACGTCACGTAGGCGGCGACGACGTCGCTGGGCGCGGTGCCGGTGCCGTTGGTACCACCGTGACCAGCACCATCTCGGCCCCCGTTGCTGCCCGCGTGGACGCTGCTGTGCACGCCCGGTCCGCGCACCACCAACCCGCCGGCACTGCCGGCGGACTGCGCCTGCACCCACCAGCGCCGCTTCACGGCGGTGGGGTCGTCGCGCAGGTCGCGCCGGGCGGCTGCGGCCAGCGGGGCACCGTCGGCGAAGCGCTCCCACACCAGGCACCCGGCACACCGGCCGGGCAGCCTCGCCAGGTGGTCCGGCGTCAGGGCCGACCCGCGACGGACCATCCTGCACCACCTCCCAGACCGGTCCGGCGACGGCCGCGCCACGGCGAGCCCCGCGTGCTGGCATCGTAGGACCGACCGGACCCGTGCGACGACCCCGTGAGGAGGACCGCGATGGCCGAGCACGCCCGTCCGGCCACCACCGGGCGCCACACCCGCCTGGACGCGTACGCCGACCGCTACGCGTCCCGCACCAAGGGCATGACCGCCTCGGAGATCCGGGCCCTGTTCGCGGTGGCCAGCCGTCCGGAGGTGGTGTCCCTGGCCGGCGGCATGCCGTCGATCTCGGGGCTGCCGCTGGACGCCGTCGCGGAGTCCGTCGCCGACCTGATCAGCACGCGTGGCGTGAGCGCCCTGCAGTACGGCTCCGGACAGGGCGACCCGGTGCTCCGCGAGCAGATCTGCACCGTGATGGCGCTGGAGGGCATCGTCGCGCACCCCGACGACGTCGTCGTCACGGTCGGCAGCCAGCAGGGACTGGACCTGGTGACCCGCATCTTCTGCGACCCCGGCGACGTGGTCGTCTGCGAGGCCCCGAGCTACGTAGGGGCGCTCGGCGTCTTCCGGGCGTACGAGTGCGACGTGGTGCACGTCGAGATGGACGAGCACGGTCTCGTGCCGGAGGCGTTGCGCGACACGCTCGGCGCGGCCCGCCACGCCGGGACCAGGGTGAAGCTCGTCTACTCCGTGCCGACCTACCACAACCCCGCCGGGGTCACGCTGACCGCGGCGCGACGGGCCGAGGTCCTCGAGATCTGCGCCACGCACGACGTGCTGCTCGTGGAGGACAACCCGTACGGGCTGCTCGGCTTCACCGACGGGCCGCCCCGGGCGATGCGGGCCGACGAGGACGAGCGGGTGGTCTACCTGGGGTCGTTCTCCAAGACCTTCGCGCCGGGGCTGCGCGTCGGCTGGGTGCTCGCCCCGCACGCGGTCCGCGAGAAGCTCGTCCTCGCGCAGGAGTCCGCAACCCTGTGCCCGCCGTCGTTCTCCCAGGCGGTGGTGTCGACCTACCTCGCCGAGCACGACTGGCGCGGGCAGGTGAAGGCGTTCCAGGAGACCTACCGCGAGCGACGCGACGCGATGCTCGCCGCCCTCGACGAGCACCTGCCCCCGGGGACACGCTGGACCCGGCCCGACGGCGGCTTCTACGTGTGGCTCACGCTGCCGGCGGGCCTCGACGCCAAGGCCATGCTGCCGCGGGCGGTCACCGCCCGGGTCGCGTACGTGCCCGGCACCGCCTTCTACGCCGACGGTGCCGGTCGCCGCAGCATGCGGCTGTCGTACTGCCACCCCACGCCGGAACGCATCGACGTGGGCGTCCGCCGCCTCGCGGGAGTGCTCGGCGCCGAGCTCGACCTGCGCGCGACGTTCGGGTCGTCGACGCCTGCGGCCGGCCGCGGCAGCAGCCCGTACGAGATGCCCGAGCCGGACTCCTCGTGAACGAGCAGCGCGCACACGATCCCAGCGCGGCCTCGACCGCCCCCGCGCACGGGGGCCGCGTCGTCGTGCTGGCCGGCGGGCTGTCGCACGAGCGGGAGGTGTCGTTGCGCTCCGGACGTCGGGTCGGCGAGGCACTGCGCCGACGTGGTCTCGAGGTCGACCAACGCGACGTCGGCGCCGACCTGGTGCCCGCACTGACCGCCGACCCGCCCGACTGCGTGCTCCCGCTCCTGCACGGCCAGGCCGGCGAGGACGGGGCGCTGCGCGAGGTGCTCGAGCTGGTCGGCGTCCCGTACGTCGGGTCCCGGCCGGCGGCGTGCCGGCTGGCGTTCGACAAGCCGGTCGCCAAGGCCGTCGTCGCCCGCGCGGGCGTGCGGACCCCCGCCGCGGTGGCGTTGCCCGCGGACACGTTCAAGGAGCTCGGTGCCGCCGGGGTGATGGACCTGCTGCTCGGTCGCATCGGGTTGCCGCTGGTGGTCAAGCCCGCCCGCGGTGGCTCTGCGCTCGGGTGTGCGGTCGTACGCGCGCCGGACGAGCTGCCCGGGGCGATGGTGGGGTGCTTCGGCTACGACGCGGTCGCGCTGGTGGAACGGTTCGTCGTCGGCACCGAGGTCGCGGTGACCGTGCTGGACCAGGGCCACGACGCAGAGCCGCCGCGGACCCTGCCCGCGGTGGAGATCCGCCCCGACGGTGGCGTGTACGACTACGCCGCGCGCTACACCGCCGGTGCCACCGAGTTCGTGGTCCCCGCGGAGCTGGGCGACCCGGCGGCGGCGGCCTGCGCGGTCACGGCGGTGACCGTGCACGACGCGTTGGGCCTGCGACACCTGTCGCGCAGCGACCTGGTCGTCGACGCGGCGGGCCAGGTGTGGTTCCTCGAGGCCAACGTCGCACCGGGGGTCACCGAGACGTCGCTGGTGCCACTCGCCCTCGAGGCGGCCGGCCTCGACCTGGGCGGGGTGGTCGCCGGGCTCGTCGACCGGTCGGTCGCCGCCGACCGGAGCATCGTCGACGCATAGACGGGTCGCTTCGTCGCAGTGTCCCCATGTCGCAGGTCCCTCTGTCGCGGTGTCGACATGTCGTTGTGTCGCCCTGTCCCCGTGTCGTGACATCGAGGTGTCGACGAACCGCTCGCGCCCGACCTCAGGGCGTCGGGGGATCCATCAGGTCGACGATCCGCTCTAGGTCGTCCAGGGAGGCGAACTCCACGCTGATGCGTCCCTTCCGCCGGCCGAGGTCGACCCGGACCCGGGTGTCGAACCGGTCCGACAGCCGCGCCGCGAGGTCCGGCAGCCGGGGTGCGGTCAGCGACCCGGTACGCGGTGCCGGAGCGGGCCCCCGGTCGGTGTGTTCGTCCGGCGGCAGACCGACTGCCACGGCCTCCTCCAGGGCCCGCACGGACAGTCCCTCGGCGACCGTACGGTGCGCGAGGCGCTCCTGCGCCTCGGGGTCGGCGACCGACACCAGCGCCCGGGCGTGCCCGGCGGACAGCACGCCGGCGGCCACCCGGCGCTGCACGGCGGCGGTGAGGCGCAGCAGGCGCAGGGTGTTGGTGATCTGCGGACGGGACCGCCCGATCCGGGTCGCGAGCTCCTCGTGAGTGCACCCGAAGTCGTCGAGCAGCTGCTGGTAGGCCGCCGCCTCCTCCAGCGGGTTGAGCTGCGAGCGGTGCAGGTTCTCCAGCAGCGCGTCCCGCAGCATCGCGTCGTCCGCGGTGTCCCGGACGATGGCCGGGACCGCGGTGAGCCCGGCCTCCCGGGCGGCCCGCCAGCGACGCTCCCCCATGACCAGCTCGTAGCTGCGGCCCTCGAGCGGCCCGCCGTCGACCGGGCGGACGACGATGGGCTGCAGCAGCCCGACCTCGCCGATCGACGCGACCAGCTCGGCCTGCGCCTCGGCGTCGAAGTCCTGCCGGGGTTGTCGGGGGTTGGGTCGGATGTCGTCGGCGGGGAGCTCGGCGAAGTACGCGCCGACGACGCTGCCGGGCCCGCCGGGGTCGGCCCCGCCCTCGGCGCCCGCGGCGGCCCCGGCCGGGACGTCCGTCCCCCCGTCGTCCTCGTCGAGGGGTCCGGTCGCCGGCCCGGGAGCCGGCTCCGGGGACGGTGCCCGGGGTGGGGCGGTGGGGATGAGCGCGCCGAGTCCGCGTCCGAGTCCTCGCCTGGGTGTCATGCCCCGCCTCCCTGCACGCTCCCGCCGCGCACGGCAATCTCTCGCGCGGCTTCCAGGTACGACAGCGCGCCCGCCGAGCTCGTGTCGTACGTGATCACGGTCTGCTGGTAGCTCGGCGCCTCCGAGATCCGCACCGAGCGGGGGATCGCCGTACGCAGGACCTGGTCGGGGAAGTGCGTGCGCACCTCGTCGGCCACGCCGGTCGCCAGTCGGGTCCGGGAGTCGTGCATCGTCAGCACGATCGTGCTGACGACGAGGTCGGGGTTGAGGTGGGCACGCACCATCTCCACCGTACGCAGCAGCTGGCTCACCCCCTCCATCGCGTAGTACTCGCACTGGATCGGGATGAGGATCTCCTCGCTCGCCACCAGGGCGTTCAGCGTGAGCAGTCCGAGGGACGGCGGGCAGTCCACGAAGACGTAGTCGTAGCGCCGCCCGGCCCGCTCCTCCTCGTTCAGGTACGCGGTCAGTGCTCGGCGCAACCGGGACTCCCGCGCCACCAGCGACACCAGGTCGATCTCGGCGCCGGCGAGGTCGATCGAGGCCGGCACGACCGTCAACCCCGGCAGCTGGGAGCAGCCCTGGACCACGTCGCGCACCGGGGTGCCGCCCACGAGGACCTCGTAGACGCCCGGGGTGCCCTCGGTGTGCTCGATCGCCAGCGCGGTCGATGCGTTGCCCTGCGGATCGAGGTCGACGACGAGGACC
>Ga0183260_10003448_pt1 | contig 12748 bp, 10 predicted proteins | sample AntDrymUQ4972206_2_FD_129768 | JGI IMG/M metagenome (GOLD analysis project Ga0183260, IMG submission 129768) | Polar desert sand microbial communities from Dry Valleys, Antarctica - metaG UQ497 (22.06) (version 2) (version 2) | ecosystem: Environmental > Terrestrial > Soil > Desert | place...
AGGACACGCGTCACCGGATGCTGGGCAAGCCAGTCGATCTCGATGTCAGGCACCAGCTCGCGCAACTCGCGGGCGATCGCGACGTCGCGAAGCGCGTGACCGAGGCCGATCGGTGAGCAGACCATTAGCGCGCGCTTGCCGCCGTTTCGCCTTACGTTCCTGGCTACGGTCGGGGGGGCGGCTTCCGTCATCGGTCTCCTTCTGTTGGCAGGACTGCGACCTGCCTACGTTCTGCTCGGGGATGGCTGTCAGGCCCATCCGAGGGCAGGGAATCGATGAACCGACGCAGGGCGAGGTTGACGACAACCGGGTAACGGCCACCGGGGAGGTGGCCGGCGCCGGCCACCTCGAACAGCTCGCCGCCCGTGATCTCGGCTAAGGCCCGTCCCCAGTCAACGGGGGTCGTCAGATCGCGATCGCCGTGGACGACGAGCACCGGGCACTGCACGCGTTTGGCGGCAACGCGTGCGGAAGCAGGGTCGCGCAGGCAATCTGCCAGCCACGAGTCCGCGGCAACGTCGCCGGTGCCCTCGAGCATCCACTCGATCGCGTCCTCGGCTAGCTTCGTGGCGTGGGGGTCCGTCACGACGATCCGATCGACAAACCACCGGGCGAATCCCTCGTAATCGTCGACCATCTGCTGCCGAGCGAACATCCTTGCGGGCTCGAGCGGCCCGATCCGGCGTGCGGCCCGGCGCAAGGTGGACGAGCGGCGCAGCTCGGAGACGCTCTTCCTGCTTGAGCCGAGCGTGGTCAGGCGCCGGCGCCACCGGCGCGGTTCGTCGGCGGTCTTCCACAGGGCGTCGAGCGGCGGCCAGGGGGTGAGCGGGATGAACGCCCCGGCGACGATCAGCGCGGCGACGCGGTCGGGGTGGTCCCCGGCGAGGAGGAGCGCCGTCTGGGCGTGGCGGGACTTGCCCATGACCACGGCCTGTCCGCTGTCGGTGGCATCCATTACGGCCAGCGTGTCGGCCACATACTCGCCGAGCGCGTAAGCGCCGGATCCCTTGGGCTTGTCCGACTTTCCCGTCCCGCGGGGATCGACCGCCACAACCCGGTAATGCCGGGCCAAGTACGGGACCTGGGCCTTGAAGGACCGCGCCGGTAGCGTCCAACCGGGCAGCAGCAGGACCGTGGGCTCGCCGTCGCCGTACACCTCGTAGAAGACGCGCACGCCATCGCGTTCCACGAAGCCTTCGCTGTCGGGATAAAGCGCTCTCATCCAGCCGATTTCCCCTCGGTCAGGGACCAGGTGACCTCGTACCCCAGATTGTCGGCCCGCGTGATGCCACCAAAGATGACGTCAAGGGCGGCGAACTGGCTGCGATACGCGATTACGGCCTCCAGCTTGCTCTGCCTCTGCGCCCTCGCGAGGCGGTGGACCTCTGGGGTTGCGCGCGCGGCGGCGGCACCGGCATCGCGCAGGGACCGCTCCCAGAACGGGGCCGGGTCCACGCGCTTCTCCTTGCCGACAACGAATGCGGGCCAGCCGAAGCGCAGGGCGTGGGGAAGGTCTGCATAAAGCGAGATGGCGATCCCCGTCTCGCGCGCGACCCGAAGCGCCGCATCGCGGACCAGCACGTGGTCCACGATGGTTGGATCGATCGCGGCGGGGGCATAGATCGCATCGGCGTCGGCGAGTGCGGCCGCCACCCGTTCGGTGAAGGGCTCGACCGGCAGCGCGGTGGCACGATACTGCTCGTCAAGGAGGTCGAGGTTATGGGCTTCGCGCCCGGCCAGGGCCAGCGCGGCCTTGTCCTCCGCGAGGCGCTCCTTAACGCGCGCCCTGGAGTTTGTCGCCCCCGTCATCAGATCCCAGTACGGAAGGACGCCGTTTGCGCTTGGCAAGCCGGTGAAGACGTTGACGACACCTACCTGCCCTTTGCCTGAGAGCAGGTGCCAGCAAGACAGCACCGCGTCATCCAGGTGCGGGGAGACGATGATCGTGGGGCGCTCCATCGGCTTACGACCTTAGATGCTCCAGTTGGGCCCGTCCATGTACTTGTACACAAAGCCGGGCGGCACTTCGGCCCGCCAAGTCACGCTGCCTGCCGGGCGAGGCCCTCGAGATCGAGCACCGTGATCCGCCGGCGCTCGGTCACGACCAGCTCCAGGTCGCGGAGCGTGTGAAGCGCTTTCGCAACCGCCTCGCGCGAGGATGCGGTCCAGCCGGCCAGCTCCTCCTGGGAAAGCCGCAGGTCAATGACGATTCCCGCGTCCGTTGCTTCCCCGTATCGCTCGGCCAGCTCAACCAGCCGGGCCGCCACTCGTCCGAGGGTGTGCGAAGCGGCGAATTCGATCCGCTTGCGATCGGCGTCGCGAAAGCGGTGCGTGACCATGCGCAGCAAAATCAGGCAGGCGGCCGGGTGTGATTCAAGGAAGCCCCTGAAGTCCGTCGCGCTGATCGCCAGCGCCTCCACCGGCTCGAGTGCCTCGACGGTGCCGGAACGCGGCTCGTCGTCAATCACCGATATCTCTCCGAGCAGGTCTCCGGGGCCACAGAAACGCAAAATCACCTCACGGCCGTCCTGGATTGCGCTGTTCACCTTGACCCGTCCCGATTCGATCAGGAATACCTCCTCGCCGATCTGCCCTTCGTACATCAGCGTTGCGCCGGCGGGGAATAGCCGTCTGCCGCCCCGTGCCCGAAGTTGCTCTCGCTCTGAGGGCTCGAGCATTTCAAGGAAACCCGGTTCGGTTGGCGCCCCCGCTCGCTCCACGAAGCGACGATACCGCGCAGGAAGCGTGGGCGACAATGAGCAATAGCGGCGCACTTAGAATGCTTGCGTGAGGGCAGCGCGTGGATCCTGTTCTGAGTGCGGTGCCAAGCTCGTCCCTGGTGCCGGCTTCTGTGCGTTCTGCGGAGCCGCGGTCACTGACGAGACCTCAGCTACGCGGGAGGTTCTTGCGGGTGCGTTACCGGCTCGCGATCGGCGCGAAGGGCGGAAGGTCGTGACCGCGCTGTTCGCGGACATCGTGGGTTCGACCGCCCTTGGCGAGCGGCTTGACCCCGAGGACTACCGGCAGGTGATCGGCGACGCGGTCGCGACCATGGTTACGGCGGTCGAGCAGTACGGCGGCGAAATCCGCGACCTCGCAGGCGACGGCGTGCTGGCGCTCTTTGGGGCGGACGTATCCCACGAGGACGATCCCGAACGGGCGGCGCTGGCGGCGCTGGAGATCATCGATCGGATCAGCCGCTACGCCGAACAGGTTGCCTTGGAGTGGCAGATCGACGGCTTCAATGTGCGCGTCGGTGTCGAGACCGGGTTGGTCGTGCTGGGGCTTGTCGGCGGGGGGGGCACGATCCAGTTCGGAGCGATGGGAGACACGCTGAACACCGCCGCCCGATTGCAATCTGCTGCCGAGCCGGGGGCCGTCGTCGTCGGCGCGGTTACACACGGCCTGGTCGAGCCGCTGTTCGACTGGGGAGGACCGACTTCGTTGACCCTCAAGGGCAAGGCCCAGCCGGTCGAAGCCCACCGACTGCTTCGAGAACGCCCCAACGCGCCGACGCTGCGTGGTTTGCGCCAGATTGGAACGCGACTGATCGGCCGTGAGGACGAGCTGGCCATTGGGCGTGAGGCGATCGCCGACGTCAAGGCTGGGCACGGCCGGATCCTCGTCGTCACCGGTGAGGCCGGCATCGGCAAGACCAGGTTCGTCGCCGAGCTCCGGGCCGCGTTCGCGGGCGGCGGCACGGGGGATGCCCCGTGGCTTGAGGGTCACGGCGTTTCCTACGCAGCCGCTGAGCCCTACCTGCCGTTCCGGCAGGCGCTGCGTATGACGGTCACAGCACAGGCTGCGGAAGCATCGGCGCTGCTCCGGTCGGTGATTGGCATGCCTCTGAGTGCAGCGCACGTCGCTCAGCTCGAGGCTCTGTCGCAGGAGGCACTTCAGCGGGGAACGCTCGAGGCCGTTTTGGCCGCACTCGACGAGCATCGCGGCGACGGGTCGATCGTTCTGGTCTTGGACGATCTGCACTGGGCCGACGCCTCCTCGCTACGCCTCGCATCCGGGCTCATGGAGGCGACCGAACACCTGCCGCTGCTTTTGGTATTGGTCATGCGACCCGAGCAAGAACACCAAGCCTGGGCCCTTCGCGGCCAGGCCCTCGGCGAACATTCAGAACGGTCGCGGGAGATCGCCCTTACCAGCCTCGACGCCGCCTCGGAGCGCATGCTTGTGGCGGACAGGGTAGGCGCGGAAACTCTGCCCGCCGAGCTCGAGAACGAGTTGCTTGCCCGCTCGGAGGGCAACCCCTTCTACCTCGAAGAGCTGGTGCGAACGCTCCTTGACACGGGAGCGCTTGTCCGAGCGGGCGACAACTGGCACTTTGATCATGACGTCGTGGTCGAGTTGCCCGACACCGTCGAACGGGTGATCATGGCCAGGCTCGACCGGCTCGAACCCTCGAGCCGCGACTACCTGTCAGCGGCTTCGGTGCTGGGGCGCCGCTTTGAGCTGGCTGTGCTTGAACCCTTGGCCGGCGGCAGGGTGCCGATCGACGCGCTCTCTGAGCTCGAAGCGCTCGGACTGATTGAGGAGGAAGCCGCCGGGCTCGCGTATCGATTTAAGCATCCGCTCATACAGCAGACGGCCTACAACGGCCTGCTAAAACGGCGGCGCTCAGAGCTCCACGGGCTCGCGGCAGCGGCCATCGAGGAAATGAGCGATCCGGTTGCCGAGGAGCATTTCCCGGCGCTGGCTCGCCATCACGGCGCCGCGGGCAACGTCGAGCCGGCCGTGCGGTACCACGCCCTGGCTGGCCGCTCGGCGCTACGGGTTTCCGCGTTCGATGAAGCGGTGCGGCACTTCGACGCTGCCCTCGCCGCGGTCCACGACCTGGAGCCAGGCTCCGGAGATCGCCTCTTGCCGGAGCTTCGCCTGGACCGTGGCCGCGCCCAAGCGCGAATGGGAAACTTCAATGCCAGCGCCGAAGACCTCTGCGCGGCGCTTGCCGGCGCGGAGGAAATGGGTGACCGGGGGCTGGAAATGCGTGCCCTGACGGATCTCGGGCAGTCGGTGCGCGGGGCCGGCTACGAGCAAGCGATCGACTACCAGGAACGAGCCCTGCGGATCGCTGAGGAGCTCGGCGACTCTGAAACCCAGGTCCTGGCGCTGAGCCGAACTTCGCTGGTCGAGTCAAACCGGTTGCAGCTCGACCGGGCACTTGATCTCGGTGATCGGGCACTGGAGATTGCCCGCAGGGTGGGGGATGACAGAATCGTGACCACGGCTCTTGATGCGGTCAAGCTGGTTGCGCTGCAGCTGGGGGACATCGAGCGGCTTGAGGGGATCACAGCCGAGATCATCGAGATCCAGCGTCGCGCCGGCGACCAACACTTTCTCAAGTGGGCGCTCACGGAAGCCGCCTCCGTCCCGCTCGCGCGCGGTCTCCATGGGGAGGCCCTGGAACTCGTCGACGAGGCGATCGCAGTTAACCGGCCAAGCAGGGACCGGCTCAGCGGAGCAATGATCCTCGAGGCCCGCTCGTGGATCGAACGCAGCCGCGGCGATTACGGCGCGGCCATCGAGACGATCCGTGAGGCGTCTGGAATCGTTGCAGAACTGGAGATGGCGGAATGGGTTGCCTGGATCGAGGCAAGCCACGGATCGCACCTGCTCGAAGCGCGAGCGGCAGCGACGGCCGTGCCGGTGCTGGAGCGGGCACTTGCCGGAGCCGAGGAGGTCGGTACCGCCAACCGGCTGCTGCGAGCGACCAGCCAGCTCGCATGGGGGTACTGCCTGCTCGGCAATTGTGAAGCGGCCCGCGCTGCCCTCACACGGGCGGAGACGCTTTTGGCGGCGGTGAGCGTGCCGCCTGGCGCGGCCTTCTTGAACGGCTACGAGGCCTACCTCGCAATCGCTCGAGCCCACCTGTTCCTTGGAGATGCAGACCGGGCCGAGGGCGTTCTCAGCTCACTGCTCGAGGCTGCCGAGACGGCCGATTGGCACGAGATCGTCGCGCTTGCGAGCGGGCTTAGGGGACGCGCGTGTCGCGCCCGCGGTGCCGACGAGGAAGCAAGGATCGCGTTCGGTGCGGCGATCGAGGCCGGGGATCGAGGATCGACCCCGGGGGCCTCCTGGGAAGCTCGCGCCGAGCTCGCTGACCTCCATGCATCCCGTGGGGAAGCGGCAGAGTCCAGCCGCCATGCGGCCGCGGCGCAGTCGATCCTCGGCCAGCTGGTCGCGTCCTTAAGGACGGAGGAGCTGCGACAGGGATTGTCCGGAGTTGCGGCCGCCCAGGCCAGTCACGCCGCCGCCGTACGCCAAAGGTAACGCGTTCGGACAGGGTGTCGGCTAGTGACGGCGCCCCGTTCCGGTTCACCGTTCATCCGGCATACTTGACGGCGGCTGACGATGTCGAGTTGAGAGGTAGAAGTGGAGAAGTCTGAGTGGATCTGGATGAACGGCGAGTTCGTCGCGTGGGACGACGCCAAGGTCCATGTGCTCTCGCACGGGCTCCACTACGGCACCGGGGTTTTCGAGGGCATCCGTTGCTACGAGACCGACCGCGGTCCCGCGATCTTTCGCCACTCAGAGCACCTCGAACGCCTGGCGAAGTCGGCCGAGATGTACTACCTGCCGCTGGAGCATTCGCTCGACGAGATTCGCGAGGCGACACACGAGTTGATCCGCCGAAACGGGCTGAAGAGTTGCTACATCAGACCACTCGCCTTTCGCGGCTATGGCGAAATGGGGCTCTATGCCAAGGGCTCGCCGGTCGATGTCATGGTCGCCGTGTGGCCCTGGGGCGCCTACTTGGGCGAGGAGGGAAAGCGCCAGGGAATCCGGGCCAAGGTCTCCTCGTGGCGGCGCATCTCCCCGAACGGCCTGATCCCGCACGCCAAGGCGTCCGGGCAGTATCTGAACTCGATCCTGGCCAAGACCGAGTCGGCCAACGCCGGCTACGACGAGGCGATCATGCTGGACGAGGCCGGCCACGTCTGCGAGGGCTCGGGCGAGAACATCTACCTCGTCCGCAACGGGCAGATCGTGACCCCGCCGCACACCGCTTCGATTTTGGACGGCATCAGCCGCAAGTCGATCATCCAGATCGCTCGTGACCTTGGCTACGACGTGGTCGAGCGCGAGGTCGCGCGGGCGGAGCTGTATCTGGCCGAGGAGGTCTTCCTGTCAGGCACCGCTGCAGAGCTCGTCCCCGTCCGCGAGATCGATGATCACGATTTGGGCGAGCCGGGCGAGATCACACGCGTGGTCCAAGCCAAGTTCGACGACGCCCTGCACGGGCGTGCTCAGGAGTATCTGGAATGGCTCGACCTGGTCGTCCAACCAAGTAAGGTCAGCGGCTAGCTGATGGACCTTTTCTACGCAGCAATCGAGCGAATTAGCCGGGCCGCGGCCTAGCGCCGTGGCCGCGCGGCCGTTCTTGCCGCGCCCATCGCTCGATCGTTTCGTAACCGTAGAAAGGCATCAACGTGACCAAGGTTCAGCTTTATGACACCACCCTTCGTGACGGCATGCAGGGGCAGGGGATGTCCCTGTCCGCCGCCGAGAAGGTTCGCGTAGTCCAGGCCCTGGACCGCCTTGGCATTCACTTCATCGAGGCGGGATTTCCCAGCTCGAACCCGAAGGAGGAGGAGCTCTTCGCGCTCCTCGAAGGGGTCAGCCTCGAGAACGCACGCGTCTGCGCGTTCGGGATGACCAGGCGCCGCGGCGTGGCCGCCGACGAGGATGACGCGCTTCGCACCCTGGTGGGATCGTTCGCTCCGGTCGTGACCCTGGTCGGCAAGACCTGGGCGCTTCACCTGGAGAAGGTGACCAAGGTCTCACCTGATGAGAACCTGGCGATGATCGTCGACTCCGTCAATTACTGCCGGGCCGCCGCCAAGGACGTCGTCTATGACGCTGAGCACTTCTTCGACGCCTGGGCCGACGACCCCGGCTACGCGCTGGAGTGCCTGCGCGCCGCCGCGGCCGCAGGCGCGTTCAACGTCACCCTCTGCGACACCAACGGAGCTACGCTCCCAGCCCAGGTGGAAGCAGCAACGCAGGCGGTCGTCGCTGACCTGAGCGCATCGCATCCGCGTATTCAAGTCGGCATTCACACCCACAACGACGCCGAGTGCGGAGTAGCGAACGCGCTGGCTGCCGTCGGGGCCGGAGCGCGGATGGTGCAGGGCACGGTCAACGGCTACGGCGAGCGTTGTGGCAACGCGAACCTGATCTCGATCCTTCCCGCGCTGGAGCTGAAGCTGGGCTACGACGTGGTCGGGCCGGAACGCATGCGGCTCCTGACCGAGACTTCGCACTTCGTTGACGAGCTTTCGAACCTGGCGCCCGATCCTGATCAGGCGTACGTCGGGCGCAACGCATTCGCGCATAAGGGCGGGATGCACGTCGCCGGCATCCAGGCCGACGCGCGCACCTTCGAGCATCTAACCCCCGAGTCCGTCGGAAACAGCCGCGACGTCCTGATCTCCGAGCTTTCCGGGCGCGGGTCGGTGCTGCAGCGCGCCGAGCGGGCCGGCGTCGAGCTCGACGCCGACGCCGCCAAGCGGGCGGTCGAACGCGTGAAGGAACGCGAGCATCGCGGCTATCACTACGAGGCCGCCGATGCCTCGTTTGAGTTGCTGCTGCGGCGTGAGGCGGGGCAATACTCATCGCTTTTCCGGCTGGAGAGCTTCCGCGTTATCACCGAGAAGCGCGCGGACGGCCAGGTCGAGACGGAGGCGACGATCAAGATCTGGGTCGAAGGGCGCCGTCACGTCCGCACCGCCGAGGGCAACGGCCCCGTCAACGCACTCGACAAGGCTTTGCGCAGCGCGATCATGGATCTGAACCCTCATCTGGTCGACATTGAGCTGACTGACTACAAGGTGCGGATCCTCGACTCCCACGACGGCACGGGTGCGGTCACCAGGGTCCTTCTGGACAGCTCCGACGGGCACGATTCCTGGGGTTCGATCGGAGTCTCCCAGAACATCATCGAGGCATCGTGGGAAGCCCTGGTGGACTCGCTGGAATACGCGTTCCAGCCGCGGGAGGCTCGTGTTGGCAACTGAGCCGATCCCCCTGGCCCAGCCCCAGATCGGCGCCCGGGAGGAGGAGCTGGTCCTCAAGGTCCTGCGCTCTGGGCACCTCTCCCTTGGTCCGATGCTGGAGCGCTTCGAGCGTGACTTCGCGGCCTGGCTCGGCGTCGACGATGCGGTCGCGGTGTCCTCCGGGACCGCCGCGCTTCACCTGGGCGTTCGGGCAATGGGCTGGCGCGAGGGCGACGAGGTCCTGACCTCGCCCTTTACGTTCGTCGCCTCAGCCAACTGCCTGCTCTACGAGGGCGTGAAGCCGCGCTTTTGCGATATCGACCCGGTCACGCTCAATATCGACCCTGACGCTGCGGCGGCGGCGGCGGGAGAACGGACAGCGGGAATCCTGCCGATCCACATCTTCGGCTACCCGGCGGCGATGACCGACCTGACGAAACTGGCCGGCGAGCGCGAGCTGGGCATCCTGGAGGACGCCTGCCAGGCTCCGGGCGCGGTCGACGCCGAAGGGATTCGGGTCGGTGCGCGGGGCAACCTCGCCATCTTCGCCTTCTACGCGAACAAGCAATTGACGACGGGGGAGGGGGGAGTCCTGATCCCGCGCTCGCCGGAGGAGGCCGAGGTGACGCGCAGCGAGCGCAACCAGGGCCGGGCCGTCAACATGGACTGGCTCGACCATGACCGCCTGGGCTTCAACTACCGGATGACCGACGTCCAGGCTGCATTGGGCGTCGCCCAGCTCGAACGGGCGGATGAGCTGCTTGCCGAGCGCGCGCGCGTCGCATCCCTTTACGAGGATGCCCTCGGCGCTCGGGGCGGGGCGCCCGCAGGCGCCGGTGACGCCGACGGGCTGGTTCTGCCGTGTGCGGACCAGGGAGCCGAGCGGCGCAGCTGGTTCGTCTATCCGGTGCGCTTGCCGAAGGACGCGGACCGCGCTGCGGTCACGGCGGACCTGAGCCAGCGTGGCATTCCGGCGAAGGCGTATCTGCCCTGCGTCCACCTGATGCCCCACTACCGGGAGCGATTCGGGTTTCGGGGCGGGGAGTTTCCGGTTGCCGAGGAAGTGGCCGAGCGTTCGCTGGCGCTGCCATTCTTCCCGGCGATGACCGAGTCGCAGGTGGATCTTGTGGTCGAGGCACTCTCCGAAGGGCTCGGAGGAGACTGGGCTTGAGCGGCGCGGAGTCACTCGCAAGCACACCCGCCGAGGTGCGCTCGCTGGCGGCGCTGCGGGCCGCCAGCGGCGAGGTTGACGGCGTCATGGAACGCCACTGCCTGCGCTGCTTTGAGCTCTGCAAGCGCATCGCAGCGCAAAAGGGCGCGGAGCTCGACCTCGAGGTGATGCTTTGCGCCGCGATCCTGCACGATGTCGGCCTTTATGACTCCGTCTCCGCCGGCGGCGTCTACACGGAAGAGGGCGCCGAGCTGGCCCGCAAGATCGGCCTCGACGCCGGTTGGGATCAGGCGCGGGCCGACCTTTGCGCCGAGGCATGCGCACGCCATCACTCGATCACGCCGAAGTGGGAATCGGGAGCCGAGGTGGAGACACTGCGCCTGGCGGACCGGATCGAGGTCAGCGGCGGTCTCGCGCGCAGCGGGCTGTCCCGAAGCGAGATCAAGGAAGTCTTCGCCATGTATCCGCGTGACGGCTTCTATCGGGGACTGGCCGCCGTGGTTGGCCCCACCCTGCGCCACCGTCCGTTGACGATGCCCAAGATCTTCAAGCCGTAGGCCATGGGCCGCTTTGACACACCCCAGGATCCGCTCTTCCGGCGCATCAACGCGTCGATTGACTTCGATCGCAGGCTCTGGCCGCAGGACATCCGCGGCTCGATCGCCCATGCGAATGCACTGGCCCGCGCGGGCGTGCTGGAGCAGGCCGAGCTGAACCAGCTGGTCGACGGCCTGGCGCGGGTGGCAGCGGAGCTCGAGCGCGACGAGTTTTCCTTTGAGCCGGACGACGAGGACATCCACGTGGCGATCGAACGGCGCCTGACGGAGATCGTGGGGCCGGTGGGCGGCAAGCTCCACACCGCGCGCTCGCGGAACGACCAGGTGGCGACTGACACCGCGCTTTTCGTTCGCGAGCGCGCGGACGAAGCGGTCCAGTTGATCGCGGCCTTGATGGAGACCCTTGTTGAGTTGGCCGCTCGCCACGCGGATTGGCCACTGCCGGGATACACCCACCTGCAGCGTGCCCAGCCGGTCTACCTGGGCCACCACCTGCTCGCCTATTTCTGGATGCTGCGTCGTGACGCGCGGCGCTTTGCAGCGGCACGGGATGCGGCCGCGTCGGAGATGCCGCTCGGCTCCGGGGCGCTCGCCGGCCTCAACTGGGAAATCGATCGCAGCGGGACCGCGGAGGAGCTGGGCTTTTCCGCCCCCGCCCAGAACTCGATCGACGCGGTTTCGAGCCGCGATTCCGTCCTCGATTACCTTTCGGCCGCGGCGATCTGCGCTGCGCATCTCTCCCGGCTCGGCTCCGAACTGGTGATCTGGTCAAGCCAGGAGTTTTCCTTCTGCGAGCCGGCGGATGACTTCTCCTCGGGCTCTTCGATCATGCCTCAGAAGAAGAATCCCGACGCGGCCGAGCTGCTGCGCGGCAAAGCGCCTCGGGTGTTCGCCTCGCTTTCGACGCTGCTTGGGGCGCTCCACGCGCTGCCCCTGGCCTATGCCAAGGACCTCCAGGAGGACAAGGAGGCACTGTTCGACGCGGTGGACACGCTCGAGACCTGCCTGCTCGCGGCGGAGCGGATGCTTGCCGGGATCACGTTCAACCGCGAGCGCCTGGCCGCCGCCGCGGCGGACGAGTTTCCAGCCGCCACTGACATCGCCGACCTGCTCGTCCGCCGCGGGATGCCTTTCCGGGAGGCCCACGGAGTCGTCGGAAGCCTGGTGCGCGAGGCCGTCGAATCTAAGCGCAAGCTGTCGGAGCTCACGCCCGAGGAGGTCGCATCCCACTCGGAGCTGCTTGATGACGAGTACTACGAGGTCCTCGCCGGCAACTCCTGGCTGGAGTCAAAGCTCTCGACCGGCGGCACGGCATCGGTTCGGGTTGCCGAGCAGCTCGACGCGGCTCGGGACGCGCTGGCCGCCCTCACCCCTTAGGCGATCTTGGGCCCCGACCCGGAGCCCTTGCCCCTGGCCTTCTACGAGCGCTCGGTGTTGGACGTCGCGCGCGATCTCGTCGGCTGTGAGCTCCTTGTGGACGGCGTCGGGGGAGTGATCGTCGAGACGGAGGCTTACCACGGCGATGAGCCCGCCTGCCACGGCTTCGTGGGCTTGACGCCCCGCACCGAACCTCTTTTCGGGCCGCCTGGGCACGCGTACGTGTACCTCTCCTACGGGATCCATTCGATGCTGAACGTGGTGACCGAGCCGGAGGGCACGGCGGCCGCGGTCCTGATCCGCGCCATCGAGCCCCGCTGGGGCCTTGATCGCATGCGCGAGCGTCGCGGCCTGGAGGCGAAGCGCAGCCTCTGCTCGGGTCCCGGGAAGCTGGCTCAGGCCCTTGCCGTCGGGTTGGAATTGAACCGCCGTTCGCTGCAAGAGGCGCCGTTCAAGCTTCGTGCGGCCGGGGAACCGATCGAGGCAATGGCAGTGGCGCCGCGCATCGGAATTACGCGGGCGATCGAGCTCCCGTGGCGCTTTTGCGCTGTGGGCAGCCGCTACCTGTCGCGACCGCTGGGAGCGGGTTAGCGGCGGCGCTCGGGGATCACGGCCCCGCCGTCCTCCGGCGCCGG
>Ga0183260_10003449_pt1 | contig 12747 bp, 11 predicted proteins | sample AntDrymUQ4972206_2_FD_129768 | JGI IMG/M metagenome (GOLD analysis project Ga0183260, IMG submission 129768) | Polar desert sand microbial communities from Dry Valleys, Antarctica - metaG UQ497 (22.06) (version 2) (version 2) | ecosystem: Environmental > Terrestrial > Soil > Desert | place...
CGGCGCCCAGCTCGCCGAGATCCTCCGCGACGAGGCAGCGGAAGCAGGCCTGCCGTTGGTTGTCAATTCGGTCGGGGCAGCGGCACACGCGTTCTACGCCAGCACATCCGTGACGTCCTATGCCGACACGGTTCGAACAGACCCAGCCGCCTACCGCGTGTTCGCCGAAGCCTTGCTGGATGAGGGGTTGCACGTCATTCCGAGGGGACTGCTGTACGTATCGACGATGCATGGACCGGCAGAGCTGGCCCGTACGCGCTCGGCCGTTGCCCGCGCGGCGGCATCCGCCGCTACCTCGCTGAGGTCCCGGTCGTGAACCTGGCCGGGAAGTCGGCCATCGTCACCGGCGCAGGGAGCGGCATCGGGGAGTCGGTGGCTGTTCGGTTCGCCGAGAAGGGCGCCTCAGTCGCCTGCGTCGACGTCGACGGCGATGCCGTCGCGTCGACGGCGCGCATGATCGAGAAGACTGGCGGAACGGCCCTGGCTGTTCGGGCCGATGTTGCCACTGACGACGGCAACCGCAGCATGGTCGATCAGACCGTCACGAACTTCGGCGGCCTCGACATCATTCACCTCAACGCTGCCGTCCAATTCCTCGCACTCCTCGAAAACACGCCGGAGACTGAGTGGGACCGCATGCATGCCACCAATATGCGTGGGGTTTACCTCGGTATCCGACACGCGCTGCCACATCTGCGCCAGCGGGGTGGTGGCTCGATCATTGTCACCGCCTCTGTCCTCGGCATCGTCGGTGACCCCGACCTCCCCGCCTACGGGGCGATGAAGGGTGGCCTGCGCGCTTTGGTACGGGCGGTCGCAACCGCTCACGGCCCGGAGAACATCCGATGCAACGCGATCTGCCCTGGCGACGTCGACACCCCCATGGGAGCGGAGTTCTTCGATCACCAACCCAACCCCGCAGCGGCCCGCAAGGAGGTGACGGATCGTTACCCGCTACGCCGATTCGCCACGCCACGGGACATCGCTAACGTGGCCGTGTTCCTTGCCAGCGACGACGCGAGCTACCTCACTGGCATCGATGTGGTCGTCGATGGCGGCCTCCTGGCCCGCGTCTACTGAGACGGACCCTAGCTGTGACCTCGACATTCTCCGACCATCGGCGCTTCAGCAGCAGGTTGTACGACGGCCGATCCCGTGCCGCTGCCCGTGCGTACCTGTACGGCACCGGATTCTCGCCGGACGATCTACGCAAGCCGATCGTCGGTGTCTTTCACGCCTGGATCGAAACCATGCCCTGCAATCTCACCCATCGCCGGCTTGCGGAGCGAGTCAAGATGGGCGTCCGTGCGGCGGGTGGCACGCCCATGGAGGTGAACACGATCGCCATCTCCGATGGGGTCACCATGGGCACCGAGGGGATGAAGGCATCGTTGGTGAGCCGCGAGCTGATCGCGGACTCGATTGAGCTCGTTGCGCGGGGCCACATGTTTGATGCGTTGGTTTGCATCGTCGGTTGCGACAAGACCGTCCCAGCCGCGGCCATGGCCCTCGCTCGCCTCGACCGCCCCGGTCTCATCCTGTACAGCGGTTCCATCCTGCCCGGCCGTTTTCGTGGTCGCGACCTGGCCATGGGGGAGGTTTTCGAGGCCATTGGTGCGGTCGCGTCCGGCGACCTCGCCGAGGAAGAGCTTGCGGAGATGGAGTCCGTCGCCTGTCCGGGTGCCGGGGCCTGCGGCGGACAGTTCACCGCCAACACGATGTCGATGGTGATGGAGAGCATCGGCCTTTCCCCGGCCGGCTTCAACTCGATCCCCGCTGTCAACGCTGCGAAGGACGACGCTGCCGAAGGGGCAGGGAAGCAGATCATGGTCGCGCTCGAGCGCGGCATCCGGCCGAGCCAGATCCTGACCCGGCCCGCGTTCGAGAACGCCACGGCGGCTGTGGCCGCAAGCGGCGGCTCCACCAATGCCGTCCTGCACCTGCTCGCCCTGGCGTCCGAAGTAGGTGTTGTCTTCACACTCGACGACATCGACCGGATCAGCCGGCAGACACCTCTGCTGTGCGACCTCCTCCCAGGCGGGCGGTACGCCTCGGTCGACCTCCACAAAGCCGGTGGCATCTCCCTGCTCATCCAGCGACTCGTCACCGGCGGCTTGGTCGACGGTTCTGCGTTGACAGTGACCGGGGAACCATTGGCGGAAGCGGTCGCCGGGGCCAAAGAGACCCCCGGCCAGGACGTTCTCGCCGGGCTCGACCGTCCACTGCGTACGGAGGGCGGGTTAGTAGTCTTGCGGGGCAACATTGCCCCAGAGGGCTCGGTCGTCAAGATCACCGCCCACACCCTGACCTCGCAGCGCGGACCGGCGCGGGTCTTCGACCGGGAGGAGGACGCATACGACGCTGTCATCGCCGGCCTAATCAAGCCAGGTGACGTCGTGGTGATCCGCTACGAGGGGCCCCGCGGTGGTCCTGGTATGCGGGAGATGCTCTCGGTGACCGCCGCGATCATCGGCGAGCGACTGGGGAACGAAGTTGCCCTGGTCACTGACGGTCGCTTCAGCGGCGCCACGAACGGGCTGATGGTTGGTCACGTCGCGCCGGAGGCCGCTGTCGGAGGCCCACTTGCCGGCCTACGCGAGGGCGACCTGGTTCGGATCGACGTTGGAGCCCGCAGGATCGAGGCAGAGGGCGTCGACCTCGCCACCCGCTTGGCAGGCTGGACGCCGCCGCAGCCGCACTACCGTACGGGGGTCTTTGCGCGCTACGCGGCCGCTGTGGGTTCGGCGAGTGCGGGCGCACCACTGTGGCCCTGAGCCGGGCATTCCTCAGGAGGTTGCGCCTTGCACCACACCGATCCCACATGACAGAATAACGTTCCGCAAAACCCACGAGGACGGTACCGCATGGGACCGACAGAGACCGGGTCCGCACCGGAAACCCTCGCGAGCTTTTATCGCACCCTCGAGGAGCACGACCTGCAACCGCTGTGGCCGATCGCGGACCAGTTGTTGACGCAGTCACCTCAGCCGGCTACCAAGCCCTGGATGTGGCGATGGGCGTCGGTGTTGGCGCTAGCTGAGCGGGCCGGAGAGCTCACCGCCATCCATGAGGGTGGAGATCGGCGGGTCCTGTCACTTGCTAACCCAGGGCTCTTGGGACGGCCCTTCGCCACGTCGACCCTGTGGGGGGCGGTGCAGTACCTCAATGCCGGTGAGCATGCGCCAGCTCACCGCCACACTCCTGGAGCGATTCGTTTCATTCTGGTTGGGGATGGTGTCTACACCACGGTCGATGGTGACGCGTGCGACATGCACCCAGGAGACCTGGTGCTGACGCCGAGCTGGAACTGGCACGATCACAACTCCAGCGCGGACGAACCCGTTGTGTGGTTCGACGGCCTCGACATTCCTACTGTCCTAGCGCTAGACGCGGTGTTCTTCGAGAACTACCCCGACGAGAAGCTTCAAGATGTGGAGCAGGAGCACAACCGCTCCGAGCGCTTGTACGGTGGCCGGGCGCTGCTGCCGCTGGGCGCCGCCGAAGACACGCATTCCCATTCGCCGCTGCTGGTCTATCGGCGCGCCGACATCGACGCCGCACTGACGGCGCTGCTCAGCCAAGGTGGCGGGCCGATGGCGAGCCTGGAGTTCGTCGATCCGACCAGTGGTCGCCCGGTGATGCCCACGATGGGTTGCGAGATGCATCGACTGGTGCCTGGCAGGCGTACGCGTCCAGTTCGCAGGGTGGGGAGCAGCGTGGTTGTCGTCTACAAGGGTGCGGGGTCGAGCGTCATCAGTGGCCAACTCTTCAAGTGGAACAGCGGCGACATGCTGGCTATCCCGTCGTGGGCCATCGTCGAGCACGAAGCGGCCGAACCAACCGACCTCTTCGCGATCACCGACGCGCCGGTGATCAAGGCCATGGGCCTGTATCGGGAGGAGATTCACGAGACGCCGCAGCACGTCACGCGAGTCTTCTCATGAGGTTGGTAACTCTTCGCACCGACGGAGGCACCCGGGCCGGACGGGTCGAGGGGGACGAGGTGTTCGAGCTCGACTTTTCCGACGTCGGTGCGCTGTTGGCTTCCGGGCCGAGCTGGCGGCAGACTGCCGCCGCAGGTGGGAAGACGTTCGGCTCGCTGGACGGTGCTGACCTGGCTCCGCTGATTCCCCTTCCACGAAAGATCATCTGCATCGGGCTGAACTACGTAAGCCACATCAAGGAGATGGGCCGCGAGCTGCCTGCCTATCCGACGGTCTTTGCCAAGTACTCCTGCGCCCTCATCGGCGCGCGCGACCCCATCGTGCTGCCAGCCGTGTCCAACAAGGTGGACTGGGAAGTGGAGCTCGCAATAGTTATGGGTCAGCCCGTCCGTCGCGCCGACGAAGCCGCGGCTCGCCAGTCCATCGCCGGCTTCACTATTTTCAACGACGTCTCGGTGCGGGACTGGCAGTTTCGGACTACGCAATTCCTGCAAGGCAAGACGTTCGAGTCCACGACACCGCTCGGCCCCGCTTTGGTCACCACCGACGAGATCGACCCGGACGACCTGGAGGTGCGCTGCGAGGTCGATGGCGAACTCATGCAGGCCGGAAACACCTCGGATCTGCTCTTTGCACCAGCGAAGCTCGTCCGGTATCTGAGTACGATCTTCACGCTCGAGCCCGGAGACGTCATCGCGACTGGCACTCCGGGTGGTGTGGGAGCAGGGCGCACGCCAGAGGTCTATCTGCGCCCGGGCCAGACGGTGCGGACTGCCATCGAAGGCTTAGGTGAACTCGTCAACGTGTGCATCGACGAATGTTGAGTGCGGGGATGTCCGGTCAGGCAAGGGCGGACGCGGTTCGGATCGCCAACGACGAGTTGGACAAGCGCCTCCGCGCTCTCGCCGCCACGATCCCCGTGGAGCTCCTGCACACAGACCCGGGTGGCGGCCAGTGGACGCTGGCAGAGAACCTCGCCCACATCGCCGAGTTCTCACGCTTCTTCGCTGACGACGTGGCCGCTCAGTTGAAGGACGAAGGCGTCGCGGTCGGGCGCACACATGAGCACCCGGGCCGGAATGCGGCCGTCGCCGCCGCCGCCGGTCAAAGTCTCGACAACCTGCGCGAGGCGCTCGACACTGCCCTTGCCGCACTGGCTGAGCAACTTGGCCAGCTGCGCAGCGAACACCTCGATCACATGGGGCACAACCGCAAGTACGGACCCGAACACTTGCAACGGTTCCTTGAACGGTACGTGTTGGAACACAAGGCCGCCCACGCACAGCAGCTGGAGACGACCATGGACGCCGTCCGGCAACGGTAGTGACCGGGCGTGACGAAAGCTCGGGCTCTCTCAGGAAAACGGCGCGCGCACTAGTTCGAGGAGAGGTTGAAACTGGCGCGGACTTCACCGACTATCTGGCCATCGACACTACGCAGAAGCGGATTGGCGTGCGCGTCGAGTGATTGGACCTGAGCATCATCAAGCATTCTTAGTTGACGCAGGGCGGCAATTGTGGCGACTCCGCCCGGGGCCGGCGGGGGGCCGGTGGAACCATCTTCAATCTTGATAGCAAGCCCCACCCCGCCGGACAGTCCGACGCAGTGAACGCCGCTCGCGCCTCCTTTGGCAATGAGGTCACCTCCCACCTGCATCAGGTCGGTGTCGAGACGACCGCGGCCGGCAACGAGGTAGGGATGCGCCGTCATGGCTGCCTGGATGACATGCGCCGCACCTGAGTAGGCTCCGCTAACGCCGCGAGGGTCCATCAACCGTGCGAAGGCCCAGGCCAAGTGGTAGACACTCGTGCCGAAGCACGGGACCCCGCACCCGTCGATTCCGATGGCGACCACATCGTTCGGCACGCCGGAGAAGGCGCAGATCGATTCCAAGATGACCGCCTGGACGGGATGATCTCGAAACTGATAGCCAACACGATCCGCTCCGAAATGCTCTGCCAGAGCGAGCATTCCGATGTGTTTGCCAGAACAGTTGTTGTGGAGAACGCTTGGCTCTTCTCCCGTTTGCAGCAACTCCGTCGCTGCCTCGGGCTCCAGCGGAAGGTGCGCGCCGCACGCAAGGTCAGCCAGGTTGCAGCCGATCTTCGCGAGAAGAGCGGCCGCCTGGTCCACGTGGACTCTCTCGCCATTGTGCGATCCTGCGACCAGCGCCAAGTCACCTTCCGAAAATCTCCACCGTGCGGCCGCCCCGCTGAAAATCAACGGCAGTGCCTGAAATGGTTTGGCGGCGGAGCGCCAGTAGGTGATCTTGCCGACGGGATCACCCACTGAGGCGAGCAGGCTGCCTGTCGAGTCCACGACAGCCAGGTCACCTCGGTGGAGGGCCTCGACCACGCCTGCTCGAACCACTTCGACCAGTGGCTCACTCATGACCCCTCCGGAGCAGCTGACGGAAGTCCTGCCATCCAACTCGCGCGGCGCGCACCATCAGTCGCGACCAACCATCAACGGTACGACGTCACCCGAGCCGCAACAGGTTCCCGTCGACGCGGAGCATCGACGTCGGAACGTAGCAGGTCTCGTAGGTGCGGGCGGTTAGCAGCAGCCTTCTGCGCCGTTGCAGCCGCAGCCGCATTCGTCACAGCCGCAGCACAGGTCCGTTTCACTCATTGAGTCGCTCACCTCCTCATCCCCGGTGGACACCACTTGCCTGGTTCTGGGTCCGGACAGTCCCGGTCTGGCAACGCGTCAGCCATCCGCACGAGGTCAGCCCGCAGCGTTGTGAGCCGAGTCAGCTCGGCATCAATTTCACCGATGCGTTGCCGAAGAAGTCGCTCGGCGGGTTCACACGGACAGCGCCCGGTATCGCGCACTTCCAACAGGGTCGCAATTTCACGGAGCCGCAAGCCGAGCCGTTGAGCACCCTGAATGAAACGAAGCCTGTCCAGCGCTTCCTCTCCGTAGCGGCGGTGCGCGCCGCTGGTCCGCTCCGCGGGTTGCAGAAGACCAGCCCGTTCGTAATAGCGGATCGTGTCCGGCCGCACGCCCACCTTGGTTGCGACCTGCGCGACGCTCATTGCCGGGGTCATCACGCTCATGAGGTCACGGTAGCTCTTGGAGTGCGCTCCAAGTTCAAGCCTTTCGCATGGTGACTGAGAGCGGCTGCGGGTACCCAGCCCATCGCCGCAGCCAGGCGGCGGTTCCGGCCGTCCTGAGCACCGGCACCGCCCCGACGATCACCGAGCAGCGGGGCAGGGACCTACCCCGGTGAGGTAGTCCGAGCCAGCTCACACGGACCAGCCATGCCTTGGTGGAATTACCCACCGGGGGTATAGTATCCCTTGCGAGAAGAGGGGTGAAGATGGTCGACGACTCGACACCGCACGGTTACATCGACGACAAGGACGCGTACCTCAAGCGTCTGCGCCGGATCGAGGGCCAGGTTCGCGGCCTGCACCGGATGGTTGAGCAGGAGCAGTACTGCATCGACATTCTTACTCAGATGTCGGCGACCACCAGGGCCATCCAGGCGGTTGCGCTCGGCCTGCTCGATGAGCACCTCAACAGCTGCGTCCGCAGGGCCGCCGAAGCCGGAGGGCCGCAGGCGCAGCAGAAGATCGCGGAGGCCTCGGACGCGATCGCACGTCTTGTCAGGTCATGAAGTCCGCGACCGTTGCCCAGCCGGGCTGGAGAGGAGAGCAATGAGTACCACCGGCAGCTATCAGGTGAGCGGCATGACGTGCGGTCACTGCGTGACGTCTGTCAAGGAAGAGGTTGGCGAGATCCCTGGGGTACGCGACGTCGACGTCGAGCTGTCCTCGGGCAGGGTCACGGTGACCAGTGAGGAACCGATCGATCCAGGGGTGGTACATCAGGCCGTTGCCGATGCCGGCTACGAGATCGTCAACGGCTGAGCGCAGTGTGCGTGACAGCAACCGCCAGGAGGGCCAGGAAGTGAGCAGTGTCGACGACCGTCAGGTCGAGCTGGCGTTGAACGGCATGACCTGCGCCTCCTGCGCTGCCCGGATCGAGCGAAAGCTGAATCGGATCGACGGGATCACCGCGACCGTCAACTACGCCACGGAGAAGGCGAGGATCCTGCTGCCAGCAACCACCGAAGTGGAGACGGCTCACCTCGTCGCCGCGGTCGAACAGGCCGGGTACACCGCCACGGTGTCCAGCGACTCCGCTGAGCCAACCGCTCAAGCGACCGACGCGCCATCCCAGAGCCCCGTGGACCAGGTGCGACAGCGGCTCATCGTGTCTCTGGTCCTCTCGATCCCTGTCGTCGCGATGGCCATGATCCCCCCGCTTCAGTTCACCTACTGGCAGTGGCTCTCGCTGACGCTGACGGCGCCGGTAGTCCTCTGGTGCGGTTGGCCGTTCCACCGGGCCGCCTGGACGAACCTCCGGCACGGTTCCACGACCATGGACACCCTCATCTCGATGGGCACGCTGGCCGCGCTGGGCTGGTCGCTCTACGCCTTGTTCCTCGGAGGAGCGGGAGAGCCGGGCCTCCGGCACACCTTCCAGCTTGTCGCCAACCAGGGCGAGGGCATGGCGAGTATCTACCTGGAGGTGGCGGCGGGGGTCACGACATTCATCCTCGCCGGCCGGTACTTCGAGGCCCGCTCCAAGCGACGTGCGGGCGCAGCGCTACGCGCACTGCTCGAGCTAGGAGCCCGAGACGTCGCCGTTTTGCGCGAGGACTCCTTAGGGCGGCGTAGCGAGCAGCGAATCCCGATCGACCAGCTCCAGGTCGCGGACCTCTTCTCGGTACGACCAGGCGAGAAGGTCGCGACCGACGGCGTGGTCGAGGAGGGTAGCTCAGCTGTCGACGCGTCCATGGTGACCGGCGAGTCGGTGCCGATCGAGGTTTCCCCCGGTGACTCGGTCGTCGGTGGCACCGTCAACGCCGGCGGCCGGCTGTTGGTCCGCGCAAGACGAGTCGGCGCCGACACGCAACTGGCCCAGATGGCGCGGCTGGTGGAGGAAGCGCAGAACGGCAAGGCGCAAGTGCAGCGGCTTGCGGACCGGGTGTCAGCGGTTTTCGTCCCGGTCGTCATCGCGCTCGCACTGGCGACGCTCGGTTACTGGATCATCTCGGGTGCCGGGACCACCGCCGCGTTCACCGCAGCGGTGGCGGTGTTGATCATCGCCTGCCCCTGCGCACTGGGTCTGGCCACACCCACGGCATTGATGGTCGGCACTGGCCGGGGCGCGCAGCTAGGCATCCTGATCAAAGGACCGGAGGTGCTGGAGTCGACCCGCCGCGTCGACACGGTCGTGCTCGACAAGACCGGCACAGTCACCACCGGACGCATGGCCTTGGTCGACGTCGTACCCGCAGCAGGTGAGGACGCGGATGAGGTGCTGCGGCTCGCCGGAGCCCTGGAGGACGCCTCGGAGCATCCGATCGCGCAGGCCATCACCGCCGGGGCCCGTAGTCAGCTCGGACCGCTCCCGACCGTGGCGGAGTTCGCCAACCTTGAAGGGTTGGGGGTGCAGGGTGCCGTCGTCGAGGACCACCGGAGCACGAAGGTGGTCGTCGGCCGTTCGCAGCTGCTGCATGACCGAGGGTGGGACCTGCCCCACGACCTTGCCACCGCGAAGGACAAGGCCGAGGGGGACGGCGCCACCGCTGTCGCGGTCGCCTGGGACGGCGGGGTGCGCGGCCTGATTCTGGTGGCCGACACCGTCAAGCCGACCTCGGCGGAAGCGGTTCGTCAGCTGCGCGCGCTGGGACTGACGCCGGTCATGCTGACTGGGGACAACAAGACAGTGGCCGAGGCGGTCGCAGCCGGGGTAGGCATTGAGCGCGTCATCGCCGACGTCCTGCCGCAACAAAAGGTGGCCGCCGTCAAGCGGCTGCAGTCGGAGGGCCGGACGGTCGCCATGGTCGGCGATGGTGTCAACGACGCCGCCGCCCTGGCGCAGGCAGATCTCGGCCTAGCCATGGGCACGGGCACCGACGTCGCCATCGAGGCCAGCGATCTCACCCTCGTACGAGGCGACCTGCGTGTGGCCGCGGACGCCATTCGACTGGCTCGCCGCACCCTGACGGTCATCAAGGGCAATCTGTTTTGGGCGTTCGCGTACAACGTGGCTGCGCTTCCTCTGGCTGCCGCCGGGCTGCTCAACCCGATCATCGCCGCTGCGGCGATGGCGTTCAGCTCGGTGTTCGTCGTCAGCAACAGCCTGCGCCTGCGCCGCTTCCAACCGCTGTCAACCACCAGAGACTGACTCGGAGCGAGGGAGCATGATCGACACCACCAAGCAGCGCACCGTCCTGCAGGTCGGCGGCCTGCAGTGGGCGACGTCGGAAGCAGTTGTGGAATCGGTGTTGTCTCGCCGCCCTGGAGTGATCGCGGTCGAGGCCAATGCGGTGAGTCAGACCGCCACTGTCACCTACGACCCCGGCCGGACCTCCATTTCCGAGCTCACGGGTTGGGTTCGAGACTGCGGCTATCACTGCGCCGGGCAGTCCGTGCCGCACCACATGTGCGACGCGATGGCGGAGCCGCGGACTACCGCCGTTCATGACGAGCACGCGACTCAGGGCACGATGACGGCCCAGGACGCGATGGGCCACGGCGGCCACCACGGCGGCATGTCGATGGCGGACATGGCGGCCGACATGCGCAACCGGTTCCTGGTGGCCGTCGTGCTGTCGGTACCCATCTTGTTGTGGTCTCCGATCGGCCGGGAGGTCTTGAACTTTGATGCGCAGGCCCCGCTGGGGCTCCGCGACGACGTCTTCTCATTGATCCTGTCGGTGCCCGTTGTCTTCTACTCGGCGTGGATCTTCTTCGACGGCGCCTATCGGGCGGTGCGCGCGCGCACCTTGGACATGATGGTCCTTGTCGCTGTCGCGGTGGGCGCTGGATGGCTCTACAGCGTGGGCGTCACCCTCACCGGGGGAGGCGAGGTCTTCTACGAGGCCGCAACCGTGTTGACGGCCTTCGTGCTGCTGGGGCACTGGTTCGAGATGCGGGCCCGTGGGGGCGCCAACGAGGCTATCCGCGGCCTGCTGGAGCTGGCACCGCCGAAGGCGGTGGTGCTACGGGACCAGCAAGCCGTCGAGGTTCCGACGTCTGACGTCCAGGTCGGAGACCTGCTGCTGATACGCCCTGGTGCCAAGATCCCGGTCGACGGGACGGTCGAGGACGGCGAGTCCGACGTCGACGAGTCGATGGTCACTGGGGAGAGTCTGCCGGTCGCCAAGTCCGCCGGCGCCGAGGTCATCGGCGCGTCGGTCAACACCACCGGCACGCTGAGGGTGCGAGCCACCAAGGTCGGATCCGACACCGCCCTGGCGCAGATCGTGGCCTTGGTCCAGCAGGCTCAGAACTCCAAGGCACCGGGGCAAAGACTGGCCGACAGGGCAGCGTTCTGGCTGGTGCTGGTCGCCCTGATCGGGGGCTCCGCGACATTCTTGACGTGGCTGGCCGTGGGTGCCGGAACGCAGATGGCGTTGTTGTTCGCCATCACCGTGGTGGTGATCACCTGTCCTGACGCTCTGGGATTGGCGACGCCGACGGCGATCATGGTGGGGAGCGGCCTGGGGGCGCAGCGAGGCGTGCTGTTCAAGAACGCCACCGCGCTGGAGACCTCGGCTCGCATCGACACCGTCGTCATGGACAAGACCGGCACCCTCACCAAGGGCGATCCGCAGGTGACCGATGTTTTGGTGCACGGTCTGGAAGAGAACGAGCTCCTTGCACTGGTGGCGGCCGTCGAACGTGAGTCCGAGCACCCCCTTGCCCGCGCGATAGTCCGGCATGCAGAGGATGCGGCGGTCGCAGGTCTATCCGCCAACGGCTTTCGCAACGTCCCGGGACATGGCGCCGTCGCCGAGGTGGAGGGTAGGCGCGTGGCGGTCGGCAACCGCAGGCTGATGAGCGCCGAAGGGGTCGAGCTGGGTGAGCTCGGGCGTCGCCGCGATGAGCTGGCCGCTGCCGGCCGTACCGCGGTGCTGGCTTCGGTCGACGGACGCATTGCCGGAGTCTTCGCGCTTGCTGACGCCCCACGCGAGACCGCCGCAGCCGCGGTGGCAGCGCTGCACGAAGCCGGTATCGGTGTCGTCATGCTCACCGGTGACAACGAGGCGACCGCCCGGCGGATCGCCGCCCAGCTCGGGATCGACACGGTCATCGCCGAGGTGCTGCCGGGCGACAAGTCGGCCAAGGTGACCGAGCTGCAACGCGCCGGCAGGCGGGTTGCCATGGTCGGTGACGGAGTCAACGACGCACCGGCGCTGGCGCAAGCAGACCTCGGCATCGCAATCGGCGCGGGTACCGACGTCGCCATCGAGACCGCCGACGTCGTCCTCATGCGCTCAGACCCTCTCGATGTGGCCATTGCCCTGCGCATCGGGCGTGGGACCCTGCGCAAGATGCGACAGAACCTCGGCTGGGCGGTCGGCTACAACGCGATCGCCTTGCCGATCGCCGCCGGCGTCTTCGAGCCTTCCTTGGGCCTCGTCCTGCGTCCGGAGATCGCTGCCTTGTCGATGTCCGGTTCGAGCTTCCTGGTTGCCGTCAACGCGCTCCTCCTCAAGCGCCTGAAACTCCCCGCATCCGGCCAGCGCTCAACGCCCGCGCCCTCGCCAACGCGCACGAGAAGCTCGGTCTCGGCATGACACGGCTTGCTCCCCGGCACCTTCTCGTCGTGCTGGTGGCAGTCGGCGGCATGGTGTGGATGCACGGCATCGCAACGGGCCACACCATGGTGATGAGCTCGGCTGCTCACGTGTCCCACGCCGCTGAAGTCTTGCAGCAGGCGAACAGCGATCACGCGCTGTCGTCTGCGGGCACGCTGTCCGGTGACCCCACCCGCTCTC
>Ga0183260_10003450_pt1 | contig 12746 bp, 15 predicted proteins | sample AntDrymUQ4972206_2_FD_129768 | JGI IMG/M metagenome (GOLD analysis project Ga0183260, IMG submission 129768) | Polar desert sand microbial communities from Dry Valleys, Antarctica - metaG UQ497 (22.06) (version 2) (version 2) | ecosystem: Environmental > Terrestrial > Soil > Desert | place...
CAGGACGAGCTCGTCTCCGCCAGGGAAGCAGCGGCGAGCGCCGAGGAGGAGATACAGGCAGAGTGGGGAGCGTCCCTGGAAGATGCCCGTCGCGAAGCCGAACATCTCCCTGATGACCTAGAGGCCGAGCGGCATCGCCTGGCGCGCAAACTGCACCGTTTCGGTGACGTCAACCTGCTCGCCCTCGCTCAGGAAGAAGTGCTCCGCGAGCGCTACGAGTTCGTCGCCGCCCAGCGCGCCGACGCCGAAGCCGCCGCCGTGGAATTGACACGCATAATACAAAACATAGATGGGGAGATAGAGACACGGTTCTCGGAGACGTTCCGGCGGGTGCGTGGCGCTTTCGCGGAGATCGTACCGCGCATGATGCACGGGGCGAGCGGGACTCTGGAGTTGTCGGAAGAAGGTGTGGAGATACTGCTTAGGCTGGGGCGGCGAGGGTACAAGCCGTTGCGCGTGCTCTCCGGCGGGGAGCGGTCGCTGCTGGCGCTGTCTTTTCTGTTCAGCATCTTCCTCAGCCGGCCCGACGGGGTCTCGGGAACTTTCTGTGTGCTGGACGAGGCGGAGGCGGCCCTCGACGATCTCAACCTGGCCCGGTTCTTATCCGTGGTAGACTCTTACCGGACCAGCGGGCAGTTCCTGCTGGTGACCCACCAGAAACGCACGATGGCAGCGGCGGACGTCCTCTACGGCGTTACGCAGGACGCCTCGGGGGCCACCGTGATCGTATCGAAGCGTATGCAGGGAGACTAGAACAGAACGATGGCGCGTTCGTGGCGCAACTTTTTCAGGAAGACCGAAGAACCGGAACAGGAGGCAGTCCAGCCAGCGGAGGAGGTCGAAGCGCCAGACTCCGCAGAAGACGTTCCGGTCGCCGAAGAGGTACAGGCCCGGCAGGAGATTCCTCAGGCCACGAAAGTCCTCGAAGAAGAGGCTGCGGAGGAGTCCGAAATCGAGGAGCCAGGGGTTCTGCCGGAGCCGGACGTGGTCGAAGAGGCGCCCGACGAAGAGGCTGCCGCGGAAGAGCAGGAAGCCGGTTCCGGCGGCTGGTTCGGCAGGCTACGGACGGGGCTCAGGCGGAGCCGAGAGTCCGTCGTCGGTCAGCTCAACGCCGCCATCGCGGAGTTCCGGGACACGGAAGACGAGGAGTTCTGGGAGAGGGTCGAGGAGATCCTGATCTCGTCCGATGTGGGCGTGAAGACCACGGGCAAGCTCGTTGGGGAGCTGGAGCAGGAGGCGCTGGAGCAGAACATTACCAGCGGGGAGCAACTCCGGAGGCTCATGGTCGAACACGCCGAGCGCATGCTCGAAGGTCCCGTGGAGCTCGATGTGTCCCATAAACCGACCGTGATCCTGATGGTCGGCGTCAACGGTACGGGCAAGACCACAACCATCGGCAAGCTGGTGAACTTCCTTCCCGGCAAGGCCATGCTCGCCGCTGGGGACACGTTCCGGGCGGCGGCCATCGAGCAACTCCAGCGGTGGGGCGAGCGGGTTGGGGCGCCGGTTATAGCGCGGGAGCGCGGCGCGGACTCGGCGGCGGTCGCCCACGATGCGGTGGAGGCGGCCAAACGTGACGGCGCGGACGTGCTGCTCATAGATACGGCTGGGAGATTGCACACCAAGGTCAACCTGATGGCGGAGCTGGAGAAGGTGCGAAGGGTCATCGAGCGGCAGCTACCGGGCGCACCGCACGAAGTATTGCTGACGGTGGACGCCACGACGGGACAGAATGGGTTGCGTCAGGCGAAGATGTTCAACGAGGTCGTGAACCTCACCGGGATCATCCTGACTAAACTGGACGGTACGGCGAAGGGCGGCATCGCGCTCGCCATCGCAAATGAGATCGGGGTTCCTATAAAACTGATCTCGGTCGGCGAGCAGGTCGGCGACCTGCACCCGTTCGACGCCAGGGAGTTCGCGGAAGCACTGTTCGGGGAGCTATAGCATGTTCGATACGCTTGGCGAAAGGCTGAATTCAGCACTCGATGGGGTACGTGGAAGCGGCAACCTCACCGAGGACGGGGTGAAGAAGGTGACGCGTGAGATCCGTCTGGCCCTTCTCGAGGCGGACGTGAACTACGGCGTGGTCAAGGAGTTCGTCGGCAACGTCCGCGAGCGCGCGACGGGCGCGGAGGTGTCGAAGGCGCTCTCTCCCGGCCAGCAGGTCGTGAAGATCGTCAACGAAGAGCTGGCTAACCTGATGGGAGGCACGGCCCACAAGCTCTCGTTTGCCTCGCGTCCACCGACGGTCGTGATGCTCGCTGGTCTCAACGGGCACGGCAAGACGACCACGGCCGGCAAGCTGGCGCTGTTCGTTCGCAAGCTGGACAAGAACCCCTATCTCATCGCCTGCGACACGTACCGACCGGCGGCCATCGAACAGTTGCAGCAGATCGGCAAGGAGCTCTCCGTTCCCGTGTACACCGAGGGTACAGAGGCGAAGCCCGAGGAGATCGCGGAGCGCGGCGTCAGGAAGGCCCGCGAAGAGGGCTACGATTTCGTGATCGTTGACACGGCTGGCCGTCAGGTCCTGGACATGGACATGATGGAGGAGATCAAACGCGTTCGCAGCGCCACGAAGCCGCACAACGTCCTGCTCGTCCTCGATGTGGTGACGGGCCAGAACGCGGTGGACGTGGCGAAGGCGTTCCAGGAGTACGCGGACTTCGACGGCATGGTGCTGACCAAGCTCGACGGCGACGCGCGGGGCGGCGCGGCGCTCTCCGTCGTCTCGGTGACGGAGCGTCCCGTGCGCTTCGCCTCCGAGGGCGAGAAGATGAGCGAGTTCGACTACTTCTATCCGGATCGTATGGCCGGACGCATCCTGGGTATGGGCGACGTTATGTCGCTGATCGAGAAGGCAGAGGCCCAGGTTGATCGCAAGGAGGCCGAGGCCCAGAGCAAGAAGCTCATGTCGGGCAGGTTCACCTTCGAGGATTTCCTGCAGCAGATGCAGATGCTCAAGAAGATGGGACCACTTTCAAGCCTCATCGGTATGATCCCCGGCATGAACAAGCAACTCCAGGGCGCCAACCTCAACGACCTCGACGATAAGGCGCTCGGGCGGGTGGAGGCTATGATCACCTCGATGACCGTGGACGAGCGCCGGAACCCCAAGTTGTTGCAGAACCCGAGCCGGGCGCGTAGGATAGCCCGCGGCTCCGGCTCGACCCAGCAGGATGTCCAGAAGCTCGTCAAGCAGTTCGGCGAGATGCAGAAGATGATGCGGCAGATGGGCAAGGGCGGAATGCCCAAACGGATGCCCCGGATGCCGTTCAAAACGTAGCGAAGTAGCACAAACAGAAAGGTGAAGACATGGCGGTAAAGATTAGGCTTGCAAGGCGCGGCTCCAACCGGGCGCCGTTCTACCGGATTGTGGTGGCGGATTCCCGCAGCCCGCGCGACGGACGGTTCATAGACCGGATCGGGACGTACAACCCGCGCACCAATCCCTCGGATATCCAGGTAGACGTGGACAAGGCGAAGGAGTGGCTCGGCAAGGGCGCGCAGCCCACGCCCCAGGTAAAGAAGCTGCTCCATATCTCCGGGGCTCTCTAGGAGCCGCGTTGGATCGTCTGGAGAACCTGCTGGCGTTCCTGGCCCGTTCGCTGGTGGACGAGCCCGACCAAGTCGAAGTCTCGGGCACCGAGGACGAATCGCGGGTGGACCTCGAATTGCAGGTCGCGCCCGACGACATCGGCAAGGTGATAGGTCGTCAGGGTCGGACGATCCGCGCGATCCGCACCGTCATGAAAGCCGCCTCCGTAAAGACTGGCAAGCGGGTCAACGTGGAGGTCGCGGACTAGCGTCCGTGGAAGATCTCTTCGACCCGGTCGTCATCGGGATAGTAGGTTCCCCCCATGGCGTAGGTGGCACCGTCCGCGTGCGGGCCACGGGCTCCGGTAGCCACCTGCGGGAAGGCGTCGAACCCGTTGTCGATGGCATCCGGCGCCGCATCCTTCGCTCTCGCGAAACTCCCAAAGGGTTTCTCGTGGACTTCGAAGGCTTTGCGGGCCGTCCCGACGCGAATTCCCTGAAGGGCAAGGATCTCGTCCTCGACCGTTCGGATCTCGACGAGCCGGAAGAGGACGAAGTTTACGTGGGAGATCTGGTAGGCCTCAAGGCCGTGGATGAACGCGGAGTATCCCTCGGCGTCGTGGCAGAGACCTTCGAAACGTCGGCGCACGAAGTGCTCGTCGTCCGCAGGAAAGACGGGCCGAACGACGAAGAATTCTACGTACCCTTCACCTTGGAACACGTCCCGGAGATGGACCTCGGAGCAAGCCGTGTTGTGGTTCGCCTCCCGGAAGGGTAACCAGTCGTGAAGAGCATAGACGTATTCTGTGTTTTTCCGGGGGCGGTCGAGGCTGCGGTCCGGGTCGGGGTGGTGGGACGGGCGATAGAGCGCCGTGGCGTGGAATTTCGGACCTTCGACCTGCGCGAGTACGCGCCTGGAGGCCGGATCGACGACATGCCATTCGGTGGAGGAGCGGGGATGGTCGTGCGGGTGGATGTCGTCGCGCGTGCGCTGGAAGAGGTTTACGGGGTGCCGGAGCGGGAGGTGAAGCGGGAACGGCGGGTAGTATTGATGGAGGCGTGGGGGCGGCCGATCACGCAATCCTACGTCGAGGACGTTGCCGCGGGCGGAGACGTGACGGTCATCTGCGGGCGGTATGGTGGGATGGACGAGCGGGTGCGGGAGGAGCTTGCGACGGAGACCGTTTCATTGGGCGACTTCGTGTTGTCCGGGGGTGAGATCGCGGCGGCGGCGTTGGCGGACGCCGTGATCCGGCGCCTCGAAGGCGTCCTCGGGAACAAGGAGAGCCTGATCGGGGAGTCATTCTCGGACGAGGAGATGCTGGGGCCTCCGCAGTACACGCGGCCTTCTGTGTGGGATGGAGAGGCGGTGCCCGGCGTGCTATTATCCGGCAATCACGCCGAGATCCGGGCCTGGCGCGAACGCCGGGCGCGAGAGAGGGCGCGAGCCAGGGACGTTTAACGGCAAATCCCCTGGTTCTTCGTTTGTCCACCAGGAGAGGAGCCCAGCATGATAACGAGCGAGAACGTGCAACGTAACGATGTCCAGTTCCGGCCGGGGGACACGGTGCGTGTCCATTACCGGGTCATCGAAGGAAACCGGGAGAGAACCCAGATCTTCGAGGGCCTTTGCCTGGCGCGAAAAGGCAGCGGTATCGGGGAGACGTTCATCGTCCGAAAGAACTCCTTCGGGGTCGCGGTCGAACGCATATTCCCATTGCATTCGCCCAAGATCGCACGCATAGAGGTAGCTTCCCGCGGCGCCGTGCGGCGGGCTAAACTTTACTACATCCGCGAGAAGGTCGGCAAGAAGGCCCGCGTCAAGAAGGCGAAGTAGCCTCCGCCATTGGCGCGCTCCAGGCGGAAAGAGCCTCCGGGACGAGCGCTCTACGCCTTCGACGCCGCCTGGGTGAACAATCGCGGCGGACCATTAGTCGGGGCTGACGAGGCCGGCAGGGGTTCCCTGGCCGGGCCGCTCGTCGCGGCGGCGGCGATCCTGGACGGAACCGTGATCCCCGACCTCGACGACTCCAAGACCCTGAGTCCCGCGACCAGGAAACGGTTGCTGGAGGAGGTGCTCGGCGGCGCGGAGGCGGTCTCGGTAGTGGCGCTGCCGGCGTGGTGGATAGACCTTCATGGGCTCGGCGCCGCCAACAAGGAAGTTCTCACGCGGGCTATCGAGATGCTCAAGCCGCGTGCCGGCTGCGCCCTGGCTGACGGCAACCTGAAGCTCGGAGCCGAAGTGGAATGCCAGCCCCGTGCGGATGGCTCGAGCGCGGCGGTGGCGGCGGCGAGCGTGGTGGCGAAGGTGCTGCGGGATCACGCGATGTGCGTTCTCTCCGGGGAGCATTCCGGTTACGGCTTTGAGCGGAACAGCGGGTACGGCACGCCGCAGCACCGCCGGGCGCTCGCGGAGGCCGGGCCGTGCCGGGTTCATCGTATGAGCTACGCCGGAGTTAGCCGCTGAACCGTAAGAAGATCGGGGACCGGGGAGAGGACCTTGCGCTCCAGTACCTAGTCCGGCAGGGCTATACGCTCGTCGAGCGCAACTACAGGACGCGCTACGGGGAGTTGGACCTGATCCTGCGTCACGGTGACACCCTCGTTTTCGTGGAGGTGAAGCTCCGGCGCGGCACGGGATTCGGCGATCCACTCGAAGCCGTCACCGAACACAAACAGGCAACCATACGAGCTATCGCCGAGCAATATCTCGCGGAAGAGCAGCCGGAGTTCGAGCAGGCGCGCTTCGATGTCGTTGGCATACTCGCCGCCGGAGCATCCTGGCGCATCGAACACGTCGCGGATGCTTTCTGAGACGGCTCGACTGTCGAGGCGGTGCTTCTAACTGTACATGATCATGTTGCTATATAATTCGCGAACTTTTGTTGCTTCGTTGCGGGGAGTAGCGGGTGAGCGGGGACACAGAGAGCGCGGGTCTCGCGGCGTAATGTCTGTCTGCAGGGCTCAAAGCCTCACGCTTTCGGGCATAGACGCCTTGCCGGTCGAGGTTGAGGTGGATGTCAGCGCGGGTCTACCCGGGTTCTCGATAGTGGGGTTGCCGGACGCGGCCGTGCAAGAGGCTCGGGAGAGGGTGAAGGTGGCGATCTCCAACAGCGGCTACAAGTTCCCGACCAAGAAGGTGATAGTCAACCTCGCGCCAGCACATCTGCGCAAGGAAGGACCGGCCTTTGATCTCCCGATCGCACTGGCCGTACTCGCCGTCTCGGGCGCCGTGCCCGCCGAGAGCCTGAAGGACGCCGGGATCGTCGGGGAGCTTTCGCTGGACGGTGGTCTACGGGGCGTGCGCGGCGCGCTCTGCATGGCCGAGGGCGCCCGTCGGGAGGGCCTGCAACGTCTGGTGCTCCCGGTATCCAACGCCAACGAGGCGGCCTCCATCGGCGGTGTGAAGGTCTACGGAATACGCACCTTGCGCGAGGCCGTGGACTTCCTCTGTGGTGGCAACGAAGTCGTCCAGGCCGTGGCCGAAGAGAGCGACCGCTCCGAAAGCGTGGAGACGGCCGAAGACTTTGCCGACGTGGCGGGACAACGTTTCGCTAGGCGGGCGCTGGAGGTTGCGGCGTCCGGTGGGCATAACGTGCTCATGAGCGGACCACCGGGCTCTGGGAAGACGATGTTGGCGCGGCGCCTGCCTGGCATCCTGCCCCCGCTCACGCTGGATGAGAGCATCCAGGTTACCAAGGTACACAGCGCGGCCGGGGAGGGGAAGGGGGCGTTGATCCATGCCCGTCCCTTCCGGGCGCCGCACCATACGATCTCGACTTCCGGGCTCGCTGGCGGCGGTAGCAACCCCAGGCCCGGCGAGGTCTCGCTCGCCCACCACGGCGTGCTGTTCCTGGACGAGTTTCCCGAGTTCAACCGGGCGACGCTGGAAGTATTGCGACAGCCGCTGGAGGACGGGCACGTCACCATCTCTCGGGTAGCGGCGACGCTGAGTTACCCGGCGCGGGTGACCCTCGTGTGCTCGATGAATCCCTGCCCGTGCGGGTATGCCGGGGACAAACGGCGGGCCTGCCGGTGTTCGGCCGGACAGATCGAACGCTACCAGGGCCGAATCTCCGGGCCGCTCCTGGATCGTATTGATCTCTTCGTGGACGTGCCGCGCCTGACACGCCAGGAACTGCGGGGCGGGGAGGCGGCTGAACCGTCATCGGTCATCCGGGAGCGGGTGGCGGCGGCCCGCGAGACCCAGACCCTGCGACAGGGAGTCCCAAACTCCACGCTGGCGGGCGCGCGGCTGCGAGAGGCATGCGCGCTGCGGGGCGATTCAGAGGCGTTATTCGGGGCTGCGATAGACCGGATGGGGCTTACCGGGAGGTCCCACGACCGGGTACTGCGGGTCGCCCGGACCATCGCCGACCTCGACGGGGCGGGTGAAATCGCCGTCGAGCACCTCGCCGAAGCCCTCAACTACCGGAGGTCGAGCTTCCTTGACCGGTAGGGAGAGATCCGCGTACCTCTTCCTCTCTCTTCTGCAGGCGCGGACCGGGACGAGCTTCGTGGCCCGCATCGGGGACATTCCGGTCGCGGAGATTCCCGAGATGAGCGCCGCCGAGTTGGGACATCGAGTGCGCATGACCGAGCGGGCAGCCCGAGCTTTCGATGATCTGAGGCGCGACTTCGATCCCACGGCCATAATCGACGGTCTGGAGCAACGCGGCATTTCCGCCGTGACGCTGGCGGACCCGGAATATCCAGAGCGACTTGGAGCGGTCCCCGACCCTCCTCCGGCGCTTTTCGTGGACGGGGAACTGCCGGCATCGTCCTATCCGGCGGTGGCGCTCGTCGGGTCGCGCAAGGCATCGGTAAGCGGACTGGACGCCGCTCGCTCGCTGGGCCGAGCACTCGGGGAGCGAGGCGCGTACGTGGTGAGCGGGCTGGCCCTGGGGGTAGACGCCGCCGCGCACGAGGGGGCGTTGGAGGCCGGAGGACCGGCCGTGGGTGTGCTCGGCTGCGGAATAGACGTAGTTTATCCCCGGAGCAATCGCCGCCTCTTCGAACGCGTCCGGGAGAACGGTGCCGTGGTCTCCGAGTACTATCTCGGTGAGGCGCCGCTCGCGTGGAGGTTCCCGGCCCGGAACCGTATCATCGCGGGCCTGTGCGACACAGTAGTAGTCGTCGAAGCGGCCGAGAAGAGTGGGGCTTTGATCACCGCTCGCCACGCCCTGGATGCCGGTGGAGACGTGTGGGCTGTACCGGGACCGCCGGGCCTCCCCGAATGCCGGGGCTCCAACAAGCTCATCGCCGATGGTGCCGGATGCATCTGGGACGTGCCTGAGTTCGTCGAGTCGGTCGCCCCCGAGCCCCCGGAGACTGCTTCCACCGACGAAGAGACAAGCCTCAGTGTTTCTGTACCGGCTGGGCTGCCCGAGGGAGAAGCGGCGGCGCTGGCGGGCGTCGGGTTCGAGCCGACGGGGGTGGATGCGGTCGCTGGACGTAGCGGTTTGCGAATGCAGGAGTTGCTGTCCGCGCTCGCCCTTCTGGAACTCAAGGGCTACGTTCACCGGGACGGCAGCGGGGCGTTCGTGCGGAGGGCGGGCGGGTAAAGGACCAGACCCTCGGCAGGCTGTGACCCAGATACTTCACGGACCGTGACAGGCTGGCCGGATTTGGCAAGGACGAAGTGCTCGGCTTGCTCGATGCCATCGAGACCTTCGGTCCCGTTCGCGAAACGGAGTTCGTGCCGTACGCGATCTCATCAAGTGGACATCCTGGACAGGCTACGTCGCCGGGACTGGGTTCTCCTGCGGGTACGGGTCCAGGAAATAGACCGAGCCGCGCGCCGACCGAAGAGGAGATAGTCGTTGACCCGGGGCTCGACATCGACGAATACCGGACGTTTCTGAGCCAGTACTCCCGGACTCACGTCGGGTCACTCGAGGACCGGCTGGAGATAGACGGGAACTTCGGCGCGGAGCACGGCACGATGCCGGAGGACAAACCCACCAAGAACCCGCAGCACGAGGCCAACCGGATGGATCTACGCGCCCAGCTCATCGAGGCCATAGGCAACCTTGGAGAGCAGGAACGGCTGGTGGCGACTTTTACTTCTACGATGTTCCGACGCTCAAGAAGATCGGCAAGGCGCTCGGCCTGACCGGGCGGCGCATATCCCAGCTCCTGCGTCGGGCTCTCGAACAACTGCACGGACGGCTCTCCGATAACTCTCTCGTCTCCTAAAGTTGATAACCGGCCCGAGCAGGAGCTTTCGCGGCTAGAAGCCGTCCATACCCTGTGCTAACATCTCCGGGGCCGAAACAAGACGGCTGCGGAACGGTGTTCTCCCTGAGTCCCTGATGCGGCGTCTTGAACCACACGCCTGCGAGAGGGCTGCCAGATGGCGAGCCCAGGTGGTGGCCTACACCTGAACGGTGTGGGTTGCGAGGCGCGGGCGGACGATACCAACCACCTGAAAAGGAGAGAGATTCACCGTGGAAAGCACAGCAGAACAAGTAGGCGTGAGGGAACTTCTGGAGGCCGGGGTGCATTTCGGCCACCAGGCAAAGCGATGGAATCCCAAGATGAAGCGGTTTATCTTCGCCCAGCGTGCCGGGGTCCACATCATAGACCTGGACCAGACGATAATGCTCCTCGACCGCGCATTGGCATTTGCCCGGAGCATTGCGGAGGCCGGGCGCGAGGTGCTGTTCGTCGGCACTAAGAAGCAGGCCCAGCTAACCATCGCCGAGCAGGCGATGCGAAGTGGCCAGCCATACGTCGCGGAACGCTACATCGGCGGGATGCTGACGAACTTCCAGACCATCCAGCCCCGCATCCAGTACTTCAAGGACCTGGCCGTCCGCGTCGAGGAGACGCCGGAGGAGAATCAGAGCGGCAAGGAATGGTTCGCCATGACGCGCGAGTTCCAGAAGCTGCGCCGGAACTTCGCTGGTCTCACGGAGATGGAGCGGCTGCCGGGCGCGATCTTCGTGATAGATCCCAAGCGCGAGGAGCTCCTGGTCAAGGAGGCGAACCGCCTGAAAATCCCCGTCGTCGCCCTCACGGACACCAACTGCGATCCCGAGGTCGTTGACTACATCATTCCTGGCAACGACGATGCAATCAGGTCCATAAACCTCATTTCCAAACTCATGGCCGATGCGCTGTTGCAGGGTAAAGGTGAGGAAGAGGTGCATCCCGAAGATCGTCTGGTGCCTCCCGCTGTAGAAGAGGCTCTTATCGCCGAGGAAATCTCCGCGAGCCAGGGTGCCTCAGATACCAATGGAACGGGCGAAGGCGAAGCGCCAGCAACCGAGGCTGTCCCGCAGGCCGAAAGCGTGCAGCCAGTGGAGCCTGCGGAGCCAGAGGTTGCATCGGAGCCTGAGACTGCCGACGTGGCCGTTTCGGAGGATGCTGGTGAAGCCAGCGAGGCAGAGGCCCCTGAGGCTGCTGCCGTCGTCGCGGCTACCGAAGGGACCGTGTCTGAGGACGAGGCTCCTGAAGACGAGGCGGTGCCGGAAGACGAGGCCCTCGTGGAAGAGGCCGTGACGCAGAGCGGAGACGCGACGGAAGTCGTGGAGGAGGCTGTGGCCGAGAGCGAAGAAGCCCCGGCTGATGAGGAAGCCCTGGCTGAAGAAGAGCCTCCCGCCGCTGAGGAGGCTGTGGACGAAGTCGATGTTGTAGAAGGGCAGGCCGAGGAGGATCAGGCCGAAGAGAGAAACGCTGAAGAGCAAGAAGAGGAGCGTTAGGGTTTGGCAAGCGCGATAGAGAAAATCAAGCAACTCCGCGAGGAAACCGCGGCCGGAATGATGGACGTGAAGCGTGCTCTGGACGAGTCCGAGGGCGACCTCGAAGGCGCGCGGCGGGTACTCAAGGAGCGGGGACAGGCCATCGCGGCCAAGAAGAGCTCGCGGGCGGCGACGGAGGGCGTGATTGAATCCTACGTCCACTTCAACGGCCGGATCGGGGTTCTTGTCGAGGTTAACTGCGAGACGGACTTCGTGGCTCGCACGCCGGAGTTCAAGGAGTTCGCCCGCCACGTGGCGTTGCACGTGGCTTCCACCGACCCGCTCACCGTCGCCCCGGAGGACATCCCCGAGGAGGCGATGGCCGAGGAGAGGTCCGTGTTCGAGAAGCAGGCCGCCGAGTCGGGCAAGCCCGAGAATGTGATGCGCCAGATCGTCGAGGGCAGGATGAAGAAGTGGGTCGCCGAGCGGGCGCTCCTCACCCAGGAGTACGTCAAGGAGCCAGACATTACCGTTGGCGATCTCCTGCAGAACACCATCCAGAAGCTCGGCGAGAACGTCGTGATCCGGCGTTTTGTCCGCTTCTCGCTATAGTCCGATTGTGGAAGAGGCCGTCCCCGCACAAGGAACGAACCACGAGGCGGCCGACGCGACCCCCGAGTTGGGAAGTGTCAGACGTGTAGTCCTCAAGCTCTCCGGCGAGAGCCTGGCGGGCGAGAACGGCTACGGTATAAGCCCTGAAAGCCTCGACGCCACGGCTACGGGCGTGATGGAGGCCGTGGAGGCCGGGGCTGAGCTTGCGGTTGTCGTCGGCGGGGGCAACGTGTTCCGGGGCTCGCAGGTGGCAGACGAGCTCGGCATCGAGAGCGCGACGGCCGACTACATGGCGATGCTCGGGACGGTCATCAACGCGATGGCCTTGCAGGCGGCGCTGGAGCGTCGCGGGATCGAGACGCGGGTGCAGTCGGCCATCCAGATCCAGGAGGTCGCCGAGGCGTATATCCGCCGGAGGGCGATCCGGCACCTGGAGAAGGGACGCGTGGTCATCTTCGCGTCCGGGACGGGCAACCCGTTCTTCACCACGGATACCGGGGCGGCGTTGCGCGCCCTTGAGATTGGCGCCGACGCCCTCCTGATGGCCAAGAACCGCGTGGACGGCATCTACGACAAGGACCCCCGGGTCCACAAAGACGCCGTTCGCGTGCGGCGCCTGAACTACATGGATCTGCTCTCGCGCAACCTGTCGGTCATGGATCATACGGCCGCGACCCTGTGCAGCGGGGAGAACCTTCCCATAGTCGTATTCGATATACTGAAGCGTGGCAATCTGCGCCGGATATTGCGGGGCGAACAGGTAGGGTCTCTGGTCTGGAGCGCGGATGGAAGAGCCAGGGACGAAGCCGGGGGCGGAGGAGAGTAGAGATGGAGAACATCGACCTTACGGATGCCGAGAGCCGGATGCGGGGAGCCGTCGAATCCGTGCGGCGAGAGTTCGGAAGCATC
>Ga0183260_10003451_pt1 | contig 12746 bp, 10 predicted proteins | sample AntDrymUQ4972206_2_FD_129768 | JGI IMG/M metagenome (GOLD analysis project Ga0183260, IMG submission 129768) | Polar desert sand microbial communities from Dry Valleys, Antarctica - metaG UQ497 (22.06) (version 2) (version 2) | ecosystem: Environmental > Terrestrial > Soil > Desert | place...
AGCTGACGTCGATCGGTGATCTCCGGCCACGCCTGCTGGGCAAGATCCAGCAGTTCGGCCGTCTGCCCGGTATCGGTCACGGTGTATCGGGGATGGGTCGTCGGCACCAGACGAGTGTACCACCAGGACTGGCACGGTGCGACACTCTCTGGATGGAGTGCTTCTTCGTCGCGCGTGTCCAGCGCGCTCGCTCCTCGCGCATTGCGAGAGCGCCCGTGTTCGAGCTCCGTTCTGTCGGATGTCACGCGCGCCAACGTCGTGCCTATGCACCGCAAGCACTCCGTCGAGCCGCGAGGCGCTCCTGCTGCTCGTCCGCAGCGGGCGTCGGCGACACGCAAGCGGAAACGCTCGTGTTCGTGGCAAGGGAGGAGCGATGAGATGCCCTTTGACCGGCCATCCCGCGAGCTCGAACTGGCCACGCCTCGCTGTTGAGCAGCGCATGGTTCCTGACCTCGTTGACCGTCCTGCGCGGACCCCCGAGGATGACGCCATGCGCGTTGTCCTGCGGCCGATCCCTGCCAGCGCGGCCCGAGCGGTGCTCGCCGGCCGTGCGCCCCACCAGGTCGTCGTGGTGGCGCGATCGGTCGTTGCACATTGTGCGCGGGGCGCTCGCGGGCCATTTGCTGATCCACGCGGGTACTCTGATCTTATGCCTGACGCCGAGCTGATCGCCGTACTCGACGCCGGTGTCGGCTACGACGCTGAGGAGCTGGCCGACCTGACCGAGCGACTTGGCAGCGAGCTGCGCGACCTCGATATCGACTCCGTCGAGGCTGCGGCAGACGGTGAGGCGCCCGAGGGAGCTAAGGGCCTCGAGCTGCTCGGCATCGGGGGGCTCGTGGTGAGGTTCGCGCTGCGCGCGGAGGTTCTACGGTCGGTTGCTCACACTGCCGCCGCCTGGCTGGGGCGCCAGCAGGCGAGGAGTGTCAAGCTCACCCTCGACGGTGACACGCTCGAGGTCACCGGCATATCGTCCGATGAGCAGAGCGCGCTGATCGAAGTGTGGGTGGCCCGCCATGCGCGCGACGGGTGAGCACGAGGGAGGGCGCCGCCTCGCCCTCGTCATCGCGACCGCGTCGTACGCGGACCCGACGCTGGCGAAGCTCCGCGCACCGGGGCAGGACGCCGAGGACCTCGCCGGGGTCCTCGCGGATGCGTCGATCGGCGGGTTTGACGTCGACTCGGTCCTCGACGCGGCCGCCGACACGGTCCGCCGGCGCGTCGCGCAGTTCTGCGCCCAGGCGGGCCCGCGCGACCTCGCATTGATCTATCTCTCCTGTCACGGCGTGCTTGACGACCGCGGGCGGCTGTACTACGCCACCACGGACACCGACCGCCAGCTGCTGTCTGTGACCGCGGTCCAGGCTGCCTGGTTCAACGAGCATCTCGAGGATTGCCGCTGCCGGCGGCAGGTTCTCGTCCTGGACTGCTGCCACAGCGGGGCGTTCGCGAAGGGAGCCAAGGGCGACGGTGACCTGGCGTTGCGCGAGCGCTTCGAGGGCCGCGGACGGGTCGTGCTCACCGCCTCGCGCGCCACGGAGTACTCCTTCGAAGGTGATAGCGCCAGTGGCAAAGGCGCGTCCTCGCTGTTCACCGCCGCCATCGTCGACGGGCTCCGCAGCGGCGAGGCCGACCGCGACGGCGACGGACTGATCACCGTCACCGAGCTCTACGACTACGCCTATCACGCCGTCAAGGCGAGCGAGGCTCGCCAGACTCCGTCCATGTGGACCTACGGCGCCGAGGGCAGCCTGCTCATGGCTCACAGCCCACGGGGCGCGGTGATCGACGCGGCACCGCTGCCCGAAGACCTGAGCCTCGCGCTCGAGAGTCCGCGGCCCCGGGTCCGCGAGGGCGCCGTCGCGGACCTAGCCGAGCTGCTGGGCGGCCCAGACGCCGGGCGCGCGCTGACCGCGCGCGAGCAGCTCGCTCGCATCGCCGCCGGCGACATCCCGCTCGTTGCCGGCGCCGCCCAGAGCGCCCTCGAGGCGCATCCGGAGTCGGCCCCCCCCGGTCAGTCTCCGAGGCCGCCAGCGCCTGACAAGCACCCGCTCGCGCACGGCCCGCGCCCGACGCCGGCGGCGCTGGCTCGCACGCTCGCGCGGCACCGGGGACGCAGCGCGCTGCTGGCCTTGGCGCTGCTCGCCCTCGTCGTGGCAATAGCAGCGCTCCTCTCTGGGGGCAACGGCGGTGCGGATGGCAAGGGCGGTGCGGATGTCGACTCCGAACGCACCGGGCGCCCCGTCTCGATGGTCGCCGTCGGCGGCGCAAAGGTCAGGGCGAGCGCCCATCTGGTGCTGTACTCCTCCCCGCCTCCCTCCCTCTTCATCGAGCTGACTCCGGGAGGCAAGCGCGATCAGCTGCTGCTCTTCGACCGCCTCTCCGAGGTGCGGAGCTTCGACAAGCCCCCGCGCCGCGTTCTTCGTCCTCGGCGGCGGGCCAAACGGAGACCTGACGACCGGCAACGAGGTCGACACCGGTTACTCCCGGCAGTACGTCCCCGGGCTACCGGCGACCTTCCGCGAGTACCGCTTCTTCGGGATCGTCCGGGTCACCGGCTCCAGGCACACACTGGTGCTCTACAGCCGCGTCGACCGCCTGGCGAATCCGAAGTGACCAAGGCTCGGCCTCGTCGAGCGGGCTCGGCCGCAGCCAGCGCCGCCCGCTGGGCCACGCTGATCCGCCAGTCCCGCAAGGCCCGTCCGCAAGACTGCCCGGTTCCGGGCGACAAACGAACACTTCGCTTCCGGTTTTTTCGACGAATGCGGGCGCATACCCTGACATCCAGATCACACCCGCTGCGGACGAGCAGCAGAAGCGTGACGCGGCTCGACGCAGTAGATGCGGTGCATAGGCACGACGTCGGCGCGCGTGAGGTCCGGAAGGACGGAGCTCGCACCCCGTCGCTCTCGCAATCGCGTGGATGCGAGCGTGCCGGCGACCGAGCCGCACACGCCCGCAACGGACGATCTGCGAGCGGCTCGGGCCGCTTGCGGGGCGTCTGCACTGATGCTCGCATTGGTCTGCGAGAGCAGGCGGCATGCCGCAGCGGGAGCGTGTGGGCGCTCCCGCTGCGGATGCGGTCAGTAGTCAGAGGCGCAGGCCGGCGCTGGCGGACATCATCGGTCCGCGGCGGGCGTGGACGGTCACGATGATCTCCTCGGTGTCGATTCCTTGCAGGTAGATCGAGGTCGTGCCGAGGTTGGAGTGTCCGAGCTGGCGCTGGATGATGTTCAGCGGGACGCCCTCACGCGCGAGTTCGTGCGCGTGCGCGTGGCGCAGCTGGTGCGGCGCGAAGCGCCGCCTGACGCCCGCTTGGGTTGCGAGGCGGCGAAACTCGACGCGTACCCCGGCTGCCGTCCAGGCGCGCCCGCGCGTCGGGCCGTCGATGACGCAGAACAGCGGCCCGACGGGGAGCTCGAGGCGCGCGTGCAGCCAGGGGCGCAGCTGCTCAAAGTCCCAGGCGTTCATCCCGATCTCGCGTCGGCGACCGCCCTTGCCCACGCGCACGAGCAGCGACCCGCGCCGCGGGTCGAGGTCGCGCTCGGCGAGGTCAAGTGCCTCCTGGATCCGCAACCCGCCGCGCCACAGGACGGCGATCAGGGCACGCAGCCGGATGCCGTGGCGATCGTCGCCGGCCGCGCGCATCACGGCGATGATTTCCTCCACGGTGGGTGGGTCGGCCGGGTACAGCTGGCCCTTGTTGCGCGGCGGGCGGCCAGCGTGGTAGCCCGGCATCGTCGCCGGCGAGCGGCGCCGGCCGGCAGCGTCGAGCACTGCTGAGACGGTCATGGGATCTCCTCCCATCAAACGGTGGACAGGTGCCCCGCGCTCTATCGGCCCCGCCACAGCGCGGCAAGATGCGCCGGCTGTCGTCGCTGGCGCGCGCTACGCTCGACGCGTGGAGCCTTCAGTCCCCGCCACGACTCCGACGGCCGAGAAGCCGGCGCTCACCGACCAAGACCGCGCTGAGCGACTTGCGCTGCTCGCCGAGCGGCTACGCAGCCCTGAAGGGCTCGATCGCGACACGCTCGCGCAGATCGAGCAGCTGACCGGCACCGAGCAGTAACCGCCGCGGTGGACGCCGGCGATCTGCTGCGCGGCGACGCTCCCTTCGTCGCCGACACCTCGGCGTGGTGGCGCACGGCCTCGCTACCCAACGAACTCGGCACGCTCGTCGAGCAGGCGCTCCTGGACGACCGCTTCTGGATCACGCCCATCGTGCGCATGGAGATCCTCTACTCAGCTCGCACAAGCTCGGAGTTCGCCGCGCTGGAGCGCGAGCTCGACGCCTTGCGCATCCTACGCAACGATCGCGCCGTCGCCGACGCAGCGACGGGCGCGCTACGCGAGCTGGCTGGCCACCGGGACGGCTACCACAGAGTGCCGCTCACCGACGCACTGATCGCCGCCGCCGCGGCCGAGCACGGCGGCCTCGCCGTACTCCATCGTGACGCACACTTCGACCGGCTCGCCGAGGTCCTCGCCTTCCAGAGCGTGACGCTACCCGGACCGTAACCAGCGCTCTCCCGCTGTCGCCTCGCAATGCGGAAGTAGACAGACTGTTGACGAGACGCTCGGCCGTCGTCCGCAGCGGGCGTCGGGATGGCACGACTGCTTCTCCGGCCGAACGACCATCTGGTTCGCCAGCCCGGCGGACCGCGTCGATTGCCGCATCACTGCGGAAGCAGTCGTCTTGTGACCGGTGAGCGAGTCACGCGTGGTCGTCGTCCAACCGGGAAGCGCGGCTGTCTGCGATGCCTGTCGTATCATTGCGGCACATGACTCAGCCCGCGCACACCAGTCGACGCGCCCTTCCGGCGTCGCCCCTGCGCGCGGCGAAGTCGTGGTGGGCCTGCCGCTAGCCGGCAGGCCGCTTCAGACCCTTTGATCTGAGACTGGCCGCAGTTCCGGCCCGACGCAAGCGGGGCCGGTCATCGCGCGCCCACGGTGATCTCCCAGGCCCGTCGCTGACACGGGCGCCTACCCGGGAGATGACCATCATGACCCACGCCACAGCACAGCCGAGACGACAGACAGGCGCGGCCACGGCCCGCCGGACGGTCACCCTGACCGGCGTCCAGCCGACCGGGGATCTGCACCTTGGCAACTACGTCGGCGCGATCCGGCCGCTCGCGGAGATCGCGGCCGACCCGGCGCGGGACGTGTATGTGTTCGTGGCCGATCTGCACGCGCTGAACAGCCGCCCCGACCCCGCGGCGCTGCGCGAGCGCTCCCGGCGGCTCGCCGCCGCGTTGCTCGCCTGCGGCCTGGACCGCCCGAACGTGCACTTGTACCGCCAGAGCCGGGTGCCCGCCGTCGCCAGAATGGCCGCCCTGCTGAGCAACGTTGCCGCCAAAGGGCTGCTGAACCGCGCCCACGCCTACAAGGCCTCGGTTGCCGCCAACGTCGCGGCCGGGCGCGACCCCGACCACAGCGTGAACATGGGCCTGTACAGCTACCCACTGCTCATGGCCGCCGACATCCTGGCGCTCGGCGCCGACGAGGTGCCGGTGGGCGCCGACCAGGCGCAGCACCTGGAGATCGCCGTTGACCTCGCCCAGCAGTTCTCGCGCACCTACCGGCCCGGCGTGCTGCGCGAGCCGCGGGCGCTCATCGCCGAGCCGACCGCGACGCTCCCCGGCCTCGACGGCCGCAAGATGAGCAAGTCCTATGACAACATGATCACGCTCATGGCGGAACCGAACGTCATGAGCAAGCAAATCCGGCGGATCGTCACCGACTCCACGCCACCGGAGCAGCCGAAGGACCCCGACAGGTGCACACTCATCGCGCTGCTGCGTACATTCGCCGACCCACGAACGGTTGCCGCCTTCGAGACGCGCTATCGCACCGGCGGCGTCGGCTACGGCGAAGTCAAGCAGCTGCTCGCCAACGTCATCGATGCGCACGTCGCTCCGATCCGCAACCGCTACCACCGACTGCTCAGCGACCCGGCCGAACTCGACGCCCGGCTTGCCAAGGGGGAGCAGCACGCCCGCCAGCGCGCCGACCGGACGCTCGCCGAGACGATGGCCGCCATGGGCCTGTAGCGCGTACCCACCGAACAGCACATCGCCACTGAGGGCGGAATTGCATACCGACAACCGCCCAGGCGGCGCGACTCCCGCGCTCCATGCGAGGCGGAGCGCCGGCCGAGCAGGGACCGAGGTGCTGATTTCGAGTGCACCCCACCGCGGAGCTGCGAGATGCTCGCTCCCGGCGAAACTCAGTCATCGGGATCACCCCAGAGCTCTCGCCCGCATTCCTCAAAGAGCGAGCGTGTCGCCCGGCCGATACGTGCGCGCAGTTCCGAGCCAGGCCACTCAGCGAATCATGCCAGCGCCGACCGTGTCGTTGGATGCCTCGTCGATGAGGATGAACGAGCCGGTGGCCCGGTTGCGCGCGTAGGCATCGAATGCGAGCGGCTTGGAGGTGCGCAGGCGCACCCGGCCGATCTCGTTGAGCGCCAGCTCGTTTGCGTGCGGGTCGGGCGCCAGCGTGTGCACGTCGACGTGGTCGACGACCTCCTCGACGATCGCCCGCGCGGCGTGCGTGGCGTGCTTGATCGCGTAGCGAGCACCGGCGCGCAGCGGAGCATCGGCCATCCAGCAGACCGTCGCGTCGATCTCGCGGGCGAGCTCGGGCGCGTCGTCGGGGTGGCAGATGAGATCGCCGCGCGAGACGTCGATCTCGTCCTCGAGCAGCACGGTCACCGACATCGGTGCGAACGCCTCGTCGACGGGACCGTCGAAGGTGTCGATGCGCGCGATCTGAGTCCTCGCGCGCGAGGGCAGCACGAGCACCTCGTCGCCGGGGCGCAGGACGCCGCTGGCGACCTGGCCGGCATAGCCGCGGTAGTCGGTCGCGTGGTCGCGGATCACCCACTGCACGGGCAGGCGCGCCTCGCTGAGGTTGCGATCGTCGGCGACGTGAACGGACTCCAGGTGCTCGAGCAGCGGGACGCCGCCGTACCAGGGCATTTTCTGCGAGCGCGCGACGACGTTGTCGCCTTGCTTGGCGCTGACCGGCACGAAGGCGACGTCCTTGACGTTCAGGACGCGCGCGAACTCGCTGAAGTCGCGCACGATCGCGTCGAAGATCTCCTCGTCGTATCCGACGAGGTCCATCTTGTTGACGGCCACGGCGAGATGCGGGATGCCCAGCAGCGTGGAGAGGTAGGCGTGACGCTTGGACTGCTCGAGCACGCCCTTGCGCGCGTCGACGAGGATCACCGCGAGGTCGGCGGTCGAGGCGCCGGTGACCATGTTGCGCGTGTACTGCACGTGGCCGGGGGTGTCGGCGATGATGAACGTGCGCCGCGCGGTGGCGAAGTAGCGATAGGCGACATCGATCGTGATGCCCTGCTCGCGCTCGGCGCGCAGGCCGTCGACGAGCAGCGACAGGTCGACCATGCCGGCGCCGCGGCGCCGAGACGCCTCCTCGACATGCTCGAGCTGGTCGGTCAGGATGGCCTTGGAGTCAAACAGCAGGCGCCCGATCAGCGTCGACTTGCCGTCGTCGACGGAGCCGGCGGTGGCCATGCGCAGGAGGTCTGCCTGTGCCAGCGCCATCAGTGGTCCCTCCAGAGCGCACACGGACTTACGGGAGGAACCACTAGAAGTACCCCGCGACCTTGCGGTCCTCCATCGCCGCCTCGCTGACGCGGTCGTCGGCGCGCGTCTCGCCGCGCTCGGTCACGCGCGTCGCGGCGATCTCGGCGACCACGGTCGCGAGCTCGGTCGCGGTCGACCGGACAGCGCCGGTGCAGCTCATGTCGCCAACGGTTCGGTAGCGAACCCATGCCTTGAACGGCGTCTCGCCGTCCATCAGCTCGACGTGCTCTGAGACCGCGTAGAGCATCCCGTCGCGGGCGAAGACCTCGCGCTCGTGAGCGAAGTACATCGCCGGCACCTCGAGTCCCTCCTCGTCGATGTACTCCCAGACGTCGAGCTCGGTCCAGTTCGAGAGCGGGAAGACGCGCACGCTCTCGCCGCGACGGATGCGCCCGTTGTAGACGTTCCACAGCTCAGGGCGCTGGTTCTTCGGATCCCAGCCGCCGAAATCGTCGCGGAAGGAGAAGATGCGCTCCTTGGCCCGCGCGCGCTCCTCGTCGCGGCGCGCGCCGCCGAAGGCGGCGTCGAAGCCGTGGCGCTCGATCGCATCGAGCAACGTCGTCGTCTGCAGGCGGTTGCGCGACGCGCGCGGCCCCGTCTCCTCACTGACACGACCCTCGTCGATCGACTGCTGCACCGAGGCGACGATCAGCCGCTCGCCGAGCTCTGCGACGCGGCGGTCGCGGAACTCGATCACCTCCGAGAAGTTGTGGCCGGTGTCGACGTGCATCAGCGGGAAGGGAAACGGTCCCGGCCGGAACGCCTTCTCGGCGATCCGCAGCAGCACGATCGAGTCCTTGCCGCCGCTGAACAGCAGCACCGGCTTGGACAGCTCGGCGGCCACCTCGCGCATGACGTGGATCGCCTCGGACTCGAGCGCCTGCAGGTGCGTCAGGCGACCGCTCATCGCGAGTGACCCCGATGCGCATCCGCTCGGACATCGGGCGAGCCATCACGGACTGTCATGCGGGCACCGGCTCGACGTCGGCGCCGATGGTAGGGCGGGCGCGGCGCGTGCGGTGCAGCACGTAGGCGACGACGCCCGCCGTCAGCGGCACGCCGAGGATGACCACGGCCGGCACATCGACGCCGGCCTTCGTCAGGACGCCCAGCGCCGATGCGAGCAGCACGCAGCCCAGCGCCGGTCGCAGCGTCGTCGCGGAGACGCGGCCGATCAGGCTCGTCCCGATCACCACGCCGGGCAGCGAGCCGAGCAGGATCGTCCCCATCAGCAGGAAGTCGACGTTGCCGGTGGCGAAGTGTGCGATTCCCGCGGCCCACAACAGGATCGCGGCGTGGAAGACGTCGGTGCCGACGACGCGGTGGGGCGTGAGCTGAAAGACGAGGATCAGCGCGAGACCGATCAGCGCACCGCTGCCGACCGAGGTGACGCCGAGGATCAGGCCGAGCACGGCACCGATCGCCACCGCGGTGGCCTTCGTGCGTGTCGTCTGGTCCACGCTGTGGCGCTCGCGCGCGACGAGCTTTGGCATGAACAGCGCGCGCCCGAGAATCGTCAGCGCCACGATCAGCAACGCGACCGCGATCGCGCCGAGCAGCAGCGGCTCGAAGCTCTTGCCGTACGCCGCGTGCAACCGCTCCAGCAGCCACACCCCGACGAGCGCGCCGGGCACGCTGCCGACGGCCAGCCACTTGGAGACGCCGAGGTCGACCGTGCCCTTGCGCCAGTGACGCCAGCCGCCGAGCGTCTTCGTCACCGCGCCGTAGGCGAGGTCGGTGCCGATCGCGACGACCGGCGGGATCCCGGCGAACAGCACGAGCAGCGGCGTCATCAGCGACCCGCCGCCGATGCCCGTCAGGCCGATCAGGATCCCGACGCCGAGGCCGAAGGCGATGACCAGCGGGTCCATCAGACGGCGGGGGTCGCGGACGCGGCCATCAGACGTGCAGCCCGCATTCGGTCTTGTCGCTGCCGGCCCAGCGGCCCTCGCGGCCACTGCCCGCACGCGTGCACGGCGCGCAGCCGATCGACTGATAGCCCTGATCGTGCAGCGGGTGGTAGGGCAGCTCGCGCTCGTGGAGGCGCTGCCAGAGGTCCTTCTCGGTCCACAGCGCGAGCGGGCTGTACTTCGCGATCCCGCCGCGCCTGGCGTCGACCTCCACGAGCTCGGTCGCGGCGCGTGTCGGGCCCTGCTCGCGACGCAGGCCGGTGATCCAGGCGTCGGCGCCGGCTAGCGCGCGCTGCAGCGCGGCGACCTTCTCGGCGCCGCAACACTGCTCGGGCCCGGTCCACGGACCGTAGGCCTCCTGTACCTCGACTACGACGCCGAAGCGCTCCTCGAAGGCGCGCCACGTGGCGAGCGTCTCGTCGAACAGGACGCCGGTGTCGATCGTCGCGACGCGGACGTGCGGCGCGATGTCGAGCAGCTCGTCGAGGATCACCGACTCCTCCTTCTGAAAGGAGCACAACATGACGAGCCGCTCGTGTGCGGCTGCCTGCTGCAGGGTCTCGGTCAGAGAGCCCGCGAGACCGGCTACACCGCGCACTCGCCCTCGCCCCGGACGACCTGGAAGGGAACGTCCTTCGTCCAGTCGATGAACGTGTTCATCGACTCCAGCCCGAACTCGACCGGCATCGCGAGGTCGCGGACCTTGTCCTCGAACTCCTTTGTCCCGACCCGCGCCGCGAAGTCGTTGAAGGCCTCGCCCTGCGCGCGGTCGGACTCATACCAGCGCAGCCAGCGCTCGACGGCATCGGGGATGCGCTTGGCCGGCAGGCGCACCTTCAGCCGCTGGCCGTAGACGATCTCGCCGCCGTCGAAGTTGCCGGCGACGTGCGCGACGTAGGCCGGGATCGTGTGCTCGCCGACCTTGATCGAGGCGCCGTAGAAGCCGATGTTCGCGATGTGGTGCTGGCTGCAGCCGTTCGGGCAGCCGCTCATCTTCACGTGGACCGCGCGCGTCAGCGGGTCTGAGATCTGCATCTCCTCGAGGCGCTTCTGAACCGCCTCGTTGAGGCCCATCGACGAGGTGATGCCAAGCTTGCACGAGTCCGTGCCGGGACACGAGACGACGTCTGTGACCTTGTCCGGTCCCGCCTCGCCGAGACCGAGCTCGGACAGCGCCTGCCAGACCTCGTAGACGGTCTCGTCGCGCACCCAGCGCAGCAGCAGGTTCTGGTGCACGGTCGTGCGCATGTAGCCGCCCGAGTACGTGCGCATGATGTCGGCGACGCCGCGGAACTGCTCGGGTGACAGGTCGCCGCGCGTGACCTTGATGTGGATCGTCGAGAACCCGTCCTGCTTCTGTGCCTGCACGTTGTCGGCGCGGAAGCGCTCGAACTCCGACAGATCGCCGTTCGGGCTTGCGTAGGCCTCGGGCACCGGCGGCGCCGAGGCCTGCTCGTCGTCGCGCCAGCTCAGGCCGGCGACGTCGAAGCTGCGCTCGGCGACCCAGTCGCCCTGAAGCTCCTCCTCGACCAGCTCGCGGAACGCGTCGATGCCGATCTTGTCGACAAGCACCTTGATGCGTGCGCGGGCGCGGTTGACGCGCAGGAAGTCCTGGCGGTCGAAGATCCGAAAGCACGCCTCGGCGATCTTCAAATACTCGCCGTCGTCGAGTCCGACGAAGTCGTACAGCGTCGGCGCGATGCGCGCCATGATCGACGTGCCGCCGCCGACCCGGACCTCGCAGCCGCGCTCCCCGTTCTCGTTGACCTTGGCGATGAACGCGATGTCGTGGATGCCGGTCAGCGCGCGATCGGCAGGCGCGCCGTTAAATGCGGTCTTGATCTTGCGCGGCATCAACTGCGTCGTCGGGTGGCGGACGAAGTAGCGCACGTAGGCGCCGGCGTAGGGCGTCATGTCAAACGGCTCGTCGTCGCAGACACCGGCCCACGGATCGCCCGTGACGTTGCGAACCGTGTTGCCGCAACCCTCGCGCGAGGACAGGCCCGAGTCCGACAGCTCGCGGATCGCCTTGGCGGCGTCGGGTAGCGGGATGTGGTGCAGCTGGATGTTCTGGCGCGTCGTGATGTGGCCCTTGTTGAGCGGCACGTACTTCTCGACGACGTCGGCAAAGGCGTCCATCTGCTCGGGCGTGATGCCGCCGAACGGGAGCTTGACGCGGATCATCTGCACGTCGGGCTGACGCTGGCCGTAGACGCCCTGCTTCAGGCGAAAGCCGATGAACTCGGTCTCCTCGATGTCGCCGCGCAGGTACCGCTGGGATTCCGTGTCGAAGTCGTCGAACTCGCGCTCGAGGATGGGAATGACATGGCCCGGGACGTCCTCGCGAACCTCCGGGTTATCGAGCGTCCCTTCGCGGCCGACGGTGGTGCTGGGCTCCATGGGCGTCAATTGCTCCGTGGTGGGCGTGCAGGGAGGTAAGGGCGCACTATACAGGTCAATACCGGTCCGGTTTATCCCAATTGAGGCAGTATGCCCCGGGCGCCATGAGCACTGGCCCGGGCGCCGGGACACCCCACCCCGGGTAGCCTGCCCGAGGCGTGCCTGAACTGCTCGTCCTCGACCACGCCGCCGTCCTGGCCGCGGTTCCGGCCTCGGTGGCGATCGAGGTCACGCGCGAGGCGTTCCTGTGCCACCACCGCGGCGAGTGGGTCATGCCGCCGAAGGTCTACCTCGACAGCCCGCCGTACGGGGACTTTCGCGCGATGCCCGCGCGCGGCGGCGGGATCGCCCTGCTGAAGTGGGTCACGTCGTTTCCTGGCAACTCGGCACACGGTCTGCCGACGGTCAACGGCATCGTCTGCCTGTCCGATGCGACGACCGGCCTGCCGCAGGCGCTGCTGGACGCGCCCGCCGTGACCGCGCTGCGCACGGGCGCTGTCGCGGCGGTCGCTTCGCTCGCGCTGGCCCGCTCGGACGCGCGAACTGTCGGGATCATCGGCTGCGGGCCCAACGGGAGCTGGTCGGCGCGCTGCCTGGCGGCGGCGGGCTTCGGCCCCGGCGTCTGCGCGGACCCGCGCGCCGAGGCGGCCGAGGCGCTCGCGGCCGAGCTCCGCTGGCAGGTCGGCGACCGCGCAGCCGCGTTGGCCTGCGACATCGTCTGCGCCATCACACCGGGGGCCGAGATCGTCGTGGACGTCGGCGACCTGCGCCCCGGGCGACACCTGAACATGCTCGGCGCCGACGGCGCCGGCAAGGCCGA
>Ga0183260_10003452_pt1 | contig 12744 bp, 8 predicted proteins | sample AntDrymUQ4972206_2_FD_129768 | JGI IMG/M metagenome (GOLD analysis project Ga0183260, IMG submission 129768) | Polar desert sand microbial communities from Dry Valleys, Antarctica - metaG UQ497 (22.06) (version 2) (version 2) | ecosystem: Environmental > Terrestrial > Soil > Desert | place...
ACGGCCGACTGGGTGCTCGATATCGGCCCCGGCGCGGGCGAGCACGGTGGCGAGGTCATCGCCGCCGGTCCGCTTTCCGCTGTCCTGGCTGAGCCGCGGTCGATCACCGGCGCCTACCTGCGCGGCGAGCGATCCGTGCCGATCCCGGAGGTCAGGCGTCCTGGCAACGGAAAGGCTCTCGTCGTGCGCGGCGCGCGGGCACACAACCTCAAGAACATCGAGGCGAGATTCCCGTTGGCGACGATGACGGCGGTGACGGGAGTTTCGGGCAGCGGCAAGAGCACGCTGGTGACGGAGGTCCTGTATCGCGCCCTGGCGCGTGCCCTGAGCAACGCCCGCGACAACCCCGGCGAGCACGACCGGCTCGATGGCGTCGACGCGATCGACAAGGTCATCGAGATCGACCAGAGCCCGATCGGGCGGACGCCCCGGTCGAACCCGGCGACATATGTCGGACTGTTCACGCCGATCCGTGAGCTGTTCGCCGGCGTACCCGAGGCGCGCATGCGCGGCTACGGACCGGGACGCTTCTCGTTCAATGTGAAAGGCGGCCGGTGCGAGAACTGCAAAGGCGACGGGATCATCAAGATCGAAATGCAGTTCCTGCCCGACGTGTACGTGCCGTGCGAGGTTTGCGCCGGGGCACGCTACAACCGCGAAGCGCTGGAGATCCACTACAAGGGCCGGTCCATAGCGGACGTTCTGGACATGACAATCGAAGAAGCGAACGACTTCTTCTCACCGGTGCCCAACATACGTAACAAGCTGGCGACGCTGGTCGAAGTCGGGCTCGGATACATGCGGTTGGGACAGCCAGCGACGACGCTGTCGGGCGGTGAGGCGCAGCGAGTCAAGCTGGCGACCGAGCTCTCGCGTCGGGCGACGGGCAAGACCCTCTACCTCCTCGACGAGCCGACGACCGGCCTCCACTTCGCCGACGTCGAGAAGCTGCTCCAGGTCCTTCACAGGCTCGTCGACACTGGCAACACGGTGATCGTGATCGAGCACAACCTCGACGTCATCAAGACGGCCGACTGGATCATCGACCTGGGTCCCGAGGGGGGCGCGAAAGGCGGCGAGGTCGTCGTCGCCGGCACGCCGGAAACGGTGGCTGCAACCGAGCGCTCTGCCACCGGCCAATACCTGTCGCGGGTACTGCGTGGCGAGCCGCTCCTGCCGTTGAGTCACGTGACATTCGCGGAGGCCGCCGGCCGAGGCAACGGCAACGGCAAGCGACCGAAGCCGCGATCAAGGTCGAGCGCACGGCCACAGCCGCGCGCCGCTAAGTCTCCCGGCGATGCACACGGCACACCTGGAATCCGAATAGCCGACTGAGCCGCTGTCGGTTGTTCGCGACTGCTCGATAGAAGACGTCCAGCATTGGCATGGCCAGAGGCAGCCGGGCGACTGCGCTGATCGGTCGCAACAATGGGACACGCCGGGCTATCTCGATCGCCGCGGCAGCGCCCACCGACCAGACGCGGTCAGCGTCGACGGTATGCAATGCCTCACTCAGGACGTCGCGCGGCGGCATGTCGGGGAATGCCGCCACCTGGAGCGAGACAAGGCGAAGCCGGCGACGTGAGTCGAGTCTGGCGAGAGCGCGCGCCGTGTGGGTGCAGATGCCGCAGTCGCCGTCGTAGAGCACCGTCAGTTGGTCGGTCATGACGTCGCCAGGATGCCCTGATTCCGAAACGCGCCCGGTGCGAGCTCTCGCTCGCCCATAGTTGTCCTCACGCCCACTCCAAGTCTTCGACCCCAGGTTAGCCGCGTGCCGGGTATCGATCGTCCGTGGCTTCAAAGACTGGTTCAAAGAAATCCGTGCCGGAATCCGCACAACACCCGAATCGAGTATGCGGGCTCGCGACCGCGGGCCCGAGGGGCCTCCCGCCTACACTGTCTGAGTGCCGGACATCGCATACGCCTTCCTCGCCGACGCTGCCGACGCCCGGCCGGGCCAGAAGTTCGCAGTCATCGGTGGGGGCGTGTCGCGCCTCGGCGGGCCGCAGTTCCCGCTCCGACACCCACACCTCGCTTTGGTCTGCGGCTTGGTCGTGACGGCACCGGAGCTCGGCTCGGAGCATGAGCTCCAGTTCGCGCTGCTGACGCCGGACGGGCAGCAACTGTCCAGCGCGATGGCCAAGATCCAGGCCAACGGACCCAGTGACGGCCGGGACAGCATCCTCACGTTCAGCCTCGACATGTGGAACCTGTCGTTCCCCGCGCCGGGTGACTACTCAATCCGGATACTCGTCGACGGCTCCGAGCGCAAGCGGCTCCCGCTCGTGGTAGAGCAGCGCGAGCAGCCGCAGGGCCAGCAGCCCGGACGTCCGGGATCGGCCCCGCCATTCCCGCCCCAGACAGGGCAGGCCTAACCATGATTCCGGGTTTCAATCTCGAAGAGATTCTCGCCAATGGCGGGGCACTCATCGCGCTGATGGCCCTGTTCGCGATCATCTTTGCCGAGTCAGGGCTGTTTTTCGGATTCTTTCTTCCTGGCGACAGTCTGCTGCTGACGGCAGGAGTCATCTCGGCGGCTCATCAGGAAGCGTTTCCGATCTGGGCGATTTGCGTGGTCTGTTTTGTGGCCGCTATCAGTGGCGACGCGGTTGGTTACTCGTTCGGGCACCGTTACGGCCGACGCTTGTATCAAAAGCCCGAGTCGCGCTTCTTCAAGCAGGAACACCTGCGCGCGGCTGAGGCTTTCTACGAGAAGCACGGTGGCAAGACGATCGTGATCGCCCGCTTCATGCCCTTCGTTCGGACGTTCGCACCAATCGTTGCGGGAGCGGCGAGCATGTCCTATCGGCGCTTCGCGGTCTTCAACTTCACCGGCGCCGCCCTGTGGGCCATTGGGTTGCCCATCGCCGGGTACGCCTTGGGGCGCATCATCCCGCCTGAGATCCTCGACCGCTGGTTGCTGGTGATCCTGGCCGTCGTGGTGGCGCTGTCATTGCTGCCCACGTTTATCCACATCTATCGGAGCAACCGCGAGGAGGTCCACGCTCGCATCAGATCAAGGGGACGGCGCGGCGCCATGGGCCCAAAAGCGGACGAGCCGGGAGCGTGACGGACCGGCCGATACCCACGCGCGACGACGCGTGGACGCTGCTGTGCGAGTGGACGGAATCGGACGCACTTCGCAAACACGGCCGGGCTGTCGAAGGCGCCGTTGGGTGGTATGCCCAGAACAAGTTCGGCATCACCGGCGACCAGTTGGAAACATGGCGTTCCGCTGGGCTGCTGCACGACTTCGATTACGAGCGTTATCCGGACACCCACCCATTGCAGGGCGCCGACGAGTTGCGCTCGCGCGGATATCCGGAGCACCTGGTCCAGGCCGTCTTGGGACACGGTGATCACACGGGCGTGGCGCGCACGAGCGACCTGGCCCACACGGTTTACGCCTGCGACGAGATGAGCGGCTTCGTCATCGCCGTCGCGCTTGTGCGGCCCAATCGCAGCCTCGACGAGGTCGACGTCCGGTCGGTGACGAAGAAGATGAAAGACAAGGGCTTTGCGCGCCAGGTCCCGCGCGACCAGCTGACGAAGGGAGCCGACGAGCTCGGGGTTCCCTTCGACGAGCACGTCGCCAACGTCCTGGAAGGCCTGAAGACCGTCCGAGCCGACCTGGGCCTTTAGGCGGCCTGTCTGCCGTTTGCTGCCGACGGCAGCATGCCGAGCTCGCCGTCTGAGAATGCGTCGCGCAGGAACACGGAAGGGGCGGCGGGGTCGTACACGAGAGTGAGCGACTGTTTCGCGCGCGTCCAGGCAACGTAGGCGAGGCGGCGTTCCTCCTCCAGCGCCCTGATGGGATCGTCGGCCTCCTCGAGACTGCGGCGGCTCGGAAAGACGCCGTCATCGAGCCCAATGCACGCGACGTGGTCGAACTCGAGTCCCTTCGTGCCGTGCGCCGTCGCGAGGATCAGATTTGCATCCTCTCGGCGCAGGCGGCTCCGACGCTCGCGTGAATCTGCGACGGTCTGCTTGAGCTCTGCCGCCGAGCGTGCGCCGACGGACCAGGCAAGCAGGGCCGAAGTGGCTCGTCCATTTCGCGGCTGCCTGGCGAGCGCGACAGCAAGCTGGACACCAAAGTGGGCGCTCGCCGCGTCGTCTAGCGTCGAGTCGATGTTCGGATCGTCGAGGAGCAGCCCGTCCTCGGCCGCCCGATACGGAATGCCCATCTCGAGGGCGACAGCGGCGAAAGGGGCCAGCTCGGCGTTCGTCCGTGCCAGGACCGCATGCTGACCGCTGGCAGCCGGCAACCAGTGCGTCAGCAACCTGCGAGCCCGCGCGACGTCGTCGCCTGGGTCTGGCGCCAGGATGAGCTCGCCAGCGGCACTCGGCGCCGCCCTGATCTCCTTCGCGAACCGCTCGCGGTTTCTTGCCACGAGCCGAACGGCACGCTCGACAACTGCCCGTGGACAGCGATAGTTCGTGACCAGGTCGACCCGGCGAAGGCCGGGCAACGAAGCGGCCAGGTCCAGCACCCGACGCACGTCCGCGAGACGCCAGGCATAGATCGTCTGATCGTCGTCGCCGACGAGGAAGATGTCGCGGCTCCCGCCACTCAGCATCAGTGCGAGCTCGAGTTGGCTCCTGTCAACGTCCTGGACCTCGTCGACGAGCAGCATTCGGCAACGCGACTGCCACGTTTCCCGCACGCTGGTGTCGGCGCGCAGGATTGCGAGGGCGCGAGGGACGAGGTCGTCGAAATCGAGCGAGTCGTTGTGGGCCAGCCAGCCCTCATAGGCAACGAACGCCGATGCGAGCTCCGAATCGACCGGCAATGGCGCGCCCGACTCCGCCAACCGTTGTAACTCAAGCGGGTCGAGCATCAGGTCAAGCTTCAGCCTCGAGAAGGCGTCATCGATACGACGGTATGCGTCCGCTGACGGCCGCTTCCCATTAAGCCGACGAACAACCTCCGCCCGATCGACGAGGTTGCGCACCTGGACGCCCGCCTCGGCCAGGATCTCCCGACCGAGCGCGTGAAAGGTGCGAACGCGGGTTCGTCTCCCGTCAGCGACGATTGGGACAAGAGCGGTTGCCAGGCGCTCGCCGAGCTCCTCGGCTGCCCGTTTGTTGAACGTGACGGCAGTGATCTCGTCGGGATCCGCGCCCCTCCCGACCAGCCAACAGATGCGAGCAACGAGAGTCGTGGTCTTGCCGGAGCCGGCGGGCGCAACGCAGAGCACGGGACCTGGCGGTGCGGTCGCGGCGGCGCGTTGGTCGGGCGCGAGTCGGGCGAGGCGTTCCTCGACCGCGGGATGCACGGACATTCGTCCGATCCTGAGCCAGGCGACTCGACTGGCGCTCCCCGCGGGCTTATCTGCTGGTTATGCTGCGTGCGTCCTGTGAGTTGGTGCGCGCGGCTCTCGGCCGCTGTTCTCCTGGTTTTGTTCGGTGGCGGCGGGCGTCACTGTGGCTCACCAGGGCGGCGGCCCATACATCCTTGTCGCCCAGGACTTCATCGCCCGGGCACCAGTTCGACCTGATCGCCGCAGACATGGGCGCCGACGCGGCCGTGGCGCTCGAGATCGTCCATGAACCAGTGTCGCTCTGGAGTTCCTCGCGGGCGCCGCTGACCCCTTGCGCGGGCGGCGAGAATGGGAGCACGCGCACAGGCCGGCCGCGCCCCAGCCCCGTAGTGCCCACCAACACGGCCGGTGAATGACGCTTTGGAAGGAGGATCGAGGCACATGGCCTCAGATTTCCGCGCGCGGCCACGCCGCAGTCGCATTCTCATCCTGTTCGCTGCCCTGGCGGTCGTCGCCGTGGGCGCGGCCCCCGTGAGCGCCGCCGAACCACCGGAAGAGCCGATGAGCTTCCGTACGGAAGAAGATCCGATGCTCATCAACCTTGCCGGCGGTCAGGTGACGCCGATAATCACCGTCGGCGACACGTTCCGGACGTTCATGTTCGAGGCCATTCCAGACGGAATTGCCGTCGCGCGAAAAGATAGCAAGACGGTGACGGTGCTCGTCAACCACGAGACCTCGACCGTTCCGTTCCCGTATGCGAACCCGCCCTCGGCGAGCAACCTCAACGATTTCACGGATTCCCTGGTCAGTTCACTCAGGATCAACCGAAACAGCCTGCGCGTGGAGCGCGCAAAGTACGCGATCGACGACGGCGATAACTTCCACCGCCTCTGCTCGAGCTACGTGGCCCGCGGTAAGCACGGCTTTGACCGAACCCTCCTCCTTACCAACGAAGAGGGGACCGACTGGGTCAACCGGGACGGGCTGCAGTGGCCGTCCAACGTCGGAGACGACCATGCGCGTCAGATCGGCGTCGTCGTTGCTCACGACCTCGACAAGGGGTTGACACGCCCGATCTGGGGAATGGGCCGGCACAACCACGAGAACTCGCTCGCCCTCAAGGGCTACGGACACCCAGTCGTACTCTCGGGTGACGATACGTTCACCAGCGCATTCCGACCGCAGTCGCAGGTGTACTCGTACATCGCTGAGAGCGGCAACGCTGTTTGGAACGACACGGGCGACCTGTGGGCGTTCGTCTCCGACACCGCCGGTTACGACGACTACTACGACTTCGCTCCCACAGACACCACTTCAATCAATGGCCACTTTGTCCAGGTGCCCAAGGAGATTGCCACCGGACGCAACCCTGACGGCACGGACATGATGGCGGCAGACGTCCCGGCTGCCTACGGCGGCCCCTACCCCCTGCCGCAGGACGTCCCGCATGCTTGGGCGAACTCTGCCGGCACGTCGACGCCCATCGATGGGCCACAGTGGGTCCTTGAACACTGGAGCGACCTCAACGGCGTCTTCCAGTTCGTCCGCATCGAGGACATGGCTTTCGACAAGCGGCCGGGCATGGCCAACGTGGTCTACCTGGTCGATTCGGGGCGCGGCGCGCGATCGACTGACCCACTGAATGACAACCCGTACCTGTCCACGAACGGGCGCGTATGGAAGATGGTCCTGGATCCCAACTCTCCCACCGTCGTCACCTCGCTCTCGATCCTGATCGAGGGCGATGACACACCGGTGAAGACGCTCACCGAAGTTCGTCAGCCGGACAACATCGAGACGACCCGCAAGGGTCTGTACCTCACCGAGGACCCAGGCAGTAGCCAGCAGTTCACGCCCGGCGATGTCGCCGGCATGAATGCCCGCGTTTGGCAGTACAAGTTCAGCGGCTCGGCGTTGACGCCCGTCCTCGTTGTCAATCAGGAGGCCGACGAAGGCGACACCGACAAGGACGCCTCCGCCACGCCCGGCAACATGGGCGCATGGGAAGCCAGCGGCATCGTTGATGTTTCCGGCATCTTCGGTCCTGGCACGTTCCTGATCGACGTTCAGGCCCACACGCTGTTCACGCAAGTCGCCCCCGGTCCCGACCTGGTCGCGCCGGCCGGGCCCGACTGGACCTACAAGCGGGAGGGCGGCCAGCTGCTGCTGGTTAAGATCCCGGGCGGCTGACCCAGGCGTAGACTCCCATTCAGCCCCAGCAGAGCGGCCCCGTCGGAAGGCGGGGCCGCTTCTATTTGAGCGGCGAATCTGCCCTCGCACCGGCCGGCGTTAGCATCGGAATCGGATGACCCCCCAACTCCAGGCCACTCTCGCCAAGCTGCCCACGAAGCCCGGCATCTACCTGCTGAAGGACGCGCGAGGCGTGGTCCTCTATGTAGGAAAGGCGCAGAACCTGCGCAGCCGCGTCCGCCAGTACTGGCAACATAGCCGGGCTGCCCAGCCGCTGCGCATCGCTTCGGCGATGGATCGCGTGGCGGACGTCGAGTACACCGTCGTCGACACCGTCAGCGAGGCACTCCTCCTCGAGGCGACCCTCGTGAAGCGCCACCAGCCGCGCTTCAACGTCCGGCTCAAGGACGACAAGAGCTACCCCTACATCAAGGTCACGCTTGGCGACGACTTCCCGCGCATCGAGCGGACGCGCAAGCTTCCCAACGACGGATCGCGCTACTTCGGGCCGTACGCGTCAGCATCGAGCGTCGACGAGGCGATGAACCTGATCCGCCGGTTGTTCCCGTTCAGAACATGCACGATCGACATCAAGGAAGGCAAACGCGCCCTTCCGCGCCCATGCCTCCTCTACCACATCAAGCGTTGCCAGGGCCCGTGCATCGAGGCCATGTCGAAGGCTGACTACCGGGCCGACATCGAGCAGGTGATGCTGTTCCTCGAGGGCCGCCAGGAGCTGGTCGTCCGACGACTCCGCGACGAGATGGCCCAGGCATCGAACGCGCTCGACTATGAGCGGGCCGCGGACATGCGCGACAAGCTGCGCGCCATCGAGCGGACTATGGAAAGCCAGAAGATGGCCGGATTCGCGCGAACCGAGCTCGACGTGCTGGGCTATTCGCGTTCGGGCGGGGGCGGCGCGGTCCAACTGTTCGCGATCCGCGACGGGACGACCGTCGCGCGCGACGTATTCCTGCTCGAGAACGTGGGCGATTCAACCGACGACGAGGCCCTCTCCGCGTTCATCAAGCAGTACTACGTCGCCGCATCGTCGATTCCGCCGCGCATCCTGGTGCCGCGCCTGCCGCCGGACGCGGACGAACTGACGGCCTTCCTCGAAGCGCGGCGCGGCAAGCGCGTGTCACTCTCTGTGCCGCAGCGCGGGGAGGGGCGTGCCCTCATGAACCTCGCGGCGCGCAATGCGGCCGAAACGCTGGCGCGCGAGCAGGCACGCTGGATGGCGGACCAGGGCAAGACGCTCGCCGCGCTGGAGGAGCTAGCTGCTGCCCTCAGCCTCTCCGCGCCGCCGCTGCGTATCGAGTGCTACGACATCAGCACTATCCAAGGGACGAACACGGTCGGCAGCATGGTCGTGTTCGAGGAGGGCCGACCACGGAGCGGCGAATACCGACGCTTCCGGGTGAAGTCGGTCGTTGGCACCGATGACTACGCCAGCCATCGCGAGGTGCTTCGGAGACGTTTCTATCGAGCCCTGGAGGCAGAGGAGGGGGTCGCCGAGGAGCTGCGCTGGCGCCTGCCTGACCTCGTCGTCATCGACGGCGGCCTCGGTCAGGTCAATGCCGCTCGCGGAGTAATGGACGAGTTCGGCCTGCGGGACATGCCCGTGATCGGCCTGGCCAAGGAACGCGAGGAGGTCTTCATGCCCGGGTTGCCGCAGCCGCTGGTGCTGCCGGCGAATTCGCAGGCCCTGTACCTGCTCCAGCGGCTGCGCGATGAGGCGCACCGTTTCGCGGTGACGTACCACCGTAAGCTGCGCGCGAAGTCTCAGACGAAGTCCGTCCTGGACGAGCTGCCCGGAGTCGGCCCGGCGCGCAAGCGGTCCCTGCTGCGTGTGTTCGGCTCCAGCCGTCAGATGCGCTCGGCGACGGTGGATGAGATCGCCTCGGTGCCGGGCATCAGCCGTTCGCTCGCTGAGAGGATCCACGCCAGCCTGAACGCCTAAGAGAACAAGACAGGCAAGGTGACCCGCGGCCCGATCGGGGTCCGCTTGCTATAGTCCCGGCCGATGCGTCGCTTCCTCCCGGTTCTCATCGTGGTCGTCGGCCTTGCCGCGTTCGCGATCGACTTCCTGCCGCTGGGAAGGCCGCTCAGCGATCCGCCGGTGCCGATCGACACCCGCCTCGGGCTCGACCTCCAGGGCGGCCTGCGTGGCGAGTACCGCGCGTTGCCGACCGAGACCTCGCCCATCAACGCCGAGTCTCTGTCCGACATCCGGACCATCATCGAGAACCGGATCAACCAGTACGGCGTCTCCGAGCCAATCGTCCAGACCCAGGGACGCGACCGGATCGTCGTGGAGATCCCCGGCGTCACGAACGAGCAGGATGTCCGCGAGCTCATCGGCTCGACCGGCCGCCTCGATTTTGTCGAGGTTCCACCGGCCCGTTCCGCCGAGGTAGTTCCCGGGACGCTGATTCCGCCCGACCTCAATGTCATCTTCAGTGGCAATCAGATTGCCAGTGCCGCAGCGGGCAACGACCAGACCGGCCAACGTGCCGTCGACATCACCCTCAGGGACGAGGGCGCGCGAATCTTCGATGCCTACGCACGGGACCACTACCAGGAGCAGTTCGCGATCGTCCTCGACGGAGTCGTGATCTCGGCGCCGACAATTCAGGCCACCAGCTTTGGCGGCAGGGCGCAGATCTCCGGCAGCTTCACTACTTCGGCCGAGGTCAACGAGCTCGTCACTGTCCTGCGCTACGGCGCCCTGCCGAACGCCATCGAAGAGGTCAGCTTCAGCAAGATCAGCCCGACCCTGGGCCTCAACTTCCTCCAGCAGAGCATCCTCGCCGGCGCGATCGGGATCACCGTCCTGTTCTTGTTCGTGATAATCCATTACCGACTGCCCGGCGTGATCGCCTGCCTCGCGCTGATCTATTACGCACTGATCGTGTTCGCCATATTCCGGCTGATCCCGGTGACGTTGACGCTCGCCGGGGTGGCGGCCTTCGTCCTTTCTGTGGCCATGGCGGTCGACGCCAACATCCTCATATTCGAGCGCACCAAGGAAGAGTTGCGCGCGGGCAAGACGCTCGTCTCGGCGATCGAGGCTGGCTTCAACCGCGCCTGGAACTCGATCTTCGACTCAAACATGTCGAGCATCATCACCGCCGCGATTCTGTTCTACTTCGGCTCGGCCACAATCCGCGGCTTTGCGCTCGTGCTGATCATCGGCGTGCTCGTTTCGATGTTCACCGCGATCACAGTCAGCCGCGAGATGATGCGCTGGCTCGTGCGGCAGCCGTGGGCGCGTCGCGCCTCCTACTTCGGCGTCAAGGACGACGAGTTCACCATCGCGATGCCGCGCGGCCGATCACGCGAGGTGGAAGCCAGTGTTTGACCTGATCGGCAAGCGCCGCTGGTTTTACCTGTTCAGCGCCCTGATCATGATCCCGGGGCTGATCTTCATTGTCCTGACGCCGCTCAGCGGCGGGAATGCCGGCCTGCGGTTCTCGATCGACTTCACCGGAGGAACCGTATGGGAGATCCACTTCCGCGACCGCACGCCCCTACCGAGCGAGGTCCAGGATGTGATGGCCGAGCGCGGCATGCCGGGCTCGGTCGCGATTACCACCGCGGGCGAGCGCGAGTACGTTCTCATCAGGACGGAGCAGGTTAGCGGCCTAACGGAGGGACCCAGTCCTGGTCCGAGCGCAACGTCAATTGCGTCTCCGGGAGCATCGGCTTCGCCGGGTGCATCCGCGATACCTGGAGCATCGGCCTCCCCCAGCGCCTCCGCTTCTCCCGCCGCGTCATCGTCGCCCGAGCCCTCGGCTTCCCCCGAGGCCTCGCCCGGAGCCAGCCCATCACCCTCACCAGGCACGGGCGGGGTGATCGGCCTGTCAACCGAGGGTCCTCTGGCCGAGCTTCGCTTCGCACTCGAGGAGCGCTTCGGGCCGATCGACGAGGTGCGCCAGGAGGCCAACATCGGCCCGGTCATCAGTGCCGAGCTGGCCCAGCAGGCGATCCTCCTGCTGGTCCTGGGTTCCGCCGGGATCCTGGGCTGGATGACTTTCCGCTTCGCCGACTTCCGGATGGGCATGACCGCAATCGCGGCCCTGATCCACGACGTGGTCGTGGTGGTCGGCATCTTCGCCATCGGCGGCACCTTCTTCGACCTCGAGGTCGATGCGCTCTTCGTGACGGCGATGCTGACCGTGATCGGCTTCAGCGTTCATGACACGATCGTGGTCTACGACCGCGTCCGAGAGAACCGCATCCGCCATGCGGGTGAGCCATTTGCCGCGATCGTCAATCACAGCCTGCTCCAAACGCTGGGGCGCTCGCTCAACACCTCGCTCACGACGCTGATGGTGTTGCTTGCTCTGCTGCTCTTCGGCAGTGACGCGATCCGCTCATTCGTCTTCGCCATGGTCATCGGCATCATCTCGGGTACCTATTCGTCGATCTTCAACGCCAGCGCGCTGCTGGTCAGTTGGCATGAGTGGGATGAGCGTCGCCGCCAGCAGCAGTTCGCGACCGCCCGCCGGTAACCCGGCCGGAGCATTCCTCGAGCGCCTCGGCAGGCGCGTCGAGCGAGTGCGAACCCATCTTTGTCTTGGGATCGATCCTGACCCAGCGGCATTGCCGAATGGCTTCAGCGGGGACGTCGCCGGCATCGAGGCATTCAGCTACCTGCTGATCGAGGCTGCCTCTCCATTCGCCGCCGCGATTAAGGCCAACGTCGCGTTCTTCGAGGCGTTCGGGAGTGAGGGCATCGCCGCCCTGGAGCGCGTGCGGGCCGCCATCGCGTCCGATATTCCGTTCATCGCCGACGCCAAGCGCGGTGACGTCAGCTCGACGGTTGCCAGGCAGGCCGTGGCCCTGTTCGACGCGTTAGACGCCGATGCGATCACAGCCAATCCGTACCTCGGTCGCGCGGCGATCGAACCGCTGCTCGATTGGACGGACCGATTCGTATACGTGCTGTGCCGCACATCAAACCCCGGCGCGGGCGAGTTCCAGGATCTCCTCATCGACGTTGAACCGCTCTACGTCCACGTCGCGCGAAGGGTTGCCGCGTGGCAGGCCGCCGGCGATCAGGTCGGCCTGGTGGTCGGCGCAACCGCCCCATCTGAGCTGGCGACAATCCGTTCGGCCGTGCCAACTCTGCCAATCCTCGTGCCTGGGCTGGGTGCGCAGGGCGGCGACATCCAGACGGTGCTGGTCCACGGCCGGGCGACGGATGGTCCCGTGGCTGCCTCGAGAGGTGGAGGGCTGGTCGTCAACGTGTCGCGCGCAATCGCGGCGGAGGCGCTCATATCGG
>Ga0183260_10003453_pt1 | contig 12744 bp, 11 predicted proteins | sample AntDrymUQ4972206_2_FD_129768 | JGI IMG/M metagenome (GOLD analysis project Ga0183260, IMG submission 129768) | Polar desert sand microbial communities from Dry Valleys, Antarctica - metaG UQ497 (22.06) (version 2) (version 2) | ecosystem: Environmental > Terrestrial > Soil > Desert | place...
ACCGCCGCGCGATTGACGCCCAGCGCGCGGGCGACTGGGCCCAGTACGGCGAGCAGATCAAGCGCCTTGGCGAGACACTCGCCCAGCTGCGCGACCAGGACCGTCGCGCCGCCGCGCCGAAGTAGGCGCCCCTGCTCCACGGCATGAAGCAGCAGGCATCAGGCAAAGAGTTCTCATCTTTCACGAAAAAGGATACTCACATGACCATCTCTCGACTCGCGGCCTGCATGCTGGTGTGCGGCCTGTGTGGCGCGACGCCACTGCTGGCCGACGAGCACGGCATCGACCCGGCCGCCACCCGCGGCGACGTACTGGTGCGCGGCACGCTCGATCGCGCCTGGACGTCGACAACTGCCGTCGACGAGGCACCCGTCATCCGGACGGCCGGGCGCTCCAGCCTGCTGCAGCAGTCGCGGGGCGGGCGCGCCTCGGCCGGGCCCAGCATCGGCAGCGTCGGCCTGGGCGTCGTCGCCGGACTGTCGGAGTTCGAGATCGGACCGAGCTTCCGCTACTGGATCAACGACCGCTTCGGGGTGCAGGCGCACCTCGGCTTCTCGGGAGACGACTTCGGCAATGACGATGTCGCGTACCTGCGCTTCGAACCGACCGTCATCTTCGCGTTCGGTGATTTCGGGGATGGCTCGGTTAACGTGCGTCCGTACGCCGGCGCCGGCCTGCGGATCATCCGCACCGACATCGGCGACTTCAACGACTCGGACGTCAGGCCGGCCGGCGTCGGCGGCGTCGAGTTCGGCTTTCGGGCGCTGCCGCGGCTCAAGGTCAGCGCCGAGCTGAGCGTGGCAGCGGGCAACGACTTCCAGGTCGGTGTGTTGCGCGGACCAGAGTTCGGTGGCGCCCGCGTCGCCGCACTGGCGCATTATTTCTTCGACTGATCGCCGAGCGGAGGCAGGCCGTCGGACGAGTCCGACGGCTACGCCCGGTGAGCCCCCGCCCGTCTCCCAGCCCCCAGCCCCCTGCCCCCAGGCTAGACACTGACGATCTGGCCATCGAACTGACGCACTTCGAACGCTGCGGTGCGCTCGGGCAGGAACTCGGCGAGCTCCCGGAGCAAGGCGAGCGCCACGGTCTCGCCAAGCCGAAGTCCGGCCTCGGCGTCACTGCGCCACTGCACGCCCGCGAAGGCGCGACCGACCGCGACGTTCCACGCCAGCTTGTCCAGTTCGTCGCCCACCGTCAGCGACGCCTGCAGCGATTGCACCTCGCGACCGTCGGCGGTGGGCTCGACCGGATCCGGCAGCACCCAGGCGTGGTCGTAATAGGCCTTGAGCACGGTGACCATCGCCCCGGCGGTGGCTGCGTGCGCCGCCGGATACGACGGATGCAACGGCGCGCCTTCGGGCCACGCCATCGGCAGCAGCAGGGTGCCGGTCCGCTGCCGCACCTGCCCGAGCGCCTCCGACTGCATCAGCCGCTGGTCCGGCCAGACCACCACCGGCGCCCCCGAGGCCGCGGCCTCGAGGTGGCCGCCGAGCTCTTCGGGACGTAAACGGCGGTGCAGCACCCATTTCTGGAACCACGCCGCCCGCAGCGCGTGCATCGCGACGCGCGAGGCAAGGTCGACCACGAACGGCAACCCGAAGGTGACGTATCCGGCCTGGTTGCGCGACTGCACGTACGGATGGCGCTCGCTCACCGGCGCACGCAGTGACTCGAGGATCAACGCCGCTTGCACGCCGGCCTGGCCCGGGTAGTCCGTGCGGACCCAGGTCGCCAGGTCGCGTCCGGTACTGATGAAGCGCCGACCGTCGTACGAGACGTCGACCGCCGGCAGCGCGCCGTTCTGCGACGCCAGCCAGCCGTCCCATCTGGTGAGGAACTGCTCACCCGACGTCTGTGCGCCAATCCGTGCCGACATGGCCTGCGCGCCCATCGGCACCGGCCGCAGCAGGAACTGCGAGACGAACCCGCCCGGCGGCTGGACGAAGCCGATGGACGACGAGGGCGTCGCCTGGCGCGCGAACAAGGTGGCCGGGGTCACCGCACGACCCGACACCTTCGTGAGCTCGCGTGCCGAACCGGCGGCCCGCGCGTCGTCCTGATAGCGCGCGAACGGCAAATCGCGCAGCAGTGCCATCCAGTACAGTTCGACCGCCTCGGCGGCGAAGACCGGGCTGTCAATCGACGGGGGCGCCGCCACGTCGACCATCGCCGCATCGAGCCCGTCGAGCGCGAAGGCAAACGCGGCCTGTGGCGACACCAGCCGGCGTGAGCCACCCATCGGCACCGCTTCGAACTGCGTGCCCTGCCCCGAGGCGGCGGCGCGCGCCAGCATCCGGTACGCCTCGGGCTCGACGAACCCGAAGTGATCGTGCGGTAGCCCCTTGCTGAACATGCCGAGGAAGGCCGGCAGCCTGGCCTCGTCGGCATTCGCCAGGTGGGCGGGCGCCCCGGCCCGCGCGGCGGTGTAGGCCGCCTGCACCCGCAGGTCGTACGCCCGCAGGCGTCGCGGCTCGACCGGCAGCGCCGGCAACGCTTCACCCAGCCAGCCTGCGGTGCCGACCGCTGCCAACCCCGTGTGTGATAGCAGGGGCGAGGCGACACCCGGCAAGACAGAGGCCGCGTGGGTCGCCCCGGCGGCGGCCAGCGTCCGGAGCCAGGCTCGGCGATTCATGCTCGGCACAGTGTATCCGGGCCTCACCGGTCGAGGCGCAGCACCACCGCCGGATACTCCGGATCGCCAAAGCGGCCGACCACGACAACCCCGGGCGTGGCGTAGAGACGCGACAGGAAATCGAAGAAGTCGGCCGGCTTGTACCGGTCCTCGTGCACCACCACGTAGCGTACGTCGCGGGCGCGCAAGGCCTGCAGACTCTCTCGGTTCGGGAAACCAGTCATCGCGCCGAGCAAATCGAGATAGCTTCGCGGGTAGTAGCCGGAATAGCCGTTGGCCATCGGCTTGCCGTGCGTGCGCCCCAGGTAGCTCCACTCGGCCTCGAACAACGGCAGCGCGTGCCCGCGCGGCAGCGGCAGATCGACGACGGTGCCCGGCGGCTGGGTGCGTAGCCAGGCGGCGTACATCGGCGCGCGCTGCAGCCACGGGTGCAATGGTCCGAATCTCGACGCATACTCGACGGTCATGCCGGCGACGATCACGATCGCGACCGCGTGCCGGACGATCGGGTGACGAATCCGGCCGAGCAGCCAGGCGGCGCCGAACCCGGCCAGCACCGCCACGGCCAGCGCGGCCAGCATGCCGAAGCGAGCCGGCGCACGCAGTCCAGAGAGCGGTGGCACGAGGATCAGCGCGATGCGGTAGGCCGGCGTGTGTGTGCCCAGTGCCAGCACCGCCGAACTCACCAGCGCCACTGCGTAGACCCAGATCTCACGGGTCAACGGGCGGATCAGCGCCAGTATGGCCAGCAGCAGCGCCAGCACTCCTGGCATCAGCCGTCCCTCGGCCGCGCCGTAGCCGGAGGTGCTCGACCCATAGAGCCGGTTCTCGAGCGGCGACGAGAGGAAACTGCCGGGCGTCGCGCTCCACATGTCGATTTCGCCGAGGCCGCGACCACCGAAAGCCTGTTGGTTGGCGCGGTAGGGCGCGCTGTAGGCCACCAGCGGCGCGGCGCCGATCACCGCGCCGACGAGCAAGGCTCTGGCCACCGCGATCAGTGGTGCACGCGCGCTGACCAGCAGCAGCACCGGCGTGGTGATCGTCAGCAACATCAGCAGGAAGACGCCGTAGTAGACGCAGCTGACGAACTGCAGCAGCACGAACACCCCGGTCAGCACGCCGTCGGCGGCGCGACCCCGGCGCACCGTCCGGTGCAAGGCCCACATCGTCAGCGGCATCCACTGCGACCACTGCAGCTCGAGGTGCATGGCGTGTTCGATCCGGTACGGCAGCAGCCCGAACACGGTCCCGGCGATCACTGCCGGCCAGGCCTGCCCGGTCAGGGATCGCACCAGCAGGTAGGCGCCGAGGGCGGACAACCACGGGCCTGCCAGCAGCAGCACGTTGTAGACCGGCAGCACCGGCGCGCCGACGGCCAGCGCGGGAGTGGCCAGCAGTCCCTGCAGCAGGACCGCGTCGGAGTACGCCAGGGTGCGCAGTTCGGGGTGGAAGATCGGCGCGTTGAAGAGCGCCGACGGCTCGGTCGTGAGCGCGTCGGCGATCCAGGCAAGCCGCCACATGCTGAACAGCGCGTCGTGGTGGCCGTGGGTGTGCGTGAGCCACTGCGCCGGCTGCGGCCAGGTCACGACGGCGGTCAGCAGCGCAAACAGCAGGGCCGCCGCGAGGGCTTCGAGCACGGAGCGGGCGGGACGGCGGCGGGACAGGCGCGACAGCGACGGCATGGCGACCCGGGCAGGGTACTATCTCGCGCATGTCGTACACCCGTCGGGGCTTCGTCCGGCAGTCCGTGGCCGCCACCGTCGCCGCGGGACTGACCGGCGCGGTGGGCGCACGGGCAGCCGGGCAGGGTGCGTCGCGACCGGCCGCTCGCACTCGACTCCGCAAGCCGCGACGACTGCGCACCGGGGACACCGTCGGCATCGTCGACCCGGCCTCGGCGACGTGGGACCCGGTGGATGTGGACGTCGCGGTCGAGTCGCTGGCGGTGCTCGGATTCAAGGCCAAGCTCGGCACGCACCTGCTCGACCGCCGAGGCTACCTGGCGGGCACCGACGAGGACCGCGCCGCCGATGTGATGGCGATGTTCACCGACCCTGCGGTGTCGGCGGTCCACGCCCTGCGCGGCGGTTGGGGCTGCGCCCGGCTGTTGCCGCACCTCGACTTCGAGGTCATCGCCCAGCATCCCAAGGTGCTGCTCGGCTACAGCGACATCACCGCGCTGATTCTGCCGGTGTTCGCCAAATGCGGGTTCGTCACCTTCCACGGCATCAACGGCGCCTCGTCGTGGAACCGTTTCAACGTCGACTGGTTCCGTCGCGTGCTGATCCAGGGCGAGGCGGTCACGATGACCAACCCGCGCGATGCCGGCGACGCACTGGTGCCGACCGAGAACCGCATTCGCACGCTGACGCCAGGGATTGCGCGCGGCCGGCTGATTGGCGGCAACCTGACCGTGCTGACCGCGATCATCGGATCGGGACTGCTGCCCGACTTCACCGACGCCGTCCTGTTCATCGAGGACGTCCAGGAGGCGCCGTATCGAATCGATCGAATGCTGATGCAACTGCAGCTGGCCGGGGTGCTCGGCCAGGCCAGGGCGGTCATCTGGGGCCGCTGCAGCAAGTGCGTGCCGGGCGAGGACAGCTACGGCTCGCTGACCATCGGCGACATCCTCGACGACTACCTCAAGCCGCTCGGCGTGCCCGCCTGGGAAGGGGCGCAGATCGGCCACATCGACCGGCAGTTCCTGATGCCGATTGGCGTGCCGGCCGAAGTCGACGCGACCCGCGGCACGATCAGGTTGCTCGAAGCCGCAGTCGCGTGAGAGTTGCAGAATCGCAGAATTGCAGAATTGCAGAATTCACGCCCGGAGCAGCGCCTTCACCCGATCGCCGAGCGTCAGCGGATCGAACGGCTTGAAGATCACGCCGCGGGCGCCGGCGGCGATTGCTTCCGCTTCGGCGCCGTCGTGGGACGCGCCGGTCAGGAAGACGATCGGCACCTGGGACCAGTCGGGATCCGAGGTCAGCTGACGGCAGACGTCGATGCCGTCCATGCCGGGCAGGAACCAGTCGAGAATCAAGCCCTCGAACGAGCCGCCCCGCGCCGCCTCGAGGGCGGCCGGCCCGTCCTCGACCACGGTCAACGTACAGCCGGCATGGCGCAGACCCAGGCTGGCCACCGCCGCAATCGACGCGTCATCATCGGCTAACAGGAGATGCATGGGTCAGTAGACCTTCAGGTAGCGGGCGATCTCCCAGGCGCTGACCTGCTGGAGATACTCGAACCACTCGCGGCGCTTGGCCTCGATGAAGTGCTCGAAGATGTGATCGCCGAGGGTGTCGCGCATCAGCGCGCTGCGTTCGAGCAGGTCGAGGGCGTCGCTGAGGTTCATCGGCAGTTCGTCGATGCGCAGCGAGCGGCGCTCGCGCTGGCTCATCTTGTAGATGTTCTTGCTGACCGGCGCACCCGGGTCGAGGTCGTTGTCGAGGCCGTCGAGGCCGGCCCGCAGCATGACCGCGAACGCCAGGTACGGGTTGCACGACGGGTCGGGCATCCGCAGCTCGATCCGGGTCGCTTCGCCGCGCGGGGCCGGTATCCGGATCAGCGGGCTGCGGTTGCGCTCGGACCAGGCGACGTGGGTCGGCGCCTCGAAGCCCGGCACCAGCCGCTTGTACGAGTTGACCAGCGGATTGGTGATCGCACAGAAGGACGCGGCGTGCTGCAGCAGGCCGCCGATGTAGTTCATGCAGGTGCGACTCAGCTCGAACGGGCCATCGGCATCGACGAAGGCGTTGCGGCCGTCGCGCAACAGCGACTGGTGCGTGTGCATGCCCGAGCCGTTGACGCCGAACACGGGCTTGGGCATGAAGGTCGCGTACACGCCGTTACGCCGCGCCACGTTCTTCACCACGAACCGGAAGGTGCTGACGTTGTCGGCCGCCCGCAGCACATCGTCGTAACGGAAGTCGATCTCGTGCTGGCCGCCCGCCACCTCGTGGTGTGCCGCCTCGACCTCGAAGCCCATCCGCTCGAGCATCAGCACGATCTGCCGGCGGACGTCCTCGCCCTGATCGACCGGGGTCAGGTCGAAGTAGCCGGCCGCATCGTGGGTCTCGGTGGTGGGTTCCTCGTCACGGGTCTGGAACAGGAAGAACTCGGCTTCCGGCCCGACGTCCATCGAGAAGCCGCGCCGTGCCGCTTCGCCGATGGCGCGCTTGAGCGTCTGGCGCGGGCAGCCGGTGAACGGGGTGCCGTCCGGGTTGCTGATGTCGCAGATCAGGCGGGCAACCTTCTCGCCCGACGGATCGACCCACGGGAAGATACGGAAGGTGGACAGGTCGGGAGTCAGGTACATGTCCGACTCCTCAATCCGCACGAAGCCCTCGATCGAGGATCCGTCGAACATCACCTGCCCGTCGAGCGCGGCGGCGAACTGGCGGTCCGGCACCTCGACGTTCTTGATCACGCCGAGGATGTCGGTGAACTGCAGCCTGAGGAACTTGACGCCCTCGGCCTCGGCCTCGCCAAGGATCTGCCGTGTCCGGGTGCCGTGGGCCGGGTCTTGCGCGTGCGCCTCGCTCAAAGGGGGGCCTCCAGCGCACGAGTGTAGCGGACCCCGGGCCAACCTTCAGGCCCGCGCCCCCGTCTCAGGTAACCGGAACGGCCGGGTCGCCACGTGGCCCGACCGGCTGCGACCCGCAGCCCTGACATCCCGGAGGACTCGCATGCAGACTCGAATCTGGCTGGCCAGTACCGTCGCCGTCGCCTGCGCGGTGGCCATCGGCGCCGCCGCTACTCCCATGCTCGACGGCCAGGCCAGCGCGGACGCCGTGCCCGCCGCTTCGACTCGCGTCGAGGAGAAGGTGACACGAGCCGAGACCCGTGCGCAGCGTGCCGTGCAGGACGCCGTGCGCGACATCGACGTGGTGGTCGACACCGCCTTGCAGGGCCTGCCGGCCCTGATGGCCGGTCGGCCGCGGCTCGGCATCAGCACCCGCGACGTCACCACCGAGGAGGCGACGACAGCCGGCCTGTCAGGGATCACCGGCGCCCTGGTTGCCGATGTGTCCCAGGACTCGGCGGCTTACACGAGCGGGATCCGTACCGGCGACATCATCGTGTCGATTGACGGCGAGCGGATTCGTAGCGCCCGGCAGCTGTCGCGAGTCGTCGGCGAGTCGGCCGACGGACGTGCCCTGCAGGTCGAGTACGTCCGCGGCACGCAGAAGGCAACCGCCACGGTGACGCCGGACATGCGGCAGATGTCGCGGCGATTCGGGCCGGACGCGGACCCGTTCGGACCGGGCCGCGAGAACGACCTGGTGCGTCGGTTCGAACGCTGGAAGGGCGACGGAACGGACCGCTTCGACTTCGTCGTGCCCGGGCCGGGCGCCGAGAGCACGCGGCCTCGCATCCGGGTCGGCCGCGGCCGACTGGGCGTCGGCGTCCAGGGCATGCCCGAGCAGCTGGCCAACTACTTCGGCGTCAGCGGCGGCGTGCTGGTGACGCAGGTCGACGAGCAGTCGGCCGCAGGCAAGGCCGGCATCAAGGCCGGCGACGTGATTACCAGCGTCAACGGCAAGCCGGTCACCGACGCCGGCGACATCTTCGAGCACTTGTCCGGGGTCGAGGCCGGCAAGGCGGTTGCGGTCGAGGTCAGCCGCGACCGCAAGCGGCAGACCATTACCGTGACGATGTCAACGCCGTCCGACAGCTCCAACGGCCGGTCCATCCCGCGTCGCCCGCGGTTCACGGCATAACTGGTCGGGCCGCGAAACTTTCGGAGCGCCAGCGCCGTCCACATTCGGATGACCCTTCCCGTCGTCCGGCTTGCAGTTGGCGTGCTGACGCTGGCCCTGACCGCCGCGGTTCAGGCCGCGACGCCGGTGTCCCTGCCCGACGAGGTAGGCGACGTAGGTTGGGGCACGGTGGACCTCCCGCTGCCGCCGGCGCCGCCGGTCGAACGGGCCGACGTGACCCGGATGCGTCTGGTCATCCGGCAACAGCCGCAGGACTGCGGCGGCACCGAGATCAGCCGCAAGCGCGCGGCCGTGCCAGCCACGCCGACCGCGACGGTCCCGACTGCGTGGATGGATGTGGCTACGCGTCTGGGGTCGATTCCGCCGGAATGAGCACCGCGAGCTGGGCCGCGACGATTTGTGCCAGGGCGCGGGTCGCCACCGCGGCTTCGCGGCCGTGGCCGATCTCGGCCGCCAGCACGCCGACACACCCCTGAGGGACCAGCAGCGGCACCGCGATCGCGCCCGGCGCGGTGTCGGTGGCGTCGACGACCTGCGTCACCGCATCGCGCCATGCCGCCGCCGTCGCGTTGTCGGCGTCGCGCGGCAGCGTCGGAATGCGCCGCAGCGCCTCCTCGGGATACCCATACGTCAACAACGGCTTCAAGGACTTGCCGCCCGCTTCGGTCATCCAGACGATGACGCCTGACGCATCGAGCAGGCGCGCCGCCCGGCCCAGCGCATCGCGCAGTTCGTCGGCGTCCTTGACGCGAGCCAGGTCGGTGCAGACGCGCGCCGTGGCGTCGAGCGCGGCCTCGTCGGCAATCGCCGAGGTGATCGCCGGCTTGCGCGGCTCGGTGACCGGCGCGTTTACCGGCGGCACCGGGACCGGGCGTGTCTGCGCCGACGCGCCGCTGGTCCGCGCGGCTGCCGCGTCGGGAACCGCCTCGGGGCGACGCATGGTGTCGGTGACCGCAGTCGGTGTGGCGATCACCGCGTCCGGCCGCAGCGACCGCTCGCCAAGGTGAAGCGCACTCTCCTTGGCATGAATTTCGACCACCGGGTCGTCTCCTCGCCCGGTCGGCAGCAACAACAGCGAGACGAGCATTCCGGCGCCGGCCGCCGCGCCGGCGATCATGTACTGCAGACGGCGCGCTGCGTCTCCGGTGCGGCTCGGGTTGACCAGCGCGATGTGGGCCTGCTCGACGCTAGTGCGGATGATCCGACTCGTCTTCAGCCCGTCCTCGTAGACCGCGTCGGAGGCCATCAGGACGGTGCGGTTCTCCACGAAGGATCGGATCTTCCGATCGACCCCTTCGTAGACCTTCAGCGCGCGATCGGCGGCGTCGAGCGCTTCGATCGCGGCCGGTTGCCCGGCGGCAGCGGTCCGATACTCGGCCAGTCCCTGGGTGACACCGGCCAGCGCCTCGGCAAACTTCGCTTCCCAGAACTCGAGCCCCTGGCCCTCGGCGACGTAAGCCTGCTGGGCCGTGCGCGAGTCGTCGATGGCGTTCAGGACCTGCTCGCGCAGCGCGTCGAGTGACTGTTCCTGACGGAGGCCGTCGAGGCTGCCCTTCTCGATGGTGTAGAGTTGCCAGCCCGCTGCCGCAACGCCTGCAAACAGCAGCAGCACCAACAGCACGCGTACGCCCCGGTTCGTCACGATCGTGTCGCTCCGCGCATGATCAGACCGGGTGTGACGCGCATGGACATGCGGTCGGTACTATAGCACCGCGTTTCTGGCCGACATGACCGTGGATCTCATCGTCAATCCCGCCTCGGGTCCAGGTGTCGGCGCGCTCCCGCGCGGCGACCGCCTGGCGTACGCGACCCGCGCGCTCGAGGCGCTCGGTGCCGACGTGGTGCGCCCGACAGCCACGGCCGCGGCGGGCGATGGCGCGCGCGCCGTACGCGACGGCGTCGGACGCGGCACCGATCGGGTGGTGGTCTGGGGCGGCGACGGCACCATCAACGAAGTCGCGGCGGCGGTGTTGCACAGCGGCATCCCGCTCGGCATCGTCGCCGGCGGCTCGGGCAACGGGTTCGCGCGCGGTCTCGGTCTGCCCGGCGGGGTCGCGGCGGCGCTGCGCGTGGCCGTCCGCGGACGAACACGCCAGGTCGACACCGGCACGGTCGGCGGCCGGCTGTTCATGAACCTGGCCGGCGTCGGCTTCGACGCGGCCGTGGCCGCGCGTTTCAATCACCAGAACGAGCGCCGCGGGCTGCGCCCCTACGTAAGCGCGATCGTGCACGAATGGTGGCGATTTCCGCCTCGGCGCTTCGAGATCACGCTCGACGACAACCCGCCGGTATGGCTCGACGCGCACCTGGTGGTGGTCTGCAATGGCCAGCAGTACGGTCACGGGGCCCGCATCGCGCCGCAGGCCAGCTTCGATGACGGCGTGCTGGACGTGGTGGCGGTGCCGGCACTGACGTTGCGGCGGCTGGTGTGGCACGGCTGGCGGCTGATCGACGGCTCGCTGGCACGCGTGCCGGGAATGCTGATGGCACGAGCGACACGCGTGACGCTCGCTCAGGACGAGGCCCTGCCGGTCCATCTCGATGGAGAAGTGGCAGACAGCGCCACCCGTCGGACGTTCGAGGTCCGACCCGGCAGTTTGTGCGTGATGTGCCCATGAGGCACGTTGCGCGGCGTGACCATGCGGGGGCGACACCCGGTGGTGCCGTCCCCGGCAGATGGCCCCCACTCGTCAGCGCCGGCGGCGAGGGACGCCCGGCTGGAGCTGCGGCTTGACGTCGACCACATAGCCGCCCGAGTTGTCGCTGACCTCGTCGTCGTTGATGCCGAGAAAGAGCTGACCGCTCGCTGGCATCGCCACCGCCGTCTGGTTGCCGATACCGAAGGGCGCCCCGTTCGGCCCGATGCGGCCGATGAGGGCCCCCGCGAGCACGGTCGGCAGCGGAGCCCGCTCGGCGCGGCGACCGCTGGCCGCGCCGGCAGCGCTGGCGCGATCGTTCCCGGCCGATGACAACTGCGCCTCACCCTGGACCGCGAAGCTGACGGTCTGCCCCTCGACGACGGTGATACCGGCGCTGGTCCAGGCCTGATTGGCCTGCACGCGCACCCCCGTGGCCGATTCCGGCATCGTCGCTCCCGAGGCATTGGTGGCGGCGCCCTGACCGCCGGTGAACTGGCCCATGTAGACGCGTCCAACCTGACCCACTGGCACCCGGCGTTCGTCGCCCGAGGAGGTCTTGAAGATGAACAGCCGGGGCTCGGTCGGCTTGTCCGATCCCTCGCCACCCTCGATGTCCACCAGCCGCCCCTTGACCAGCTGGCTGTTGCGCAGCACCAGCAGGTGGTCGCTGTCGGCAGCGGGGCCAGTTTCAGTCTCCGGCAGGCCAGTGGCGCCGCCGACGAAGTCGATCACCGCCACATCGCCCACCGGCACCCGGCGCTGATCGTTGAGGCTGACGCGGACGAACAGCGTCCCCCGATTCAGGTCTTCGAGCTGTCCTGAGACACGTTCGCCGGATCGCAGCATCACGGTGACATCGTCTGCAGCGTAGGCGGACAGGGCCGAGGTGGCGCCGATCGCGACAAAAAACGCTGAAACGACTGCCATCCTGTTGATACGGTTGAACTTATCGAACATGTTCCCTCCTGGAATCAATCGCATGTGCAGATTCACCCTTGCAAGGGGTGCGCCAGCACCGCCGCAGGAGAGCGGGACGGAGGGCCCCAAACTAGTCGATCGGACGAAGCGGAATGACGTCGGCCGACGGCCTGGGCATGAGCATGTCGGCGAACTTGACTGGCGGCAGGTCCTGGAACAGCGTGTCCCACTTGACGCGCTCGGAGGCGTTGCTCGCCTGCAGCCAGTGCTTGGTGCTCCGGGCGTCGCCGAAGGTGGCGCGGTCGATGCCGGCCAGGCCGGCCTCGTCGGGCAGTGTCGTGGCGATCGCGGCTCGTACCTCGGAGGCGCTGGCCAGACCGAGGTCGTGTCCGGTGGCGCGGGCCACCGCGAGCACCACGGCGGTGTCGTCGAGGGCCTCACCGGGCGACGGAAAGGCACGCGACGCGAACTGCAGGATGCCCTGGTGGTTGGTGTACGACGCGTCCTTCTCGATGAACGCCGCGCCGGGCAGCACGACGTCGGCCGCGGCGGCCAGGTCCGACATCAGCACGCCCTGGACGACCAGCGTGCCGATCTGTCCGGCCCTGCGCGCGTCGATTACCCACTGAACGTCGCCCAGCGACCTGGCTGGCCCCGGGTCGAACACGTACAGGAGCGTGACCCTACCCGCGGCCGCGGCGGCGCGCAGCGCAGCGTGGTCGGGCACGCCCGCGCCAGCCTCGACCAGGCCGAGCATCCGGGCGCCGGCGACGTTGGGCGCATCGACCGGCGGCACGACGAACGTGGTGCCGGGCGGCTGGGCCTTGGCGCT
>Ga0183260_10003454_pt1 | contig 12743 bp, 12 predicted proteins | sample AntDrymUQ4972206_2_FD_129768 | JGI IMG/M metagenome (GOLD analysis project Ga0183260, IMG submission 129768) | Polar desert sand microbial communities from Dry Valleys, Antarctica - metaG UQ497 (22.06) (version 2) (version 2) | ecosystem: Environmental > Terrestrial > Soil > Desert | place...
ACCGCACCGACGGCCTCGAGATCGACCACGTGATCCCCTTCGCCAAAGGCGGACCCACTTCGCTCGCCAACCTGATCCGACTGTGCAAACACCACCACGCGTTGAAAACCCACAAGCGATGGCACCTCGAACAGAACCAACAGAGCCTGTGGCGCATCGAACCTCCAGAGGCGCGGGCACGAACCGGGTAAGCGGTCGCGCTGCGCACCGCGCAGCGGAGCGGCAGCCGCGCGGCGCATTCGCGCCGCGGCCCGCGCGCTGCTCAGAACGCGTTTTCGATCACGTCTACCTTGCCGCCGAGCACGCACGCCACGTCGAAGCGCAGCTCGCCCCGCGCGGGGCGCTCGGACTCCAGCCACGCCATCGCCAGGCGGCGCAACCGCCGTTGCTTCACGGCGTTCACGGCCTCGGCAGGCACGCCGAACGCCGCGCTGGCGCGCGTCTTGACCTCGCAGAACACAAGCGTCGCGCCCGTACGGCACACGAGATCGAGCTCCCCGGCCGCGCATCGCCAGTTGCGGGCGACGATCTCGTAGCCGCGCGCCGCGTACCAGGCTGCGACCTTGTCCTCGCCCCACGCACCCATCGCCCGCTTGGCGAGGTCGGCCACTACAGCTCCTTCTCGGGGAGCTCCTCCACGTTGACGTCACGGAAGGTGACGACCTTGACGGACGAGACGAAGCGGGCGGGCCGGTACATGTCCCACACCCACGCGTCACCGAGTTCGACCTCGAACCACGACCGGTCGCCGCTCCCCATCGGGGTCAGCTTCACGTCGTTGGCCAGATAGAAACGCCGTTCGGTCTCCACGACGTAGCGGAACATGGGCAGAACAGCCCGGTACTCCTGAAAAAGCTGTAGCTCGATCTCGGTTTCGTAGCGCTCGAGATCGTCGGGGCTGCTGCTCATGGCGCACCCACCTTACGGCCCCTTAGAGGAAGGAGATAGACGACGGCGGCCACACTTTCACCACGGCGCGACCGACCACAGTGGATTGCCGCACCTGCCCGAAACGGCGACTGTCGGACGATCCTGCCCGATTGTCGCCCATCACCCACAGCCGGTCCGGTTCAACGGTGATTGGCCCGAAGTCATTTGTGCGGACGGAGTCAGTTAGATACGGCTCGAAAAGCCGCTTGCCGTTGATGAACACATGGCCCTCGCGGCCCTCGACCCGTTCGCCCGGCAGGCCGATGACCCGCTTGATGTACTCGTCCGTCGAGGGCTGCACAAAGCCGACGGCCTCGCCGATCGAGCGCACGAACCGTTCTGCCCCCGTGCGCTCGGGCTCGGGCTTCGGCACGGCACTCTGCGTCGGGTTGTCGAAGACCACGATGTCGCCGCGCCGCGGGTCGTGCATCTTGAACGCCAGCTTCGAAACAACGACGCGGTCATTGAGCTGGAGTTGCGGGAGCATCGAGCCCGTCGGGATGTAGAAGGCCTGTGCGAGGAAAGATTTCACTACGAAGGCCATGAGCACGGCGATCACGAGCAACACCGGGATCTCGGCCAGCGTCCGCAGCGCGCTCGGGCGTCTCGGAGGGGGCGCAGGCAAGTGCATCCGCTCGGCGGTGAGCGGCTCGTCGCGGGTCACGACGGCCACCGTAGTGGCGGAGCCGAAGGCCGCCGACCCGGCCGGCTGCGTTCTTGGCAGGGTTAGAGGCGTGTGAGCCCGCAAACCCTTCCACGAAGCAAGATTGCTAGGCGACAGCGCCTTGGCCGCTAGGAGTCGCTTGACGTCTCCGCGGTGGCACCGGCCGTGGTCGCCGACGCGGCCGCAGCCGCCTGCTGCCTCGAGACCTTCTTCGAGACCTGGAGCGGGTCGCGCTTTTCCTTGATCTTGGCTTTCTTGCCGATGCGGTCGCGCAGGTAGTACAGCTTCGCCCGGCGGACGTCGCCGCGGGTGACGACCTCGATCTGGGCCACGATCGGCGAGTGGACCGGGAACGTCCGCTCGACGCCCACCCCGAAGCTGAGCTTGCGCACGGTGAAGGTTTCGCGAACACCGGCGCCCTGGCGACGAATCACGGCGCCCTGGAAGACCTGGACGCGCTCGCGGGTGCCCTCGACGACCCGGACGTGCACCTTGAGCGTGTCACCGGGCCCGAACACGGGGATGTCGTCGCGCAAACTGGCGCGGTCGACGAGATCAGTCGGGTTCATGGCGCGGAGGACTCCTGAGGAGGTGACGGGGAGCGACCAGGATAGTCCGGCGACGACAGTTCCTCCAAGAGGGCCGTCTCCTCGGCGTTGAGCCCGCCGCGTGCCTCGATCAGGTCGGGCCGCCGCGCCACGGTTCGGGCGAGCGCTTCTGCGCGCCGCCACCGCGCCACGCGGGCGTGATCCCCGGAGCGCAGCACCTCTGGCACTTTCCACCCCCGGAAGTCCGCCGGGCGCGTGTAGTGCGGATACTCGAGGAGACCGTCGGCGAAGCTCTCCTCATCCGGCGAGGCCTCGTTGCCCAGTACACCGGGCACAAGCCGCGCAACGGCCTCGACCACCACGAACGCGGCCGCTTCCCCGCCCGCAAGCACGAAGTCGCCGATCGACAGCTCGTCGTCGGCGAGATGGTCGGCGATGCGAGCGTCGAACCCCTCGTAGCGACCACACAGGAGCGAAAACCCGCCGGTCGCGGCCAGCTCGCGCGCCACCGACTGGTCGAAGCGGCGCCCGGAGGGGCCAAGCACGAACAGGGGGCGCGGCGAGTCCGCGGCCTCGACCGCGGCAAACACCGGCTCGGGCGCCAGCACCATCCCCGCTCCCCCGCCGAAGGGCGCGTCGTCGACGCTGCGATGGACATCCGTGGTCTGGGCGCGCAGGTCTTGTACCCGAAGGTCGAGCACGTTCGCCGCCCGGGCGCGGCCGACAAGGCTCGCGTCGAGGTACCCGTCAACGAGGTCCGGGAACAGCGTGAAGATATCGATCCGCATGTCGGGCACGGTCCACCGCTCGAGATCAGCGCGACTTTTGGGCGTGAGTGATCCGAACGACGCGCCGCATTCGGCGCAACGCGAGCGCGATCATCAGCACACCCGCGACGAAGGGCGCCGCGTCGGGCGTGGGGCCGGTGGCCGGGATCCGGCTGACCCCGAGCGGTCCCGCGATGGCCCGGGGGCGGGCGTCGAGCAGGTTGACGAGCACCTGGTAGCCGGTCCACGTGAGCCCATGCGCCTGGAGACCGTACGGGTGGTTGTTGGCCTGGGTCGGCGTGGGCAGGAGCGCACCGGCGATGCGGACGCGGCCCATGCCGTAAGGCACCTCCCCGAGTCCGACACCGGTGCGTTGCGGACCGGCACCGTCCTTGCCCAGGCGCACCGCGCTCTGGCCAGCGACCGAGCCCCCCGCTTTCGCCCACGCCGCGGGGTCGACGACGGTGAGCGGCGCGTCACACCTGTCGTTCGTGCAGCCGCCGTTGCCCGCGCTCTCGCTGACGTAGTACCCGATCGCCGCAGGGTCGTAGGTCTGCCGGCGACGTTGCAGTCCGGACCCGCTCCCGTTGGCCGCTCCCGGCAGGTCGAGGCCCGCAGCCAGCGGGTGCTTGCCGAACGTCGAGGCGCCCGAGGCGTCGCTGAAGCTGAACCAACCGCCGTAGTGCGCGCCGGAGACGACGCTGCCGGCCGGCACTATGCCGAGATCTCCCAAGGCGGAGAGCGCCCCGTCGGTGAGGACGAGGTTGCCGCCGGCGTTGACCCAGTTGCCCAGCCGATCGAACCACAGCTTCCGTGACGCCGCGGGGACGCCGGGGGCGGGGTCGTCGGCGAGCACGAGCGTGCTGAGGCCGACCAGCGGCGAGGCGTTGCCGAGGATGTCGGCAACTGTCACCGGCGCGAGCTGCGCGGGTGCAGCTGCGGAACGAGCCGTCTCCGCAGAGGCCGCGAGGGCGGCGATGGCGTCGGTGTTGCCGACGTCGTAGCTCCCGGACGTGCTCTTGGGGATCACGGGGACACCGCTGAACTTCACGCGCATCTGCGTCGCGACCAGCCGCGCCGAGTCCGGCGCGAGGCGGTACCGGCCTGAGCGCGGGTGGTTGATGTCGATGCGGGCGCCGGCCGGTGCGTAGGTGGGTTCCTGGCGGTACCACGCTCCGACCTCGTGCCAACCCTCCGCGTCACCGCGGTGCTCGATTCCAAACCGCTCGAGGACCACATTGGAGAAGGAGTCCGTCGAAATGCCGTCGACGTTGGTGAAGGTGAACTCGGCGGTGAGACCCTCGTTTCGCACCCCCTGCTCGGGCCCCTGAACGTCGAACTCGATGCCGCCGCCGCGGAGCTCGCGCAGGTCGAGCGGTGCCTGCACCGGTAACGGCGACGCCGCGGTGACACCCGCGAATGTCCCGGTTCGCCGCGTCGGCGTCGGGACGAACCCGGTGGCCGCGGGCACCGGGAACTTGGCCGGACGCGCCTCGAGCTGGCTGGCGATCTGTCCGAAGATCAAACCCTTGTTGCCGTCGACGTGGAGCTGCTCCAGCTCGGGCACGAAGGTCGTGTTTGTCGTGAGATGGCTGAACGCCATCTCGTTGCCGAGGCCCACACTGTCGAGGCCGAGCGGGCTGTCCATCCAGTCACCGATCGATCCGGTGGTCTGGTAGTTGATCGTGTCCCACACGGTGCCCCACTGGTCCGCGCACATCGGCAAGCTCCCACTCGCGACCACGAGAAAGACCGGCACCTGGCCAGGGCACGAGGACGGTGGCGCGATGAGCGACGACCACGCGAGGCGTTTGATCGCGTCGTCGTAGACGGTACGGGCGACGCGCACCATGTCGGTGTTCTTCTGGTAGTCGCGTCCGCCACCGGGGAGGAGGGTGTAGCTGAACGAGGGCGCGGCGTTCATCCCGTGCAGGTCGATGCTGCCGGTGAACGGTTTGCCCCCGGCGAGCGTCCGCTCGCGCTTGAGGTAGGCGGCGTACCCCTGCGCCTCGGGCTCGGCTGCGGGTGTGTAGATCGGGTTCAGGAAGCCGACGCCGGGGAACTCACGGTTGAGGTCGGTGCCGTTGCCGTTGTAGCGCTGGTAGTACACCCCGGCCTTCGTGACATCACCACGGTTCCACCCGTCCGGGTTCGACAGCACGAAGTAGATAACGCTCTGACGTAGTACCTCGCCCGCGGTGGGCCCGCTGTTCGACGGCTCGAGGATGCGCGTCGCGGGCGCGCTGGCGGCCCAGGTGACAAGGTCCTCCGCGGCGCGGATGCCGCCTTCGATCCCGGCGCGTTCGATCCCGTGGATCGACAGCGAATACGCGAAACGCTTGCGGTCCGCCTTCGCAATCGGCGAATCGCGGTCGGTCACGACGAGCACGTACAGATCGCGCCGCTCACGCGAGAAGTCCGGCTTCGGCAGGCCGGCTGACTGCATGTCGAGGTTCGCGAACTCGGGGACGCTCGCCTTGAGATCGTGCAGGTTCACGAGCTCCACGAACCGCGGATAGCGCGCCTGCATGTAGCGCAAGCCGGCGAGAGTCTCGTCCCACTGAAGAAATTGCGTCGCGCACACGTTGCCCTTCGCCCACGGGCTCGACGCCGGAAGTCCACGCCGGCAGCCCTGCGGATCCGGGAACACGCGGCCCAGTGCGGTATACGTGGGATCGCTCGTGGCCACCGGGACGGCGGCGGCCGGACGCGGGCCGGAAGGACCGACGGGCCCCACCCAGCTGGCGATCGCGACGCCGGCCGCCAAGAGCGGAACGAGGCGACGGAGCACGCGCGCCGAGTGTAGATCTACTGGTCGAACAAACCCGCGGGCACGTCGACGGTGATGCGCCCGCCGTCGCGTCCGACGACGAAGCGCAGCGGTACGAGCGCACCGCCGCTCAGCACGAGCAGATCCGACGCCGGGTTCGCCAGAACTTCCTTGACCTGGCCGCGGTCCACACCGTCCTGGTCGACGACCGTCGCACCCAGCAGTTCGTGCACCCAGATCGCTTCGGGATCGTCGATCGGCTCCGCCGACAGATCCGTGTGAGAGATGAGCTCGGCGTCGTTGCGGGTGTACACGCCGTCGAACTGAACGATCCACCGGTTGCCGAGCGGCACGGCGGTCACGACAGTGAGGACGCGACCACCCGCCAGCACCAGCTCGGAGCCGGTGGCAACGCGTTCGTCGCGGTTGGTGGTGAGGCTCACAACGACCTCACCGCGCAGGCCGTGCGGCTTGTCGACGCGACCGACGTGCAGCAGCACAGTCGGCCGCGTCAGTCGACGATGTCGACGGAGGCTTCGACGCCCTCGCGGGCGCCGGCCGCACGGACCACCGTGCGGATCGCCTGCGCGACGCGGCCGCGGCGGCCGATCACGCGCCCCATGTCCTCTTTCGACACGCTCAGTCGGAGGTCAACCGAGTCGCCCCTGGCGTCCTCGGTGATCTCGATCTGGTCGGTCTCGTCGACGAGCGCGGTGGCGATGTAGTCGAGCACGCGGCGCGGGACGCCGGTGCCGGCGCCGGTGCCGGCGTCGGTGCCTGCGCCCTCGGCGTCGGTCACTTGGACGCCTTGGCGGCCGCGGGCCTGCCGGCGCTGAACGTCTCCCACGCGCCGGAGATCTTCAGCAGCTTCTGCACGGTTTCGGTGGGCTGCGCGCCCTTCTTCAGCCAGGCGACGGCCTTGTCGTTGTCGATCGTGATCACCGACGGCTCCTGACGGGGGTCGTAGGCCCCCAGGATCTCGATGAAGCGGCCGTCGCGGGGCGAGCGGCTGTCGGAGACGACGACACGATAAGTGGGCTGCTTGGTCTTGCCCATGCGCATGAGGCGGAGCTTTACCATCGAAAACAGTGTTCCTCGGGGTGTTGGGAACCGGCGTTTACCGGCGCTTGGATTTCTTGCTCTTCTTGGAAGACTTCCGCCCGGGACCCCGGCCGAACCCCTTCATCATCTTCTGCATCTCTTCGAACTGCTTCAGCAACAGGTTGACATCGCTGGTGGACGTGCCGCTACCCAACGCGATGCGCTGACGGCGTGACCCGTTCACGAGCGAGGGCTGGGTACGTTCGCCCGGGGTCATGCTCCGGATGATCGCCTCGACCTTGCCGACCTCGCGGTCGCCAATCTCGACGTTCTTCATCTCCTTGGGGAGACCGGGCATCATACCGAGAACGCTCGACAAGGGCCCCATCTTCTTGAGCTGCTGCATCTGCTCGAGGAAGTCGTCGAGCGTGAAGGACCCCTCCACGAGGCGTTGTGCGGCGGCCTCGGCCTCCTCGACCTCGTAGACCTCCTCGGCCTTTTCGATGAGCGTGAGCACGTCGCCCATGCCGAGGATGCGTCCAGCCATGCGGTCGGGATGGAAGACGTCGAAGTCAGCGAGCTTCTCGCCGTTCGAGGCGAAGGCGATCGGCCGCCCGACGACCTCCTTCACGCTCAGCGCGGCACCGCCGCGGGCGTCTCCGTCGAGCTTCGTGAGGATGACGCCGTCGAGCGCGAGCGTGCTGTGGAAGGCCTCGGCGGTCTCGACTGCCGTCTGGCCGGTCATCGCGTCGATGACGAGGAACGTGTACTTCGGCTCTACGGCCGCGCTCACATTGCGCACCTCGTCCATGAGGTCCTGGTCGATCGTGAGGCGACCCGCGGTGTCGACGATGAGCACGTCGCGGCCGAGGCGGCGCGCTTCCTCGAGGCCCGCGGCCGCCACCTTCACGGGATCGCTCTGCTCGCTGAAGACGCTGACGCCCACCTGGCCGCCGAGCACGCGCAGCTGCTCGACGGCGGCCGGGCGCTGGAGGTCGGCGCCGACGAGCAGCGGGTTGCGGCCTTGCTGTTTGAACCAGCGGGCGAGCTTGGCCGCGGTCGTGGTCTTGCCCGATCCCTGGAGGCCCGCGAGGAGCACGACGGTGGGGGGCTTCGACGCGTACGTGATGCGCAGCGTCTCGCCGCCGAGAATCGAGACCAGCTCGTTGTGCACGAGCTTGATCACCTGTTGCGCGGGGCTGAGGCTGGCGCTCAGGTCAAGCGCGAGGCACGCATCCTTGACGCTCGCGACGAACTTCTTGACGACGGTGAAGTTGACGTCGGCTTCGAGGAGGGCGACGCGGATCTCGCGCAACACCTCGTCGATGTCGGCCTCCGAGAGCCGCCCGCGGCCGCGCAGGCGCGAGAAGATCCCGTCGAAGCGGTCGCTCAGAGACTCGAACACGGCCGAGTCAGGCTAGCGACGGGTACGGGCAGGGCCGGGCGACCGACGGGAGACATCGAACGAAACCCGCCGCACTCGCTGCGCGAGCTGCGGCAGCGGCACCGCGCCGGACCCGCCCGCAGGCTCCCTGCTCGAAGTGAGCACTTATGGTCGCGATTCACGCCCGTTACAGCCATAACCGCTCACTCCGAGCACGTCGCGAGGCGAGCGTTAGTTCGTGACCTCGACGCGGATGTCGATCGAGCCTTTCGAGTCGCCAGGCCTTGGATCGCACGACGATCCCGAGTGGACGTCGAAGGTCGCGGTGTAGGAGCCCGCCTTCTTGTACGTGTGCTTGAGCACGGTGTCGTACGAGTGCTGGCCCTCGGTGGCCGCGGCGCACGCCATGCACCGCGCCGTTCCGCCGTCGTCGCCCTCGTCGCCGTAGCGGGGCTCGACCGGCGTTTCGCAGGGGCCGTCGACGAAGCTGCCGTCGGCGTCCTTGGCCTTGATCGTGAAAGCGACCTCCTGGCCGACCTTGGCCTTCGCGGGCTCGATGCATACCTCCAGCTCGAGGGGCTGGCCCGCGCCGGGCGCCGGCGTGCCCATCTGCGCCGCGCAGTTCCCGCTGTCGCTCCCGCCACCATCAGGGTCGACCTTGCCGCCGTCGCCGGGCAGCGGCTCGGGCTCCGGGCTGTCCGAGGGCTTGCGGAGATGCTCGTCGGTGACGGCCTCCACTTGCACCTCGCCGCCATCGGCGATGGTGAACGAGAACGCCGGCACGAGAAGCAGCGCAACCGCCGGGTCCGAGCCCCTGGCGATCGTGAGCTCCCTGACGGTCGTGAGCGCGGCGACACCCTCGGTCAGCACGGCCTCTTGGACCTGTTGTTGGGTGGGTTGCGGCGGTTCAGCAGGAGACGGCGGCGGCGCACACGACACGGCCGGGTCGTCGCACTCCTGCGGCGCCGGAACGCCGAGCGTGGGCTCGTCGGGCGCGGTTTGCCCCGCGGAGACGCCGGTGTTCTCGGCAGCAGCCGTCGGGCGATCGTCGGTCAATGCAGGCCCGCGCAATTTGCCCTCGGTGCCCGACCCGTTGTGCAGACCGTTGAGGCGCTCGACCGCCTTGGCCGCGCTCACGAGGGGGTAGTCGCCGAGCGCCTTGGGACTACCGAGCATCCCGTAGGCCGCGACGATCCGCCCCTTCGGCCCGACGATCACGCTCGACGCGAGTCCGCTCGTGACCACGTCGCCGACACGATGCTGCACTGTGACGTTCCACGCCTCGGAGCCGCCGTCGGCGGTGATCTTCGCTCCCTCGAGGTCGAGGCCGGCGGCGCTCAGCGCGTCGCGGGCAATCTTCGTCGCGGCCTGTTCGGTGGGCAGTTCGGGGTTGGGCACGGGCTCGGCGCAACGGGCGTCGTCACCGGGAACCACCGTCGCGGGCTCGGCTCCAGCGTCGGCCGGTGGGCGCGCCGGTTCGTCCGCCGGAGGCTCGATGGGCTTGTCGGGCGGGACCGACCGGGCCTCCGCGCATGCGTAGCCGCTCGAGACCCCCTTGTCGCCGTCCAGCGAGAACGGGAGACCGCCGGTCTTGGCGACGCGGACCGTGCGCCCGCCCGCCTCCACCGTCCACTCGCCTGTTGACTCGGCCGCGCTCCCGCGCACGCCGAGCGCCCGCGCGAGCTTCGCCACCGCGCCGGCGGTGGTCGTGTGACCGAGCTCGTACGCGGTCGCCGTGTCGGGCAGCTCGTCCTTGAACCCCTTGCTCAGCGTGTAGTGGACCGAGGAGAACGGCGCCGACATCCCGCTCGCGTTCGCACGGCTGTCCTCGGCCGCCCCGGCGCCACCCGCCGAAGGCAGCAGCGGGAGCGATCCGCTTCCACAGGCGGTCAGCGCTGCGAGGGCAGCGACGGTGGCCACGGCACGCGGAGTCTTCATGCGGGTTTGACGCTACGCCGCGCGGCCGTGGTTCCCCAGCGACGCGCGGCCGACCGCGACCCTCAGGCGTCGAACAGGGCGTCGACGAACTCTCGGGCGTCGAACTCGACCAGGTCGTCGGCGCCCTCGCCGAGACCGACGAGCTTGATCGGGATGCCGAGCTCGGTCCGGATCGCGAGCGCGATGCCGCCCTTGGCCGTGCCGTCGAGCTTCGTGAGGACGACGCCGGTGACGCCGGCGACGTCACCGAACTCCTTCGCCTGGGCGAGACCGTTGTTGCCGGTGGTCGCGTCGATCACGAGCAACGTCTCGGTGAGCTCGCCCGGGCCTTTGCCGGCGACGCGGTGGACCTTGCGCAGCTCCTCCATGAGGTTGGCCTTGTTGTGGAGCCGGCCGGCGGTGTCGGCGAGCACGAGGTTCGCGCCGCGCGCTGCGGCGCGCTCGACGGCATCGAACACCACTGCGCCGGGGTCGCTTCCCTCCGCCCCGCGTACGAGGTCGGACCCGCTCCGCTCGGCCCACAGCCCGAGTTGCTCGGCGGCGGCGGCGCGGAACGTGTCGCCGGCCGCGAGTACCACCTTGCTGCCGTCGTTCACCTCGCGCCGCGCCACCTTGCCGATCGTGGTCGTCTTCCCCACGCCGTTGACACCAACGAACAGCCACACCGTCGGCTTGCCGTCAGCCTTGCGCAGGGTGGTGTCGCCCTCGAGGCGGGTCACGAGATCCGACTTCAACGCGGCGAGCAACTCCTCCGGCGTGCGAATGCGCTCGGCCTTCACCTGCGCCCGCAGGTTCTCGAGCAGCGACTGCGTAGTGGCGACACCGACGTCGGCGCGGATCAGCGCCTCCTCCAGCTCGTCCCATGTCTCGTCGTCGATCCCGCGCGATAGGACACCGCGCAAATTGCCCGACAGCGCGGCACGCGCCTTGCCAAGACGGTCACGGAGCCGCGGCTTGACTGGCTCCGGCTCTACGTCCACCTCGGGCTCGGGCTCGGCTACGGGTTCGAGGACGACCTCGGCCTTGTGCACCGGCGCCGGTGGGATCGGGAGCGCTTCGGGAGCATCGACGGGCGGGGCATCGCCGATGTCGACGGGCGTCGGCGCGACCGGCGCAGTGGCGGGCGCGTCACGCGTCGGGATGAGAGGAGGTCGTGGCGCCTCAGGTGGGCGGCGCAGCTGCGTCGGTGGCGCGGTCTTCGTGCGCGGCTTGTCGAGCTTGCGCCGCGAGCTCACCGCCATGAAGCCGAGCGAGACGAACAGCAGGGCGAGCGTGACGACGATCAGGGGCAGCAGCAGGTCGGCCATGAGGCCGACGACTCTAAGAGGCGCTGACGACAGGTGAGGCCGGGGCCGGCGCGACGAGGCGCTCGGAGACGACCTTCGACGAACCGCCGGGTTGCATCGTGACGCCGTAGAGGCAGTCGGCTGCTTCCATCGTGCGCTTCTGGTGGCTCACGATCACGAGTTGCGCATCCTCGCGGAACTCGTGGATCAGGTCGAGGAACCGGTGCAGGTTGACGTCGTCGAGCGCGGCCTCGACCTCGTCCATCAGGTAGAACGGCGACGGCCGGCTGCGGAACACCGCGAAGAGAAACGCCAGGGCGGTCAACGACCGTTCGCCACCGGACAGCAACGAGAGCTTGCGGACGTTCTTTCCCGACGGCCGCGCCTCGACCTCGATGCCGGTGTCGAGCGGGTGATCCGGATCGGTGAGCCGCAGGCGCCCCATGCCGCCCGGGAAGAGCGTGCCGAACAGCTTCTCGAAGTTGTCGGCGACATCGGCGTAGGCGGCGGCGAACAGGTCGACGATCTCGGTGTCGACGGCGCGGATGACCTTCGCGAGCTCGCGCCGCGAGTTCTTCACGTCCTCCAACTGGCCCGAGAGGAAGTCGTGGCGTTCCTGCAGCGCGGCGTGTTCCTCGAGGGCCAGTGGGTTGATCGGCCCCATGAGGCGCAGCTCGCGCTCGAGGTCGCGCGACCGGGCTGCCGGGGTGGTCCCCGGAGCGACGTCCGGCGGCGGCGTGGCCACCGCGGTCTCGGGTTCCACGTCGAGCTCGCGCCGCAACGCTTCGGTGACGGTCTCGAGTCGCAAGCGCGCCTCGGCGGCCTCGAGCTCGGCCCGCTGCGCGAGCTCGCGGTTCTCCGACAGGCGTCGCTCCGCATCGGTGCGGGCGCGGCGCAGGCGGTCGAGGCGTTCGATTGTCTCGCGTCGCCCGGCGGTGTAGCGCTCACGCTCGGTTCGCAGCTTCTGCCTGGCTTCGCCGAGCCAGGCGCTGTGCTCTCGCAGGACGCCGGCGATGCGCTCGGCGGTGGCGACGCGCGCCTGCAGCGCCTCCCGCTTGGCGGCGACGTGCGTGCGGTCGCCGGCGAGCCGTGCCAGACGCGCTTCGACCTCCGCTCGGCGCGCCGTCAGACCATTGCGGCGCTCGTCGATGCTGGCGGCACGAATCTCGAAGTCATTGCGCAGCGCGGCGACCGCTTCGGTACGGTCGCGACGTCGCTGGCGCGCCAGCGCGAGCGCGTCGGCCGCGCTCGAGGTTTCGCGTGCTGCGGTCTCGAGATCGACCAGCTCCGCATCGAGGGTGTCAAGGCGAGCGCGGTCGTCGGTGCACCGCTGCTCGAGACGGAGCTTCGTCTCCACTGCCGCGGTGGCCTCGGCGCCACGCGCGGCCGCGTGGGTGCTGATCGCAGAGAGGACC
>Ga0183260_10003455_pt1 | contig 12740 bp, 11 predicted proteins | sample AntDrymUQ4972206_2_FD_129768 | JGI IMG/M metagenome (GOLD analysis project Ga0183260, IMG submission 129768) | Polar desert sand microbial communities from Dry Valleys, Antarctica - metaG UQ497 (22.06) (version 2) (version 2) | ecosystem: Environmental > Terrestrial > Soil > Desert | place...
GAGGGCTCCCTCCGGCCCAGGAATCTCGACGAGTACATCGGCCAGCGCGAGGTCAAGGCGAACCTCTCCATCCTGCTGACCGCAGCGCGGGCGAGGGGAGAGGCCGCGGACCACGTGCTCCTGTACGGCCCGCCGGGACTCGGCAAGACGACGCTTGCCACGATCATCGCCCGCGAGCTCGGGGTGAACGTGCGCTACACGTCGGGACCCGCGGTGGAGCGGCCGGGGGACCTCGCGGCGGTGCTGACCAGCCTCGAGGAGCGCGACGTCCTGTTCATCGACGAGATCCATCGGCTCAACCGCGCGGTCGAGGAGATCCTCTATCCGGCGATGGAGGACTACGCGCTGGACGTGATGATCGGCAAAGGCCCGTCGGCGAGGAGCCTGCGGCTCAGCCTCAAGCAGTTCACGGTGATCGGCGCCACCACGCGGGCCGGGCGAATCTCCTCGCCGCTGCGCGACCGCTTCGGCGCGACCTACAGGCTGGACTTCTACGAGGAGGCGGAGCTCACCCAGATCGTCGAGCGCTCGGCGCGGATCCTGAACATCGAGATTGACCGGGCTGGCGCGGTGGCGATCGCGCGCCGAGGGCGAGGCACCCCGCGCATCGTTAACCGGCTGCTCAAGCGGGTTCGAGACCACTCGGAGGTGATCGGCACGGGCAGCGTCGACGAATCGGCAGCGATCGAGGCGATGCGCCTCCTGGAGATCGACGACGCCGGCCTGGACTCGACGGACCGCAAGCTGCTGGCGGCGATCATCCAGAAGTTCGCCTCCGGGCCGGTGGGGGTCGCGGCCCTCGCCGCCGTGCTGTCCGAGGAGATCGAGACGATCGAGGACGTGTACGAGCCATACCTCCTGCGCATGGGCTTCCTCGACCGGACGCCCCAGGGCCGGATCGCGACCGAGGCGGCGCGCAATCACCTTGCCGGCCTCGGCTACGAAATCCCGCCGCCGCGCCGCGCGGAGCCGGACATCCTGCCGCTGTGGGAGGAGCCCGGACCTGCGGCGCAGGGCTAGGCTCTCTTGGACGACCTGCAATCGATCGGGCGCATCCTCCTCGTCGTTGGCGTTCTCGTTGCGCTCGTCGGCGCCGCGCTCGCGCTGGGGCTGCGGATCCCGTTCCTCGGCCAGCTGCCGGGTGACATCACGATCGATCGAGAGAACGTGCGTGCGTTCATCCCGCTGGGCACGATGGTCGTTCTGAGCCTGATCCTGACGGTGATCCTCAACCTGCTGAATCGGTCGCGGTGAACGCCGTGGTGCGCCGGGCGCCGTCCTCGTTCGAGATCCTGACGCCATCGCCGGACGACAGGACACGTGCGCGCCTCGGCCGGCTCACCCTGCCGCACGGGGTCGTCGAGACGCCCCAGTTCATGCCCGTCGGCACGAATGCGACGGTCAAGGCGCTCGACCCCGACGACATCGCTGCTACTGGCGCGACGATCATCCTCGCCAACACGTACCACCTGTACCTGCGCCCGGGGCACCAGCGCATCGAGCGCCTCGGCGGCCTCCACCGGTTCATGGCGTGGGACCGGCCGATCCTCACCGATTCAGGTGGCTTCCAGGTCGTGTCCCTCGCCGACTCGCGCAAGGTCGATGACGACGGCGCCACATTTAGAAGCCACATCGACGGCTCCATCCACCGGCTGACCCCCGAGTCCGCGGTGGCGATCCAGGAGGCGCTCGGCGCGGACGTCGCGGTCGCGTTCGATCACCCGGTCTACCCGTCGTCGGAGCGTTCCGTCGTGGAGGACGCCACGGAGCGGACTCATCGCTGGGCGGAGCGCTCGGTCGCGGCGCACCGGCGCGAGGACCAGGCGCTGTTCGGAGTGATCCAGGGCGGGCTGGAACCGGACCTCCGCGAGCGCTCGACGCGGTTCATCGCGGGGCTGCCGTTCGACGGCATCAACATCGGCGGGCTGGCGGGCGACGAGACGAAGGTTCAGCGGCGCGAGACGCTCGACCTCGTGGTCGGGCTGCTGGCGGACGACCCACGGCCGCGCTACCTCATGGGCCTCGGCTCGCCGGCGGACCTCCTGGACGCGGTGGAGCAGGGGATCGACCTGTTCGATTCGGTCCTTCCGTCGCGAGTGGCGCGGACCGGCCAGGTGTGGATCCCCGGCGGCAAGCTGAACATGCGCCGGTCGGCGCTGCTCGACGACCCTGCGCCGATCGAGGACGGCTGTCCGTGCCTTGCCTGCCGGCGCTTCTCGAGGGCGTACATCGCGCACCTTTTCCGAGCGCGGGAGCTCCTCGCCTACCGCCTCGCAACTTGTCACAACCTGACCTTCACCCTAGACTTCATGGCCAGGATCCGAACCGCGCTGGCGGCCGGAAACCTCCCCGAATCGCGAGCCGAGCTTCGCCTGCGTGCGGGCCGCAGCACCCTCGGTGAAGCCGCGGGTGAGCCGGAGTGAAGCGGCGACCGGTATCGTCCAATTACCGCGGAGGAAACCTCGATGGGCTCTCGAGACAGGCCAAGCCGCGAATCGAAGAAGAAGCCCAAGGACCGGTCGATCGTGCCGAAGGTCCAGCCGCTTACGGAACCGCCGATGAACGTCGAGCTCATCCGGAAGGATCGCAAGCCGCGCTGGAACGAAGGCGACAACAAGGACGAGGCCTGATCGGTCACGGGCGGTGCGTCGGCGCCGGCCGCTGACCACGCTCGCCATCTGGGCGAGTTTCAGCATGGGCTCGGGGATGGACAGGAGCGTGACGCGACGATGGCGGTGATGGAGCGAAACGGCGAGAAATCGGCGGGCGCCGAGCGCGGGCGCGCGGTGGACGCGGCGATCCTCTCGATCGAGAAGCAGTTCGGCTCAGGCTCGATCATGCGCCTCGGCGCGACGGAGCGGCAGAAGGTCGACTTCATCCCCACGGGATCCATCGCCCTCGACCTCGCCCTGGGCGTCGGTGGCGTGCCGCGCGGTCGGATCACGGAGATCTTCGGGCCGGAGTCATCGGGCAAGACCACGGTCTGCCAGCACGTCATCGCCGAGGCGCAGCGCACGGGCGGCGTGGCGGCATTCATCGACGTCGAGCACGCTCTGGACCCGGGCTACGCCCGCGCCTGCGGCGTCAACGTCGACGAGCTCCTCGTCAGCCAGCCGGACACCGGCGAGCAGGCACTGGAGATCACCGAGACGCTCATCCGCTCCGGCGGCATCGATGTCGTCGTCGTCGACTCCGTCGCGGCACTCGTGCCCCGTGCGGAGATCGAGGGCGAGATGGGCGACTCGTTCGTCGGCATCCAGGCCCGGCTCATGAGCCAGGCGCTGCGCAAGCTCACGGGCGCCGTGAGCCGCTCCAACACCTCGCTCGTCTTTACCAACCAGCTGCGCGAGAAGATCGGGGTCATGTTCGGCAATCCCGAGACAACCCCCGGTGGGCGCGCGCTGAAGTTCTACGCCAGCGTGCGCCTGGATATCCGGCGCGTGGAGACGATCAAGACTGGACAGGACTCGGTTGGCAACCGTGTGCGGGTCAAGGTCGTGAAGAACAAGGTCGCGCCGCCGTTCCGCGTCGCCGAGTTCGACGTGATGTACGGCGAGGGCATCTCCAGGGAGGGCGGCCTGTTGGACGTCGGCGTCGCGATGGATGTCGTCGACAAGACCGGCGCCTGGTTCACGTTCGCGGAGACGCGCCTCGGGCAGGGCCGCGAGGCCTCCAAGGAGTTCCTGCGCCAGAACGCGCCACTCGCCAAGGAGATCGAGAGCCGGATCCGCGCCAAGGTCGCCGGCGGCGATGTCGCGGTGCCGGTCGAAGGCATCGCCGAAGCCGAGTAGCCGCCCCCGGGGCGGCCAGGCGAAGTGGCGGCACGGCGTCGGTCCAAGCCATTCGCCGAGCGTCGCGCCGAGCGCGCCGAGATTGATGACCCGGAGATCGTGCTTGCCGCGGCGTTGCGGTTCCTCGAGGCGCGCCAGCGCTCGACTGCCGAAGTTCGTCGGCGGCTGACGAGCGCGGGCTACCGCGAGGAGCTCGTTGCAGGCGCGATCCAACGGCTCACGGAGCTGCGGATGCTGGACGACGCCGCGTTCGCGCAGGCGTGGATCGAGTCACGCGACCGGGCGCGGCCACGTGGCCAGCGGGCGCTCAGGTCCGAGCTCGCCGCGAAGGGCATCGATCGGCAGCTTGTGGATGACGTCCTGACTGAGCGTGATATGCAGGAGCCCGAAGCGGACGCGGTCGCGGCCACGCGCCTGTTGGAGCGCCACGCGCTGGCGCTCGCGCGAGTGCTGGACCTGCGGGCACGCCGGAATCGCGCGTATTCGCTCCTGGCCCGGAACGGCTTCGATTCGGAGACGGCGCTGGAGGCCATCAACGGGACCGACGCCCTGCGGTAGCCCCGCTCCGCGAACCAAGGCCAGCGTGGCCAGATCTTGGAAGCTCGTCCCCACGCTCGATCGGGGCAATCACCAGGTCCCGCGACGCCTGTGCGGCGTCAATTCGGTGGCACAGCGGGCTGAGGTCGCCCCGCGTAGTAGGCTACCCGGAAGCACATGACGCGTCCGACCGCCCAAGGTCGGATGGGAGGATGAAGATGGATAACGTCGCCGTCGCCCTTGCGGCGCTGGCCGGCCTCGCCATTGGCCTTGGCGTTGGCTTCGTGGCGCGCAGCCAGTGGGCCAACCAGTCGATCAAGACCGCCACCGAGAAGGCCGCGCGCATCGTTTCCGACGCGCGGACCCAGCAGAAGGACCTGATCCTCGAGGCCAAGGAAGAGAAGATCCGCCTCCAGCGCGAGGCCGAGGATGACGCCCGAGAGCGGCGCGGCGAGCTGACCAACCTGGAGCGTCGGCTGCACGTCCGCGACGAGCAGCTGGACCAGCGCTCGGACATGCTCGAGCAGCGCGATCGGAAGCTCCTCGAGAAGCAGATCGGGCTCGACAAGGGTCGCGATGAGCTGGAGAAGCTCAACCAGGAGCGCGTGGTCGCCCTGGAGCGGGTGAGCGGCATGTCTGCCGAGGACGCGAAGGGCGTCCTCCTCGAGGCAATCCGCGAGGAAGCCGAGCACGATGCGGTGAAGCTCGCCCGCTCGATCGAGCGACGCGCGCGCGACGAGGCCACCGAGAAGGCGCGCGACATCATCGTGACCGCGATGCAGCGCGTGGCCGCGGACCACACCGCGGAGCACACCGTGACCGTGGTCCACCTGCCCAACGACGAGATGAAGGGCCGCATCATCGGCCGCGAGGGCCGCAACATCCGCGCCCTCGAGCAGGCCACCGGCATCGACCTCATCATCGACGACACCCCGGAGACCGTGGTCCTCTCGGGCTTCGACCCGGTCCGCCGCGAGGTCGCACGCATCGCGCTCACGAAGTTGATGGGCGACGGGCGAATCCACCCGGGGCGTATCGAGGAGGTCGTGGCCAAGGCGCGCGCGGAGGTCGATCTCGTGATCCGCCAGGCCGGCGAGCAGGCCGCCTACGACGCGGGCGTGCCGGGCCTCCCGGCGGACCTCCTGAAGCTGCTCGGGCGGCTCAAGTACCGCACCTCGTACGGCCAGAACGTGCTCGTCCACTCGGTCGAGACGAGCGCCCTCGCCTCGGTCATCGCCGGGGAGCTCGGCGCCGACATCATGGTCGCGAAGATGGGCGGCCTGTTGCACGACATCGGCAAGGCCGTCGACCACGAGGTTGAGGGCCCGCACGCCGCCATCGGTGCGGCGATCGCGCAGAAGCACGAGCTGCCGTTCAAGGTGATCAACGGCATCGCCGCGCACCACCAGGAGGTCGAGTACGCCTGCCTGGAGGCGCCGATCGTCCAGGTCGCCGACGCGATCAGCGCGTCACGGCCCGGGGCGCGCGGCGAGACGATGGAGACCTACGTCAAGCGGCTCGAGGACCTGCAGGGCATCGCCGAGAGCTTCGGCGGCGTCGAGAAGTCCTTCGCGGTGCAGGCGGGGCGCGAGGTGCGCATCCTGGTTCGGCCGGAAGAGATCGACGACCTGTCCGCGACGCGGCTCGCCCGCGACATCGTCAAGAAGATCGAGGAGCAGCTCACCTACCCGGGCCAGATCAAGGTCACCGTCATCCGCGAGACACGGGCCGTCGAGTACGCCAAGTAGGTCGACCTACGCCAACGAGCTCCAGTTCAGCAATCAGGGCTCGCGCGCGCTTCACCTCAGGATTTTACCGAGTTCGTCAGCGGCGTCCCGTCCGATCGTTGGACATAGCACGCGATCTCGTGATCGCCGTCTCCCCAGCGGTCCGCCAGCGGGTAGAAGAAGCCCATGCCGAACTCCGTGTCCGTGTCGAAGTCGCGACCGAGGTAGCTGTTGAACGCGGGAATGCACTGCTGCTCGACGAAGGTGTCGAACGCGTCGTCCCCGGGGTAGAGGGTCTGGTCGGGGTGGTCCCCGACGAAGATGACCTCGGCGTCGTGCGACTCGGTGCACGGATGGTGCTGGACATCGCTGACTTCCGTCGTCTGGCCCGGATCGTCGAAGCAATCGCCGACCTTCAGGTCCCCGGCGTCACCGGACAGGCGATCGCGAAAGATGATCCCGCCGACCACGATCGCAGCTATGACGGCGCCGCTGATCAGCCAGCCGGGGATGCCGCCCTTCTTGGCCGGCGTTTCCGCAGGCGGCGTCCACCCTGCCGGTGGCGTCCCGCCAGATGCCGTCCCGCCGGGTGGTGTGCCGCCGGGTGATGTCCAGTCGGGGGGTGCCGTGGGGTCGGCGGAAACCGGGGGCTGGGCGGCCGGCGCCTGGGACGCGGCCCATCCCGCGGGAGCTGCGTACCCGGGCGGCAGGGATCCGGGCATGACCTCCGGCGCTGGGGACCCGGGCGCCCCGGGCGCGTTCGGATCAACCCATGGCGGGACGGACCCGGGAGCAGGCCAGACAGGAGCCGCCGGGGTCGTGGGGTTGACGAGCCCGGCGAGCTCGCCAGGCGCCGAGGAGCCCGTGGTCCCGGGCTGGGGATCCCAGCCATCATCAGCCGGCGTGTTCGGGTCCCCTGGATCGCGCTCCCGATCAGCCATTCAGTGTCCTCCCGTGGTCGCGGCAGAGCCAAACTGATCGGCTCGGATGGGCAACGCGACGTCCGATGGATCTCCGATGGATGGTACGCACCCCGTCGTGCGTGGGGCTAGCAGCGAACGTTGGCGTCGTAGCCCGAGTACGGGTACTGGACCATCACCAGCGGGCCGCCGGTGAAGCTCGTCGTCGTCGTCTCGCACAGGTTCCGCGCAACCCGCTCGCTGCGTGCCCCGGCGCCCCAGCTCGGGTAGGCGGCGAACACCTTGGTGCCGCCCGTGATCAGGCCCCACTGGTGAGTGGTCGAGTAGAAGCCCAGGAGCGTCACCCCTGCGACGTCGCGCAGGTACGCGACCTCGCCCTGCAGCGCGGCGACGTTCATGCCGAGGTCGTCTTCGCGCCAGCTGTTCGAGGTCTCCACGTCCAGCCACCAGCGCGCCGCTGACGGGCTGGTCGACAGCCCCAGCGACTTGTAGGCCGCGGCGGCGGTCTCGTACGAGTGCTTGGCGGCATTGAAGCCGTAATCGAATGCGCAGTCCGCGGTATCGGTGTTGTCCGGGTCGCAGAAGCGCGGCGTAGTCTGGCCCGCAGGCCAGAAGCTCGACAGCGCGGGGCCCGGATTGGCGGTGTTCGCGTACAGCTCCGTGGCCGCGCCGCCGCCCCACGTGACCTGGCTCGCGAGGCAGGGATTGACGCTGAACACCCGGCCGCCGTTGATCCCGACGATGCCGAAGGCGGGATTCGCGGGGTACGCACCGCCGCACTGCGGATAGGAGATGTCGAAGCCGCGGGTGGTGTTGCCACCGCGGCCGGGCCCAAGCTTGCCCTGGCGCGCCTCCGCGGCACCCAACACGGGCTGGCTCACGGGCGGGGAGATGGCCTGCGTCGAGCCATCATTCTCCGGTTCAGCCGCGAACGCGGATCCGGCCAGCGCCGATTGCGCGCCGACCACGAGGGCGAGCACGACGAGGAGGCGAGAGGCTTGGACGAGTCGAGAACGCAAGGGCGCACGCACCAACATAGCGCTGGGGGCGGGTTGGGAGAGTAGACCGTACCCCTTCGCGATCCTGCCCGTCAATCACCGTTCCAACGGAGCGTGGCCGCGATACACCGACATAACAGTCGAGATCACCGTCGGGGGAGCGGTGCGATGGCCCGTCCTGCCCCGAACGGTGGCGCGATGGTAGCCTCGCCTCCATGCCAGAACCCTCCCAGGATTCCCGGGCCGCCGGGCGCGTCCGGCTCGGCAACCCGGCGAACGGCAACGCCCCGCGCCCGCCCGGCGCGTGCCGCGTGCTCATGATCGGGGACGTGATCGGCAAGCCCGGCCGGCTTGCGGTGGAGGCCATCCTGCCCGCCTTCCGCGAGGAGCGCTCCATCGATTTCGTGACCGCCAACGGCGAGAATCTCGCGGGCGGGATGGGCCTCACGGTGTCCGTCGCGGACGCACTGTTCGCGGTCGGGGTGGACGTCATCACGTCCGGCAACCACATCTGGGACAAGCGAGAGATCTACCCGGCGCTGGAGTCGAACGACCGGATCCTGCGGCCCCTCAATTACGGCAGCGTTGGCGTCCCGGGCCGCGGCTGGGGCATTTACCAGGCGCTGGATGGCAGCGACCTCGCGGTCGTCAACCTCCAGGGCCGCACGTTCATGCAGCCGATCGAGAACCCGTTCCTGGAGGCGGACCGCCTGTTGGACGAATCGAGCGAGGCACTGCCGCCCGTGCGACTGGTCGATTTCCACTGCGAGATCACGTCGGAGAAGAATGCGCTGGGCGTGCACCTCGACGGCCGCGTCTCCGTGGTCGTGGGCACGCACACCCACGTGCCAACGGCCGATGACCGGCTCCTCCCGCAGGGGACGGCATACCAGAGCGACCTCGGCTGCACGGGCCCGGCCTACAGCATCATCGGGTTCGATCCGGCCACGGTGCTGCCGCGGTTCCTGAACGGGCTGCCGACGCGCTTCGAGGTCGGGTCCGGGCCGGTGGTCTTCAACGCGACCCAGATTGATATCGATCCCGCGACGGGACGTGCGCTCGCGATAGAGCGCGTGCAGCAGGTCTGGGACGGGTGAGCGGCGAGGTCAAGCGCCACCACGCGGGCGAGACGGGGATCGTGCCGCCTGCACCCGCGACGGTGGACCTGCACACGCACACGCTCCGCTCCGACGGCCTCCTGACGCCTTCGGAGCTCGTGGCCGCCGTCCACGCGGCGGGGGTCCGTCTCGTCGCGATCACGGACCACGACACCCTCGCGGGCGTGCGCGAGCTGCGCGCATCCGGCGCCACCCCAGGCGGGCTGGAGGTGATCCCCGGGATAGAGATCAACACGGTCGTACGCGATCGCGACCACGTCCTCGAGGGCGAGGTCCACGTCCTGGGGCTGGGGGTGGATCCGGACGATGAGGCGCTGGAGGCGGCGCTGTCGCTCCAGCGAGACGCGCGAAGGATTCGCTTCGAGAAGATGACCGGGCGCCTGCGCGACCTGGGCATGCCCATCGAGGCGGCCCTGGAGACGCTGCCCGCGACCACGGACGAGGACGCGCTGGGGCGACCCCGAGTTGCCCGCGCCCTGATCGAGGCCGGGCACGCCACGAGCGTCGAGGACGCATTCAACCGCCACCTCTCGCACGGCCGGCCGGCCTACGTGCCTCGCGAGGGCCTGGGGCCGCGCGAGGCGATCGGCGCGATCCGGGCGGCGGGCGGACTGGCTTCGCTCGCGCACTACCCGGAGGCGCGGGACGACCTCGGCTTCCTGCGCGAGCTCATCGACATGGGCCTGAACGGGCTGGAGGTCCACTACCGCGCCTACGACGCCGCCACCGTGGCCGGGATGCGCGCGATCGCTTCGGATCTCGGCCTGGTCATGACCGGCGGCTCGGACTACCACGGCGACCGCGAGACCTACGCGGACGCGCACGCCCAGCTCTGGAACCCACCGGAGATCGAGGCGGGCATCCGCGCTGCACTCCGGGTTGGCGTCAGCGGCTCGGCGTGAGCCAGACCCTCGGAAGGTAGGAGTCCGGGGCACCGTAGGAGCCCACCACGATCGCGCCCGGTCCGCCGGGAGTGATCGCGTAGAACTCCGCCTGCTCCTGGACGGGAGCCGTGCGCGCTCGCTCCCAGCTCGTGCCGTCGCGCGAAACCCACGACGTTCCCGTTCCCCGCTGCAGGCCCTGGTAATCCCCGATGCCGATCACCGCATCCCCGATCGCGACGACGTCCGTCATCCAGACGTAGCCTCCGCGGCTCTGGCGCGACACCTCGCCTGGGGGCCGCAGCCAGGAACGGCCGTCAGGCGATGTCCACGCGAGCCCCTCCCGTCGGTCGAGGTCGGAGCCCACCGCGACCAGGCCGCCGAAGGGCGCGGCCACGACCGCGACGGCAATGCCACCGTCAAAGGCGGGATCGTCGATGCGGGTCCAGTTCACGCCGTCCGGCGAGGTCCAGACGACAGAGCCGGTGCGGTCCTGCATCGAGCCGACGACGCCTACCGCGACGAAGCCATCCTCGAACGCCGTGATGGCGCGGACCTCGGCATTCGCGAACGAGACTGGATCGTCCGGTACCGGCTCCCAGGCGCTGCCGTCCGCGGATGTCCAGAAGCGGGCGTGGCGGTCGGCGAGCTCCGGACCCACCGATCCACCGGCAACGTAGCCACGCGGTCCCGCGACGATGGTCATCATGCGTTCGGCGATGCCGCCCTCGCCCAGGACCGGGACCGCATGCCGCTGCCAGGCCGTGCCGTCGACCGTGGTCCAGGCGACCGGCGCGTTACCCGCGCGACCGACGGCCACGGTGGTCCCGTTGGAGCCCGATGCCAGTGCGACCGGAAACGTGAACTCGGTCGTGCCCATCGAGTGGAGTGACCAGGTCGCCCCGTCGGCGGAGGTCCACGAAACGGGCTGCCAATCCGGTGGCGCGTACCCAACCGCGGCGAATCCACCCCCGGGGAGGCCAATGACGTCCGTCATCATGGCTTGACCCGCGAAACGGAGGATGGGGTGTACTCCCTGGAAGCTGGGCGACACCGTCTCCTGGAAGTTGGCGGGCCCTTCGACCGAGGCCGCGCGCCCCCAGTCCATGCCCAGAACCGGCGCAGTCGACGGCGCACGAGCCAGAGGTGACGGCGCCGGGGCGGTCGCGTCGCATCCGAGCAAGGCGCCGGCCAACGCGAGCATGGCCACGCGACCCACCGATGCAATGTGCCGCGTCACGTCGTCACGCGCGGCTACTCGACCGCGCTCGTCTCGCCGAAGTCACCCGCGCAGGACATGGCGGGTAGCATGGCACGGCCATGACGATCGGGCGGCCCCTTCCGATGCTCGAGATCGCGCCGCCGCCGGCCAGCGCCGCGCGGCCGTCGATTGACCCCGCGGACGGCCGGCTCGGCGAGTTCAGACCCGAATCCCGCGCCCTGCCGAGCTTCTTCGTGTGGACGCTGGGCTGCCAGATGAACCGCAGCGATTCCGAGGAGATGGCCGGCCGGCTGCTGGCCGCGGGCTGCGCCGAGGCGCCGTCGATGGACGTCGCAGACCTCGTGGTCATCAACACCTGCGCGATCCGCGAGGCCGCGGAGGCCAAGGTCATCGGGCGCCAGGGGGAGCTGAACCGCCTCAAGAGCGCCAATCCCTCCATGCGCGTCGTGATGACCGGCTGCGCCGTCCGCGAGATGGATCACGATCGCCTCGATCGTCGCTTCCCGGCGGTGGACCTGTTCCTGCGGCCGGACCAGGAGCCGGAGCTCGTCGACCGGCTCGGCCTGACCTCCGCGCAGGGGCCGGTGGGGATTCCGGGGCAGGGCACGATCGGGGCGACGACGGTCGTCGGTCGATCGGTCGTAGGCGTCGCTGACCACCTGGCCGGCACGCGCGCCGAGGCCGTCGCGGGCGGCGCGGTGCACCGCACCTCCAGCGTGAGCGCGTGGCTGCCGATCATCTACGGCTGCGACAAGACGTGCACCTACTGCATCGTTCCGTTCAGCCGCGGTCCGGAGCGCAGCCGGCCGTTCGACGAGATCGTCGACGAGGCCCGTTCGATTGCCGGTAAGGGCTTCCGCGAGGTCTCGCTCCTCGGCCAGAACGTGAACTCCTACGGGCACGATCTCGCCCCGGAGGCGAGATTCGGGCACGTCCGCACGGAGCGCTGGGCGGGCCGGCGCCTGGACCTCGGGTCGCGACCGGACCTCGCGGAGCTCATTCGCGCGATCGATGGCCTGCGCACGGCCGACGGGAGCCCGGCGATCCCGCGCCTGCGCTTCATCACCTCGCACCCGTGGGACCTCTCCGACCGGCTGATCCAGGCGATGGCCGACTGCCCGTCCGTGTGCGAGGCGCTCCACCTGCCGGTCCAGTCGGGTGATGACGCGGTGCTCCGCCGAATGGGCCGGCAGTACACGATCGAGCACTACCTCGAACGGCTCGCTCGGATCCGCGAGGCTGTCCCGGAGATCGCGATAAGCACGGACGTCATCGTCGGCTTCTGCGGCGAGACCGAGGTGCAGTTCGAGTCAACGCTCCGCCTGCTCGAGCGCGTCCGCTACGACCAGGTCTTCGCGGCGGCGTACTCCGAGCGGCCGGGGACCCCCGCAACCCACCTCGCGGACGACGTCCCTGCCGCCGACAAGCGCCGCCGCCTCAACACCCTGCTCGCGCTTCAGGAGCCGATCGGATTCGAGCGCAACCAGGCCTGGCTCGGGCGCACGGTCGAGGTCCTCGTCGACACGATCGTCCGGCCGCGCTCGCA
>Ga0183260_10003456_pt1 | contig 12737 bp, 16 predicted proteins | sample AntDrymUQ4972206_2_FD_129768 | JGI IMG/M metagenome (GOLD analysis project Ga0183260, IMG submission 129768) | Polar desert sand microbial communities from Dry Valleys, Antarctica - metaG UQ497 (22.06) (version 2) (version 2) | ecosystem: Environmental > Terrestrial > Soil > Desert | place...
CCCCCGCTTCCTTCTCACCATCGGGAGTAAAGGTTGCTATCAGGGCGTGTCTACGACACCATCGCGCACATGGGCATTCAAGCCCGACTCCAGATGGCGTAGAAGTGCTCGGCCGGGTGCCATCCGGACGGCAGCGACCAGTGCCACAATAGAGCATAGGCACGCAGGGTAAGGCGCCGAGAGGCCAACGCGCCGAGTAGAGACTCAAGTGGCTGACGAGTCGTCGAAGGCACGGTAGGTAACTCCAAGAAAGTCGGCGAGAGTTTCCGTGGTAGTGCCGACGGGCGCTGCATAATGTTGTCGAAAATGAGACCCCCGGGGCATTAGGTTTTTGCTACCTAGGGCGGCCGTCCCTCCGCCGGCTCATCGGTTTCTGCGTCACGACAAATGACATGACGACGTCGTCTGTCGTGACAGAGCCTCTTACCGAAGACGGTGGCGCTGTGTGTGTCACGGCGCCAAGACGGCGGTGAGTCGATCGGGTGACCAGCGTTCGGCGAGCGCTCGCCGAACGACGGCCGCGTCCGATTCGGGGGCGAGTCCGTCGAGCGGTTGATCGCGGTCCAGATCGCCGGGGAACGCGTACCCCTCGGCGCTCGCCGCGACGACGTCGTCGACGGTGGCCGTGCCGTCCCCACTGCGAACCCGGTCGAGCAGGACGGGGTAGAGCGCGGTGACCATCGCTCGGCGATTTACGTCCTCCATGGCCCGCCCGAACGCCGACGACACCTGCAGCAGGTTTGCCATGCGCGCCACATTTGACGTGACGTTGCTCCCGGCGGCGTGGAACAGCGCCGGGTTGAAGAACACCGCGTCGCCCAGCGCGAGGGGTAGCTGAATGTGATGATCGGCGAAGCACCGCATGAAGTCCGCGCGCCGCCAGGCCAGATACCCGGCCTCGTACTTCTGCGAGTGCGGGAGATACATCGTCGGCCCGGTCTCCACCGGCATGTCACAGTGCGCGATCGCCCCCTGCAGGGTCAAAGCCGGCGAGAGGCGGTGCACGTGGGCCGGGAAGCGCTCGGCCTGCTCGTCGGTCAAGAAGCCGAGGTGGTAATCGCGATGGGGTTGCTGCGCGTCACCACCCGGGTTGACGACGTTGACCTGGGCGGTCAGCTGGTAACCGGGCCCGAGCCACGCCGTGGCCGCCAACGCGACGATGTCGTTCGCGTAGTAGTCGGCAAACGTCCGTGGTGATCGCAGCGCATGCTTCTGCAGGGCGTTCCACACCCGATCGTTGGCCCCCGGTTTGGCGAAGTGATCGCCGCGGGCCACGCCGCCGGCACGCTCGTCGGCGATTATTGCGGCGAACACCTCGCTCGCCGCGCCGATCACGTCAGCCGTGAACGCGTTGCGGAACAGGGCGATGCCGGGTCCGTCGGACAGTACCGACGCAAGCTCGGCCATCACGTCCCGCCGGCGATCACCGGACCGAATCTGCGATCGCAGTTCATCGCTGTCGTAGACGACGACGCCGTGCTCGATCGCACAAGCGAATCGATAGTCGCCCGCGTCGGTGGGCTGCTCGACGAGGGCGATGAACTCGTCGAGATCGCAGTCGGAGGCCCGGAGCCATCCCCAGGGATTCGCCTCGACGCTCACGTCACCGGCGCCGTCTCGTGGATGGCGACGAGCCGGGCCAACCGGGGTCGAACGAGCTCGGCGAGCACGGTCGCCCGCTCGTTCGCCGGCGCACGCGCCGCGTCGCCCCACAGTGCCCGACCCCGTGAGGGGGACGATGGCGGTCTCTTGACGGAGCAACCGCTGCTCGTGTGAGCCACCGGGGCGGCAGTTCGACGATCGCGAAGCTCAAGAAGTCCCACCCGGCGTCGTCGGGGGGTGACCTCGCTGCGGATGGGACCGTCGGCTCGACGAGCCCGGTGGTGCGCCGAGTCGACGGTCCGCATGGGGCCGACCGGCCGCGAGTGGCGGATCTGAGCCTCAGCCGCGGGTTCGTTCATGTCGTCGTCCTCACTCGATCTCATCGATCCGTACAGGGCGGCGCTCGGACATCGACCTCATCGCCGCCTTGGTCATGACCAACGGGGCGCGGCCATCGAAGCCCGACACTGGGCTCGGGCCACCGGTCGTGACCATGCCGACGAACGCGGCCCATTGATCGAGGTAGCTCCGCACGTAGCGCTCGAGGAAGAAGTGCTCGAGCGGCGGACGGCGGAACCCGTCGCTGTTCGCCAGTACAGAGTTGAACTCGTGGTGGTTGTCCGACCTGGCCATGCCGAGCGACCCGAACGCCTCGACACGCTGGTCGTACCCGTACGTCGCCTTGCGGCTGTTGCTGATCGTGGTGAGCGCACCATTCTCGTGCGTCAGCACGATGACGGCGGTGTCGATGTCCCCCGCCGCCCCGATCGCCGGGTCGACTCGCACTGCGCCTCTGGCGTAGACGTCGACGACCTCGCTGCCGGTGACGTAGCGCGCCATGTCAAAGTCGTGGATCGTCATGTCGTTGAACATGCCACCGGACGTGGCGATGTAGTCGATCGGCGGTGGCTCCGGATCGCGACTCGTGATGGTGCAGAGATGAACGTCACCGATCGCTCCCTGACGGACGGCGTCAGCCACTGCCTTGTGACTCGGGTCGAACCGTCGGTTGAACCCGATCATCAGCCCGACACCAGCGCGCTCCACGGCCGCGAGACCCCGATCGACCTCGGCGACGTCCAATGAGATCGGCTTCTCGCAGAAGATCTCCCTGCCGGCCACGGCGGCGGCAACCATGGCATCAACGTGCGTAGCCGTGTTCGTGCAGATCGCTACGGCATCGACGTCGTCGGATTGCACCGCGTCGTCGAGCGAGTCGGCGATGCGAGCGCCGACATCGGCCCCCGCCGCGACCGCCGCACCGGCGTCGATGTCGTAGACGACGCTGACGTTCGCGCCGGCAACTCGCCGGCTCAGCATCTCCGCGTGCATCCTCCCGATGCGACCGCAACCGAGAACGGCGAACCGGATCACGGGCGATGACGACATCTGGTGTCTCTCAGGCCCGGCGTTGTCCGGACTTGCCGGTGACGATGGCGGCGCGAGCTGCGATGACCTCACTGCGACTCGATATCTCGGAAACTCCCACTTCCCAGTACGTGCCACCTTCGGTCCATGCGTCGGGGTGGGTCGCCAAGGCGATGACGTACGTGCGGTTCGACGCTCTCGCCCGGTGCATCGCATCTTCCAGTTGTGAGACGGTGGCCACCGTCTCGCTGGCACAGCCCTGGGCGGCGGCGAGCGCGGCAAAGTCGACGCGGACACCGGTGTTATCGCCTCGGCAGTCGTCGAGCAGGTTGTTGAAGGGCACTCCACCCTGGCCCACCTGGAGGCGGTTGATCACCGCGAACCCACCGTTGTCACAGATGATGACGTCATCTTGTGCCCCGACAGGACCGAACTATAGAGACCGGAGTTCATCATCATCGTCGAGCCGTCGCCGACGAAGACGATGACCTCGCGGTCAGGCATCGCCATCTTGGCGCCCCATCCGCCGGAGATCTCGTAGCCCATGCACGAGACCCATACTCACAGTCGAAGCTGTTGATCTCATCGGCACGCCAGCCGTTGTTGACCTCGCCGGGGAGCCCGCCGGCCGCGGCGAGCGCGTAGTCACCGGGTCGTTTGTTGCGGTCGACGGCGCCGACGACCTGGGCGTAGGTGACCACTCGCTCTTGCCACTCCCCCCAGCATCGGTCGGAGCGGCAATCTTGTAGATGTAGGCGTGGTACTCGATCCGGAGCGACGCAGCCCGTTCGGTCCAATCACCGGTCGTGCGCCACGCGCCGAGCGCGGCGTCGAGCTCGAGCAGTCCCTCACGGGCGTCGGCCACGAGCGGGAGCGAGCGTCGTTTGTGGGCGTCGAAGCGAGCTGCGTTGAGCCCGACGATCCGGACGTCGGGGTCTTGGAAGACGGTCCACGAACCGGTCGTGAAGTCTTCCAGGCGGCTGCCGACGGCGAGGACGACATCAGCGTCGTTGGCGAGCGCGTTCGCCGACTCGCAGCCGGTCACCCCGATCGGCCCCGAGTTGGGGCGGTGCGACGCGACTCGCCTTTCCGGCGACCGTCTCCACGACTGGAATGTCGTGACGCTCGGCGAACGACGCAAGCTCGGCTTCGGCGAACAAGTAGTGAACGCCCCCCAGCGAGGATCAACGGGCGCGACGCCGATCGCAACGCGTCGGCGGCGACGGCGAGTTGTCCACGATCAGGGCGGGCCCGCACGATCGCGTGGACCCGCGGCTCGAAGAACTCCTCGGGTACGTCGAATGCCATCGCCTGGACGTCCTGGCGCAAACCGAAGAACGCCGGGCCGCAGTCCGCCGGGTCGAGCATGGTCGCGATCGCCTGGGGCAACAGACGTGAGGATCTGATCGGGCACCGTGACAAGATCCCAGTATAGCGTCACCGCCCGGAACGCATCGTTGACGGTCGTCGACGGAGCATCGAAGTGTTCGACCTGTTGGAGGACCGGATCGGGAGTGCGCGAGGCAAACGTGTCACCGCACAGCAGCAGGAGCGGCAAGCGGTTGGAGTGGGCGACGCCGGCTGCGGTGACCATGTTTCGAGATCAGCACCGCCGCCCACGATTAGCCCGGTTCGGGGAAAGTCGATCGTTGCCGACTCGTCCATCGACTGGCCGCGATCGAGGGGCATGAGGCGGCCGCTTCATCGCCACGTCGACGGCTTGACATGTCGCTTAGAGCGCTCTAATGCACTGAGGTACAGTGTGCCGTCAGCCGCCGCGCCTGTCAAGGACGGCCAGAAAGGGGCGGAGCGTCGATGGCTCAACCGACGATGCAACAGGTCGCTGAACGCGCCGGCGTCTCCATGGCACTCGTCTCGCTCGTGATGCGCGGCGCACCCAACGTGAGCGAGAAGCGACGAGTGCTCGTGCGCCAAGCGGCCGATGATCTCGGCTACCGCCCGAACGTCCTCGCCCGCAACCTGGCGAGTCGGCGAACACACACCCTCGGCGTCGTGGTCAACGACCTGCACAACCCGTTCTTCGCCGAGACGGTCGAGGGCATTCAAGCTGCCGCGGATGGCGCGGCGCACCGCATCCTGATCGGCAACGGCCGGCGGTCCAAGGAGGGCGAGGCCGAGGCGATCGAGACGTTCCTGCAGCTCCGCGTCGATGGTCTGGTCCTCGCCGGGCCGCTGGTGAGCCTGCGTTCGATGGAGCGCGCTGCGGACAGTGCGGCGGTGTCGGTGGTCGGCCGGACGGCTCGCACATCCAAGCTCGACACGGTGAACAACGACGAGGCGATCGGTGCCCGACTCGCCGTCGAACACCTCGCCGCGCTCGGTCACGAACGCATCGCCCACATCGGCGGGGGAACCGGCGCCGGCGGTGCGGCGCGCCGACGAGGCTACGAAGACGCTATGCGCGCGCTCGATCTCGCCCGGCACGTGGTTGTCGAGAGCGGCGACTTCAGTGAGGCGGGCGGCTATCGCGCGGCCGGCGAACTGCTCGCCCGAGTCGCTCGTCCGACCGCCATCTTCGCTGCCAACGACATCAGCGCCGCCGGCGCGCTCGACCGGGTGGAGGATGCCGGCCTCGCCGTGCCCGGCGACATCTCCATCGTCGGCTACGACAACACGGCGCTCGCGGCGACGCACCACATGTCCCTCACGACGGTGGACCAGCCGAGGGCCGATCTCGGACGCATCGCCACCGAGTTGCTCGTCGAACGGCTGAACCAAGGGCGAACCAACGCGATTCACCACGTGATCGCTCCGACGCTCGTCGAGCGGAGATCGAGTGGCCCACCACCTCCACACGTCGTCTCCGCGCCCGGTGCGCGATGACCGTTCGAGTCGGAGTGCTCGGCACCAGTTGGTGGTCAGACTCGATGTACCTGCCCGCGCTCGCCGCCCATCCCGACGTCGAGATCGCCGGACTGTGCGGTCGAACCCGTTCCAAGGCCGAAGCGCTCGCCGGGCAATGGTCGGTGCCGTGGACCTCGACCGACAGCGATCAGTTCCTCGACCCACAACGCCTCGATGCGGTGGTCGTTGCGACGCCGAACGACAGTCACGAACCGCTGACGCTCACGGCCCTCGACCGCGGTCTGGACGTCCTCTGCGAGAAGCCGATCGCGACGTCGGCCGAGGCGGCGCGGGGGATGGCCGAGCGCGCCGAGACGCTCGGCGCCACGACGTTGGTTCCGTTCACGTACCGGTACATGCCGACGAACCAGTTCGTGAAGAGGCTCGTGGACGACGGCTTCGTGGGTCGTCCCTACCACCTCAACCTGCGGTACTTCGCCGGCTACGCCCGTCACGGCGAATACAGCTGGCGGTTCGACACCGAGCTGGCCGGATCTGGGGTGCTCGGCGACCTGGGCAGCCACTGGCTGCACCTTGCCCGCTGGCTGCTCGGCGAGGTCACCGAGATCGGCTGCACGAGCGCTCGCTTCGTCGAGCGACCGCAGCGACCCGACGGCTCCGACTACGAACGGAGCGAGGATTCGGCGGTGATGACCGTCCGTTTCGACAGCGGCGCCTACGGCACGCTGACCGTCTCGGCGGTGTGCGCCGAGGGCACCGACTTCGACCAGACCCACCATCTCGACCTCCATGGCTCGGACGGGACGGTGTATTCGCTGAACGACTGGTCGACCGTGCAGGAGGTGCGCGGATTGCGTGCAGGCGAGCGCGGTCCGACCAAGGTGATGCCGATCCCAGACGACATCTGGGGTGGTACCCGGCGGGCACCGGTGCACGACACCTATCGGGATGTGTTCCGAGTGAAACGTTCGATGGTGGGCGATTGGATCGACGCCGTTCGTCGCAACACGACCGTCCAGCCCGACCTGGCCGAGGGCGCCCGAGTACAGACCCTCATCGAGCTCGCCGCACGCAGCGCGGCCGCCGACGGACGACTCCTCGACGCCCGACCGACCACCCAATGAGGACCACACGACCGCTCACGGCCCCCCGCCGCCGGCCTTCGGCGATCTGGGCGGGGATCCTTCCAACTGTTGCAAAGGTTCCCGCCCAAAACTCGGAATGGGAAGATTACCGCCCAGAACTCGGAATGGGGGGATTCGGTCAGATCTCGATGGACCGGATGAAGGCGACGCTTCTCTCAACATCTCGAATCGGACCTTCGCCTTCGGCCGGCTCACCATCGGTGATGGCTGCGTCCTGTTCGACGACGTACATGCCGCGATAACCGGCCGATTCGAGGATCATGACGATCTCGCCGATCGGGACGTCGCCATCGCCGAGGCTCGGGAAGAGTCCCGCCTGAACTGCCTCCATCAACGACAGCTCGCCGCTGTTGAGCCGAAGCGCAACCCGGCTATCGACATCTTTCAGGTGGACGAGGCCAACGCGAGTAACGTGGTCTCGGGCGAACTGGAGTGGGTCGCGTCCGCCAATGCTCATATGGCCTGTGTCGAGAACGAAGCTCACGTCGGTCTCGGCGAGGACACGGTCGATCTCGTCTGCAGTTTCGACGATGGAATCGACATGGCAGTGGAACACCTGGACGAGTCCTCGACGAGAACAGATGTCGTCGATCTCGCGCAGCGTTGCGCCAAATCGCTCCCACTCCCGCTCAGAGATCACTGGGCGCTCCCAGTTGTCGGGATCGCTCACGGCACAGGTCACGAAGATGCGCCGCCGGCCGACAGTAGATCGGCGGCCTCGATCGCTCGCCGGCGGGTCTCCTCGACCTGGGCTTCGGCGTGGAGGGCCAGGGCAACGAAGCCACCCGTGAGCGACAGCTCATGCCGGGCGAGAACGGCGCAGAGCGCCACCGGATCCTCGGGGAGGTAGCCAATGGATCCGAGCTCGGTGGAGCGGAATCCAAGCTGGTTCATCTCTCCCAACACGCGGTCGACCGGCAGTTGCAGACCCCATCCAGGAACCTCGCAGACACCCCACGAGATGGGAGCAGCGCCCGTGCGCTCCCAGATCGACCTCAAACCTGCGTGTGTCGTCGGCGCCGTCTGGTCTCTCATGTGCTGAGCTCCCTCTCGTTCTGTCGTGTCGGTGCCATCCACTGCCAGCCGACCGTCTCGTCAGCGTGCTGTGGTCATGCGCGGGCCGTAGCGCGGCAACGTCGGACTCCGGGGAGACAGATCGCGGGACGAGCACCCACGCCGCCACCGGGAAGATCCAACCTTCCTACCGGGCCGGCGAGATGTCAAGCGACACCCGAGGCGAGACCGACCGTGATGGGGCACACGCGGGCCTCGGCGGCGCAGTCGACGACCGCACGACCAGCTCGGGGGCGAGGACGGTCACAGGTGTCTCGCTGTCCCCCGCGATGACCTTGATGAGCTTCTGGGCCTCGATGTGGCCCAATTCGCGCTTGCGGAGCGGCACCGTCGTCAGCGGCGGATCGAAGTAGCGAGCAACTTCGAGATCCGTCGACACCAACCACACTCAGGTCGGCGGGGACGATCAGGCCCCGTCGGCGAGCGGTGTGGATCACCCCAATGGCCATCAGATCGTTGTGAGCCACGATCCGTCGGTGGGTCGTTCAGATCGAGGAGACGTTCTGCGGCGTCGACTCCGGCTGCGATCCCTTGGTGACCACCAACCACGAACTCGTCGTCGACATCGATGCCCGCCGCTTGGAGGCCTTCTTGTAGCCCGCGAATCGCCTCCAGCTGTCGCGCCCGCTCCGGCGCTCGCGGATGATCGCGATGCGGGTGCGGCCGAGCTCGATGAGGTGTTCGGTGGCCAGCTGCCCGGTGCGCTCCGCGTCGAAAACGACTGACGGAGTTGGATCAGCGTTCTGCTCGATGACGACGACCGGGACGCACCCGTCGGCGAGGATGGCGAGCGTGTCCGCGGCGTCCGCGGTGGGGATCAAGACCACTGCGTCGACCTGCTTGGACACCAACATGTGCGCGTACTGTGTGTCATGGTCAGGACTGTCCTCGGCATCGCAGACCATCAGCAGGTACGACTCGTCGCCGAGCACATCAGTGATCCCCATCGCCACCTCGGCGTAGACGGGGTTCGTCAACGTTGGCGTGATGAGCCCGACGGTGTGGGTGCGCTGACCTCGAAGGCTGCGGGCGATGTCGTTTGGTCGATAGTTGAGCTCGCGCACCGCTTCCAAAACCCGGTCCAGTGTTGTCTTCGCCACCGGTCGAGGGCCGTTGTTGAGCACGTAGGAGACGACGGCCGACGACACGCCGGCACGCCTCGCCACGTCGTCCCTGGTGGGGCGGCTGCGACTCGTGGGTGGCGCAGCTTTGGCTTCTTCCATGCATGCCTGCGCTTCGGGTTGATGGGGCACGTGGTGAGGCCGAGAGCGTTCGATGGCGCGAACGACGCTGTTGACACGGTCGTCGTCGACACCATACTCTCACGAGTACGCTCGGCATATGGCGTTGTCGAACTGGGGGGAAGTATTCCTGGCACAGCACGTCGGGGGCGGCGAACCTCGCCGGCCGAGACGGCGTCGGCATGTCGACGTATTGACACGTTGACGTGCGCTCAATCACTGTTACTCGCAGGACATTCTTTGCCGTGATCGATCTCCTACTCGTGCATCAAGCGATGAACGAACGCAACTCGCAAAACAACAGAGAAGGGATTCGGAATGCTTAGCAAGCTCAAGTACCTGCTCACAGCGCTGATGGCAGTTGCCCCCATGGCTGGGGCCGGTAGCACCGTCGGCGCAGGAGGTGCAGCACAGCCCGAGGACGCCTCAAACGGTCCGGCAGGCGCCGTTCAGTCCGGTGAACGCGACCTCAACTTTGATCTGATCTTCCATGACACCGATGCTTCGGGCACGTTCTGGGGTGTGATGAAGAAAGGGCTCGACGACATGGGCGAAGCATTCGGCGTGTCGGTCAACATGATCGGCAGTCCCGACATCACCGAACAGGCTGCGCTCGTCGATACCTCGATCGCCAACGACGTCGACGGCATCATCTTGACGCTGCCCAACGTCGACGCGCTCCGCGACGCGATCCAGCGGGCGGCCGACGCGGGGATCCCAGTCGTAACGATCAACTCCGGATCGGACGTGTTCGACACCACGGCGGCGTTCGCTCACGTCGGTCAGGACGAGTTCATCGCCGGACAGGTGGCAGGTGCGCGTCTCGTGGAGGAGGGGGCGACGTCGATCCTCTGCCCCATTCACGAACAGAACAACGCCGCTCTGCAGGCCCGCTGCGATGGCGTCGAGGATGGTGCCGAGGGCGCGACCGTCGAGCGGATTCAGGTTGATGTCGCCAACCTCGACGCCACGTTCGAGACCATCCGCACCGCAGTGTCCAGCGGCGACTTCGACGCCGTCATCACCCTCAACCCCGACGTTGCCGTCCGTGCTCGCGACGCCATCGCTGACGCAGGCAGCGGCACCACGCTGGCCACGTTCGACCTCGGCGAGGAGGTGATCAACTCGATCGAAGACGGCACGGTTGCCTTCGCCGTCGATCAGCAGCCATACCTGCAGGGTGCGACGCCGGTCTACGTCCTCGTCACTTATATCGAGAACGGCCACGTGCTCGGCGGCGGACAAGCCATCTTGACCGGTCCAGGGTTCGTCGATGCCAGCAACGTCGACCAGGTCCGAGAGGGAGTCGAGGCTCAAACACGATGACCTTTCCGACACGAGCGAGCTTCTCCTCACCCGCCACCCCCGACGAGGAAGCTAGCTCGAGGGTGTGGATGGCCGACCACGTGCTCACCGGCGCAGGTCGGCCATCCACCCCACCCTGATCTGGCCCCAGTGATCTGGACGTACGGATGACTACCACTGCCGCAGACCAGCTCACCAGCGACACCGATGAGAGGATCGGCACGACAGCGCTGCTCCCGAAGCTCCTCAAGCGGCCCGAGTTCGGCTCGATCGTCGGCGCCATCGCCATCTTCATCTTCTTCTCGGCGGCAACGGAGAACTTCTTCAGCATCCAAGCCATCTCTGCCTATGCGAACCCGGCCGCGACCCTCGGGATCATGGCAGTCGCCGTCGCCTTGTTGATGATCGGCGGCGAGTTCGATCTCTCTGCGGGCGCCATGATCGGTTTCATCGGCATGATGACCGCTTTGCTGATCAACAACGGCGGCTTGGCGGTGTGGCTCTCGATGCTGATCACCCTGGCCCTCGCCGTGTGCATCGGAGCGTTCAACGGCCTCGTCGTCACGCGAACACGACTCCCCAGCTTCATCGTGACGCTCGGCACGTTCTTCATCGTTCAAGGACTGGGACTCGGACTGGCCCGAGCCGTTGGTGGCACGACGACCATCTTCTTGAGCGAGCGCTTCGAGGGTCAAGGGTTCTTCAAAGCGATCTTTGCGTCCACGCAGTGGGAAGGCGTGCGAATCCCGGTCTTTTACTGGATCGCCATCGCCGTGGTCGCCACGCGCCTCCTTCTGCGCACCAAGGTGGGCAACTGGATCTTCAGTGTCGGTGGTGACCCGAACGCGGCCAATGCCGTCGGGGTGCCGGTCGTTCGGGTCAAGATCGCACTGTTCATCAATGTGTCGGCGATGGCGTGGCTCGTTGCCATGTTCAACACGTTTCGCTTCGAATCGGCCCAAATCGGCACCGGCGTCGGATCCGAGTTCGAGTTCATCATCGCCGCTGTGATCGGTGGGTGCCTGCTCACAGGCGGGTACGGATCAGCCATCGGCGCCGCCATCGGGGCACTGATGTTCGAGATGGTGCGCCAGGGGCTCGCGTTCGCCAGATGGGAGGCCGATTGGTTCAAGCTGTTCCTCGGCATCCTGCTCCTCTTGGCCGCTCTCCTCAACCAGCTCGTGCGCAGCCGAGCCGAGAAGGCCAGGACATGAGCGCACTGCTCGAGATCGAGAACATCTCCAAGTACTTCGGCAACGTCATCGCCCTCAAGGACGTGAGCGCACACGTTCGCGCCGGTGAGGTGACCTGCATCCTCGGCGACAATGGTGCCGGCAAATCGACCCTCATCAAGGTCCTGTGCGGACTGCACAAGGCGGACCAAGGTCACTACCGGTTCGACGGGAAGCTGGTCGAGTTCGAATCCCCTCGCAACGCCCTCGACGTCGGCATCGCCACCGTCTATCAGGATCTCGCCATGATCCCGCTGATGTCGATCTGGCGGAACTTCTTCATGGGCTCTGAGATCACGTCCGGCCGTTGGCCATTCTCGAGGTTCGACGTCGCCCGGGCGAAGGCGATCGTGGTGGATGAGCTGGCCCGGATGGGAATCGACATTCGGGATCCCGACCAACCTGTCGGAACGCTTTCAGGCGGGGAACGCCAATCGGTCGCGATCGCGCGAGCCATTTACTTGGGCGCCAGAGTTCTCATCCTCGACGAGCCCACCGCGGCACTCGGCGTCAAGCAGGCCGAGGTCGTGCTCCGCTACATCGTCGAGGCGAAGAAGCGCGGCCTTGGTGTGATCTTCATCACCCACAGCCCCCACCACGCGTTTCCCGTTGGTGATCACTTCGTGATCCTGCGACGCGGACGGGTGCACGGAGACTTCCGCAAAGACGAGATCGAAGTCGAGCGGCTTGTGTACCTGATGGCGGGTGGCATCGACCTGGACAACCTCAAGTCAGCGATCGCCGAAGCCGAAGAATCGGTTCCGTGAGGAAGTATCCGTCTCGGCGACATGCGAAAACGGGCCGGCCCGTGGTACCTGTGAAGCTCTCACGGGCGTCAGGCTGAGGAGCGTTGACGAATGACGACAGATGCGCGAACACACGTGACGACGGTTGATGAGCGAGACTCTGGTCACCGTGACGAGCGCGGGAACTGGATCCCCGCC
>Ga0183260_10003457_pt1 | contig 12735 bp, 9 predicted proteins | sample AntDrymUQ4972206_2_FD_129768 | JGI IMG/M metagenome (GOLD analysis project Ga0183260, IMG submission 129768) | Polar desert sand microbial communities from Dry Valleys, Antarctica - metaG UQ497 (22.06) (version 2) (version 2) | ecosystem: Environmental > Terrestrial > Soil > Desert | place...
TCGGCGCGGAGCGCCAGCTCCCACGACGGCAGCAACGCCGCCAGGTCGAGCGGGGCTCGGGCTCTCACGGCGACAGCCTACAGAATATATGGACTAGGAGCGCTGTGCGGTGCTAGCTTGTCGCCCGACAGTGGTCTAAACGGCTTCTGACCTGCACGGACAGCAGGGCATGGCTCGGACGCTCAGTCCAGGTAGTCGCGCAGCACCTGGGAACGGGACGGGTGGCGCAGCTTGCTCATCGTCTTCGACTCGATCTGGCGGATCCGCTCGCGGGTGACCCCGTAGACCTTGCCGATCTCGTCCAGGGTCTTGGGCTGGCCGTCGGTCAGGCCGAACCGCATCGAGACCACGCCGGCCTCCCGTTCGGACAGGGTGTCCAGCACGGCGTGCAGCTGCTCCTGCAGCAGGGTGAAGCTCACCGCGTCGGCCGGCACGATCGCCTCGGAGTCCTCGATCAGGTCGCCGAACTCGGAGTCCCCGTCCTCACCGAGCGGGGTGTGCAGGCTGATCGGCTCGCGCCCGTACTTCTGCACCTCGACGACCTTCTCGGGTGTCATGTCTAGCTCACGGGCGAGCTCCTCCGGGCTCGGCTCACGGCCCAGATCCTGCAACATCTGCCGCTGCACCCGAGCCAGCTTGTTGATCACCTCGACCATGTGCACCGGGATCCGGATGGTGCGGGCCTGGTCGGCCATCGCCCGGGTGATCGCCTGCCGGATCCACCAGGTGGCGTACGTGGAGAACTTGTAGCCCTTGGTGTAGTCGAACTTCTCGACCGCACGGATCAGGCCGAGGTTGCCCTCCTGGATCAGGTCGAGGAACAGCATCCCCCTGCCGGTGTAGCGCTTGGCCAGGCTCACCACCAGCCGCAGGTTCGCCTCGAGCAGGTGGTTCTTGGCCCTGCGGCCGTCCTCGGCGATCCAGTCGAGCTCGTCGAGCAGCTTGGCCGAGATCCGGCCGCCCTTCGCGAGCTTCTCCTCGCTGAACAGGCCAGCCTCGATCCGCTTGGCCAGCTCGACCTCCTGGGCGGCGTTGAGCAGCGACACCTTGCCGATCTGCTTGAGGTAGTCCTTGACCGGGTCGGCGGTCGCACCGGCGACCATGACCTGCTGCTCGGGCTCGTCCCGCTCGTCGCTGGAGGACAGCACGAAGCCCTTCTTCTCGTCCTCCTTGAGCGTAGGGTCCTCGGCCAGGTCCTTCTCGAAGACCGAGTCGTCGAGGTCGGGCAGGATCTTCTTGCCGTCGGCCCCGATGACCTCGACCGCCGCGGCACCATCGAGCACGGCCTCGACCACGACAGGTGCATCGACCGGGACCTGGCTGTCCGAGGCGACCGGCGCGGCAGCGGCGGCCTTAGCGGAGGCGCCCTTCTTGGCTGCGGTCTTGCCCGCTGGCTTGGTGGCTGCCTTCTTCGCCGCCGGCTGGCTGGCGGCGGGCTTCCGGACCGGTGACTTCCGGGCCGTCGTCGGCTTCTTCTTCGCCGGAGCGGTCACCGTCGACCTCGTACGGGTGGCGGCCACCCCTCGCGCCCTCGCCTGCCGGGTGTCGTCGGCCGCGGACGGGGAAGGGGTAGACGACACTGATTAACCTCTTCGCGAAGGATTCGGGGGCAGGACAAGACCGGCTCTGATCAAGCGCGAACCGTCGTCCAGTGTGCCACGCGTCGGCTCATGTTCACACCGTGACCCGACTAGGTCACTGCCCGGGCCGGCTCAGTCGGCGGACTTGACCGCCAGCACCGGGCACGGTGCGTCGAGCAGGATGCGCTGCGCGTTGCTGCCGAGGATCAGCTTGCCGACCGGTGACCGTCGCCGCAGGCCGATCACGATGAAGTCGGCACCGACATCGCTGGCCACCTGGATCAGGTCGTCAGCCGGGTCCATGCCCCGGACGAGTTGGCGGATCTCGTGGTCGACCCCGGCCTCGGTCAGCTGCTGGCGGATTTCTTCCAGCTCGCGATCGCCCTTGACCGCCTCCTCGCGGTCGTACTCGCGGCCCCCGCGGTGGGAGTTGACCACCACCAGTCGCGCGCTGCGCAACAGGGCCTCCTCGGACGCGCGTCGCAGCGCCGCCTGCCCCTCCGCCTTGGGGACGTACCCGACCACGATCGTGCTCATGCTCGGGAGGCTAGTGCATCCGGTTCAAACAACCGGCCAGGTGTGCACGGGCTCGTTGGTGTGCATCAGCTCCCGGTAGCGGGTCGTCATCTTGCGCAATGCCTCGAAGCGGTCCGTGGGACCGACGTCGTAGTGGGCGTGGAACATCTCCGACATCCAGGTGGCGCCGTTGCGGCCGGTCGAGCAGCGCTGCTCGATGATGCCCAGCAGGCGATCTCGGTCGCCTTGATCAACGCCAGCCGACTCGAGGCCCTCGTGCGCCATCGGCAGCAACCGGCGCAGCACCAGCTCGACCGCTGGCACGGTGCCCAGCCCCGGCCAGTACAAGGCCGCGTCGATGCCGTGCCGCGCCGCCACATGGAAGTTCTCCTCGGCCGCGGAGAACGACATCTGCGACCACAGCGGCCGCTCGTGGGCGACCAGCGCGCGGACCAGCCCGAAGTAGAAGGCCGCGTTGGCCATGGTGTCGACCACGGTGGGGCCGGAGGGCAGCACCCGGTTCTCGACCCGCAGGTGTGGCCGGTCGTGGACTACGTCGTAGATCGGGCGGTTCCAGCGGTAGATGGTCCCGTTGTGTAGCCGCAGCTCGCCGAGTCCGGGGGTGTCGCCGCGCTCCAGCATCGCGGTCGGGTCCTCGTCATCGGTGATCGGCAGCAGCGCCGGGAAGTAGCGCGCGTTCTCCTCGAACAGGTCGAAGATCGAGTTGATCCACCGCTCCCCGAACCACACCCGCGGCCGGACCCCCTGAGCCTTCAGCTCCTCCGCGCGGGTGTCGGTGGCCTGCTCGAACAGCGCGATCCGGGTCTCGCGCCACAGCTCCTTCCCGAGCAGGAAGGGCGAGTTCGCCCCGACGGCAAGCTGCACCCCCGCAATGGCCTGGGAGGCGTTCCAGTACGCCGCGAAGTCGTCCGGGCTGACCTGCACGTGCAGCTGTGTCGAGGTGCAGCCCGCCTCGGGGATGATGGTGTCGGTAGTGACACTGAGCCGGTCAGGGCCGTCGATGGCGACCTGGATGTCCTCCCCACGGGCGGCGAGGATCTGGTCGGACAGCAGCGCGTAGCGCGGGTTGGCCGATAGCGTCTGGGCGGTCATGTGCCCGGGCCGCAGCGTCGGCAGGATCCCGACCATCACCAGATGGCTGCCCACCTTGGCGGCGCGCTCGTCTGCGGCATTGAGCGTCTCGCGGATCCCCTGCTCGAACGACGACAGCCCGTCACCGTGCAACGTACGCGGCGCGACGTTGATCTCGATGTTGAACTGGCCGAGCTCGGTCTGGAAGTCGGGGTCGGCGATTGCTTCGAGAACGTCGGCGTTGCGCAGCGCCGGGTCGCTGCGGTCGTCGACGAGGTTGAACTCGATCTCGATACCGGTGCGCAGGCGGTCGGCGTCGAAGCGGAACTCGCGCAGCATCCGCGCGAAGACGTCAAGGCACTGGCGCACCTTGGCGCGGAAGTGAGTGCGGTCCTCGCGGGTGAACACCCGGTGCTCGACGTCTTGTCCCATCTGCCCAGCCTGTCTGAGATCACACCCGTCGACTACCCCTGGGCGACCACCCCCCGTCGGCAGCGGGCAGCCCGCACGCCTCGAGCGCCAGCGCGCGTGGGAACGGCTTCCACGCGTCCGGCGACACGCACCGGTGCAGGGCGTCGGCCACCAAGGCGGCCATCGGGTAGCGCCGGTCGACTTCGGCGCACCGGTCCAGCACACACCACGCGCTGGCGCCATCGCCCGACAGCCAGGCGGCGAACGCGGTCAGACCCAGCACGGCCCGCTCGTACGGCGGCAGCACCCGCTGGCTCACAGTCGTCCACAGCGCCAGGTGCCGAGCAGCGTCCGCCCGCGTCATGCGCGCCCACGCGAGGTCCCGCACCGGCTGAAGCGAGCACCACACGGACAAGGTGGCGGCATGCTCGTCGGTCACCGCCGCGGCCACCCGCTCCGGCCCTCCCGACCATCCGGGTCCTCCTGGCCCGGCAGCGGCGAGCAGCGCATCGAGGAGTGCGTCCACCCGGACCGCACCGAGAGGGGCGGCCGCGCTGACCGCCCTGATGCTGGGCCGGCGCAACTGGCGGGTCCCGCGCAGGCCGAGCACCGCCACCGCGTCGGCCTCGGCGGCACGAAGCGCGGCGCGTGCCGGCCCCACCGCGGCACCGGACACGGCTGCGTAGCGAGCCGCGAGCGCGGCCCGATCCGGAGCCACCGTGCGCCCGGCAAGCACCGCCTCGGCACGCAACGTGGTGGCCAGCGGGTCATACGGCGTGCCGATCGACGGGCAGCACCTCGGGTCGGTGCACAGCAGCGACCAGTACCGGCTGCCGTCGGTGCGCAGCAGGTCGAGCACCTCGACCCCGCTGGCTCGTACCCGCTCACCGACGGCGAGCACCACCTGCTCGGCCGTTCTCGGCCGGGCCGAGAACGCAATCACCGCGACCCGGGTGCAGCCCTGGTGGACCACCGCGTCCACCACCTGGTCGGCAACGGCACCGGCAGCTCTGGGCTCGGGCAGGTCCACCCGGGTCTGGAAACCCGGCTGGGAACCAGCGGTGGCGACCACCACGAGGGACTCTGCCGGCTCGAAGCCCAGCGTCACCGGCACCAGTGCCAGCAGCTCAGCGGTCGACCGGACCCGCAGCACCGGCCGATCAGGTCGGGTCGGGGCCGGGGCGTCCGGGTCGGGCAGCGCGAACATGTCGACACCCTGTCCCGCGGATCCTCCGATCGGCCGGCCCCGTCCACAGGTGCTGCGACGATGACTGCATGCGAGCCGCGCCGACGGTCCTGCACCTGGACCTGGACGCGTTCTACGCCGCCGTCGAGCAGCGGGACAAGCCGTCGCTGCGGGGCAGACCGGTGATCGTCGGTGGGGTCGGCGGCCGGGGTGTGGTGGCCACCGCCTCCTACGAGGCGCGCGCGTACGGGGTCCGATCGGCCATGTCGACGGCCGAGGCGCGTCGCCGCTGTCCGCACGCCGCGTACCTGACCCCTCGCTTCGGCGCGTACCAGGCCGCCAGTGACCTGGTGCTGGCCCAGCTGCGCGACCTGTCGCCGCTGGTCGAGCCGCTGTCGCTGGACGAGGCGTTCGTGGACCTCGCGCCGACCGCTCCAGACGCTGGGGTCGACGACCTGCGTGAGCTCGCCGAGCAGCTGCGGGCCCAGGTCCGGACCTGCACCGGCGGGCTGACCGCGTCGGTCGGGCTGGCCACCTCCAAGCTGGTGGCGAAGATCGCCAGCGACCTGGACAAGCCGGACGGCCTGGTGGTCGTCCCACCCGGCACCGAGCAAGACCTGCTCGCACCGCTGCCGGTGCGGCTCGTGCCGGGGGTCGGGCCGGCGACCGAGGCCCGGCTGCGGCGGCTCGGGGCACGCACCGTCGCCGATGTCGCGGCGCTGCCCACCGGTGAGCTGGTGCGCGAGCTTGGGCAGGTCCACGGCGCGGCGCTGGCCCGGCTCGCGCGGGCCCGCGACGACCGACCGATCGTCTCCGAGCGGGACACCAAGTCGGTCAGTGTCGAGGACACCTTCGACGCCGACCTCACCGACCCCGCGCTGCTGCACGGTCTGACCGAACGGATGGCGACCAAGGTGGTGGGACGGTTGCAGCAAGCTGGGCTGTCCGGGCGGACGGTCACGCTGAAGATCAGGCTGCACGACTTCACCACCCACTCCCGCGCCGCGACCCTGCCCGGGCCGACCGACAACGTGCGGGTGGTGCGCGCGCTGGCCCGCCGGCTGCTCGACGAGTCCGACACCGGTGGCGGGGTCCGGCTGCTCGGGGTGGGGGTCTCGGGTCTGGCCGACTGGATTCAGGACGACCTTTTCGACGGAGCCCTCGCCGACCCGACGACCATCGCGACCGCTGGGTACCCGGATGCCTCGGTGCCGGCAGCACTCGATCCGGACGCCGCCGAAGCGGCCGCGACAGCGCTCGCGTCGACGCTGGACCGGCAGTCCCGGCGAGACCCCCACCCGCCCGGCGCCGACGTCGTCCACGACGTACACGGAGACGGATGGGTCTGGGGGTCCGGGCGGGGCCGGGTGACGGTGCGGTTCGAGCGAGCCGGGTCCCCGCCCGGTCCAGTGCGCACTTTCGCCGCGGACGATCCCGCATTGCGGCCGGCGGATCCCCCGGTCCAGTGAACGGGCTGCAGACCGTGTGGCAGGTTCGCTAGCGTCGCGGTCGTGTCCGACCACACCAGCACGCACACCGACGGGAACCATTACAGCGAGACCGACGCGCTCGCGCCGCCGGTGGCCCGCGAGGTTCCGCATCTGCGGGTGCACCACGGCGACAGCGTGGTCGACCCGTACGAGTGGCTTCGCGACAAGACCTCCGCCGAAGTCGTCGCACACCTCGAGGCGGAGAACGCCTACACCGAGGCACGGACCGCCCACCTCGCCAGCCTCCGGGCACGGTTGTTCGACGAGATCAAGAGCCGTACGCAGGAGACCGACATGTCGGTGCCGACCCGCAAGGGCTCCTGGTGGTACTTCGGCCGCACCGTCGAGGGTCAGCAGTACGCCATCCACTGCCGGATCCCCGTCAGCTCCGACCACGACTGGGAGCCCCCCACGGTGACGGCGGACGGCTCGGCCGGCGAGCTGCCGGGTGAGCAGGTCCTGCTTGACGGCAACCTGGAGGCCGCCGGGCACGCGTTCTTCTCGCTCGGCGTTTTCGACATCAGCCCCGGTGGCGGGCTGCTGGCCTACTCGGTCGACACGGTCGGCAACGAGCGCTACCTGCTGCGGGTCAAGGACCTCGAGACCGGTGCACTGCTGCCGGACGAGATACCAGACACGCACTACGCGACGGCATGGTCGGCCGACGCGTCCACATTGTTCTACACCAGCGTCGACGCCGCCTGGCGTCCGCACCAGGTGTGGCGGCACGTCCTGGGAACGCCGGTCTCCGACGACGTTCTCGTGCACCACGAGACCGACGACCGCTTCGCGATCGGGGTCGCCAACACGCGCAGCGAGGGCTACATCGTGATCTCCGCCGGCTCTCGGATCACGAGCGAGGCGAGGGTCCTGGACGCGGCCGAGCCGCAAGGGACGCCGCGCCTCGTGGCCGAGCGCCGGACCGGTGTCGAGTACCACATCGAACATGCCGTGGTCGCCGGCCAGGACCGGTTCCTGATCCTGCACAACGACGGTGCCGAGAACTTCGCCCTCGCTGAGGCGCCGGCAGACGACCCCGGACCGGAACGGTGGACCGACGTGCTGGCCCAGCGCGAGGACATCCGGCTCGAGGACGTGGACGCCTTCGCGACCCACCTGGTCGTCACCTACCGCCGCGACGCGCTCCCCCGCACCGCCCTCATCGCGCTCACCGCCGACGGCTACGCCGACCCGGTCGAGCTGGGTTTCGACGAGACGCTGTACAGCTGCGCCCCGGCGGCCAACCCCGACTGGGCCCAGCGGCACGTTCGGTTGGGGTACGGCTCGTTCGTCACCCCGCCGTCGGTGTACGACCAGTTCCTCGGCCAGGCCGGCCGGCCGGGTGACGGCCCTCGGGTGCTGCGCAAACAGCTACCGGTACTCGGCGGGTACGACCCCGCCGACTACGAGCAGCACCGCGAGTGGGCCACCGCCACCGACGGCACCCAGGTACCGGTGTCCGTGGTCTGTCGCCGCGGCAGCCCGCGGGATGGTACGGCACCCGCGGTGCTGTACGGCTACGGTTCGTACGAGCACAGCATCGACCCGGCGTTCTCGGTCGCGCGGCTGTCCCTGCTCGACCGCGGGATGGTGTGGGCGGTGGCTCACATCCGCGGCGGCGGCGAGCTCGGCCGGCACTGGTACGACGCCGGCAAGACCAAGACGAAGCAGAACACGTTCACCGACTACGTCGCCTGTGCCCGGCACCTCGTCGACAGCCGGTGGAGCTCGCCGGACCGGCTCATCGCCTACGGGGGCAGTGCGGGCGGTCTGCTGGTCGGGGCTGCGGTCAACCTCGCGCCAGAGGCGTTCGCCGGTGTACTGGCCGCTGTGCCGTTCGTCGACACCCTGACCTCGATCCTCGACCCGAGCCTGCCGTTGACCGTCGTCGAGTGGGACGAGTGGGGTGACCCGCTGCACGACCCGGACGTCTACGCCTACGTCAAGTCCTACTCCCCGTACGACAACGTCACGACCGCCGCGTACCCGCCGATCCTCGCCACCACCAGCCTCAACGACACCCGGGTGTTGTACGTCGAGCCCGCCAAGTGGGTGGCGCGGTTGCGGGCACGCAACGCCGGAGCCCCCCAGGTGCTGCTCAAGACAGAGATGAGCGCGGGGCACGGCGGGGTCAGCGGACGCTACGAGGGCTGGCGCGAACGCGCGTTCGAGCACGCCTGGGTGATCGACACCGCAGGTGCATCGCACGAGGTGAACCTTCCTGCCCAGTTAAGAAGTCGCTGAGAAGGGCAACCTTCGCCGCCGCCGGCTCGTCAGAGCCTGTGAAGCGCAGATTTCCGGCGGATCGGACGGTGTTCCGCGGGACCAAAGCCGGAATCCGGGCCCAGCATCAGGTGTTGCACCGGGAGTGCAGAGAAGGCGACGAGGAGGGGTGTAACCGTGGCACGGACCACCACGACCCGCGGTGACACCGCGGAGGGTCGCGACAGTGTCGGGATGTATCTCGACGAGATCGCGCGGACGCCGCTGCTCGACGCGGCGCAGGAGGTCGAGCTGAGCAAGACCATCGAGGCCGGCCTGTTCGCCGAGCAGCTGCTGGCCGAAGGCAGGGTCGGGCGGCGCAAGGGGGGTGCCCCGAAGCGGGCCACCGCCGAGGAGCTGGAGTGGCTGGCGGCCGAAGGCCGCCGCGCCCTGCAGCAGTTCACGACCGCGAACCTGCGGCTGGTCGTGTCCATCGCCCGCAAGTACGGGCGCAACCAGATGCCGATGCTCGACCTGGTCCAGGAGGGCAACACCGGGCTCATCCGCGCGGTCGAGAAGTTCGACTACGCCAAGGGCTACAAGTTCTCCACGTACGCCACCTGGTGGGTGCGTCAGGCCATCACCCGCGGCGTCGCCCAGCAGGCCCGGGTGGTGCGGCTGCCGGTGCACGTGGTCGAGGAGCTCAACCAGATCGGCGCGGCGCGACGCTCGCTCGAGCGCAAGCTCGGCCGCGAGCCGGACCCGGTCGAGATCGCCGACGAGCTGGGGATGGACGTGACCCGGGTCGCCGACCTGGTGCGCTGGGGCCGCGACCATGTCAGCCTGGACAGCCCCGTCGACGATGACGGGGACACCTCGCTGGGTGACCTGGTGGCCCGCGAGGGTGCGCCTGGTCCGGACGTGACCCTGCTCGACCGCGAGTCGCGCAACCGCCTCGCCGCGCTGGTCGACACGCTCGGTGAGCGGGAGGCCGACATCATCCGGTCCCGGTTCGGGCTGGTCGACGGACGCACGCACAAGCTTGCCGACATCGGCCGCCGGCACGGCATCTCGGCCGAGCGGGTCCGCCAGCTCGAGCGGGAGGCGCTGGCCCGGCTGCGCGACATCGCCGACCCCGACCTGGCTGCCTGACGCCACCCGGGGTCTCAGACCAGTACAGCTGGCTCAGCTTCTGGTCCTCGCGAGCAGGTCGAGCCACAGCGCGTCCACCGCGGCGTCGAGGTCGACCATGTCGCCGCCGTTGCCCACCACCAGGTCGGCGGCGGCCAACCGCTCCGCCCGCCCGGCCTGGGAGGCGATCCGGCCGCGGGCCTCGTCGGGGTCCATCCCCCGACCGGGCACCAGTCGGTCCAGCCGCACCTCGTCGGAGGCGTCGACGACCACCACGACGTCGAAGTCGCCCTGCCGGCCGGTCTCGACAAGCAGCGGGACATCGTGCACCACCACCACGTCGGCGCCCGCGGCCGGCTGCATCCCGGCCTCGATCTCAGCCTCGATCTCGGCCGCGCGCAGCCGTACCCGGGGGTGCACGATCTGCTCCAGCCGATGCCGGGCCGCCCGGTCGCCGAACACCTGGCGACCGAGCGCAGCCCGGTCGAGCTCGCCGTCGGCGCCGACCACGTCCGGACCGAACGCGGCCACCACCTCGGCGAAGCCGTCCGAGCCTGCCGCCACGACCTCGCGCGCGAGCAGGTCCGCGTCGACGACGATCGCGCCGCGGGCCGCCAGCCGCCGGCTCACCTCGCTCTTGCCGGAGCCGATTCCGCCGGTCAGGCCAACCCGGAGCACGAGCTCAGCCGGCCAGAGCGCCGCGGAACGTGCGGCGGTACTGGTGCGGTGTGGTGCCGCGGGCCTGCGCGAAGTGGTGGCGCAGCCCGGCCGCCGTCCCGAAGCCGGACTCACGGGCCACCTGCTCGACCGGGATCTCGGTGGCCTCGAGCAGCTGCTCGGCCAGCAGCAGCCGCTGGTCGGTCACCCACTGGTGCGGCGTGGCTCCCGTCTCCGCCCGGAACCTGCGGGCGAAGGTCCGCTCCGACAACGAGGCCCGGGCAGCCAGGCGTGCCACCGACAGATCCTCGCTCAGGTGAGCGACCACCCACTCCAGCACCGGCGCGAGGGTTTCCGCATCGCAGTCGCGCACCGGGGTCTGAATGTACTGCGCCTGCCCGCCGTCGCGATGCGGCGGCACCACCATCCTTCGGGCGACCGCCGCGGCTGCTTGGGCGCCGTAGCTGGCACGGATCAGGTGCAGGCAGGCGTCGATCCCGGCGGCAGTGCCGGCACTGGTGACGACCGGCCCATCGGCGACGTACAGCACGTCGGGGTCGACCAGCGCACGGGGGAAGCGCGCCGCGAGCTCGTCGGCATAGCGCCAATGGGTCGTGCAGCGCCGCCCGTCCAGCAACCCCGCGTCACCGAGGGCGAAGGCCCCGACGCACAGCGACAGCACCTGGGCGCCCCGGTCGACGGCGGCGACCAGCACGTCGGTGACTGCGCGCGGGTCGGCCGACCCACCGACGATTGCCGGCACGACCACCAGGTCGGCGTCGGCGGCCCGGTCGAAGCCGTATGGCACGTCAAGGTCGAACCCGGCGGTGGTACGGACGCCTCCCGGCCGCGGGGCGCACACCGCGAAGCGGGCAACCGGGACACCGTCGTCGGAGCGGTCGATGCCGAAGGCCTCGCAGACGACCCCGAGCTCGAACGGAGCGACGCCATCGGTCACCAGCACGGCCACATCGCGGATCATCGCGACAGCCTCGCGCAGATGTGGCAGGAATTCAATGCACGCGGTCCTATCTGCCACTTGTGGCGGGATATCTATGCGAGAAGAATAACTGCCATGACGATCCTCATCGCCCTCCTCGCCATCGGGGCCGTCGTCTCGGCGACCGCCCTCCAACTCGTGCGCCTGATCGGCTCCGACGGTTACGGGCACCGCCCGCCGCCCCGCAGCCACTGGTCCGAAGAGGCGCTCAGCCGCCGGTGAGCTTCTCCCGCAGCGCCTGCAGCGCCTCGTCGGAGGCCAGCGCGCCACGATCCCCCGGTGCGGCCCCCGAAGCTGCGGGCGGGGTCGCAGGGGTCTGTCCGCCGGACGGTGCGGCCTCGTCGCGGTCACCGTCAGCGTCTGGACCGGCCGCTGGGGCAGTGTCTGCGTCGGTGTCCGTGTCCGTGTCGGTCGAGTAGTTCGCTACCTCGCCGGCTTCGAGGTCGGACTTCTTGGCGTCCTCGATCTGCTCTTTGTGCGCCTCCCAGCGGGTGTGCGCCTCGGCGTACTGGGACTCCCAGGCCCGCTGGGCCTCCTCGTGCCCGGGCAGCCACTCGCCGGTCTCAGGGTCGAACCCCTCGGGGTAGATGTAGTTGCCCTGGTCGTCGTAGCTGGCGGTCATGCCGTACAGGGACGGGTCGAACTGCTCGTCGGTGACGGCCACGTTCTCGTTCGCCTGCTTGAGCGACAGCGAGATCCGTCGACGCTCGAGGTCGATGTCGATGATCTTCACCATCACCGAGTCGTTGGTCTGCACCACCTGCTCGGGAATCTCCACGTGCCGCTCGGCGAGCTCGGAGATGTGCACCAGGCCCTCGATGCCGTCCCCTACCCGCACGAACGAGCCGAACGGCACCAGCTTGGTCACCTTGCCCGGCACGATCTGGCCGATCTGGTGGATGCGGGCGAAGTGCTGCCACGGGTCCTCTTGGGTGGCCTTGAGCGACAGCGACACGCGTTCGCGGTCCATGTCGACGTCGAGCACCTCGACGGTGACCTCCTGGCCGACTTCGACCACCTCGCTGGGATGGTCGATGTGCTTCCACGACAGCTCCGAGACGTGCACCAGCCCGTCGACCCCGCCGAGGTCGACGAAGGCACCGAAGTTGACGATCGAGGAGACGACCCCCTTGCGGATCTGAGCCTTGCCCAGCTCCTTGAGGAAGTGCTGCCGCACCTCGCTCTGGGTCTGCTCGAGCCAGGCACGCCGGGACAGCACCACGTTGTTGCGGTTCTTGTCCAGCTCGATGATCTTGGCCTCGATCTCACGACCCACGTACGGCTGCAGGTCGCGCACCCGGCGCATCTCCACCAGCGACGCCGGCAGGAACCCACGCAGGCCGATGTCGAGGATCAGACCGCCCTTGACCACCTCGATCACGGTTCCGGTGACGACGCCGTCTTCGGCCTTGATGGTCTCGATCGTGCCCCAGGCGCGCTCGTACTGGGCGCGCTTCTTGGACAGGATCA
>Ga0183260_10003458_pt1 | contig 12735 bp, 11 predicted proteins | sample AntDrymUQ4972206_2_FD_129768 | JGI IMG/M metagenome (GOLD analysis project Ga0183260, IMG submission 129768) | Polar desert sand microbial communities from Dry Valleys, Antarctica - metaG UQ497 (22.06) (version 2) (version 2) | ecosystem: Environmental > Terrestrial > Soil > Desert | place...
CCACCGTGATGATGGTGCTGGGAAGTCTGATGCTCAAGAAGATGGTCAAGGTGGAGGTCTGATGGACGCGGTCTGGTTGCTCCTCGGCGGCACCGTGGCCGTCTTCGCGGCGATCGTGCTCGGCCTCGTCGCCGCCGGCGTCATGTCCGGGCAGCAGTCCGGCGTCGGCCGCTCGCTGCAGGTGCTGGAGGCGTTCACCGCCGCTCCGCAGGCGATCAAGCAGGAGATCGACCCCGACTTCAAGGACCGGGTACTGGTCCCGACCGTGCGCTGGTTCGCGCGCCTGGGGCGCCGGCTCACTCCCGCCGACCACCAGGACCGCATGCGGCAGAAGCTCGACGCCGCGGGCAACCCGTCGGGATGGACCGCCGACCAGCTCACGTCGATGAAGGCCGTCGGCTTCGTCGCCGGCCTGGCCCTGTCCCTTCTGGTCGTGCTGCTCGTCGACCCGCCGGTGCTGCTGGCCGTGGTCATCGGGGTTGGCCTGTCGCTGGCCGGCTACTACGCCGTCGACTTCTGGCTCTACCAGAAGGCGCACGACCGCGCCAACACCATGCGTCGCGAGCTGGCAGACTCGATCGACCTGCTGACCATCTCGGTGGAGGCCGGCCTGGGCTTCGACGCGGCGCTGGCCAACGTCGCCAAGAACACCGAGGGTCCGCTGGCCGATGAGTTCGGCCGGATGCTTCAGGAGATGCAGATCGGGAAAGGCCGCGGCGAGGCGCTGCGCGCGCTGGGAGAGCGCAGCAAGCTGGCCGAGCTGCGAGGGTTCGCGACGGCGATGATCCAGGCCGACGCGTTCGGCATCCCGGTCGGCAAGGTGCTGCGCGTGCAGTCGAGCGAGATGCGGACCAAGCGCCGCCAGCTGGCCGAGGAGAAGGCGACAGAAGGTGCCGGTGAAGATCCTGCTGCCGCTGATCTTCTTCATCCTCCCGACGCTGTTCCTCATCGTCATGGGGCCGGCGGTCCTGTTGATGATGAGCTCGTTCAGCACGGGCGGCCTGTGAGGCGCGCGTATCGAGGCGTCGGCCCGCTATCGTCGCTCCAGGTCACCGGTCGGTGATCGCTCGATGACCTAGCGTCGTGCGGCGGGGACGGGTGAGGCAGTGCGGTGGATGATGGCCGCGCCCCGAGAGGCGATGATCGCGACCGGTGCCCGGGTCTTCGGCGCCGGCACCGTGCTGCTGCTGGCGTTGGTCGACGCCTCGGCTCGCTCGGCGATCACCGCAGCCGCGATCTGCGGACTCGCTGCCGCGATGTCCGCGCTGACCCTGCGCCTGCACGACCTGCTGGTCCCGCTGGCCGTCCTCGAGGCGCTCATCGGCGGAGTCATCATCGGGATCGCGATGGACGACTTCGCCAGCGCCCTGGCGTACTGCCTGGTCCCGCCCTTCGTGACCGGTCTGGGCGGGCGATGGGGGGCCCGTGCGTCCGCCATCGTCGTGCAGTTCCTGTGCATCGACCTGCTCACACTGGCCGAGCTGCGCGGAGACGCCGTGCAGGAGCGGCTCGAGCTCTCCGTCCCCTGGCTGCTGACCAGCGCCGGGGCCGCGCTGCTCGCGCACTGGCTGGTCGAGGCGCCGGTCTTGGCCTCGCGCGACGACACGGGCTACGAGTCCGCCCGCCGGCTGCTGACCCAGCTGCGTACGGTGTCGCGCCGGCTGTCCGCGGGTCTCGACCCGGTCGGCATCGCGCAGCAGATCCTCACCGAGATCGACCTGCGCGCCAACGTGTCTCTCGCGGTGCTGCTCGCCCGTGCCGACTCCGGCACCCTCCAGCCGCTCGCCGAGCTGGGCGACGGTGCCGCGCGGGACCTGACCGCCGACGACCCGCTGGTGATGGACGCGTGGACCAACGAGGCGCCGGTGCAACGACCGTCCGGGGCGCCCGGGAGCACGAGCTACATCCGCCTCGCGGTTCCGCTGCAGGTGGGTGTGCGGGTGATCGGCGTTGCCGTGGTCGAGACCGACCGGACGTTGACCGGTCCCGAGCTGCGCGAGCTCCGCGAGGCCCTCGCCGAGCACTGCCTGCGGCTGGACACCGCAATGCTGTTCGACGAGGTCCGCTCGCTGGCCACCGCCGAGGAGCGGCGCCGCCTGGCCCGGGAGATCCACGACGGGATCGCGCAGGAGATCGCCTCGCTGGGCTACCTCGTGGACGGCCTGACCGCCGACGCCGAGGGGCGGCTGAAGGACGATCTGGCCCACCTGCGTCAGGAGCTGACCCGACTGACCAGCGAGCTGCGACTGTCCATCTTCGACCTGCGCACGGAGGTCAGCCCGACGGCGAGCCTCGGCGCGGTCCTGTCCGACCACGTGCGCTTGATCGGCTCACGGTCAGGGATGACGGTGCACCTCTCCCTCGCCGAGGGCACCAAGCGGCTGCCCAGCCAGACCGAGACCGAGATTCTCCGGATCGCGCAGGAGGCGGTCATCAACGCCCGCAAGCACTCCGGCGCGCGCAACCTGCACGTCTCGCTGTCGGTGGAGGCGCCGTACGCCCGCCTGGTGGTCACCGACGACGGCCGCGGGCTCGGCGTCGCCCGGGAGGACAGCTTCGGCATGCGGACGATGCGCGAGCGTGCCGAGCGGATCGGCGCGGTGCTCCGCGTACGCAACAAGACCACTGGGAGCTCCGGGACCGAGGTCATCCTGGTCCTGGAGGATCGGCGCAGGAACCCCCGAGTTGCCACCAGGAACGCACTCGATCACTTAGCGTGAGACACTGTGTGCGCTACGGCACCCTGCCGGTGCGGGAAAGGAACAGAGCCCCATGGTTACCTCCGTCCTGCTGATCGACGACCACGACCTCATCCGACAAGGTCTGCGCCGCGCCTTCGAGCGCAACGCGGACTTCACCGTCCTCGGCGGGGCCAGCAACCTCGGCCAGGGCGAGCAGCTGGTCGCCAAGTTCAAGCCCCAGGTCGTCGTCATCGACGTCCGCCTGCCCGACGGCTCGGGACTCGACCTGGTGCGCAAGATGCGCCAGCACATGCCGGCGCTCGGCATCGTCGTGCTCACGATGTACGCCGGCGACGAGCAGCTGTTCGCCGCGCTCGACTCCGGCGCGTCGGCGTTCGTCCCCAAGGACGCGCCCGCCGAGGACGTAGTGGCCGCAGCCCGGCACGCCGCGGTGTCGCCGCGGTCGTTCACCGCGCCCGACCTGGCCGAGGCCATGCAGCGCCGGCTCAAGCCGACCGGGCCGCAGCTGTCGCCCCGCGAGCGCGAGGTGCTGGACCTGCTCGCCGAGGGCCTGGGGGTGGCCGCGATCGCCCGCAAGCTCTACATCTCCGAGTCGACGGCCAAGACGCACATCTCCAAGATCTACGACAAGCTCGGCGCCGCGAACCGCGCCCAGGCGATCATGAACGCCATCCGCGCCGGGCTGATCAAGGGCGCCACCTCTCAAGTGTGACGGTTTCTGACGCCTTGTGCGTCTCCTGGTGGTCGCCGCCGACCGGGCCGCCGAGCGGTGGATCGTCCGTTCGGGCTCGGGGTGTGGCCGCCGAGCGGATACCGTAGGAGGCGCGGGAGGGCAAGACTTCGGGTGTCGATACAGACCGCGTCCCGACCGGGGCGCCACACCACCCCGGAGGGGGAAATGTTCGAGAAGCTCGCACTGCGCCGTCGTACCGACGAGGGCGCCTCGGCCGTCGAGTACGGCCTGCTCGTCGCCCTGATCGCCGCCGTCATCGTCGCCGCCGTCTTCACCCTCGGCGGCTTCGTGTCCGACACCTTCGCCGACACCTGCGCCAACATCGACGCCAAGGCCACCGGCACCGTCAACACGGCCGACTGCACCTGACCCACCTGCGGCGGAGGGGTTGTCCTGGATCCCAGGACAACCCCTCCTCTGTTCCCGCCGATTCCACCCGACCCGAGGAGCGCGCGATGGACAGAACCCGCGACGAGCACGGCGCGTCGTCGGTGGAGTACGGCCTGCTGGCCGTCGCCATCGCCGCCGTCGTCGTGACCGCGGTCTTCGTGCTTGGCGGGTTTACCTCGAGCCTGTTCGACGACACCTGCGAGACCATCCGAACCGAGACCCCGTCGACCACCGACGACTGCGTGTGAGGTGTCCACTCACCCCTGCTGCCGGGCTCGCCAGCCCCGAGCCAGGGCGATCCGCTCGGCGTGCGACGGGTGGCCCGAGGAGAGCCTCGTCCACACCCCCGGATGCGGATCGTCGACGTACAGCACGGCGAGCCGTCGCTGCAGCGTGACCAGACCGCCCGGATCGCCCGTCGTCTCCATGGCCGCGACGTCGGCTCGCGCCTCCACAGCCCTGCTCGCCGCATCCAGCGCCGGCACCAGCCCCAGCGCCGCGATCACACCGACGGCGACGAGCCACGGCACCGCGGTCGGGTCCGCGACGGCGCCACCCGTCCCGTCATCGGTCCGGCGTCGCTGCCGGGTCGTGGCGGCTGCCCCGACAAGCGACACGGCCGCTGCGACTCCGAGCCCGAGCAGCATCGCACTCTGGGTGCCGTCCCCGTACTCGATGTGCGCCAGCTCATGTGCAGCCACGAACCGGATCTCGTCGGCCGAGGTCCGGTTGATCATCGTCTCGAAGACGACCACGTCGTAGCCGTCGCTCACCGGGGCGACGTAGGCGTTGAGCACCTGGACGGCCGGAGTCTCCGGGACCACCTTGATGTCGGTGACCTCCACGCCCATCTCGTCCGCAACCTGGAGCAACGACACCCGCAGCGGACCGTCCGGCATCGACGGCAGCGTGGAGCTGGACGTCCCCAGCTGCGCCGCCACCCACACCCCGACCACGACCAGTACGCCGGACACGACGGACAGCGCCGCCCACCACCACCGGCGCATGACCCTGGCCGAGAGTCCGATCAGCAGGGCGCCCAACGCCGCCACCGCCCACATGCCGAACAACACGCCCAGCTGTCCTCGAGTCCACAATGCCCAGCCGGTCGGGACAAAGCCCTCGACGTTGCGCGCGTGCTCGACACCCGCGGCGAACGGGAGCCGCGTCAACCAGGCGACGCCGACGACGGCCAACGCCGCCAGCATGACCCGCAGCGGCCAGATGCCTTCGATCCCCGGCAGCCGCCGCACCACCCGGGCGCCGATGCCGGTGAAACCGAGCAGGAGCAGGAAAAGAGGCGGCACGGCGGTCTGTCCCAGCTCCCACCACTGCTTGGACGACGCGTAGCGCTCGATGTGGGCAAGCTGCTCGGGAGGGAGCCCACCGGTCGGGTCGATCGGCGCCAGGTCGCCACCCGGCAGCCAGTCCCACGGGACTAGCACCCACAGCGCGACGCCGAAGACGACCGCGACGGTCACCGCCCACACCACGGCGTACGGACGCTCGACAGGTGGGGGCTGCAGCGGAGCGCCGGGCGCGGACTTCTGTGTCGCCACGTGTCCGCTCACCTACACAGTGTGCGTGACGCGCGGGCGGCTGGCTCGCGAACCACGCAGCCGGCGGCCGTGCTCACCCCTGCCCAGTGGCCGCGCGCTCGCGGTCGGCCCACCCCTGGGCCAGGGCGATCCGCTGTGCCGTGGTCGGGTGCGTGCCGAACCAGACCTGCAGCCAGGCCGGTGGGTCGGGGTCGGACAGGTTCGCCGACGCGAGCCGGCGCTGCATCGCCTCGAACGTCGCGACGTCGCCGGTGAGCTCCAGCGCGTGCAGGTCGGCCCGGGCCTCGACCGCCCGGCTCACCACCCCCTGCACCGGCACCGCCAGCAGGGAGGCCGCGGCCGCGAGGCCCAGCAGCAGCGGCACCGCCTCGACGGTGCCGAGCCCGTCGACCCCGGCACGGCGGCGTACGCGCGGGTGGCTGGCGACCACCAGCAGGAGCGTGACCCCGCTGGCCACCCCCGCGGCGCCGAGCAGGGTGCCGGTCAGCACGTCGTCGGCCTCGGCATGACCGAGCTCGTGGGCGACCACCAGCCGCACCTGCTCCGGCGGCGCCGCCCGCAGCAGGGTGTCGTAGACCACGATCCGCCGCGTCGAGCCGAAGCCGGACACGTACGCGTTGAGCGCGGTCGTGCGTCTCGACGCGTCGGCGACGAGGACCTCGTCGACCGCGATCCCGTCGTCCTCGGCGAGCTCGACCAGCGACGTGCGCAGGTCCCCGTCGCGCATCGGGGTGAAGGAGTTGAACACCGGCTCGACCAGGACCGGGTAGGCGTACGAGCCGGCGACGACGAGCGCCGCGGCGGCCGCCGAGACGAGCAGCCACCACCCCCGGCGCCCCCAGCGCACGAACGCGAGCAGCACGACGAGGGCCAGCGTCGTCGACAGCGTCTCGACCAGCACGCCACGCCCCACGTCGAGCAGCCACCCCGGCCAGGTCAGCGTCGACAGCCCCGCCTCGCGCCGGGCGATCTCGGTCGGGATGCTCACCGGCAGCACGGCCAGGCGCCCCACCAGCACGAGGGCCAGCACGGCGACCAGGAGGTGCAGCGGCCACCGCCGCCGTCCGGGCAGCGCGCGCACGAGCCGGGCCCCGGCCGGGGTCAGGGCCAGCCCGAGGGCCACGACCAGCGACACCGCGGTGGCGGCCAGGCCGAGCGGGACCACCCGGTCGCGGTAGTGGTCGATGCGCTCCAGCGTGGCCGGGGCGAGCCCCGCGTCGGGATCGGTGGCCGCCAAGCGCCCGCCCGGGAGCCAGTCCCAGGGGACGACGGTGGCGGCCACGACCGCCAAGAGCGCGGCGCCGAACGCGCACCAGCACCAGGCCGCGCGCCGCTCAGCCGACGTCACCGGCGAGCCTGCGCAGGTCGTCGCGCCACAACCCGGTGAGCCGGGCGACGCCGAGGCCCGTGGTCGCGTGCAGGGCGCGGTCGGTGGGAACGCCGGCGGCGACGGCGTCGTGGAACCGCACCGTCGCCCGGGTCCCGACCTCCCGGTCGAGGGCGTGGAACGCCAGCCAGGCAAGCTCGTACGTACGACCGAGCGCGTGCGCCTCGGTGCCGAAGTCGGCCGACCTGGGCAGCACGGCGGGCGGGCCGTCCCGTCGGACCGCGGCGATCGCCCGTCCGGCAGCGACCCGCACCGGCACGTCGCCGCTGCGCAGCGCCGCGAAGTCCGCGAAGCCCTCGGCGACCCACAGCGGCATGGTCGCCGTGGACGCGCCGGTGGCGACGTGCGTCGCCTCGTGCGCGAGCACCACCTGTGCCGCCGCCGGTCGCAGCCGGTCGAACACCGACGGGTTCAGCAGCACCTGGACCGCGGTGTCGACGCGTACCGAACCGTCGACGGTCGTGGTGACGGCCGCGATCGCGCCGTAGTCGCGTCGGTCGCCGACGAGGTCGGCGAACTGGCTGGCCGAGGCCGGGGCGACCACGACCAGCGGCACGCCGCGCCCGGGGAGCTGCTCCCCGGGCGCGCCGCGCCCGGGGAGAAGCGCGCCGACCTCGCGATCGGCCCGGGCGACGGCTGCGGTCAGTCGGTCGCCGGGGGCGAGTCCGTCCAGAGCCACCACTCGTGCGTCGGTGGCGGTGGTACGGACCTGGAGCGGCGCCATCGCCCACAGCGGCGCCGGCTCGCCCGCCGCGGGGGTGACGTCGACGAGCCGGCCCGCGGGGGCCGGCCGCTCCGGTCCCCGGGCGTCGTCGACGCCGAGCACGACCTCCACCACCGCGGTCGCGGCGCCGTCCCAACCCGCCTGCTGCCAGCGTGCTTCGACCACAGCCACGGCGGTGCCGGTCGGAGCCGAGCGCGGCGGGACCGCGGCGTCGAGCCAGCGCAGGTCGAGGGTCTCGACGTCCAGGGCGGCCAGCGCGTCCCACGTGTCGCTCGCGGCGCGGCGTCCGGCGCGGTCGGGAGCGGCCGCGGCGAGGAACGCCCGCTCGTCCCGTGCTGCCCACGCCCGCTCGAGGCCGGCGACGAGGTCACGACCGGCGGACTCTGCCACCGACGCGGTGGTGGTGCCGGACCCGCTCGGCGCCGGCGATCCGGCCGCCTCGGGTGCCGCCGCCGCGGGTCCCGACGCCGCAGTGGTGCCGGACCCGGTCGGCGACCCGCTCGCGGGGGCCGCACCCGGGGTGGCCCCGCCCGCGGTGGCCGCGCCCGCGTCGTCGTCCGGCTCGGTGACCGCCACGGCGGCGAGGATCCCGACCACGAGCGCCGCGACGGACGCGACCGCGGCCCTGCGCCCGCGGCTTGGCGGCCGGGGAGCCGCCGGGGACCTCCCGCGTGCAGACGCGGAGGCGGTCGGGTCGCTCACCCGCCGATCGTAGGCAGCCACGCCAACCCTCCCCGCTCACCCACAGATCGCTCCCACGTTCGGTGCGCGTACGGGCGGCGAGGAGAAGCAGGCCCGAGAGCGCACATCCGGGGCACCGGCTGCGAGTCGGGTGCCCCGGATCTGCGCACTCGCGCACTCCCCCGGCCGGATCCGCCGGCGAGCTCGCGGTCGGGGACGCCCGGGGGGAGCGGGCCTCGGGACGTACGGGTACCGCTCAGCCGACCCGGCGGATCGCCGCGATCGGCATGCTGTTCACGTCGACGACCTCGACCGGCGAGGACTCGTTCGCCGCGTGCACCAGCTGGCCGTCGCCGATGTACATGCCGACGTGGCTGATCGGCGAGTAGTAGAAGACCAGGTCGCCGGGCTCCATCGCGGAGGAGTCGACGGGGCCGCCCATGCCGGCCTGCATGGACGACGAGTGCGGCAGGGAGACACCGGCGGCGTCCCACGCGTACATCGTCAGCCCGGAGCAGTCGAAGGCGTCGGGGCCGGTGGCACCGTAGACGTACGCGTCCCCGACCTGGTCGAGCGCTGCGGCGACCGCTGCGCCCGCGTCGCCGCTTGCCGGGGCGGCGGGCTCGGGCTCGGGATCCGGCTCGGGCGCAGGATCCGGCTCGGGCGCAGGACCCGGCTCGGGCGAAGGCTGCGGCTCGGGCGCAGGCTGCTCCGGCGCGGCAGGTGCAACAGGCGCAGCCGGCGACGGAGCGGTCGGCGTGCGGGCCTCGGCACGGCTGGCCTGCAGCGCCACCTGGGCGCGCCGCTCGGCCCGCGCCTCCTGGCGCTCCTCGCGGCGCTCGGCCCGCGCCTCCCGGCGCTCGGCCCGTGCCTGCTCGAGCTCGGCGAGCAGGGCCTCGGCCTGCGCGGCCTTCTCGTCGGTGAGTTCCCGCTCCTCGGCGGCCTGCTCCTCGGCCGCCTCGATCCGGGCCAACCCGTCGGCGGCCTGCTCCTCGCGCAGCTCGAGCTGGGCGCGGGAGTTCTCGTAGGACGTGAGGAGGTCGGCAGTCTGCTCGGAGTAGGACTCCATCGCCACCATGGACGAGATGAACGCGTCGGGGTCCTCGGCCGTGAGCAGCTGGGTGGTGGCGCCGACCTCGGCGTTGTCGGCCCGGGCGAGGACCAGCTGCTCGACCTGGCGGCGGAGGTCCTCGGTCTCTGCGGCCTGCGCGCGGACGTCGGCCCGCACCGCCGCAAGCTCGTCGCGCGCGTCGTCGACCTGCTCGTTGATGGTGTTGTAGCGCTCGATGGCCTGCTCGGCCTCGTGGTGCAGCTGCGCGACGCGGTCGTCGACCTCGGCGATCGTACGGTCCGGGTCGGCGCTCGCCGAGGGCGACAGCACCCCCGCGGCCAGGACGGCCGCTCCCGCGAGGACGGTCAGGCGGACAGCACGCGATCTCTGGCCGGGCAGCACGATCGGTCGGTCTCCCTCTGCTCGACGACACCGTCCGGGCAGCCTGCGCGGCCTGTCAGACCACGGGCGCTGGCTGCTACCGGCACCGGGCGGGGGTCCCCCACGTCACCTGGACACGGCGCGGTGCCTGAACCGATCGTCCACCGGCTGGGGCAGGCACCTGCTCGCCACCGTACCTACCCACGGACGCGGCCAGCAAACCCGGGCGCCCTGTGCACGGGGCACGCCGCGCGGATGGGCGGCCCAGCCGCCCCCCACGGCGCCGTCGGTGCCCGTGGACGTGTCGTGTCCGTCGGCGGACGCCGCATCGAGGGCACGGACCAGGCGCAGCGGCGGGACCAGGCCGGCGCCGGCGAGGGCATCCAGGGCCGACACCTCCTCGGCGTCGAGCTCGCGCCGGGAGCGCGGGGGGCCGAGCAGCACGGCCACCACGCAGTCGTCGCACGCGAGACCGCGCGCGACGCAGCCGTCGCAGTCGACGACGATCGACTGCGGCTCGTCGGGTGGACGCGCCTCGGGTTCGCGCTCCCGGGATCCCGGGGGGTCCTGCTGCCTGTCGTGTCCCTGGTGCGGTTGGTGCGGCTGGTGCGGTGCGGCGTCCATCGCGATCCTTCCCCGCGGTAGGCGGGGCCCGCCGGGCTCCCGCAGCCCGGTAACGGACCATGACGGACGCTAGGCGTCCCCGCCGACAGTCCCCCGAGACTGCGCAGTCCCACTCGTCGGTCGCCGACCACCACACCTCCCGCGACCGGCACCCGCCGACCGACAAATCGACTTTCGGGTAGCGGGAGCTACCGCAATGTCGATTCGTCGGTCCGCGCTACCGCCCGCTCAGCCCACCAGGGACGGTGGCCCGGGCCCGGTGACCGACAAAGGAGCTCTCAGCCACGCGCCAGCAGCGCCAGCAGCGTCACCGACGGCACCGCGCGCGCCCCGCTCCGCACCACCGCGGCGGCGATCGCCCGGTCCGCCGACACGACCACCAGGGGCCGTCCCTGCGGCTCGACCGCCACCAGCTGCACGATGAGCTCGTCAGCGGTGACCCCGGGACGGCTGAAGCGCACCCGCACCCCCCGCGGGCCCGCTACCGGAGGTGGGTGGCGCAGGTCGGCACCGTCGAAGACCACCGTCACCTCCGCCCCCGTACGCGCGACCACCGGCGCCAGACCGCGGACGAGCCGCGCCCGCTGCTCGTCGAGCGCCAGCGAGGGGTAGCCGGTCTTGGTGACGTTGTAGCCGTCGACGACCAGGTGCACGCGAGGCAGCCCCAGCAGCTGGTCGAGCAGTACGGGGTCGTCGCCGGACAGCATCCGCCCGGTGGTGTCGACCGCACTGGCGACTCCGGGAGCAGGGGCCTCGACGGTGTCGGCGGGGAGCACGTCCACCGCCGGCAGCGCCAGCTCGCGTCGCAGGCCCTGGGCGGCACCCTCGAGGGTCTCCACGAGCAGCCGGGTCCGGGTGCTGGTGGTGTCCCGTCCATCCCGGACTCCCCGACGCAGCTCCGCGACCTGCTCCTCCAGCTCGGCCAGCCGGGCCCGCAGCCGGCGAGTGCCCGCCTCGGCCGCCGCCGCCGCCCCCGCCACCTGTGCGGCGAGCTCCCCGGCCCGGTCCGTCGCCGCGTCGGCCTCGCGCCGCGCCTCCGTCAGCCGCTGCCGGGACTCGGCCAGCCGGTGCCGCAGCTCGGTGTTCTCGGCCTTGACAGCCGCGACCTGCTCGCGGCCGCGGTCCTGTACGCGACGCAGCTCGTCACGGGCCTCGTCGAGGCGACGCTGCGCTCGCTCACGCTCGGCCCGCACCGCCTTCTCGTCGCGGACCGCCACGGACCGCTCGACCCGCTCCCCGGACGTACGGACCCGTTCGGCCCAGTCGTCGGGGCGCAGCAGGTACGCCAGCGCCGCCACCTCGACCGGGTCGGCCACGGGCAGACCCGACCCCGCGACGAGGAGCCTGGCGAGCTCCGGACTGCTGCGGCGTACTTGGACGGCTACCCGCTCGCGGAACGTGTCGTCGGTGTCGAGGGCCACCGCGAGGGGCGTGGCCGCGAGCCGGGCGCGACGACCGGGGGTGAAGCCGGCCACCCGGCGCAACGTCGGGGGTACGTGGTCGGCCGCCAGGTGCGGAAGCGCCTCCGCGGCCAGGGCCACGACCCGTTGCCGTACGGGCTCGGGCAGCTCGAGCGGTCCGTCCGGCCCGCCGGACGGTCCGACCGGCTCACCGGGCGCGTCGTCAGGCTCGCCAGGCTTCGGCTCGGGGAGGCCTGCGTCGGTCTCGGACGGTTCCGCCGCGTCAGGCACGGGCAGGGTCGCCGGGGGAGGCATCGACCCGGGGTACGACCTCGACGGTGTCGGCCCGGGGCGCACCACCGGCAGGTGACGCCGGTGACGGTCTCGTCCAGCACGTCGACGTCGTCGACCGCGGGCTCCCCGGCCAGGTCGACGTGCCAGAACTCCCGGGTGCGGCGGGTGAGCACCACGTCGAAGCGGGTCAGGTTCCCGCAGCCGGCGCACCGCCAGCGCTCGCCCCGGCCCGGCAACCGGACCGGAGACGACGCGTTCATGGCTGCCACGCTAGTCGCGCGGCGGGCAGAGGGTTGTCGTCGCCGCGCCGTACGCGATGCACGGTCGGGGTCCGGCACCCCGACTACCCCCGGGTCATGTGCACTGCCCGAGGGTCGTGACTCCCGGGCAGCGTGTGTCCGTCGCTCCGCGTGGCGTGGCGCGCGTTGTCGGAACCGGCGCCTAGCGTCTGCACACATGACGGCGGGCGGCATGCCAGCGGGCGTCGCGACGGCGGTGCAGGCCAGCTTCGACGAGCTCGGCCGCCCGCTGCGCGAGGTCACCTTCTGCGTCGTCGACCTCGAGACCACCGGCGGCTCGGCGGCCGACGGCTCGCGGATCACCGAGGTGGGGGCGGTCAAGGTCCGCGGTGGCGAGGTGCTCGGCGAGCTCCAGACGCTGGTCGACCCGACCACCCCGATCCCGGCGTTCATCGCGGTGCTCACCGGGATCACCGACGCGATGGTGGCGGGTGCACCCCGCATCGACACGGTGCTGCCGGCGTTCCTCGAGTTCGCCCGGGGCTGCGTCCTCGTGGCGCACAACGCTCC
>Ga0183260_10003459_pt1 | contig 12733 bp, 11 predicted proteins | sample AntDrymUQ4972206_2_FD_129768 | JGI IMG/M metagenome (GOLD analysis project Ga0183260, IMG submission 129768) | Polar desert sand microbial communities from Dry Valleys, Antarctica - metaG UQ497 (22.06) (version 2) (version 2) | ecosystem: Environmental > Terrestrial > Soil > Desert | place...
AGCGGTGGCTTCGAGCTGTACCGGATCAACGCCGACGGCTTAGAGCGGCAGCGTCTGACCACGAGCGCCGGGCGTGACACCCTGCCCGACTGGTCGCCCGACGGGACACACATCGCCTTCACGAGCGATCGAACGACCGATGGCGAGGTATTCGTGATCGAAGCGGATGGCTCCAACCCAACCAACCTCACGTCTCACCCCGCCGAGGACGATGCTCCTGCATGGTCACCAGACGGCACGAAGATCGCGTTCCACAGCACCCGCAGCGGAGGAAGCGACATCTACGTGATGAATGCAGATGGCTCGGGGTTGATCCGACTGACGAGCGATGGCGCCGTGGACGCGGAACCAGCGTGGGCCCCGGATGGTTCGAAGATAGCGTTCTGGTCCACCCGCGATGGGGATGCCGACGTCTTCACGGTCGATCCCGATGGCAACAACGAGACGAAACTGACGTTCAACAGGTTCAACGACCAACAGCCTGCGTGGGCGCCGGACGGTGGGAGCATCGCTTTTGCGACGGATCGCACCCAGCGCGTTGGGGATGCTGAAGTCTTCAGCATGAACGCGGACGGGTCGGGTGCTCGCAATCTATCGCGCAACCTGGCCTATGACGAAAGGCCGGACTGGCAGAACGGACCCATCTGCACGATCCTCGGGACCGAGAGCGGCGACACCCTGCAGGGAACCAACGAAACCGACGTGATCTGTGGCCTGGGCGGCGATGATGTGATCGACACAGGCGCGGGTGACGACATCGTTGTGGGCGGGGACGGCCACGATGTGATGTCCTCGTCCGGCGGCGTCAATAGATTCCTAGGTGGCAACGGCAACGACGAGATAACCGGTGGCCGCGGGGTCGACAGGGCGGTAGGGGGTGCGGGGCAAGACTTGATCACAGGTCTCGGCTCCGACGACAGATTGTTGGGTGGGTCCGGCGACGACATCCTCAGGGGGATCGGAGGCCCGGACCTCCTGCAGGGCGGGGGCGGCGCGGACATCCTTCAGGGGGGCGACGGGGCGGATGAATTGTCCGGAGGGTCCGGAGCCGACTTCTGCTCTGGGGGGCCGGGGACGGATCGCATGTCCGGGTGCGAACGCCGCCGCTGACGCTCCACTGTCCCCGATCCAGGGGCTTGCGCCTCACGTAACGTGAGGCCCTAATGTCGATCGCATGCGAGTGACGGTGGAAGAGAGCTGGAGGATCGGTGAGCTGGCCCGGGCGACCGGCCTGACCGTGCGCACACTCCATCACTACGACGAGTTGGGTCTGCTGATCCCCTCGAGTAGGTCGGAGGCGGGTCATCGTCTGTACGGCGAAGCCGCTGTCCGACGCCTTTACCGCGTGCTCGTTCTGCGAGAGCTCGGGTTCCCGCTTCAGGACATCGCCGGCTACCTGGAGCGCGATGGGTTCTCTCTTCGAGATGCCCTCAATCGTCAGCTGGAGGAGCTCGAGGGCCGCCTGCGGGTGCAGGAAGCCCTTCGCGACCGGTTGGTTCGGATCGTCCAAGCCGTCGACGGGGCAGAGGGGCCCTCGGTGGAACAGTTGATCGACAACATGGAGGCGATGATGGATGTGGAGAAGTACTACACGCCGGAACAGCTGGCTCAGCTCGAAGAACGGCGCGAAGAGCTGGGGAACGAGGCGATCGAGCGATCGCAGCGGGATTGGGCGGAACTGATCGCGGAGGTCCAGCGCGAGCGTGAGGCCGGAACCGATCCGGGGGATCCCAAGATGCAGGAGCTTGCGGGCCGCTGGCAGGGCTTGATCGACGCGTTCACGGGCGGCGACCCGGAGATGTTCAAGTCGCTGCAACGTATGTACGAGGACCAGGGTCCGGAGAAGGCCTCACGCGGGATGGTCGATCCCGAGGCGATGTCCTACATGCAGCGGGCCCTGGAGATCCGCAACTCGAAGTAGTGGGGTGGGCCGCCCCGAGAGGCGGCCCATCGTCCCGTCCCCCGGTTCTCTACGTAGTTCTACGTATGACCCGCGGCCCCGGCCCGGTCGATACCAGTTATTGGAAGGGACAGCCGTATCGGCCAGGGGGCCCAGGTGAAGGAACAGAACGCTGTGCGCATGGCGCGTCTTCTCCCACACGCGTTGATCGCCACCTTCGCGGTCGCGGTAGCGCCACTCTTGATCACGGCCGCAGCCGAGGATCGATTCGGGCTGTAACTCTGGGTGACGATCCCCCTCGGAGCCTCCCTATCGCTGCTGGCGTCGATCGGTGGCTCGGCCCTGCGGAAGAAATATCTCAGCTCCCTGGACGTGGTGTTCGGTGATCTCCTCCTGTGGGGCTGGCTAAAGCGGATGCGCGTGGAGCGACGTTTGGCCCGAGCGACCAGACTCATCGGCGAGTCCGGTACGGGCTGGGGCGGGGAGGGGAACCTCACCGCCCCAGAGCAGGCGGACGTGCTTCAGAAGCTGGCCTCCGACCTGGAGGCAACCGACCCGTACACGCACGGACACACGAAACGAGTGACCAGGCATGCGTTCATGACCGCGAAAGCGATGGGTCTGGACCACGAGATGGTCGAGAACATCCGGGCGGCGGCTTCCGTGCACGACGTGGGGAAGTTGTTCACTCCTCTCGAGGTTCTACGCAAGCCCGGTGGTCTGACCGACGAAGAGTTCGAGACGATTAAAGAGCATCCGGTCCGCGGAGCCGAGCTCGTGGAGGACATGGGATCGCCCGAGATCGTGGCGATGGTTCGCCACCATCACGAGCGACTCGATGGGCGGGGTTATCCCGATCGCCTATCCGGAGAAGACATTCCGCTCGGGGCGAGGGTGATCGCCGTCGCGGACACGTTCGATGCGATCACGTCCACACGTTCCTACCGGTCCGCGGCACGTCATCGCAAAGCGATCGTGATCCTGAAGAAGGAAGCCGGCTCGCAACTCGACCCGACAGCCGTGACCGCGTTCCTGACCTACTACTCGGGGCGCAACACCTTCGGCTGGTGGTTCACTCTGACGACCGTTCCCCAAAGACTGCTGTCCGCGTTGCGGGCGTGGGTAGAGAGTGCGGGGGTCAACATCGCGCAAGGGACGGCTGCTGTCGCTACCGCCGCGATCGTTGGAGGGGTCGCGCCGGTCCAGGCTGTGGTCGCTCCCATCCGCAATCTCTTCACTGATCCCGCCCGGCCGAGAACGGTTGCCTCCGAGCCCCTAAACAGCGGCAGTGCGTTCCCGGCGGCTCCGGCCTCGTTCTCCGAGCCCGCGCGTGCCAGTCGCGAAGCACACGCCGACCGGGATGGAACCAAGCCTCGGAAGGCCACGGGCAAGCGAGACGGCGGCAAACACTCGGGAGCTGGTTCGAACCCCCGGGACCCCGGAGGCGACGGATCCTCTGGAGGGGGTTCCGGCTCAGGAGGGGGTTCGGGATCACCGGGAACCGAAACGCCCACGCCGGCGCCGACAGATCCTGGGACCGGGGGAGACGGTGGTGGCACGGGTTCTGGTGGAAGCAGCGGTGATGGCGGAGTCGTCGGCGACACGGTCGACACCGTGGGCGGTCTGATCGACGACACGGTGGGCACGGTTGGCGGCGTCGTGGACGACACGACCGATACCGTCGGCGGCGTGCTCGACGGTGCCGGCGGTCCGATCGACAACGTCGGCGGCATCCTCAAGCCCTAGTCTCAAGATCCACCGGCCGAATTCGTGGAGGCGTGCGCCGAGTCCCCCAAGGGTATGACTTCCTACGTGACTCAGTCCGACGACGCCATGGATGAAACTACCGCCACCCCGTACCGGGATGGCCCGATCTTGGTGCGGGGTCCGATCAAGCTCACCGATCCCGACGGGCGACGGGTGCAGACACATCGGAAGACGGTTGCGCTCTGTCGGTGTAGTCGATCTTCGATCCGTCCACTCTGCGATGGGACCCACAAGAAGATCGGCTTCACGGCTCCTGGTCGAGACGGGCGCGTTGCATCCGGATGCGAAGCCGAAGCTCCTTCGGAGGGGTCGCCGCTCGCTTGATCACCCCGTCCCTGTAGGGCACTCCTCCTTTGACCATCCTGTACCACACCGCGCCCCAGGAACAGACGGCTCGTTCGGCGAGCCATGGGACAGCGAAGAGAGGCGCGGTAGCGGGATAGACGCGGCTGCCTCCGCCGCGCCGGCGCCCAACTTCTGCTACCAAGGTAACGGCGATCCCCCCTGCGAGGACCCATCCGAACCGCTTGCGCCGCAGGGCGATCAGGATCGTGGGACCGACGCTCAACCACAGTGTCATCCTGGCCGGGAGTGTGAAGTCGTCGTAAGCCTGTCGCACCCTCTGCGACCAGAAGGCCCCACGCTCTGGCGCTAGGTGCCTCACGAACAGATCGTTCGGCTGCGTGATCCTGCCGCCCGCGAACCGCATGCTTCGGATCAGCTCGAGATTCTCGAAGAGCACGTTTCCGTCGTACCCGCCGATCTCGATGAAGAGCGATCGACGTAGTCCGAGCGCCGCGGGAAAGTGCACGCCGAAAGCGCGATTCAAGAGGATGCGCGCCTCATCCCACTGCGCGTGCCAGGGGGTGGGGTCGAAGTAGCTCTGCGCGATGACGACGTCGTGATCCTGCAGTGCATCAACCATCCGCTCGATCGCGGATCCATCCATACGGATGTCGTCGTCGGCGACGATGATCACATCCGTTTCGGCACAACGGACACCGGTGGTGACCCCGTTCACCTTCCCGTTCATGAACGTGAGCGAAGGATCCGGGGGGATGTGTGTTAGGTGCGCGGACCACAACCCGGCGTGATGTTCATAGATCTCAGAGGGGGAACCGTCGACCACGATGACGTTGAGATAGCCAGATAGCCGGCGAAGGTAGTGGGTCATCTCGGCCGAGCCTCGAGTGTCCCGCCATCGCAAGGGCAGGACGTAGGTTGCGTCCCGCCTCAAGGTCGCCAGGGCACCGCATCGTTCGAGAGCAAAGACGACGTGGCGTTCTCCCAACACGACAAGAGATGGTCTGCCCACGCGCGCTCGAGCGCGAGCAGACAGCGCGCTCCCCACAAGATGTCGGCTGCGAGGTCGGGTTCGTCCTGGACGAAGCTCCCGACAAGGTCATGGATCGCGATGACTTCGTGCACTGAATCGGCTTCGACATGCTCATCGAAGAACTCTGTTGCGTCGCCGTCGAAGCCGAGTCGCCGCAAACCCCTCGCGTATCGTCCATTGGGCTCCGAGGAAGTGGTTTCAAACGTCGCCAGATGCCCGATCGCTGCACCGCGCAACCGCCGGTGGAGGCCCAGCATCGAAACGAGATTGACGGTTGCGAGAGTGATGCCGGGTAGCCGGTCGAGATAGGCGCCGTATGAGGGATCGAGACCCAACGCCTTCATCGCCTTGCCGAACAGAACCGAGTGAACGCGGTCGCCGCGGCCCCCTCCGTACTCGTCGCTTTGTATCTCGACCAGCGCAGCCTTGGTCGGCGTCCGGAGACGGGGGATGATCCATGTATGTGGATCCGCTTCCTTCAGTTGGTAGGCGGATCGGTGAGTGACGAACTCCTTGACCTGTTCGACCGAGGCCTCGTGCTCGATGTAGCTCGAAAGCGATCGTCCCTCCTCGAGCGCGATGGCACGAAGGAGATCGTCGATCACGTTGGTCTCGGGGCCATCCCCGTGTTCAACGAGGTCCCGCAAGGCTTCCTCGAATGCACCCTCCAGGTGTCCTCGGATCCTGATGAGAGCCGGGTCCCATTCCCACCGCGGATCGACATCCTCGATCGATGTGTAGTGGAGCTCGTAACAGAGATAGAGAGCGAGGTTTGAGTCTTCGCTCGTCAGAGGCTCGCGAGCCGGCGGCAGCGGAGTGTCGGCGCCGGGTGGGCGAGACCTGAGAGTGTCGATGACGAGACCGCTCAGCGGCCCCCGAGGCGTAGGAAGCTTCATGCGGTCTAGAGGGTCAACCCCAGGCGTTTCCAATCGGAGATCAGCGAGACGGCGAGCTCGCGGCAGATCAATTGCCACGACTCCGGGGCGTCGCACCAGCTGAATTCACCGGTCGTTAGTCCTCCGGCGGCATGGGGTTCGTGAGGCACGACGACCAGTCCGCGTGCATGGGGAACGAAGCGTCCGAGCCGTTCGAGATCCAGGCGGCTCCCTCCTGGAGGCATCTTGTTGACGACCAGCGTGATGGGTCTCGTGCTGCTCACGAGGGTGGTTGCCGCTTCCGCCACGAGGCTCGCGGCCGCGGGCTCGGCGTCGGTGACGAGGACGAGTTGATCAGCTGCTTTGATGGCGGCACGCGCAGTGGGCTCTTGGAGCCCGGTGCCGCAATCCAGGATGACCATGCCGACGAATTCCTTGAAACGCTCCAACAGTTTGTCGTATGCGGGTTCGTCGAGCTTGGCCATGCGAGCGGGATCGGTGGGCGCCCCTCGAGCAGCGAACCATCAGGTTGAAGAACATCCCCGATGCCGGGGGAGAGCGTCCACTTCTCCGGTTCCCCGCGCCCGGCCGCGCCATCGGCGAAGAGGTCGACCAACGTGGGCATCAGCTCGTGGACGGGTGCGTCTGCGGGAAGAGACAGATCGCGGCGCCCGGAGGGCCCGACAACGGTGACGAGCATCGTGGACATCCCCATACGGTACAAGAGACTACGAAACGGGCGAGGCCTACGGCTCAGTCCCCGGCGTGGACCACTTCGCCATCGAGATCCTCGGCCAGATCCTCCAACCGCCGCCGCTGCTCGGGGAGCTCCACGACGCCGCCCGTGTCGATGACCCAGTTGTCGCCGACCACCGCCCAGGTCGGCAGATCCTCGAGATCCTCCACCAGTGCCTCGTGAGCCTCGTCCGAGGAGAAGACGCGTAGGCCAACCGGACCCCAGCCGGCGAGCTCGCACAGCTGGGCCTGCGAACCGTCCTCCTGACGGGGCTGTTCCGGCTGAGGGTCCGTGCAATCGTGGCCGCTGCCGGCCATGACGGCTCTGAGCTCGGGAAGTACGCAAGGTAGAGAATGAAGGAGCACGCGTAAAGTGCATATCGTTAATCCGGAACCAGCCGGAGACTCTCCGGCTAAGGGTCGGCGCCTATCGGTTGGTCCCTATTGACCACCGTTCTCGTCGGTGCTCGGGCTGCCCGGCGGCTTCAGCGGCAGGAACACACGAAAGGAAGCTCCCCCTCCAGCTCGATCCTCGACCCACGCGCGACCGCCGTGGAGCTGCGCGAACCGTGTCACGAGCGTCAGGCCCACTCCCGTTCCGATCGAGGGCTTTTCCGACCCCTGTCTGAAGAGCTCGAAGATCGCCTCCTTGGATTCGTCTTCGACCCCGGGCCCGTCATCCTCGACGGCGAGGAGAGCCCCTTCCGGATCCCGTTCCACTTTGGCCCAGATGCGGCACCCCTCAGGCGTGTGCCGGATCGCATTAACGAGCAGGTTCTCGACGATCCTTTCCACCTTCGCTCCATCAACCAGGATCTCGACCTCATCCGCTTCGATGTGAAGAGTGCGCTCGCCCATGTCGACCTCCTTAGCCATGCGATGCACCAGGTCATCGAGGCGCGTCTCTCGCAGGTGGGGTTCGAGGACGCCTCGGGTCAGCCGATCGAGATCGAGAAGGTCGGTGAGAAGCCGTTCGAGCTTCCGGGCGTTCGACGTGAGCATCCTCAGGATCTCTTTCTGTTGCGTCTCCTTGAGAGTGCCCGCGTGGCGTTGCAGCGTCAACGTCAATCCCAGTACCACGGTCAAAGGGGTCCGAAGTTCGTGGGATACAGCTTGCAAGAATGAGTTCTTCATCTCGTCGATCGTTCGTAGCTGCTCGATCGATTCTTTCTGCTGTTCGTACAACAAGATGTTCTTGACGCCTTGCGCCACTGCTTGTCCGATAGAGGTCAGCAGGTGAAGCATCTGGTCCGTTGGAACCTTGATCTTGGTGAATCCAAGGTTGATCGTTGCAAACACTCGCTCGTTCTCCAAGAGCGGGACGATGATGTACGAGCCGATGCTTCGCTCGGCGAGGCTCCGATCAAAGGGCCACCCCCCCGTACGTGTGTCCTGGACGATCATCGGCTCCCCCGAATCGACCACCTGCTTAACGGGGTTGCCTTGGAGGGTGACGACCTCGTCGCGCATGAAGTTGCCGCTCTCGTTGCCCACGCTCACTACGCGCCGGTAACCATCACCCTCGATGACGCTCAAGGTCAGCTGGGCGAATGGGAACACCTCCTTCAGAACGGCAGCGAAACGAGTGAAAGCGCCGAGCGGATCGAGATCGGATGCAACCGCCGAGGAGGCGGTCTCGACGAGCAACCTTTCTGTGACGTCGCGGTAGCTGCCGACGTATCCGATGATGCTGCCCTGGGGGTCGCGTACACCCGATGCGGTCAGCTCGGCCTCGAATACGGTTCCATCCTTGCGGAGGCGAGGGACGATCTCTTCGACGATCTGGCCCTCCCGCTCTCGCCGGAGGATGTCGCCGGCTTGCTCCTGCGCTTCGGGCGGGAGAAGGGTCGACAGGGGTTGACCGATGATCTCCTCTTTGCTCCAGCCGAACAGTCTTTCGGCCGCGGGGTTCCACTCGATGATCGTTCCCGACAGTTCGACGAGGCAGATCGCGTCGGCGGAACTGGTCACCACGCGCTTCAGCAGTTCGCGTTCCTCGGAGACGGCCTGATGCTCGTTCTTCCTGTGTGTGATGTCTTGGATCGTGAGCATGAAACCATCGAGGGTCTGAGTCATGGATGCGGATAGTTCGGCCCACAGCACGCTTCCGTCGCTCCGGGTAAGTTGCGCCTCGGCAGTGGCGCGTTTCCTACCCTCTGTTTCAAGTTCCCGGAGATCATCGAGATCGATCTCGTCGGTCTCCGTGTAGGACAGATCCCGTAAGGGGAGCCCAATCATCCCGCCGGGCCGGTATCCGAGGAGCTCCTCGAGGGCAGGGTTCGTGTCCTTGATGTGACCGTCGAAATCGATCAGGGCCATACCCACGGGGGAATCTATGAAGTAGGCGCGCGACCTATCCGATCGCTCGGCCGTCGCGCCCTGCTCCTCGTTTCCAAGCAATGGCCCTCCACGAAGCCCACGGCGGGGACTGCTCCCGCCTCCATCCGGCACGGCCCATCACTGTTGCCGGGTCTTCAAAGTATGCATCGGCGGGAGTCGGGGGGTTCCTTCTCTCAAGGCCTCGGGGCGGCGCTGCGAGGGGGGATGTGGTTGGAAGGAGCGAAAAGAGAGGGCGGCACCGAAGTGCCGCCCTCCCCCCTGTTTCGCCAACCTTTATGGCGAGAGCAGGTGCTCCAGGATCCTGTCCATTACCTGGTTGCGCTTCGCCTGCGTGGAGATCCCCTCGAACCCGTAACCCATCAGAAGTGACCTGGGGGTCGTGATCGAAGCCCCGACCGGGAAGCCGCTGGCGTCGGTGAACGTCCTCACGGCTAGGGGGGTTGGACGATTTGTGCCGCGATGTACTAAAGAGGCGCAAGAATTGGGGGGCGGCCCCCCACGGGTTCTAACTGCTCGCGGGATCCGGATAATCATGGCCGTTTGGGATCCGTCGTGTGTTTGACATGTAGGCCGTTCGACAAAGGGAGTCGAGTCCATGGAGCTCACTCAAGAGCAGAAGGCCGACGCTTTTGAAGCGTTGCATACAGGCGAAACCTTCATCATCGTCAATCCGTGGGACGCCGGGTCCGCCCGGGTTCTCGAGAAACTCGGCTTCAAGGCGCTCGCCACTACCAGCTCGGGCTTCGCGTTCACGCTCGGACGGAGCGACGGCGAAGCCACACTCGACGAGGTGGTCGATCACGCCCGGGCGCTGGATCGGGCGTCCAACCTGCCGGTGTCGGTGGATCTCGAGAACGGCCACGGACGGGAGCCCGAAGCGGCAGCGGCGGCGATCACTCGAGTTGCCGAGGCTGGCGCGGTCGGGGGATCGATCGAGGACTACGATCCGGCCGGCGAGATCTACGGGTTCGATCACGCAGTGGAACGGGTGGCTGCCGCGTGCGAGACGGCGAGAGGCCTCGGCTTTCCCTTCATGCTCACAGCGCGCGCTGAGAACTACGTTCGCGATAATCCCGACTTGGATGACACGATCGCTCGACTGCAGGCATTCGATCGTGCCGGGGCCGACGTGCTGTACGCGCCGCGATTGCCGAGCGTCAACGAGATGCGCGCTGTGTGTGAGGCGACCTCCAAGCCGGTCAACGTTCTAGCTCGTCCGGGTGTGTCGATGACCGAGATGGCAAACGCTGGCGCGCAGCGCGTTAGCGTGGGTGGCACATTGACGTGGGCTGCGGTTGCGGCCATGGTCAACGCCGCGCAAACGATGCGCGATGACGGCGACTTCTCGGCGCTGGCTATCCCAGAAGAGGTAGGCAAGCTAATCGATTGAGCTTCGTTTCATTCCATCGACCGCCTGATCGACGACCCGCGCGGCGAGGCCTTCATCGAAATTGGCGATCCGCCCAGTCAGGACCAGGAACATCATCGGGCCGACGATCGACACGAGAGCAAGCTGTACGTCGAGGTCCTTGCGCAGATCTCCTCGGTCCTTGGCGCGTTGGAGCGCAGCGCCCGCGGCTTCCAACTTCGGACCCATGACGTGACACATGTACGCATCCCCCAGTGCCGTGCCCCGCGCCAGCTCTCCGGCCATCCGTGGAAGTGCTTGTCCGGCCTTGGTGGTCCGGATGAGCCCGTGCATATGTTCGACCACCCTGGTCAGGTCGGCCCTTACGTCACCGGTATCCGGGATCTCCACACCCTCGTAGAGGGTGCTCACCGAAGCCACGACGAGCTCCTCCTTGGATCGCCACCGCCGGTAGATCGTGGTCTTCCCGACCCGGGCACGCTCGGCGACGGATTCGATGCTCATGACATCGAATCCGACCTCCAAGAAAAGATCCAAGGCTGCGTCCAAGATCGATCGCTCCACCCGGGCATCGCGCGGACGTCCACGCGTTCGTACCCCGCCAGCGTCCGGTGGGGATGCGGCGTTCAACGCGTGTCCGCCGTCTCGAGAGGCCGGGCTTCCACGTCGGCGATCGTGGGTGATTCACGAGGCTTTGCGGGCAGGAAGAAGAACGCCACTATCGCTCCGAGCAAAGCCACCCCGGCCGCGACCAGAACCGCATCGCCCATCGATTCGACGAACGCGGAACGTGCGGCCTGGATCAGCCCGCTTGCCTGGGGGCCGATGTGCTCAGCGATGCTCAATGCCGCGCCAACGGAATCGCTCGCTGCGGCTGCAGCCGGAGCCGGCAGACCGGTCACTGCCGGAGCCATCGCGTCGCCGTAGGAGGACGACAGCACGCTTCCGACAACGGCGACGCCGAGGGCGCCCCCTACCATCCTCGTGGTGTCGTTCATGGCCGATCCAACCCCTGCCTTCGCCAGCGGCAACGAACCCATGATCGAGTCGGTGGCCGGAGCCATGGTTGCGCCCATACCGAGGCCCATCAGCGCCAGGGCCCACCCGATCGGGGCGTAGCCGCTGTCGATGTCTACTCCGGAAAGCAACCACAGCGCGATCGCCACGACCGTCAACCCGGCTGTCACCACCGCCTTGGTCCCGATGCGTTCGACCACGCGCGCCGCGATCGGAGCGCCGATTACGAGCGTTGCGATCGGAGTGACCCGGAAACCTGCCTCGAGCGCCGAGTAACCCAGTACGAACTGCAGATGCTGGGTGAGGACGAAGATCGCTCCGAATAGGGCGAAGAAGATCAGGGTGATCGCGATGCTCGCAGCGGTGAAGCGGGGGTCCTTGAAGAAGCTGACCCGCAACATCGGATGCTTCGACCGAAGTTCCCATGCGACGAAGGCGGCCAGCAAGACGGCGGCGAGACCGAACGCCGCCAGCGTGACACCGTCGGTCCAGCCTCTATCCGGAGCTTCGATGATTCCGAAAACGAGTGCGCTAAGTCCGCCGATCGACAGCGCGGCGCCGATCGGATCCAGAGGCGTCGCTTGAGGGTCCTTCGATTCGGGGACGAGCGCGTATCCGGCGACGAGCGCGAGAAGGATGATCGGCAGGTTGACGAGGAATATGGATCCCCACCAGTAGTTCTCGAGCAACCATCCCCCGATGACCGGGCCCGCGACGATCCCAAGTCCTGCGAGAGCGGCCCACGCCGCTATCGCCCGCCCGCGCTCGTGCGGAGGGAAGATCTCGGTGATGATGGACAAGGTGGAAGGCATGATCAATGCCGCTCCGATCCCCATGGCAGCGCGCGTCGCGATCAGAAGTTCGGGGGAGCTCGCCCATGCTGAACCTGCCGAGGCGAGGGCGAAGATGACCATCCCGAGCATCAGCGCGAGTTTGCGCCCGAAGCGGTCTCCCAGTGCACCCATCGTGAGCAACAGACCTGCAAACACCAGCACGTAGGAATCGACGATCCACTGAAGCTCGCTTGCAGTGGCATTCAGATCCCGGACGAGGGTGGGCAGGGCGACGTTGAGGATCGTGTTGTCCATCCCGATGACGACGAGGCTGAGCGCCAGCACTGCTAGCGCCAGCCAGCGACGGGGATAGGGCTGCTCAGTCATGAGCGTCTCCTTCCGATACGAGTCCGTTGCGTATTTGATAGCACGCCCGGAGGAGATACGCAACACGTCCGTATCGAAACTCGGGTACGTTCTCCAGTCTGGCCGGGGCGGAATCCCTGAGTGGGATTCTGTCGAAGGGGCGCTATCAGGGTCGTTTGTGGGTAAGAAACCTTTGGAGACAAGGAAGGGGGATCCCCGCCGGATGGTTGAAGAAGGTTAGAGGGATCAACCCGG
>Ga0183260_10003460_pt1 | contig 12730 bp, 13 predicted proteins | sample AntDrymUQ4972206_2_FD_129768 | JGI IMG/M metagenome (GOLD analysis project Ga0183260, IMG submission 129768) | Polar desert sand microbial communities from Dry Valleys, Antarctica - metaG UQ497 (22.06) (version 2) (version 2) | ecosystem: Environmental > Terrestrial > Soil > Desert | place...
GGCTGCTCGAGCTCCAAGGCGTCTCGATGGCGTTCGGCGGCCTCTCGGTCGTGGACAGGCTCGATCTGCACGTCGACGAAGGCGAGATCGTCTCCGTGATCGGCCCGAACGGCGCAGGCAAGACGACGCTCTTCAACCTCGTGACCGGCGTCTACGAGCCGACCGGGGGCGACATCCTCTTCGAGGGTGAGAGCATCAAGGGCCTCGACCCGCACCGGATCACCCAGCGCGGGATCGCCCGGACGTTCCAGACCCTTCGACTCTTTCTCAACATGACGGTCCGCGAGAACGTGATGTCCGCCGCGTACGGCCACACGAGCGCGGGTCCGCTTCGATCGATCCTGCGGACTCCGGGGCAGCGGCGCGAGGAGCAGGAGATCCGCGCCCTCGCCGAGGAGCGGCTCGCGTTCTTCGGCGAGCGCCTGATGGGCTACCGCTGGGATCAGCCCGCCTACTCGCTCTCGTACGCGAACCGCAGACGCCTCGAGATCGCGCGCGCGACCGCGACGAAACCGCGCCTGCTCCTGCTCGACGAGCCGGCCGCGGGCATGAACCCGAAGGAGACGCAGGAGATCACGGAGCTGATCGGCAAGCTCCGTACCGACGGCGGCTACACGATCCTCGTGATCGAGCACGACATGCACGTCGTCGAGGGCATCTCCGACCGTGTCGTCGCGCTCGACCATGGCGTCAAGATCTCCGAGGGGACGTTCGAGGCCGTCGCGACCGACCCGCGCGTGGTCGAGGCGTACCTCGGCACCGGCGGGATGGCGCGCAAGTGAGCGTCGCGACCGCAGCCGAGCCGCTTCTCCAGCTCGAGGGCGTGAACACCTACTACGGGCAGATCCACATCCTCCAGAACTCGAACCTCGTCGTTCGGGAGGGTGAGCTCGTCTGCCTGCTGGGCGGCAACGCCTCGGGGAAGTCGACGACGCTGAAGACGATCCTCGGGCTCGTGCGGCCGCGGACGGGGCGTGTCCTGCTCGGAGGCGAGGACGTGACGCGGATGGCGACAGCCCACCGGATCCGGCGCGGCCTCGCGATCGTTCCCGAGAATCGCCGGCTCTTCGGGCCGATGACCGTCCTCCAGAACCTCGAGCTGGGCGCCTACCTGCGACCGCGCGCCGACCTCGAGGAGGAGTTCGAGCGGGTCTACTCGCTCTTCCCGCTGCTCTACGAACGGCGCTCGCAGCTCGCCGGGACGCTTTCCGGCGGCGAGCAGCAAATGGTCGCAATGGGGAGGGCGCTCATGTCGAAACCGCGGCTCCTGCTGATGGACGAGCCCTCGATGGGTCTCGCGCCGATCCTCGTCGAGCGTAGCTTCGAGATCATCCAGCAGGTGAACGAGGCCGGTGTCGCGATGCTCGTCGTCGAGCAGAACGCGAACGTGTCCCTTTCGATCGCCGACCGCGGGTACGTGCTCTCCACCGGCCGCGTCGTCCTCGAGGGAAAGGCGGCGGAGCTGCTCGAGAACGAGGATCTCCGGAAGGCGTACCTCGGTCGCTGAGCCCATCCGCAGCTGTGGGGCGAATCGGCGCAGTGTTGGCGCTAACCGAAATCGGTGTCTGACACCGGGTATGAGACGACCGTCCGCGCCAGGGCTACGATCGCCGCATGGATACGACCGAGACACGGGTCGGGGCGGCGATCCGGGACGAGTTCCCGATCTTCGAGAGCACGACGTACCTCAACTCGTGCTCGCAGGGCGCGCTTTCGGACCGGGTGCGTGCAGCGGTCGAGGAGTGGCTTGCCGGCTGGGACGCGAACGGGGCCGAGTGGCCTTTCTGGGTCGACCGGAACGAGGCGTTTCGCTCCGACCTCGCGCGGTTGCTCCATGCGGAGAGCGACGACGTGGCGGTTACGACGTCGGTCTCGCAGGGCGTCAGCGCGCTCGTCTCCGCACTGCCACTCGACGGTGAGCGGAACCGGATCGTGATCAGCGAGTACGAGTTCCCGACGATCGGACAGATCGCCCACGCCCAGGAGCTCCGTGGTGCTGAGGTCGTGCACGTCCGGCCAGACGCGGACGGCGGCATCCCGGTCGAGCGCTTTGCAGAGGCGATCGACGAGCGCACCGCCCTCGTCTGCTGCACGACGGTCTCGTACCGTTCCGGCCACCGTCACGACGTCGCGGGAATCGCCGGAGCCGCCCACGAGGTGGGCGCCCTCGTCCTCGCCGACAGCTACCAGGCGTGCGGCGCGATCGACCTCGACGTCGCGACGCTCGGGGCCGACGTCGTTACCGGAGGCACCGTGAAGTATCTGCTCGGCACCGCGGGTCTCGGGTTCATGTGGGTTCGCCCCGGGCTGCGCGCCCGCTTGCTGCCGACGCAGACCGGCTGGTTCGCGGACGAGGACATCTTCGCGATGTCGATCGCCGACTACTCGCCCCACGAGAGCGCCCGCCGGTTCGACTCCGGAACGCCTCCCGTCCCCGCCCTCTACGCCGGTGTCGCCGGTCTTTCGGTGGTCGCCGAGACGGGTGTGGCTGCCATCGAGTCGCACGTGAGCGGCCTCGCCGACCGCTTGCTTGACGGCGTCGACGAGCTCGGTGCCACGGTCGTAACGCCGCGTGAGGCGTCCGCCCGCGGGCCACTCGTCTGCATTCGCTCGACTGACGTGGAAGCGCTGGTCGACGAGCTCGCGCGGGAGGCGATCGTCGTCTCGTCGCGGGACGGCAACCTCCGGGTCGCGCTGCACCTCTACAACGTCGACGACGACGTCGACCTCCTCCTCGACGCGCTCGGGAAGCGACGGGCGCTCCTCGCCTAACCGGAGCCCGCCGCGAGACGGCCCTTGCAACAGACTGTTACTTGCGCATGACCGACCTGCCTCCGGCTCCGTGTATCGCGTACGGCGATCATCCCGACCAGGTCGCGAACCTCCACCTACCATCGACGGCGGGAAAACCGTGGCCGTGCGTCGTCCTCTTCCACGGGGGGTTCTGGCGCACGGGCTGGGATCGCACGTTGATGACGCCCCTCGCGGTCGACCTCGCCGTGCGCGGGCTTGCCGTCTGGAACGTCGAGTACCGCCGCGTCGGCCAGGAGGGCGGCGGCTGGCCGGGGACGTTCGAAGACGTGGCTGCCGCCATCGAATACCTCGCGTGCCTCGACGAGGTGGACACGGCACGGGTCGCTACCTGCGGGCACTCGGCGGGAGGGCATCTCGCGCTGTGGCTCGCCGTCCGCGACCGACTTCCTCCGCGCTCGCCGGGTGAGGGCCCTCGCGTGCAGCCGACCCTCGTGGTGGCGCAGGCCGGTGTCTGTGACCTCGAGCGGGCCTCGCACGACAACCTCGGCCGCGGTGCCGTCGCGGATCTGCTCGGCGGCTCACCCGGCGAAGTGCCGGATCGCTACGCGGCGGCCTCGCCCTCGGCGTTCACCCCCCTCGGCGTCCCTCAGCTCTTGATCCACGGCACCGAGGACGTCATCGTCCCCGTCTCCCAGAGCCTGCTTCACGCGTCCGGAGATCCTGAGGCCGAGGTCGTCGAGGTGGACGGCGCAGACCACTTCGACGTGATCGACCCCGCTCACGACGCGTGGCGGCTCGTAGCACGACGACTCGTCGAGAAGCTTGTCGAGACACCTTGACGGCGTATCGCAGAAACGCTATATAGCAATCATGCGATCACGGCGCGAAGGTGAAAAGCGGCCCGTCGAGCGCCTCAGGCGACGACTCGCCCATGCGGACGAGGGCTGGCTCTTCGCGTCGATCGCCACTCAGGTGACGGAGCGCCGCCACGCGCTCGGCCTCTCGCAGGCCCAGCTCGCAGAGCTCGTCGGGACGACCCAGTCGGCGATCGCGCGTCTCGAACGGGGTGGCCGGCCGCCGCGAATCGACACGCTGCTCCGGATCGCCGAGGCACTCGGATGCGAGCTCAACGTGGAGCTCCGCCCCCACGACGCAGGGAAGGGGTAGCCATGTCGTCGCTTCTCGAGCGGATCGATCGCTTCGAGCACGACCTCGAGCCGATGGAGAGCGACCTGCCTCGGCCACCTCGCCGCGCGCTGCTCCTCGTCGGCGGGTTCGTCCAGCGGCTCGGCGAACGACAGCCGGCCGGCGCGTAGACCGTGCAGCGCCCGCTCGTCCACCTCACGGCACCTGTCCCGGAGGAGGTCGAGCGGGCGCTCGCCGCGCGGTTCGATCTCAGCGACGAGGTGGAGGGCGTCGAAGGGGTCGTCACGATGCTGACGACCAGGGTCGACGAGGCGTTTCTCGAGCGTGCCGGGCCGCAGCTGCGCGTCGTCGCGAACTACGCGGTCGGCGTGAACAACGTCGATCTCGCGGCGGCCGCGGCACGTCGGCTGGTCGTCGCCAACACGCCGGACGTCCTCACGCGCGCGACTGCGGAGCTCGCCGTCGGTTCGATGATCGCGCTCCTCCGCCGGATCGCCGAGGGCGACCGCTTCGTGCGCCGCCGCGGGCCGTGGTCGTTCTCTCTCGAGTTCATGCTCGGGACGAGCCTCGAGGGCAAGCGGCTTCTGATCGTCGGGGCGGGGCGAATCGGTCGCGAGACCGCGCGTCTCGCGGAGGCATTCGGCGCGATCCCGACGTTCGCCGGGCGGGACGCGGATCTCCATGCGCTCCTCGGCGACGCGGACATCGTCAGCCTCCATGTTCCGCTCACCGACGAGACGAGGCACCTCGTCGACGCCGACGCGCTCGCCGCGATGAAGCCGACCGCCGTCCTCGTCAACACCGCCCGCGGGCCGGTCGTCGACGAGGAGGCGCTCGTGCGCGCGCTCGAGAGCGAGGCGATCGGCGGCGCGTCGCTCGACGTGTACGAGCACGAGCTCGAGGTGCACGAGCGGCTGCTGGCCCTCGAGAACGTCGTCCTGACCCCGCACCTCGGAAGCGCGACGCGGGAGACGCGGGTCGCGATGGGCATGCTGTGCGTCGAGGCCCTGCGGGCGGTGCTGCTCGAGAACCGGCGCCCCGCGAACGCCGTCGTCTACCGTGCTGCGCCGTGAACGCGTTCGGCAGCGCCTCGATGACCGGAGACCTGCGCCGCGTGCTCGTGCGGCGTCCGCTCGCAGCCGACTCCGAAGCGTGGGCCGACTACGGCTGGCGCGCGGCGCCCGACCTCGCGGCGGCGCAGGCGGAGCACGAGTCTTTCTGCGCGCTGCTCGAGGAGGCGGGCGCCGAGGTCGTCGTCTCAGAGCACGACCCCGGCAACCCGGACGCGATCTACACGTACGACCCGACGCTCGTCGGTCGTGAGGGCGCCGTCCTCCTCCTGCCCGGCAAGGAGGGTCGGCGCGGCGAGCCGGAGGCGACCGCCACGGTGCTCGAGGCAGCCGGCGTCCCGATCGTCGGGCGCATCGAGCAGCCGGCGACGGTCGAGGGCGGCGACACCGTGTGGCTCGACGAGCAGACACTGCTCGTCGGGATCGGCTACCGCACAACCCGGGACGCGCCGAACGCGCTCCACGAGGCGTTCCCCGGAGTCGACGTCGTCGTCTTCGACCTGCCGCACTGGAACGGCGCGGCTGAGGTCATGCACCTGATGAGCTTCATCTCGCCGCTCGACCGCGACCTCGCGCTCGTTTATCCGCGGATCGCGCCGACGCGCCTCATGTGGCTCCTCGCGGAACGCGGCGTCGCGGTCGTCGAGGTGCCCGACGAGGAGTTCGACTCGATGGGCGCGAACGTCCTCGCGCTCGGGCCGCGCCGGGCGCTCGCGCTCGAGGGGAACGAGGAGACACGGCGCCGCATGGAGCGAGCCGGCGTCGACGTCGTCACCTACCGCGGCGACGAGATCTCTCGCAAGGGAGACGGCGGCCCGACCTGCCTGACGCGCCCGTTGCTGCGCGTCTAGCCGGAAGCTCCGGCCCTGCGAGACGTGTCCGTTGCGGACGTGGCTTCGTGCCTGGCACGTTTTCCACAGGTTGGGGGCGATGCAGGCGTGGTCAGGCGTCGTCGAAGGTGAGCTGCCTGACAGACGTCAGCCCGGAGACGCCGACACCGACGAGCCGAAGCGCACCCGGGCGGTCGCGGAGACCGCGGTCGAGCAGCGCGCACGCGAGGTCGGCGATCCGCTCCGCCTCGTCGATCGGCGTGGGCAGGGTCGACGACCGCGAGCGGAGCGAGAAGTCGGAGTAGCGGAGCTTCGTCGTCACCGTGCGCGCCGAGATCCCGTCACGCTGGAGGTACGACGCGACCTCGGTCGCCATCCGTCGGAGCTCCGCGTGCAGTGCGGCGCGATCCGAGAGGTCGCGGTCGAACGTCTCCTCGGTCGAGATCGAGACGCGCTCGGCGTCGAGCTCGAGGTCTCGCGGGTCGATTCCTCGGGCACGGTCGCGGAGGAGCCTGCCGACCTGACCCGGCAGCACCGCCCGCAGCGCCCCGTCGCCGAGCTCGGCGAGCGCCCCGATCGTCACGACTCCTGCCGCGGCCAGCCGCTCCTCCGAGCGCGGCCCCACGCCCGGGAGGAGTCTCGTCGGCAGCGGCGCGAGGAACCTGGCCTCGCTTCCCGGCGGCACGACCGTGATCCCGCCGGGCTTGCGGCGGTCGGAGGCGACCTTGCATACGACCTTGGAGGTCGAGACGCCGAGAGAGCATGAGAGTGACGTCGAGCCGCGCACTGCTGTCTGCACCGCCTCTGCCAGGCGCCGCGCCCCGGCGAACGAAGCGAGCACCGAGCCGAGGTCGAGATAGCCCTCGTCGAGACCCGTCCGCTCGACGCGCGGGACGACGTCGGCGATCGCCGCCCACACGGCGCGCGAGTAGTCACGGTAGAGCGCGTGCCTGGGGCGGACGAACACTGCCTCCGGACACCGTCGGAGGGCTTCGGCGCAGCTCATTGCGGAGCGGATGCCGTACTTCCGCGCGGCGTAGTTCGCGGTCGAGACCACGCCTCGCCCGCGTGGGTCGCCGCCGACGACGAGGGGCTTCGTCCGTAACGAGGGATCCTCGAGCTCTTCGACCGCGGCATAGAAGGCGTCGAGATCGAGGTGCGCGAGGATCGGCACGGCCACCGCAAGGCTACGGTTCGTGCGTGCTGCTGGCGACACCGCCACCACCGTCACCACCCTCACTCCCTGCGCCACCCGTCGTCGAGCGGCCGGTCTCCCACCAGGTCTCGTACGGGATCCTCGAGGGGCGTGCCGCGCCCGGCGCGGAGCGCGTCGTCGTCAGGCTCGACGGTCGCGTGGTCGAGACGCTCCGCCTCCGCGGGCGGTCGTTCCGCGCCGATCTCGACCTGCCGCCGCGCGAGCTGACGTTGCGAGTCGAGACCATCGACGCCCGTGGCCGTCGCGCCGCGCGCCCGGTCCGCAACGTGTTCGGGCTTCCCCGGGCGGCGCGGCCGCGCAACCGCGCGCCACGACTCGACGAGCGCCTGCAACGCGACGTGCGGCGTCTCGCCGGGCGCTTTCCCGGGACGGCGGGCATCTACGTCGAGAACCTCGCGACCGGGAAGGGCGCGGCATGGAACGCCCGGGCGACGTTCCCCGGCGCCTCGACGCTGAAGCTCGCGATCGCCGTGACGCTGCTCGGCCGCGTCGACGGGCCGCCGGCGGCGGGCACGACCCTCGACGGGATCATGCGCGGCATGCTGATCGCCTCCGACAACGACGCCGCAAACCGCGGGCTCGTCTACCTCGGGGGCTCGACGAGCGGCGGCGGAGGCCTCGTCAACACGGCGATGCGGGCGATCGGGCTCGAGAGGACGGAGATGTACGGCGGGTATCTGCTCGGAACCTCGCTCGAGCCGACGCGAGAGCCCACGGCGCGCGGCATCCCGGTGAGCGTCCTCTCCCAGCCTTCGTGGGGCGTCGGCAAGGCGACGACGGCCGTCGACCTCGCGGAGCTTCACCGCGCCGTCTGGCTCGCGAGCGCGGGTCTCGGGCCGCTCGGTCGCCCGAGCTCGGGCGTCGATCCCGCCGAGGCCCGGTACGTCATGTACCTGCTCGCCCATTCCCAGACCCGCAGCAAGCTCGCGCGGGTCACCCATCGCCGGCGCGGGGTGGTCGTGCTCCACAAGGCGGGCTGGATCGACGCCGCCCGCCACGACGCGGGTCTCGTGATCTCGCGGCATGGAATCGTCGTCGCGGCGGTGATGACGTATCGCGCCTCAGGCCCAGGTCGTCGCGCGGACATCCTCGCCGGCGATGTCGCCGAGGCTGCCCTGCGCCGGCTGCGCGGGTAGGGCAAGAGCAGGTGTCCGACTGAAGTCGGACACCGCACCGGCAAGGCGAGGCGCGAGGGCGCCCGGCTGAGCCAGCGCCCTCGCTGCGAGCCGGCCGGCGCCCTCGGAGTGCGCCACCGGCCCGTCCGGGACGATCCCAGGGAGGCGGATTGGGATCCCGGATGCCTCTGTCAAGAGGGTTCCCGCAGGGTGCGAAGGCTTTGTGAACGATCGGTACGCATGTGATCAAGGGCCCCTCGCATTCCACGGTGACCGATCTGCTCTAGCTATACTTTCTGTACCTGCTATGCGATCAACCACGAAGGTGAGGCAGCAACCGTGAGCAAGCTCTTGCTCGTTCCTCTGGACGACATCGTCGTCTTCCCGAACATGAACGTCACGCTGACGGTCGACGTGGGCGACGAGAGTCGCGTGCTGCTCGTGCCGAAGCACGAAGGCGAGTACGCAGCCGTCGGCACGGTCGCGCGTGTCACCGATCGCGTCCGCCTGCCGGGCGGCCCGACCGCCGTCGCGCTCGAGGGCCTTCACCGCGGGGTCGCGGGCGCCGCGGAGACCGATCCGCAGGGCCGCCTGCTGGTCGAGGTCGAGGAGCGCCGCGACAGTCCGGCGAGCGACGAGCGCCTGCGCGAGCTCGAGACCGAGTATCGCGCCACCGTCGAAGAGATCCTCGAGCTGCGCGGCGACGACGGCCGCATCCAGGCCTTCATCCGCTCGATCACCGAGCCGGGGACGCTGGCGGACACCTCGGGCTACTCGCCCGACCTCGGCTTCCCCCAGAAGGTGCAGCTGCTCGAGACGATCGACGTCGCCGAGCGGCTCGAGCTCGCACTCTCGTTCCAGCGCGAGCGGCTCTCGCTCATGCAGATCCGCCAGCGCATCCGCGAGGACGTGGACGCTGGGATGGAGAAGCAGCAGCGCGAGTTCCTCCTCCGGAAGCAGATGGACTCGATCCGCAAGGAGCTCGGCGAGGACGACGCATCGGTCGTCGAGGAGTACCGCGCGAAGATCGCCGAGGGCGACATGCCCGAGGCGGTGCGCGAGCAGGCCGACAAGGAGCTGGGCCGGTTCGAGCGCATGGGTGAGAACTCGCCCGAGTCGCAGATGATCCGCAGCTACCTCGACTGGCTGCTCGCCGTCCCCTGGGGTGTTCGCTCCGAGGACGTGCTCGACCCGATTCACACCCGCGAGATACTGGACTCCGACCACGAGGGCCTCGAAGACGTCAAGGACAGGATCGTCGAGTACATCGCAGTCGCGAAGCTCCGCAAGGAGCGCGGCATCGAGCCGGACAAGCGCGCGGGCGCGATTCTGACGCTGATCGGGCCGCCCGGCACCGGGAAGACGTCGATCGGTGAGTCGATCGCGAAGGCGCTGAACCGCGAGTTCGTCCGGATGTCGCTCGGCGGCGTCCGTGACGAGGCAGAGATCCGTGGCCACCGACGAACGTACATCGGCGCGCTCCCCGGCCGGCTCGTCCGCGCGCTCCGCGACGCGAAGACGATGAACCCGGTCATTCTGCTGGACGAGGTCGACAAGGTCGGCGCCGACTGGCGCGGCGACCCGTCGGCGGCGCTGCTCGAGGTGCTCGACCCGGCGCAGAACTCGACGTTCCGGGATCACTACCTCGACGTCGAGGTCGACCTCTCGCAGGTCTTCTTCATCGCGACCGCGAACATCGCCGAGACGATCCCCGGGCCGCTGCTCGACCGGATGGAGGTCATCCGCTTCGACGGCTACACGACCGACGAGAAGGTCGCGATCGCCCGCGGGTACCTCTGGCCGCGCCAGCGCGAGCGGGCCGGCCTCCGGGAGGACGAGGTCTCGATCTCCGATCCGGTGCTCGAGTCCGTGATCTCCGAGTACACCCGCGAGGCCGGCGTCCGCCAGCTCGAGCGGGAGCTCGGCTCGATCCTCCGCAAGACGGCGACGGAGCTCGTCTCCGAGAAGGCCGAGCCGCCGATCGAGGTCGACCTCGAGGCAGTCCGCGACGCGCTCGGTCGCCAGAAGTTCTGGCGCGAGGCGGCGGAGCGAACGGCCGTGCCCGGCGTCGCGACAGGGCTCGCGGTCAACATGATGGGTGGCGACGTCCTCTTCGTCGAAGCTACTGCCGTGCCCGGGGAGGGGCTTACCCTGACGGGTCAGCTCGGCGAGGTGATGAAGGAGTCGGCGCAGATCGCGCTCTCGGCCGTCCGCTCGCAGGCCGACGCACTCGGTATCGAGCAGGACGCGTTCGAGCGGCGGTTCCACGTTCATGTGCCGGCGGGCGCGATCCCGAAGGACGGCCCGAGCGCGGGCATCACGATGGCGACCGCCCTCGCGTCGCTCCTCTCCGGCCGCCCGGTGAAGCACACCGTGGGCATGACCGGCGAGGTGACCCTCCAGGGTCGCGTGCTGCCGATCGGCGGGCTCAAGCAGAAGGTCCTCGCCGCCCACGCGGCCGGGCTCACCGACGTCGTGATTCCCGAGCGTAACCGCGCCGATCTCCAGGACGTGCCTGAGCACGTGCGAGAGGAGATGACGTTCCACCCGGTCATGTCGCTCGACGAGGTGCTCGGCGTCGCGCTCGAGCTCGAGCAGGCGTCCCGGCCGCACCTGGCGGCCTGAGATGGGCCGCTGCCGCCCCTGCAGTCCGGTTCCCGAGGAGGTCCGCCGTGCGGCGGGCCTCCTCGAGCGACGCTGGACGGTCTCGATTCTGTGGGCCTCGTCCGAGGGTGCGAGCCGGTTCAACGAGCTGAAGCAGGCGGTGGGGGAGATCCCGCCCCGGACGCTCGCCCAGCGGCTTCTCGACCTCGAGGACGCCGGTCTCATCGAGCGGCGCGTCTTTGACGCCCGGCCGCCGCGTGTCGAGTATCTCCTGACCGAGAAGGGTCGTCGGCTCCGGGCCGTCCTGGATGCGCTCGCGGTCTACGCCGCAGTGTCGTAAAGCTCGACCGCCCGGGCGAGTGCGGTCCGCCCATCGGCCAGCACCGGCGGACCGTGCGAGGTCAGAACCCGCTCTAGCGACAGATCGAGGAGCGGGCGAAGCTCCCGGGCGAGCGCTCTTCGCCCGCCCGGACCGAGCCACGCGTCGGGACAGAGCTCGAGTCCTTCGTCCGCGCCGAGGATGACGTCGCCGGGGACGATCGTGCGTACCGGCTCGAGCCAGAGGACGATCTCCTCCGCCGCCTTCACGGCGGTCACACCCGCCGGAAGCGACTCGTCACCGGGCTTGACCAGGCGCCCGTCGTAGCGCTGCACGAGCTCGGGGGAGCTCCGTTCATGCCACTCGCAGGTAAGGAGGATGCAGACGGGTCGCGCGACGCGTGCGACGTCGCGGTCGAGAGCCTCGAGAAACCGGTCTCGCTCGCCCCGCTCGGGGATCAGCGGATCGACGAGCACGACGGCGTCGGCTCCCTCCCAGTAGACGCAGCCGACGTCGCGATCCCAGCCGCCACCCGGCTTCCACTCCGGGTGGGAGGCCGTCCAGCGCCAGAGCCCGTCCGCCACCCGGGTCACGTCCACATAGAGGACGCTACCGCAGCGACGAAGCTCTCTAGTTGTAGTTCCCAACGACGTTGTTCAGCCTGGTGGCCGGGGCTTGTTTGCCGAGGGAGCCGTGTGGTCGTTTGAAGTTGTAGCGTTTGAGATAGAGCGGGAGGGCTTTGGTGCGCTCTGCTGAGCTGCCGTAGATGCGTGCGTAGGCCCATTCGTTGGTGAGCGTCTGGATGAAGCGCTCGGCTTTGCCGTTGGTGCGGGGTCGTCGCGGCTTGATGCGGAGGTGGCGCAGGTCGAGCTCGTGGAGTGCTTTGGCGTAGGCGTGGGCGAGGTAGCAGGCGCCGTTGTCGCTCATGACTGCCTTGACCTGGACGCCGCGTTCGGCAAACCAGGCGTGGGCGCGGCGAAGGAAGGCGATCGCGCAGCTGGCTGTGAGATCGTCGAGGACTTCGGCGTATGCCAGTCGCGAGTGGTCGTCGATCATCACGTGCACGTACTCCCAGCCGGCGACCCCACGCCGGCGGCCCTCTTGGCGGCTGTGCTTTTGGGAGGCGCGGCTTCCCGTCACCCGGTGCCCCGCACCCCGGATCCGGCCGAGCTGCTTGACGTCGACGTGCACAAGCTCGCCTGGATGGCGGCGCTCGTACCGGTTGGGGGGCTCGGGGGGAGCAAGCCGGGAGCGTTTCCCTAGACCGATCCGCTTGAGCCACAAGGAAACGGTCGAGAGCGGCAACTCGAGAATCTCGGCGATCTCGGCCGCCGTCATCCGCAACCGCCGCAGCGCCTCGATCGCGCGCACCCGCTCGGCTGGAAGCCGCATTGGGCTTCGCCTCGGTCGGGAGGAGCGGTCGCGGAGCCCGCGGTCGCCTTCGCGGTAGCGGCGAAGCCACTTGCTTGCGGTCCGCTCGCTGCAGCCGGCTGCCGCGGCAGCCTCGGCAATCGTCCAGCCCTCCTCGAGCACACGCCTGCAGATCAACCTGCGGCTGCTCGGACAGGTCCGATGGTTAGCGTGGAGCTTCATCCGGTCTCCTCCTTGGAACTGAGGGCTTCTGACACCCCCAGCCTCCAAGGAGGCCCGGATGAACAACGTGCTCAGGAACTACA
>Ga0183260_10003461_pt1 | contig 12729 bp, 10 predicted proteins | sample AntDrymUQ4972206_2_FD_129768 | JGI IMG/M metagenome (GOLD analysis project Ga0183260, IMG submission 129768) | Polar desert sand microbial communities from Dry Valleys, Antarctica - metaG UQ497 (22.06) (version 2) (version 2) | ecosystem: Environmental > Terrestrial > Soil > Desert | place...
GAGGCCGAGAACTTCGCGCTCGCTGCGGCGCCGGTCGACGACGCGGGGCCCGACCAGTGGCGCACCGTGATCGAGCACCGGCCCGACACCCGGCTCGAAAGTGTCTCCGCCTTCGCCGACCACATCGCCGTGGGTCTACGCCGAGACGCGCTCTCCCGGGTCGCAGTGATGCGGCTGGTTGCGGAGGGATACGGCGAACACCGAGAGATCGAGTTCGACGAGGAACTGTTCGGCTGCGACCTCGGCGCCAACCCAGAGTGGCACCAACCCCTGCTGCGCATCGTGTTCACCTCGTTCGTGACGCCACTGACCGTCTACGACTTCGACATCAGCAGCGCCGAGCTCTTCCTGCGAAAGCGAAAGCCGGTCCTGGGTGGCTACGACCCCGCGCAATACGAACAGCACCGCGAGTGGGCAACAGCGGTTGACGGCACGCTGGTGCCGATCTCCGTTGTCAACCGCATCGGCGTTGTGAGGGACGGAACCGCACCGTGTCTGCTCTACGGGTACGGCTCGTACGAGATCAGTATCGATCCCAGCTTCGACATCGCGCGGCTGTCGCTGCTCGACCGTGGAGTGGTGTACGCCGTCGCTCACATTCGTGGCGGAGGTGAGCTGGGGCGCGCCTGGTATGAGGACGGCAGGATACTCGCGAAAGCCAACACGTTCACCGACTTCGTGGCCTGCGCCAGGTACCTGGCCGATAGCGGCGTGACCTCGCCACAGCGGCTGGTCGCCGTGGGCGGCAGCGCTGGTGGGCTGCTGATGGGGGCGGCACTCAATCTGGCACCGGATGCCTTCGCCGGGGTGCTGGCAGTGGTGCCGTTCGTCGACGCGCTTACCACGATCCTGAATCCTTCGCTCCCCCTCACGGTGCAGGAGTGGGACGAGTGGGGTGACCCCTTGCACGATCCGGCGGTGTACGCCTACATGAAGCGCTACACCCCGTACGAGAACGTGGCGGCGAAGGCGTACCCACCCGTCCTGGCCGTGACCAGTCTCAACGACACCCGGGTCTACTACGTGGAGCCAGCAAAGTGGGTGGCGCGGCTGCGTGCCACCAAGACGGACGACTCGCCGATCTTGCTCAAGACCGAGATGGTGGCCGGCCACGGCGGGAAGAGCGGACGCTACGAGGCGTGGAAGGAGCAGGCCTTCATGTATGCATGGGTTCTCGACGTACTCGGATCGGAGCAGCAGGCGAAGACGACGCACTCCTAAGAATGTGCTGAGAGGGCAACTTCTGACTGCCGCCGTGCGTCACTCAAGGTGATCAAGATGATCCGGGAAACGGAATCGCACCGGTCGCACCGGTGTTGTACTGGATCCACAGGTGCCATCCAGCAGTACGAAGGAGTGACCGACCATGGCTACGGCTACGACCTCGCGGGGAGTTCGTCGTCCCCGAGAGGCGCCCGAGGGACGCGACAGTGTGGGGATGTACTTGGACGAGATCGCACGCACGGCGTTGCTGGACGCGGCCGCGGAGGTTGAGCTGAGCAAGGCGATCGAGGCTGGGTTGCTGGCCGAGCACCTGCTCGATTCAGGTCGCGTCGGTCGCCGTCAGGGCGGAGCGCCGGGCACCGCGTCGGCCGAAGAGCTGGCATGGATCGCAGCCGAGGGTCGGCGCGCGATGCAGGTCTTCATCAACGCCAACCTCCGCCTCGTCGTGTCCATTGCGCGAAAGTACGGTCGGTCGCAGATGCCCCTGCTGGACCTCGTCCAAGAGGGCAACACCGGTCTCATCCGCGCCGTCGAGAAATTCGACTACGCCAAGGGCTACAAGTTCTCGACCTATGCCACTTGGTGGATCCGTCAGGCCATCACTCGCGGTATTGCGCAACAGGGTCGGGTCGTCCGGCTGCCCGTACACGTCGTGGAGGAGCTCAACCAGGTCGGCGCCGCGCGCCGCAACCTCGAGCGGGTGCTCGGTCGGGACCCAGACCCGGCCGAGATCGCCGCCGAGCTGGGGATGGGCGTGGACCGCGTCATAGACCTGATGGGCTGGGGCCGTGACCACGTCAGCCTCGACAGCCCAGTGGACGACGAGGGTGATACGTCACTCGGCGACCTCGTCGCCCGTGAAACCTTGCCGGGTCCCGACGTGACGCTCCTCGATGTCGAATCGCGCGACCGGCTCTCCGAGCTGGTCGACAAGCTCGGTGAGCGCGAGGCCGACATCATTCGAGCACGCTACGGTCTGGTCGACGGACGGCAGCAGAAGCTGGCTGACATCGGTGCTCGCCACGGGATTTCCGCCGAGCGGGTCCGTCAGCTCGAACGCGAGGCACTGGCCCGCCTGAGGGAGCTTGCCGACCCCGATCTAGCAGCCTGACTCCGCCCCCGCGCGTGCTAACAAGGCTCGCCAGAGGTCAGCGACAGCCGCGTCCAGCTCCGTCAGGGAGCCGGTGTTGTCGATCACGATGTGCCCCTCAGCCAGGCGCTGGGCTCGCGGAGCCTGAGAGCGGATGCGTGACCAGGCCTCCGCCTCGCTCATGTTTCGCGTCCTGACCAACCGGTCCACCTGCGCCCTCTCGGGGACGTCGACAACCACCACCACGTCGTAGTCGCCCTGGCGATTCGTCTCGATGAGCAGTGGGATGTCGTGCACCACGACCGGATGCGGTCCGGCCGCCTTCTCGGCCTGTGTGGCCTGTGCCCGTACCCGCGGATGAATGATGTCCTCCAGTCGTCGACGAGCTGCCTCGTCGGCGAAGACCCGTGCGCCGAGTGCTGTGCGGTCCAAAGTCCCGTCATCGCGCAGCATCTGCTTCCCGAAGGCGGCCACCACCTCAGCCAGCCCGTCGCTGCCGGGCGTCACCACCTGGCGAGCAAGGATGTCTGAGTCGATCACCAGCGCACCACATGCCTGCAGCCGCCGGCTGACCTCGCTCTTGCCGGCTCCGATACCCCCGGTCAAGCCCACCCGCAGCACTAGCCGACCAGCGCAGAACCGCACCCGAACGACTGCCGATAGGCCTGCGGGGTGGTGCCGCGGGCATGGACGAAGTGATGTCGCAGCGTGGCGGCATTGCCGAACCCGGATCGGCGCGCCACCGTGTCGATAGCCAGCTCGGTCTCCTCCAAGAGGCTCTCCGCGAGCATCACCCGCTGATGCGTCCACCACTGGTGCGGTGTGGTCCCGGTTTCGTCGCGGAATCGCCGGGCAAACGTGCGCGGGGACATGTGTACCCGAGCGGCGACGTCCGCGACCGTCAGTGGCTCATCGAGGTGCTCACCAAGCCAAACGAGCAACGGAGCCAGGGTGTCGGCGGAGGTCTGCGGCATGGGCGTGCGGACGAACTGCGCCTGCCCTCCGTCGCGATGCGGCGGCACGACCATCCTGCGCGCAACGGTATTCGCGATCTGCACGCCGAACTCCTTGCGCAGCAGGTACAAGCAGGCGTCCAGTCCGGCGGCTGACCCAGCGCTGGTGATCACCGAGTCTGTCTCCACGTACAGCACGTCCGGGTCGACATCGGCGTGGGGGAAGCGGTCAGCCAGCTCGGCCGCGTACCGCCAGTGAGTGGTGCACTTGCGGCCGTCCAGCAACCCGGCCGCCCCGAGGACGAAGGCGCCCGTGCACACCGACAGAACCCGCGCTCCGCGGGCATGGGAGTGTCGCAACACCTGCAGCACCGGCTGCGGCACCGGCGCGTCCCGCGGCATGGCGGGTACGGCAACCAGATCCGCCTGTGCGACTCGGTCCAGCCCATACGGAACGTGCAAGCCGAACCCGGCCGTCGTGGCGACCGGACCGGGCACCGGGGCGCAGACCGCGAAGTCGAACCGGGGCACACCGTCATCGCTGCGATCGAGCCCCCACGCCTCGCACAGCACGCCCAGCTCGAACGGGGCGACACCGTCATAGACCAACACAGCCACGTTTCGGAGCACGATGATCTCCTTGGCAGGATATTGCGGGACTATGGCTTGACTGCCAGTGTTGGCAGGATAGCAGGCCAGGCATACTTACTGCCATGGCAACTTTAGTGCTCACTCTTGCGATCGTCTCAGCAGTGGTGCTGGCGCTGCTCACCTTCCTCGGCCAGCAGATCCGACAGGACGGGCTCGGCCACCGGCCACCGCCGCGCAGCCGAGAGGACGAAGTCGAGCCGCGCTGGCTGCAACTGGCCAAGCTGGCCCGCTAGCGTCCGGTCAGCCGAAGCTGGCCAGACCGCGAAGGGTTCCCCCGGTCAGGGCGTCGTAACCATGGCTTGGCGGAGCGTGCGTACCCGTCTCGACCCCAACCGTTGGTCCCTCGCCCGACGTCACGTGTCGTGTAAGCCGCGCGCCTTCTAACCGGGCGAGTCCGGCGCAAGCCGTCGCGGAACTCAGCCCTGGCCGGTGAGCTTCTCACGCAGCGCCTGCAGGGCCTCGTCCGAGGCCAGGGCACCGTCGGCACCAGGCTTAGCCTCCTCTGCCGGCGCCGCCGCCGGCGCCTCGTCAGAAGAGTAGGTGGTGGCGTCGCTGGATTCGTCGTCGGTCTCCTGCGCATCCTCGATCTGCCGCTTGTGCGCTTCCCAGCGGGCGTGGGCTTCGGCGTACTGCGACTCCCAGACCGCGCGCTGGTCGTCGTAGCCCTCGAGCCACTCCCCCGTCTCCGGATCGAAACCTTCGGGGTAGATGTAGGTGCCCTGGTCGTCGTACGACGAGGCCATCCCGTAAACCGTGGGATCGAAGTGCTCGTCGGAGGCGACGGCAGTCTCGTTGGCCTGCTTGAGCGACAGGGAGATACGACGGCGCTCGAGGTCGATGTCGATGATCTTGACCATCACGTCGTCGTTGACCTGCACCACTTGCTCGGGTATCTCGACGTGGCGCTCGGCCAGCTCGGAGATGTGCACCAGACCCTCGATGCCTTCTTCGACGCGCACGAATGCACCGAAAGGCACCAGCTTGGTGACCTTGCCAGGCACGATCTGGCCCATCTGATGGGTGCGGGCGAAGTGCTGCCAGGGGTCTTCCTGGGTCGCCTTGAGGGAGAGCGACACGCGTTCGCGATCCATGTCGACGTCGAGAACCTCGACGGTCACGTCGTCGCCGACCTGGACGACCTCGCTGGGGTGGTCGATGTGTTTCCACGACAACTCGGAGACGTGGACCAAACCGTCGACGCCGCCGAGGTCGACGAACGCACCGAAGTTGACGATCGAGGACACGACGCCCTTGCGTACCTGACCCTTGCCCAGCTGGGTCAGGAAGCTCTGGCGTACCTCTGACTGTGTCTGCTCCAGCCAGGCGCGGCGCGAGAGCACGACGTTGTTACGGTTCTTGTCGAGCTCGATGATCTTGGCTTCGATCTCCTTGCCGACGTAGGGCTGGAGGTCTCGGACGCGGCGCATCTCGACCAGGGATGCGGGGAGGAAGCCGCGCAGGCCGATGTCGAGGATGAGACCGCCCTTGACGACCTCGATGACGGTCCCGGTGACAACCCCGTCCTCGTCCTTGATCTGCTCGATCGTGCCCCACGCCCGCTCGTACTGCGCCCGCTTCTTGGACAGGATCAGGCGCCCCTCCTTGTCCTCCTTCTGCAGGACCAGGGCTTCGACCTTGTCACCGACATTGACGACCTCGTTGGGGTCTACGTCGTGCTTGATCGACAGCTCTCGGGAGGGGATGACGCCCTCGGTCTTGTAACCGATGTCGAGCAACACCTCGTCGCGGTCGACCTTGACGATCGTGCCGTCGACGATGTCGCCGTCGTTGAAGTACTTGATGGTCTCGTCGATGGCGGCGAGGAATGCTTCCTCCGAGCCGATGTCATTGACCGCTACCTGGATTACGCCGTCGTTCTCGCGGCTGGCTGGAGGTGCTTCGATACTGCTCGTCATAGGGAAGGGGGCTCCGTTGGGCTGATGTCGTCGTAGGGCGCGCGGCAAGCCTGGTCGCGGTGTGCCGAGGATGGGGAGTTCGACAATCTGCGAGCACGAGCCTGCTCCGTCTGAGGTCGTGCAGGCTCACAGCGCAAGCTCCAGGGTACGGGCGCGCAGGTGAGCCGGTCAACGCGAAGCCTCGCAACCCGCTCGTCACCGGCCGCCGCCGCGCATCGATTGGCGGCTTCCGCACCACAGCGTCGGCGTGTCGGCGACCGGAATCCGCCAATCGACGGCGTTGCGGCGGCGCGTCGTCAAGTTCGTGCGGTAGCTGCGGCCGGTGAGTCCGGGGCCAGGAACGCGGTCAGCGCAGCGACGTACATCGCCGGGTCGGCCGCGCCCATCAGCTCGCGCGCGGAGTGCATGGCCAATTGCGGTGCGCCGACATCGACCGTCGTCACGCCCGTGCGCCCCGCGGTGATCGGGCCGATCGTCGACCCGCAGGGCAGGTCTGCCCGGTGCATGTAGCGCTGCAGTGGCACGTCGGCCTGCTCACACGCCAGCGCAAACGCCGCGGCACCGGCGGCATCCGTGGCGTACCTCAGGTTCTGATGCACCTTGAGCACCGGTCCGCCGTTGGCCGCGATGTGGTGTGCCGGTTCGTGGCGATCTGGATAGTTCGGGTGGGTGGCATGTGCCATGTCGCCGGACGCGCACAGCGACCCGGCCAGGGCACGTAGGTAGTCCTGGCGGTCAGCTCCCCGACCCAGCGACACGCGCTCGAGAACCGATACGAGCAGGTCAGAGGCCGCCCCCCTCGCGGACAGGCTGCCGACCTCTTCGTGATCGAACAGCGCGAGCACCGGGATGCTGCCGCTCGAACCCCCGGCCGCATCCAGCAGCGCACACGCACCCGCGTAGCAGGTGCCCTGGTTGTCTAGGCGCGGTGCGCTGATCATGTCCTTGGCCGCGCCCACGCGACGGCTACCCGTCAGGTCATGGGTCATCAGCTCCCATCCCAAGACGGCGGCGGCGGCGACATCGGCGAGTCCGGCCACCACATCGCGAAACGATGACCCGGATGCGCCGACCGCCCAGATGCCGTTGAGGTGGTGTTGCGGATCGAGCTCGACTCCGTTGCGATCCGCGGAGAGGTGAATGGCCAGCTGCGGCACTCGCAGCACCGGTTCGTCGATGCGTATCAAGCGGTCGTCCGCCCCGTCGCGAGTACGCACGCTGACCCGCCCCGACAGCCCGAGGTCACGATCCAGCCAGGAGTTCAGCCAGGCTCCGCCGTACGGCTCCAGCGCGACGAGCTGCCATCCTGCTCGGGTCAGGTCCGGATGTTGCTTGACGCGCAGGTTCGGACTGTCAGTGTGCGCGCCGATGATGCGGAACGGCGTGGCCGGTCCGCCTTCGGTGTCACTTGCCCAGGCCACCAAGGAACCGCCGCGGACGACGTAGTGCCGGCCGGGTTCGCGCGGCCAGGTGTCCGTTTCCGACAGCCGGGTGAAGCCGGCGGCGTCCAGCAACCTGCCCACATGAGCGCATACGTGGAACGGCGACGGGCAGGCATCGATGAACGCGCAGAGGTCGTCGGCGTGCTCGACTGGACCAGACATAGGGCGGTCATGCTAGCCAGGTCGGCTGCTGGCCTGCAGATCACCGGTACGAGCGATCGCGCGCAACACGTCGTCGGCACGCCTGACAACCGTGTGCCGCGTCTCGCGTGCCGCCAGCTCGATCAACGCCCACAGGTCACTGGCGAAGGCAAGAGTGAGAGCATCGGGACCCGCGCCGGGAGCACGAGCGACGAAGAGGTCGCGCACCTCGTGCGCCCACGCGGTGCCGCGCTCGAAGCGCAGGAGGTTGCCCAGGTCGGAGTACGGCGATCCGGCGTGGGCGAACTCCCAGTCGACCACGGCGGTCACCGCGCCCGTCTCCGGGTCCACCAGGATGTTCTTCGCGTTGAAGTCGCTGTGCACCAAGCAGGTGCGGTCAACGGTGTCGAGCAGCGCATCGGCGTCCAGACAGACTTGCGACAGCGCCTGCAGCAGGGCTGGGTCCCAGTCGGCCAGCGGCGTCCCGGCCAGATGCAGATCCAGCCACTCGACCAGACCATCGGCCGGCGCTAGCTGCTCCGACAGCCGCAGGTCGGCGTCGACGAACATGCCGGGACGCAGAAAGGCGATGCCTGACAACGCGACCAGCACGTCGGTGACCGCGACGGCCAGGCGGGAGCGCAGACCGGGCTCGGCATCGTGCAGGACCAGCTCCAACCTCGCCCCGGATACGTACGACGTCAGCAGGTGCGCCGGCTCGGGTCCGGCGCGCCGTACGTCGAGCACCACGGGCACCGGGACCAATCCACGGACCAGGCGTAGCAGCGACGCGTCGATGGGCGCGCGGGTCGGCTCCCGACCGTAGATGCGCAGGACGGCGCGTTCGCCGGAGGCGACCTCGACGCGGTATGTCTCGCCGCTGTAACCGCCGGCCAGCGGAACAGCTCCGGCGGCATCGGTGGCAGCGAAGTGGATCAATGGCCCGCCTCGTGCCAGGTGGTTCCGGTGCCCACTGACACGTCGAGGGGAACGGCGAGGTCAGCGGCGCTCGCCATCTGCGTGCGAACCAGCGTTTCCACCCGGTTCCGTTCCCCGGAGGCGATCTCCAGCACGAGCTCGTCATGGACCTGCAGGAGCAACCGGGAGGCGTACCCAGCCTCGACCAGGGCAGCGTGGACGCCAAGCATTGCGACCTTGATGATGTCGGCGGCCGAGCCCTGAATCGGCGCGTTGAGCGCCATCCGTTCGGCCATCTCTCGTCGTTGGCGGTTGTCGCTGGTCAGGTCGGGCAGGTAGCGCCGCCGGCCGAGGATCGTCTCGGTGAAACCAGTGCGGCGGGCTTCGGCAACGACACCGCGGAGGTAATCGCGGACGCCGCCGAAGCGCTCGAAGTACTCGTCCATCAGCTCCTGCGCGTCCCGGGTCTCGATGCCGAGCTGTGCGGCTAGGCCGTACGACGACAGCCCGTAGGCGAGGCCGTAGTTCATCGCCTTGATGCGGGCCCGCAGTTGCGCGGTCACCGAGCCGGGATCGACCGAGAAGACGCGGGCTGCGGTAACGGTATGGAAGTCCTCACCGGACTTGAACGCCGCGATCAGGTCGGCGTCCTTAGAGAGATGGGCCATGATCCGCATCTCGATCTGGCTGTAGTCGGCGGTGAGCAAGATGTCGAAGCCCTGGCCTACCACGAACGCGGCTCGGATGCGCCGCCCGGACTCGGTGCGGATGGGGATGTTCTGCAGGTTGGGGTCGGTGGAGCTCAGCCGTCCGGTGGCGGCGATGGTCTGGTTGTACGTCGTGTGAATGCGACCGTCGTCGGACATGGTCTTGCGCAGCCCTTCGACGGTCGACCGGAGCCGGCTCGCATCGCGGTGCGCAAGAAGATGCGCCAGGAAGGGGTGGTCCGTCTTGACCGAGAGCGCCTGCAGCGCCTCGGCATCGGTGGTGTACCCGGTCTTGGTGCGTTTGGTCTTCGGCATGGCGAGCTCGTCGAAGAGCACGACCTGTAGCTGCTTGGGCGAGCCCAGGTTGATCTCCTTGCCGATGACGGCATAGGCCTCGTCGGCCGCTGCCCGGACCTGGGTCGTGAAGTCGGCCTCGAGGGCCGCCAGCTGGTCGTCGTCCACAGCGATCCCGACCCGCTCCATGTCGGCCAGCACACTCACCAGCGGTAGCTCCACGTCTCGCAACAGCCTCGTGCCACCCCGCTCGTCGAGCTCTCCGTCGAGAGCGGCGGCCAAGTCCACGGTGGCACGGGCGCGCAGCATGGCCGCCTCGGCGTCGTCGGCCGCCACACCGTCGAGCGCCAGCTGCCCGGAGTCGGCATCTTCGTCGCGCAGCTCACGGTGCAACGAGCGCAACGTGAGATCCGCCAGGTCGTACGACCGTTGGTCGGGCCGGGCGAGGTACGCCGCGAGAGCGGTGTCGCAGTTGAGCCCCGACAGGGTCCATCCTTCGGCGGTGAGGGCGTGAATCGGCCCCTTGGCGTCATGGAGCGCCTTCGCGGCAGACCCGTCCGCGAGCCACGCCGCCAACGCTTGCTCGTCGTCGACGGTCATCAACGCCGTGTCCACCCACCCGGCCGGCCCCACGGGGGAAGCGATGGCAACCGCGTCGACCTGTCCGGTGCCTCGACCCCACCGACCCTGGACATGCACCCCGCACCGTTGACCGTCGCGGGCATGTGCCGTCAGCCAGCCTGTCAGCGCACCGGGCTGGACAGTGTGCCCGTCGATGCTGAAGCCGGCTTCGGCCTGGACTTCCTCGACCGAGAGCGTCGCGAAGAGCCGGTCGCGCAGGACGCGGAACTCCAGGCCGTCAAAGACCTGGTGCACGGCGTCGCGGTCCCAGGGCTGGATCAGGAGGTCATGTGGGCCCACCGGCAGCTCGAGGTCGCACACCAGCGCGTTGATGCGGCGGTTACGGATGACGCCGGCGAGGTGTTCGCGCAGCGACTCGCCGGCCTTGCCGCTGACCTGGTCGACGGAGGTGATCAGCGAGTCCAGGTCACCGAACTCGTTGATCCACTTCGCAGCTGTCTTGGGCCCGACCCCGGGAACTCCGGGCAGGTTGTCGCTGCTCTCGCCGACCAGGGCGGCGATGTCTGGATAGCGTTCCGGCCCGACGCCGTAGCGGGCCACCACCGCCTCCGGGGTCATCCGCGCCAGGTCGGAAACGCCCTTGCGCGGATAGAGCACGGTGGTGGCCTCGGTCACCAGCTGGAAGGCATCGCGATCGCCGGTACAGATGAGGACCTCGAAACCATCGGCGGCGGCCTGCGTCGACAGCGTCGCGATCACATCGTCGGCTTCGTAGCCTTCCTTCTCCACGCCTGTGATGCTCAGGGCCTGCAGCACCTCGCGGACCAGCGAGACCTGGCCCTTGAACTCTGCCGGCGAGGCGGACCGGTTGGCCTTGTATTCCGCGTACTCGTGCAATCGAAAGGTTTCGCGCGACACGTCGAAGGCGACGGCGACATGTGTCGGCGCCTCGTCGCGGAGCACGTTGATCAGCATCGATGTGAAGCCGTAAACAGCGTTGGTGGGCTGGCCAGTCGTGGTCGAGAAGTTCTCGACGGGCAGGGCGAAGAACGCCCGATACGCCAGCGAATGACCGTCGAGCAGCAGCAGGCGTTGCACGCCGTCGACTCTAATAGGGGCCGCTGACGGGTTAGCCGTTGCGGCCCGCGAGTGGTTGCGCCCGTCGCCGGCGCAGCGTGCGCCGCTGGGCGATCAGCCGGCCAGTGTCTCGGGAGCCGGCGGCCAAGCCGGCGAACCTGGCGCGCAGCGCGTTGACCGGCGCCGCCCGGACAATCGCAATCTGTCCGAAGCCCAATCGGGCCAGGAAGCGGTGCGCCTCGCGGGTGCTCGCTGGTGACGTGGCGAGCACGTGCGTGGAGTCTTTCTCCTCCGCCCACGCCGTCGCGGCCGACAACAGAGCAGACGCCACCCCGCGTCGCCGGTGGTCCGGCAGCACCCGCAGGTGGGACAAGTGCACGGCTTCGACCTGTTGGATCGGTGAGACGAGGCCGCGGCGCAAGTGGACGGCTCCCACGATCCGCTCCTCGGACTGCGCGACCAACAGCCGCTCGGCCGGGTCAGCCGCGATCCGGGCGATGGCACCAGCCGCCTCAGCCAACTGCGGGATGGTGAGCAATCCGTCGGAGGCGCGACGCTCGGCCTCGTCGGCCGGGTGATCGGGCGCTGCTTCGGTCCACACGTCGATGAGGTCGCCGGCGTCTTCAGGCTCGGCCACGCGGACGGTGACAGGGGCTCGCGACAAAACGGCACTCCTTCATCGGGACCGGACGCTCGACCAAGGACGCGTGCCGAACCAGTGGGAGACTGCGCCGGACCAGTAGCGGCGCCGACTCGTTCCGATCATGCCGAACAACATCCACAAACGGAACCCGTCGGTGCAAAAAGCTGTGGACAAGGAGGCAGGTGTTCCTCGGATTTGGTACGACCGTGAACGTGGCGACCGTCCTCGTCACTCCTCCGACCAGTCGAAGTCGAGAGTTCCACCATGAAATTCTTGAGCTTCGGGTCGATGTCCAGAAGGCGCGCGGGGGCGCGAGCCGCTCCCGCAGGTTAGTGGTGAAGGATACCGGTCTGCGGCCCATGTGAAGCACCACGCGACCGCCGACAGGCCTGAGCCGTTGCAGATTTGTGACCTTTGGAGCCTGGCTCGTGAGACATGAGATGGTGTTGCGAGTCGTCACAGCCGGGTTGATGGAACAGGCAGACATGGCGCTCTCAAACAGCGCTGCCCGAAAGGGCGTGGGGGTTCGACTCCCCCACCCGGCACCGTTCTCGACACCCACGCATCGTTCGGTGCCATGAGGTTGCCGACACGCCGGTGCCAGCCGCCGCAACCCGCCCAACGATGCTCCTTGCCGGCGCCCGCGGCCATCAACAGCCGCGAAGCGAGGCCGGTCCGCGGATCAGGCCCAGCTTGTCCTTGAGGCGCATGATCCGGGTTACCGACCGCTCGATGTCCGCGCGGGTGACAACCCGCTCGCGCACGGCGTCGCGCAAACCCGCTACCGCCGCTCGCGGTGACGCCGGCATCAACAACAGGTCCGATCCAGCGCGGAATGCACGCACCGCGATGTGACCACTGCTCCCCCGGTCGACCAGTGCTCCCATCGACAGCGAGTCGGTGATGATAACCCCGCGGAACCCGAGCACATCTCGCAACCAACCCTGATTGAGCCGTCGCGACAGCGTCGCCGGCCGACCGTTCGGGTCGAGCTTCGGATACGCCAGGTGCCCCACCATGACCATGTCCGTTCCCGTCCGAATCCCGGCGCGGAAGGGACGTACGTGCTCGCGGCGCCAGGTCTCTATCGC
>Ga0183260_10003463_pt1 | contig 12728 bp, 8 predicted proteins | sample AntDrymUQ4972206_2_FD_129768 | JGI IMG/M metagenome (GOLD analysis project Ga0183260, IMG submission 129768) | Polar desert sand microbial communities from Dry Valleys, Antarctica - metaG UQ497 (22.06) (version 2) (version 2) | ecosystem: Environmental > Terrestrial > Soil > Desert | place...
CTGGGCGCCGCGGTAGCCCATCGCGGTCGAGATCCCCATCTTCGCCGTGACCTTGAGAAACCCCTTCTCGAGCGAGTGCAGGTAGTTGAGGTGGAGCTCTCCCTCGCCCAACCCCTCGTGACCGCGGGTGCCGCCGAGCGCCGCGGCGGCGTCGAGCGCGACGTAGGGGACGACCGCCGACGCCCCATACCCGATCAGGCAGGCGAGCGCATGGACATCGTTCACCTCGCCGGACTCGGCGACGATGTCGGCGAGCGACCGCAGCCCCCGCCGGATGAGCGCGTGGTGGACGGAGCCAACCGCGAGTAGCATCGGCAGCGCGGCCTGCTCCTCGTCGATGGCCTTGTCGGAGAGCACGAGGATGGCGGCTCCCCCCCGTACGGCGGCTTCCGCCTCGGCCACGACCCGGTCGAGGGCGGCGACGAGGGCCGACCCCGCCGGTGCCTCCGACCCCGGGAGCCCGAAGCAGACCGAGACGTGCGCGGCCAGCAGATCGCCCCCGATCGCCTCCAGTTCAACCAGTTGATCGGGCGTGAGGGCAACGCTCGGCAGGTGGGCGAGGCGGGTACCCGTCGGACCAATTTCGAGGAGGTTGCCGCGGCGGCCGACGACGCTGTCGAGCGCCATCACACTGCGCTCGCGCAGCGAATCGATGGCCGGGTTGGTCACCTGGGCGAACCGCTGCCGGAAGTAGGCATGCAGCGGCCGCGGCTTCTCCGAGAGCACCGCGAGCGGCGCGTCGTCGCCCATCGACCAGGTCGGCTCCTTGTTCTCGCCAGCCATCGGCTGGACGACCAGTCGAAGCTCCTCAGCGGTGTAGCCGAACGCCCGTTGGCGGGCGACCGCCGCTGGCTCGGGAGCCCGCCGCACCGCCGGGGCGATCTCCGCGACCAGCGCCGGCCCCGGTTCCAGCGCGAACGCCGCGATCTCGACCCGGCCAGCCGCCAGCCACTCGGAGTACGGCGCGCCGGCCGCGATCTCGTCCTTCAGGTCGTCGTTGCGGAGGACGAGCCCGCGCCGGGTGTCGACGAGAATCATCTGGCCGGGGCCGAGCCGGCCCTTCTCGACGATGTCGGCCGGGTCGACGGCGACCGTGCCCGCCTCGGAACCGGCGATCAGGAGGCCGTCGCGGGTGATCGCGTAGCGGAGGGGTCGCAGACCATTGCGGTCGAGGGTGGCACCGGCGACGACGCCGTCGGAGAACCCCAGCGCCGCCGGGCCGTCCCACGGCTCGATGAGACCGGCGTGGTGGGCGTAGAACGCGTGGCGGGCGTCCGTCATGTCCGACCGCCCTTCCCACGCCTCAGGGACGAGCATCATCAGGGTGTGGGGCACGGAACGGCCGCCGTGAACCAGCAGCTCGACGACGTTGTCGAGGCTGAGGGAATCGCTGCCGCCCCAAGAGACGACCGGCGCCAGCGCCGCCGGTCCTTCGCCGAGCAGGTCGAGCAGGGGCGACCGCGCTTCCATCCAGCGGCGGTTGCCGCCGACCGTGTTGATCTCCCCGTTGTGGGCGAGGAAGCGGCACGGCTGGGCCATCGCCCAGGTTGGCAAGGTGTTCGTCGAGTAGCGCTGGTGGAAGAGGGCGATCGCGCTCTCGTAGGCCGGGTCGCGAAGATCGGTATAGAAGGCCGCGAGGTCCTTCGGCAGGCAAAACCCCTTGTAGATGAGGGTCCGCGCCGAGCAGGAGACGACGAAGAAATCGCGCTCGCCGGCTCCCGCCGCGGCCGCCCGCCGCTCCGCCCCGCGGCGGGCAAGGAACAGTTCCCGCTCGAACTGGTTGCCATCCATCTCGGCCGGGCGGGCGATCAGGAGTTGGGCGATGGCGGGGAGGGTAGAGCGGGCGACCGGGCCGAGGACCGACGGGTCCGTTGGCACGTCGCGCCAGCCGAGGATGGGGAGCCCCCGCTCCGCCATCGCCGCTTCCATCCAGGCGCGGGCGGGAGCGCCGTCGGCGGGCGGCAGGAAAACCATCGCCACGCCGAGCGCGCCGGGTTCGAGGTCGGGGTGGCCGAGCCGGTCGAGATCGGCTCGGAACATGGCGAATGGGATCTGGGTCAGGAGCCCGGCTCCGTCGCCGGTCCGGGCATCGGCGCCGACGCCGCCGCGGTGGGTGAGGTTGACGACACCGGCCAATGCCCGCTCGACGATGGAGCGGGACGGCCGGCCCGCGATATCGACCACCAGGCCGACGCCGCAGGAGTCGTGTTCGTAGACAGGGTCGTAGAGCGGCGCGACGCGGGGCGCGTGGGGCATCCAGATTCCTCCCCTTCAGCGGCTTCGGTATGGGCGCGGCGTCCAGCAAGGTCGCCGGAGTGCCCAGGCAGGACGACGCCGCTCTCCTTCGGCGTCTTCCGGCAACCGGAGCACGTTCAGTGCAGTTCTCGTGCAGGAGCGGACCAAAAGGCCCACCATCGAGTGAAAGAACGCCGCGGCGCGATGCGGTGGCCGACCGCGAGGCGACGGCTATTCTCAGTCTAGAGACTCCAGCCGCCTTGACGAAGGGGCGCGCCGCCAAGACCCGCAGGGTATGGCTTGGGCCAAACGTACAACCTTGTCCACCGCTTTTTGATCGGAAGGCCCGCTCTGCGGCCGAGCGACGGACAATGCGGCCAGTGATACACCGCGACCACCGGCATGGTGGCACACTCTCTCGGCCTTGTTCGCGGCTGGGCGAACGGCTACGCTGCGGTGATGGTTTGGGCGGCGAGTCCAAAGGCGAGGTGGAGCAGGGCGCAATGGTGACGCAAACGGCGCAATCCCCCACAGTACGCGGAGACGAACTGGTCGAGCAGGTACGGGCGGCGGGCGCGCGCCTCGTCGACCTCCAGTTCAGCGACATCGCCGGCGGCGTTCGGGCGATGACGCTCCCGGTCGATCTGCTGCCGTCCGTCCTCGAACACGGCTACCGTTTCGACGGCTCGGCCGTCACCGGCGGTCTCCGCCAGGTCGAGCTCGATCTCTTCCTGGTGCCGGATCCTTCGACGCTGATCCTTTACCCCGAAGGGAGCGGCGGTCATCGGGCACGGCTCGCCTGCTCGGTTCACCGGCGCGACGGGCAGCCCTTCGCCGGGAACCCGCGGACCGTGCTGGAGCGCGCCGTCGGCCGCGCTCGGGCCGCCGGCTTCGAGTATGTGGCGGCGGTCGAGCTGGAGTACTACCTCTTCCGGCCGGGTCTGGGAGAGGTAACCGCCGACGCTGCCGGCTACTTCGGCATCGGCGACGAGCCGGGGAGCGCCACCCGGGACGAGATCGTGACCACCCTCCAGGCGATGGGCATCGCCGTCGGCGGTGCTCACCACGAGACCGGGCCAGGGCAGGAAGAGCTCGACCTCCTGCCGGTCGATGCCCTGCGGATGGCCGACCAGGTGCTGATGGTGCGCCAGGTCATCCGCTCCGTCGCTGCCCGCCACGGTCTGAAAGCCAACTTCATGCCGAAACCGCAGGCCGATGCGCCCGGCTCCGGGATGCACGTCTTCCAGCAGCTGCACCTCGTCGACGGCAGCGGTGATGCGCTGCGGGGGGTCGACGACGACCTGTCGGCGGTCGGCCGGTGGGCGATCGCCGGTTTGCTCGAGCGGGCGCGGGGGATGTCCGCCGTCCTCTGCCCCTCGGTCAATTCCTACAAGCGGCTCTCGGCTGGCCATCGGGCGCCGCGCCACGCCACCTGGGCACGGTTTAGCCAGGCGTCGTTGGTGCGGGTGCCGATCTCCGGTCCGTCCGCCAACTCGACGATCGAGATCGAGCTGCGGTCGCCGGACAACATGGCCAACCCCTACCTGGCGCTGGCGCTGGCGCTGGCCTGCATGCTCGACGGGATCGAGCGGGGGGAGGAGCCGCCACCGCCCCTGGACGAAAACCTCGTCCGCTACGACGACGAAGAGCTGGGGCGGCTCGGGATGACCCGCCTCCCGGCAACCCTCGGCGAAGCGCTCGATGCCTGTGCCGCGGACCTCGTGGTCCGGGACACCCTCGGCGAGTACGTCACCGACCAGTTTCTCCAGGTCAAGCGGGCCGAGTGGGACGACTACCGTCGCCATGTCAGCCCGTGGGAGCATGCTCGCTACGGCGAGTGACCGCCGTTCGCGCGCACCGTAATCCCCTCGTGCCGGACAGGACGCCGATGATCACCGTCGCCGATGTCATCGCACTCGCCTTGCCTCCCGGGACCACGGTCGGCGCTGGCGCCACCGGCCTGGGCCGCGAAGTCACGTGGGCGAGCCGCATCCGGCCGACACCCCCGGCCTTCGGTCACCTGGGCGGTGGCGAGCTCGTGCTCCTGGCGGCGAGCGTCCTGGAGCAACTCGACGAACGGTTGACCCTGGAGGCCGCGATCCACCAGCTCGCCGCCTTCGGCGTGGCGGCGGTGGCCCTCGTCGGGGAAGCGACCGGCTCGGCCCTGGCCGCCGCCGAGGAGACGGGGCTGCCGCTGCTGCTGCTCCCGGCGGAGGCGGAAATCGGCCCCCTGGAGCGGGTGGCGGCGCGCCTCATCACCGAGCGGCGACGCGATGTTCAGCGGCGCGACCAGGAGGTGTTCCGGCGGCTGATGGAGCTGGCGATCGCCGGTGAGCCGCTGGCGGGCGTGGTCCGGGCCCTGGCGGACGTCTCCGGGCGGGCGGTCATCCTCGAGGGCCGGGATGGCCGGCTGCTTGCCTACCAGGCGGGGCCGCGGCAGGGACCGCGGCGCGAGGGGCTCGAACCGCTGCTTCGGCGCGATCGGCCCGAGGTGGTGCGGTGGCTCCGGGCAATCGCAACCTCCAGCCCGGCTGATCCGCCGACGGCCAGCTACGCGCTGGACGACGGATGGTCGCGGGTGGTCGCCCCCGTAATCGGGCGGGACGGGCTCCTCGGGTGTATCTCGCTGGTCACCGAGCGGGACCAAGCGACGGCGGAGGATGGGCAGGCGACCGCCCGCGGCGCCGCCGCCTGCTCGATCGTGCTGGCGCGGGAGCAGGCGGCGGCCACCGCCCGCCGCGAGGTCGAGTTGCACGTGCTCGACGAGGTGCTCGACGGCGCGCTCCGCTCCGAGGCGACGCTGCTCCAGCAAGCTCGCCGGCTCGGCCACGACCTCGACGCCACCCACGTCGCGCTGGTCCTCCGCCTCGACCAAGTCTCCGGCAGCGGTCCGGTTCGAGCCGGCGGCCGAGACGAACGGTGGGACGCCCTCGGCGAAGCGGTCGGCCGCGCCGTGGGCGGGCGGTTCACCCGCGCCCTCTGGCGGATCCGCCACAACAGCGCCGAGGTCGCCTGGCCGACGCCGGCCGTCAGCGACGCCGCAACGGTGGCCGACGCCGTTCGCGACGACATGGCGGCGCTGATCGGCGGCGGGCGCGGCGGTATCCCGCTGGTCTCGGGCGGGATCGGCACGCCGCGCCACGGGATCGTCGGGATCAGACGCTCCCACCAGGAAGCCAAGCAGGCGCTCTCGTTGGGACGCCGGCTCCACGGACCGGGGACGATGACGCGCTTCGACGCCCTCGGGGTCCACCGTCTGATCTTCGCGGCGGAGGGGCTGCCGGAGCTGCGGAACCTCTACGACGAGACCCTCGCCCCGCTGCTGACCTACGACCGCGAGCACAACGGCGACCTGCTGCGAACGCTCGCCGCGTTCTTCGCCGCCAACGGCAGCCCGAAGGTGGCGGCCGAGCGGCTCAAGGTCCACCGCAACACGGTCCTCTACCGGCTGGACCGGGTCCGCGATATCACGGGCTACGACCTGGACGACGCCGACTTGCGGCTACGCCTCCACCTGGCGCTCCAGGTCCACGTTGCGCTCTATGACGACGAGGAACGCCCGCTTGTGCGGTGATGCGCCGCGGCTTCATGTCCGAAAGCGCCGCCATCGGCTGGAACGCCCGCTCGTACGGTAATGCGCCGCTTCCGACCAAGTGTTGCGCGGATCGCTCGCCTTCGTCCGTGCCGGGCGCTGTTATCATTCCCGGCCGGCGTGCAAGGCGCTGGGGCGAGAAGCGTCAGACATCGTCCCCGGCGGCGGCATGAGGAGTAGCGACCAAAACTATGGAGGCGACCGCGAACCCGCTCCTGATCGCCGTGCTCGTCAAACAGGTGCCAGACATGAATGCGGTCAAGATCGACCGCGCCAGCGGGACGCCGGTGCCGAGCGGACAGCGGGTCGTCAGCTCCTACGATGTGTACGCGATCGAGGAGGCATTGCGGCTCAGGGAGCGTCATGGCGGGGAGGTGGTGGCGCTGACCGCCGGCCCCGCGGCGGCGAAGGACGGGTTGACCCGGGCGCTGGCGATGGGAGCCGACCGGGCGATCCACGTCGAGGTGGCGGACCCGAACGGGCTCGACACCCTGGCCGTGGCGCGGCTGCTGGCCGACCAGGTGCGACCGCTCGGCGTCGACCTCGTTCTCGCCGGCCAGGCTTCCGACGACTACGAGTCGGGTCAGGTTGGCGCTCAGGTTGCCGAGTTGCTCGGGCTGCCGCTCGTGTCGAGCGTCGTCGCCGTGGAGGTGACCGCCGCGGGGCTGCGGCTGCGGCGCGACATGGAGGATGGCTACCAAAGCGTGCGAGCACCCCTGCCGTGCCTGCTCCTCACCTCGACCGGCCTGAACGAGCCGCGGTTCCCGTCGCTCAAGGGGATCTTGGCGGCGAAGAAGAAGCCGATCGAGCGGGTCAGCGGTGAGCCAGAGACGGTTGGCCGAGCGACGTGGAGCCCACCGACGGTTCCGGCGAGCGCCAGTACCGGGGTCGTGCTCCAGGACGTCCCGGCGGCCGAGGCGGCAAAGCAACTCGTCAGTTGGCTCCAGGAGCAGAAGGTCATCTAGGCCCGACCCAGGGGACTGAGGAGTCGTCATGGCAGACGGAATGGCGGGCGGGGTGTTGGTCGTCGCCGAGATCGCCGCCACCGGCGTGGTGCGGCCCGTCTCACTCGAACTCATCACCGCGGGCCGAGGGCTTGCGGACGCAACCGGCGGCCCGCTGACAGCGCTCGTTCTCGGAGGTTCGGTCGAGGCGGCGGGGCAGGCGTTGCAGGCGGGCGGGGCCGACCGCACCTTGGTGGTGACCGACGACCGCCTTGACCCGCCGAGCGCGGAGGCCACCGCGACCGCGGTGGCGGCTGCGATTCGGGCGGTCGATCCCGGTGTCGTTTTGCTCCCCGGCACCACGGCGGGGCGGGACGCCGCGCCCAGGGTGGCCGCCCGGATCGATGCGCCGCTGGCTGCCGACTGCGTAGGCTTCCGGTTCGACGATGGTGCGCTGGTCGCCACCCGCGCGGTGCTTGGCGGTCGCGCCCAGAGCGAGGTCCGGCTCTCCGGGCGACCCCAACTGGCGACTGTCCGCTCCGGGAGCTTCCCGCCCCCGGAGCCGGCCGCAGCGGGGGGCACGGTCGAACCGTTCCCGGTCGAGTTCGGCCCGGCGGACTTCGCGGTGGTGGTCGACGAGACGACCTCGAAAGGGGGCGGCACGACCCGGCTCGACTCGGCCGAGGTGGTGGTCAGCGGGGGCCGAGGTCTCAAGGAACCGGGGAACTTCGCCTTGGTCGAGGAGTTGGCTGCCGCGCTTGGTGGCGCGGTCGGCGCGACGCGGGCGGTCGTCGACGCGGGGTGGCGGCCACACCAGGAGCAGATCGGGCAGACCGGCCGCTCGGTCTCGCCCAGGCTCTACGTCGCCGTCGGCATCTCGGGGGCGGTCCAGCACAACGTCGGGATGCAGGGCAGCACAGCCATCGTGGCGATCAATCGGGACCCGGATGCGCCGATCTTCAAGGTCGCCCAGTTCGGCATCGTCGGCGACCTCTTCGAGATCGTGCCGGCGCTGACGGCGGAGATCACGGCGGCGCGTGCCTGAGCCGCGGCGCAGAGACGAGCAGTCCGTCGTCGGACCGATCCCCTGGCCGAACCTGCCGAGCGGCACCTGGCCACGGTTTCGGACGCTCTTCGGACGGGCGCTCGCCCGCCGCTGTCCCTACTGCGGGGGAGGCAACATCTTCTCCGGCTACTGGTCGCTGAAACCGATCTGCCCCACCTGCGAAGTCGCGTTCGAGCGGGAGGAGGGGTACTTCCTCGGCGGCTACGCGCTGAACCTGGTCGTCTCCGCCTTCCTGGCCCTCGGCCTCGCGCTCTGGCTCATCTTCGGGACGCGGTTGCGAGAGCTGCCGTTGCTGCCCCAGGAGGCAATCGCGATCACCCTCGCGGTCGCGTTTCCGCTGGCGCTCTTCCCCTTCTCCCGTACGGTCTGGATGGCGCTCGACCTCTTCCTGCACCCGCCGCAGGAAACCCACGAACGCTTCCTGACCGGGCGCGATCTTCAGCGGCGCGATCGCGCCGACGCCGACGGCGGTCGGTAGCGCGGACCGCGGACGAGGTCGCCGGCGACAACGGCGACCTCGTCGCCACATTCGTTTCGAAGGAGCAGGGCGCCGTCGGCGCGGAGTCCGGTGAAGACACCGCGCTGTGCTTCGCCGCCGTCGTCGACGTCGACCCATTCGCCGAGCAGGGCCGCCCGCTCCAGCCAGTCGGCGAGCGGAGGGCGCCCCCGGGCGGCGACGAAACCGCTGTAGTGCTTGCCCAGGCGCTCGAGCGTGCGCGAGAGAAACCGCTCCCGCGGATCGTCGCCGAAGGTGCCATTGCCCCAGGGGGCCGGCTCACGCCCCTCCTGTGCCAGCTCCACCGCGATGCTGGTCGCTCCCGGCGCCATCGCGCCGGCGGGGGTGGAAACGTTGAGGCCGATGCCCACCAAGACGTGGTCGACGCCGGCGCTGCCTAGGCGGGCCGAGACGAGGATGCCGGCGGTCTTCCGGCCGTCAAGGCGGTCTCCAAACCAAAGATCGTTCGGCCACTTGAGCCAGCACGAGAGCCCGGTCTCGATCTCAACCGCTTCGGCCAGCGCGACGCCGGCGACCAGCGCCAGCGGTCCCAGGCGGTCGGCGGGCAGATCGGGCCGCAGGACCGCGGTCAACATCAGCGCCGAACCGGGTGGCGCCACCCACTGCCGGCCAGCCCGGCCACGGCCAGCGGACTGGTAGTCGGCGACGACGACGGTGCCCTCGGGTGCCCCGGCCCCGGCCCGCTCGCCCGCGATCTCCATCGTGCTGCCGACCCGGCGGTGGCGCTCGATGGACCAGGTCGGCGGGGCGACGCTCATGGGGTCTGGGTGGGATCGAGGAACGGCTCAGGCTCCACCGCCGGCTCGGCGTCGACCGCGTTCGGATCGAGCCGGGTGAGGCGGAGCCGCCGCAACCGATGCCCGTCCATCTGCAAGACCTCGATCCGGAGACCGTCCGCGTCGAACCGGTCGCCCTCCCGCGGCAGGCGCTCCAGGTGGCGGTGGACAAACCCGGCGACGGTGGTCACGTCGTCCTCGCCGCCCTGGAGGTCGACCCCGATCGCGTCATCGACCTCGTCCAGGGGAATCCCGCCGTCCACCAGGATGACGCCCGGCGCGACCATTTCGAGCAGGGGACTTTCGAGGTCAAACTCGTCCTGGATGTCGCCGACGATCTCTTCAATGATGTCTTCGATGGTGACGAGACCGGCGGTGCCGCCGTACTCGTCGGCGACGATGGCGATGTGGATGCGGTTTCGCCGCAGCTCGCCCAGCAAGTCGTCGATCCGCTTCGACTCCGGCACCACGAACGCCGGCCGGATGAGGCGGGCCAGCGGGATCTGGACCGTGTTGCCGATGACGAACGGCAAGAGGTCCTTGGCGTAGAGGATGCCGATGATCTGGTCGATGGTCTCCCGATACACCGGAACCCGCGAGTGGCCGGCGGTGGTGATCGTCTCGATGATCGCCTGGTCCGACGACCGCTCGTCGACCGCCACGATGTCGACGCGGGGCACCATGATCTCGCGGACGGGGGTGTCCTCCAGTTGGAGGACGTTGTCGATCATCTCGCGCTCGTCCGGCTCGATGATGCCGTCGTCGGGCACCTCGATCGCGGCGTGGAGCTCTTCCTCGGTACCGGCGGCGACGCCCCCGGAGGGGGGTGCCGGCAACACCCGCTGCCAGACCGCCGTCGCCGCATCGCTGACGAACGTTAGTGGGCGGACCGCCAAGGCGAGCGCGCCGGCGATCGCGAGGAGGGCGCCGGCGGCGCGGTCCGGGTGGGTGGCCGCCCACGCCCGCGGCAGGGCCTGCCCGACGACGAGGTAGACGGCGACGACGACGAGGACCGCCAGGAGGTGTTCGAGAACGCTTGCCTCCCGCAGGAAGACGGTGGTCAACACACTGGCGGCGGTCGCCACGGCGATGGCCTGCACCAGCTCCAAAGCGGCGATCAGCGAGCGGCGGGGGTCGAGGAGGGATTGGAGACTGCGGAGGCTTCCTCGCTGCTCGGCGAGCTGGCGCAGCCGCGAACGCGAGACCAGGGTCGCGACCGCCTCGACGATGGCTGCCACCGCCAGGATCACCAGGGCAATGACGGCGACGATGAGTTCGGCCCAGGTTTGGTCGCTCTCCAGCACGAAGGTCTCCCAGCCGATGGCGGTGCGGCCGATCAGGTAAAGAGCGCGCTGATGCTCAGATCCTTGTGGATGCGCATGATCGCCTCGGCGAGCAGCGGGGCGACCGAGACGATCCCGAGCTTGGCGCGGGGGCCGGCGGCGGGGAGCGGCAGGGTGTCGGTCACGAAGACCCGCTCGATCGGCGATCGGTCGATCTTTTCCAGGGCGTCGGCGGCGAAGATGCCGTGGGTGGCGCAGGCGTGGATCGCCTCGGCGCCGCGCTCCCGCAGCAGCTCGGCCGCGAGGGTCAGGGTGCCGCCGGTCGAGATCATGTCGTCGACGATGATCGCGGTCTTGCCCTCGACATCGCCGACCATCTCCAACGTTTCGGTGACATCGGGACCGGGGTGGCGCTTCGAGATGATCGCCAGGGAGCCGCCGATCCGAACTCGGAACTCCTCTGTCCGGGCGACCCCGCCGGCGTCGGGACTGACGGCGACGATCGCCTCGATCCCGGCCCGCTTCGCGTGGCGGGCGAGGAGCGGCGCCGCCCGGAGGTGGTCGACGGGGATGTCGAAAAACCCTTCGATGGCGGGGGCATGGAGGTCCAGCGTCAGGATTCGCTGGGCGCCGGCCGTGCAGATCAGGTTGGCGACGAGCTTGGCCGAGATCGGCTCCCGACCGGAGGTCTTCTTCTCCTGCTTGGCGTAGGCATAGTAGGGGATGACGGCGGTGATCCGGGCGGCCGAGGCGCGACGCAGGGCGTCGATGATGAGCAGCAGCTCGACCAGGTGGTGGTTGACCGGGTCGCACAGGGACTGGATCACGAAGACATCCGAGCCGCGGACATTCTCGTCCAGCTTGACCCGCGTCTCCCCGTTCTTCCAGGTGCCGACGAGGGCCCGGCCCAGCGGCGCCTCCAGCTCGGTCATGATCGCCGCCGCCAGCGTGGGGTGCGAGTTGCCGGCGAAGACCTGGAGCCGCCCGTCCACCTACTCCTCCTCCTCGGCCGCCGCGGAAACTGCCGGCGCGGGACCCGAGCGAATCTGCCGTGCGGGAACGCCGACCACGGTCGCGCCGGCGGCGACATCTCTGGTCACGACCGAGCCGGCGCCCGTCCGCGCCCCGGCGCCGATCCGCAGCGGTGCCCGCAGGATGGTGTCGCTGCCGATGAACGCCCCCGGTCCGATCTCCGTGTGATGTTTGCGCTCCCCGTCGTAGTTGGCGGTGATCGTGCCGGCACCGATGTTCGTCCCGGCCCCGAGTAGGCAGTCCCCGAGGTACGCGACGTGACCAACCTTGACCCCGGTTTCGAGGCGGCCGTTCTTGATCTCGGCGAAGTTTCCGATATGAACCCTCGGCCCGACGACCGTTCCCGACCGGAGGTGCGAGTAGGGGCCGACATCCGAGTCGTCACCGATGGAGCACCCCTCGACGGTCGAGGATTCGACTCGGACCCGATCGCCGAGGATGGAGCGGCGAACAACCGCGTTGGGGCCGATCGTGCAGCCTCGGCCGATCGTCGTCGGACCGGAAACGATCGAGAATGGGAGGAGGGTGGTGTCGGGGCCGATCTCGACATCGGCATCGACGAACACGGTCTCCGGTCCGACCATGGTCACCCCGCTCCGCATCAACCGCTCGCGGATCGCCTGCCGCATCGAGGCGTCGGCGGCGGCGAGCTCGACCCGATCGTGGACGCCGAGCGCGATCCCGGGATGGCCATCCACAACGGCGACCGGCCACGAGTCGGCACCGCCGCTCCGGTCCTGGATGGCGAGCTCGACCAACTCGGTCAAGTAGAACTCGCCGGTCGCGGCACTCTGGGAGAGGCGCGGCACGGCCGACCGTGCCCAGCGGGCGTCGAGCGCCATCATCCCGCTGTTCGCCATGAACGGCCCCGCTCGCTTCTCGGGGTCGTCGTCGGTGCGCTCGACGATTCGCTGGAGGCGACCCTCCCCGTCAACTTCGAGCCGACCGTAGCCGCCTCCGTCCACGGGGACGGCGAGGACGGTCACCAAAGCGCCGCTGCTTGCAGCCGTATCGCGCAGCCGGCGGACCGTTTCGCCATCGAGCAGCGGGTGGTCGGCAAAGACGACGAGCAGGATGTCGACATCGGCGATCACCGGCAGGGCGCGGCGGAGTGCATCGCCGGTGCCGAGCGGCGGTTCCTGGACGAAGGCGACCACGGATGGGTCGAGTCCCAGCCGTGCCGGCAGATCAGTCGCTCCCTGCTGGACAACAAGGACGGTGCCGACCGGATCGGCAGCGGCCGTCGCGCGGAGGACATGGACGAGCATCGGCGCGCCCGCGAC
>Ga0183260_10003464_pt1 | contig 12725 bp, 12 predicted proteins | sample AntDrymUQ4972206_2_FD_129768 | JGI IMG/M metagenome (GOLD analysis project Ga0183260, IMG submission 129768) | Polar desert sand microbial communities from Dry Valleys, Antarctica - metaG UQ497 (22.06) (version 2) (version 2) | ecosystem: Environmental > Terrestrial > Soil > Desert | place...
ACCCGGTAGACGTCCTTGGCGGTCTCGTCGGCGCTGGAGACCAGCGTGACCTCGTTGCCGAGGACATAGCCGACGACACCGGTGAGCAACGGGTAATGGGTGCACCCCAGCACCAGCGTGTCCACGTCGGCGGCCAGGAGCGGATCGAGGTAGTCGTGCGCCGCTGCGAGCAGCTCCGGCCCGCTGGTCACCCCTCGCTCCACGAAGTCGACGAACCGAGGGCACGCACGAGTGTGCAGCCGTACTTGTGGGGCGGCAGCGAACGCATCGTCATAGGCCATCGACGTCGCCGTCGCACGCGTGCAGATCACTCCGACTTGCCCGGTGCGGGTAGCGGCGACCGCTCGCCGCGTGGCCGGCAGGATCACCTCGACGACCGGCACGTCGTAGCGCTCGCGCGCGTCTCGCAGCACCGCGGCGCTGGCCGAGTTGCACGCGATCACCAGCAGCTTGACGCCCTGCGCGACCAGGTGGTCCAGGCACTCGAGCGCGTACTCACGCACGTGCGCGAGCGGCTGCGGTCCGTACGGCTGGCGGGCGGTGTCACCGAGGTAGAGCACCGGCTCGTGCGGGAGCTGGTCGAGCACGGCGCGGACGACGGTGAGGCCACCGAAGCCGGAGTCGAAGATGCCTATCGGTGCGTCCGCCACGGGCGACAGCGTAGGCGTTCAGCGGTGACGAATCGGGTCGCGTGACCAGTTGCCGGCAAAGCGCGTGTCGCTTGCCCGGCATGACCTGAGGAGTTGCCGCGGATCGTCAGAGCGACTCGTCGAACGGGAGCCGGGCCTGCGGCGGTCCGTGCGTTGGGTCGACACCCGCGAACAGGCTGCTCACCGACTCACCGGCGTGGATGCGGGTCATCGCCTCGGCGAACAGCCCGGCCACCGAGCGGATCCGCAGCTCCAGCCAGTCCCCCGGTGGTGGCACCGTGTCGGTGGTGACCACCTCGGTGATGCGCGGGTGGTCACGCAGCCTGGTGACTGCCTTGCCGGTGAACAACCCGTGCGTGCAGGCCACCGCGGCGCTGCGGCTGCCCTCGACCTCCAGCCGGTCCAGCAGCTCGACGATCGACCCCCCGGTCGCGATCTCGTCGTCCAGCACGATCACGTGCCGGTCTGCTACCGCGCCGACGATCGCGTCGATGACGACTCGGTCGTCGCCCAGGCGCTGCTTGCTCCCGGCCGCCACCGGGAGGCCGAGCAGTCGGGCGAACTGGGTGGCGGTCTTGGCGTTGCCGAGGTCCGGCGAGACCACGACGGTGTCGGACAGGTCGCGGTCGCGGAAGTGGTCGGCCAGCAACCCGATGGCGGTCAGGTGGTCGACCGGAACGGAGAAGAAGCCGTGCACCTGCGGGGCGTGCAACGTCATGGTCAGCACCCGGTCGGCCCCGGCCGCCACCAGCAGGTCGGCCACCAGCCGGCCACCCAGCGAGATCCGGGAGGCGTCCTTCTTGTCCGAGCGGGCGTACGAGAAATGTGGGATCACCGCCGTCACGTGTGCCGCCGACGCCCCCCGGGCGGCGTCGAGCATGAGCAGCAGCTCCATCAGGTGCTCCTGCGTCGGCGGCACCAGGGGCTGCACGATGTAGACGTCGCGCTGGCGGCAGTTGGCGTGCAGCTGGGCCTGCAGGCAGTCGTTGCTGAAGCGGATGATGTCTGCCGGGGACAGCCGGACGCCGAACTCGGCACAGATCGCGCGGGCCAGGCCTTGGTGTGCGTTGCCGGAGAACACGACCAGCTCGCGCATGGTCGAACGCTACCTGCCCTCAGCGGCGCAGGTCGGCCTCCTGAGCCCGACGCACCGCTGACACCGCGGCTTCGTCCAGCCAGCCGTGCTCGCGGGCGAACACCGCGGCCGACGTCGCGTCCTGGCACAGGGTGCTGGGAACGCCGAGGGTGTCGAGGTCGACCAGAGCGTCCTGGATGCCCCTCGCGTGCGGGTCGATCACCGGCGTCACGTTGCGGATCACGATGCCGACGACTCGACCGGGATGGGCCCGCGCGAAGTCCCGGAACACCTCGGCGTCGCGCTCACCACTGTCGCCGACCAGCAGCAGCCGCAGGTCGGCAAAGTCGCGTACGAGCTCGTCGAGGCGTTCCCGCTTGTGGTGGTTCTTCTCGCCCCGCAGGAGCCCCCGCGCCGACAGGCCCCAGTCCATGAGCAGCAGCGGCCCTTGGGGCAGTCCGGTGCGGTCGAGGAAGTCGACCAGCAGGTCGTACAGGTTCCACGGGCTCGTCGACAGGTAGAACACCGGTGCCGGCTGGCTGATCGGGTCCGCGGCGGCCAGGCCGACGACCAGCGACCGGTACAGCTCGGACACCCCCGCCCAGGGTGTGCGGGTGGCCGCGTTGCGGAACAGCAGCGTGCGCGCGGCGGTCAGCAGGTTCGTGATGCCGCTGTGGATGACGGTGTCGTCGATATCGCTGACCAGGGCGATCGACGCGTCCGGCGGCAGCACGAGCACCTCGCTGACGGTGGCCTCCGCCCCGCCCGGTCCCAGCGCGACGCCGGCCCGGTGCCACCCGGGGGCCAGGGACGCACCGTCGACCTCGGCGGACCAGTACCCGTCGGCGTCGGTCAGCACCGTGGTCTCGCGCCCGGCGAGAGTGAGGGTGACCGGCACGTCGGGCAGCTCTCGGCTGGCGACCCGCCGCAGCACGGCCACGGCGTTGTGCCACCACGGGTCGGCGGCGTCGGCGATCCGGCTGCGGCGCCGCTCGAGCACCCGGCCGGCCAGACGCACCCGGTCCGGGGACCCGTACCCCCGGTAGGCCAAGACGATCGGCTCGCCGGTGAGCCCGGCGCGAGCACGCAGGCGGCGCACGGCAGAGTCGGCGCGCTGCTCGACGGAGCCGAGCCGGCCGTACAGCCGGTGGCGGCGGCCGGCCATCGCTAGGCGCACGTCACTGTCGGGGCTGCCTGCTCAGCGGGCACGGCTCGGACGAATCTTCCGACCGCTCGACACCCACAACGGCCGGGACGTCGGAGGGTCGGGTCCGGGGGGGCACGCCTGCACCGTCACGACTCTAGGCCCAGACCTGACTCTCGAGCCGGGCCTCCGCCTCCTCGACCGTGCCCTCGTAGGCGCCGGTGGACAGGTACTTCCACCCGCCGTCACACACCACGAAGCAGATGTCGGCCCGCTGCCGGTCGGCCACCGCGTGCGCGGCCTGCGCGAGCGCGGCGTGCACGATGGCGCCGGTCGAGATGCCAGCGAAGATCCCCTCCAGGTCGAGCAGCTGACGGACCCGGCGCACCGCGTCCCGCGGTCCCACCGAGAAGCGGCGGTCGATCAGCGACTCGTCGTACAGCTCGGGCACGAACCCCTCGTCGAGGTTGCGCAGCCCGTACACCCGCTCGCCGTAGCGCGGCTCGGCGGCGACGATGTGTACTTCCGGCTTGTGGTCGCGGAAGAACCGGCCGACGCCCATCAGCGTGCCGGTGGTGCCCAGGCCGGCCACCACGTGGGTGACCTCGGGCAGATCGGCGAGGATCTCCGGGCCGGTCGTGTCGTGGTGGGTGTCGGCGTTGGCGGGGTTGCCGTACTGGTACAGCATCACCCAGTCCGGATGCTCGTCGGCCAGCAGCTTGGCCACCCGCACCGCTTCGTTGGAGCCACCCTCCGACGGGGAGAACACGATCTCAGCGCCCCACATGCGCAGCAGCTGGCGGCGTTCGACGGACGTGTTCTCCGGCATCACGCACACCAGCCGGTAGCCGCGGAGCCGGGCCACCATGGCCAGTGAGATGCCGGTGTTGCCGCTGGTGGGCTCGAGCAGGGTGCAGCCGGGTCGCAGCAACCCGTCCTTCTCCGCGGCGGCCACCATCGCCAGCGCCGCGCGGTCCTTGACCGAGCCGGTGGGGTTACGGTCCTCCAGCTTGGCCCACAGCCTCACGTCGGGGGACGGCGACATCCGCGGCAGCCCGATCAGCGGGGTCTGGCCCACCGAGTCGAGCAGCGAGTCGAAGCGCATGCCGAGCGGTCAGCCACCCGCAACGGCGGGCAGGATCACCACGGTGTCGCCGTCAGAAACGGTCGTGCTCAGGCCGCCGGTGAAACGAACGTCCTCATCGTTGACGTAGACGTTGACGAAACGACGCAGGCCCTCGCCGTCCACCACCCGGTCGCGGATACCGGAGTGCCGCGAGTCGACGTCGTCGAGCACCTCACCGAGCGTCCCGCCGGCACCGCTCACCGCCTTCTCACCACCGGTGTGGGTCCGCAGGATCGTCGGCACCTTGACCTCGACCGCCATCACAGCTCCAGATCTCTCGTCGTTGCCCTGGCCAACCGGCCAGCCGCCCCCGATCATTCCCTGACGACGGTGACCTTCTCCTCGGTGACCTCGCCGGCGACGATCCGGAAGGACCGCAGCTCGAGCGACTCGTCGCCGTCGTGGCCGCCGTCACGGGTCGACACCAGCACGTAGTGTGCGCCCGGCTCCTGGGCGAGCGCGATGTCGGTGCGGGACGGATACGCCTCGGTGGCGGTGTGCGAGTGGTAGATGACCACCGGCTCCTCGTCCCGCGTTTCCATCTCCTTGTACAGCTGCAGCAGCTCGGTGGGCTCGAATTCGTAGAACGTGGGGCTCATCGCCGCGTTCAGCATCGGTACGAACCGGGTCGGCCGGTCCGACCCGGCCGGCCCCGCCACCACCCCGCACGCCTCGTCGGGGTGGTCGCGGCGGGCGTGCGCGACGATCGCGTCGTACGTCTGCTGGTCGAGCCGGAGCACGCTCGCGAGCCTACGGGCCCGGGCTTGCGGTAGGGGCTAACGGAGGGTGCGGACGAGGGTCTCCTGGATGAAGCCGAGCCAGTCGTAGACGTCATGCATCGCCTTGGCCGGCTCGTCGTCCGGCAGCTGCGCCCAACGCTCTTCGTCCCCGTCGGCAACCTCGAGGCGGGTGCCGAGCGCGAGCCGCAGGTCGGTGAGGCACCGCACCCAGGCGTCCACGCCGGCCCGGTCGAGCTCGACGTCGACCCTAACGGGCAGGGGGTCCTCCGGTTCGGCCGCCGGGCCGGCGTCGAGGTCGGCTCCGGCCTCGACCAGGGACGCGATCACCGCCGACGCGTTGGCCACCTTGCGGTCCCGCAGGCCGGGCTCGGTGTAACGGCGGAAGTCGGCCGCCTCGGACTCATCGTCGGGGTAGGCGTCCGGAAGCAGCCGCGCGAGTACCGGGTCGTCCGGTGTCGGAAGCGGCGCGTCGGCGCCCAGACCGACCATCACCGCGAGTGGGTCACCGGCGTCCGCGGTGTCGCCGACCCCGGTCCCGCCGCCGACGCCGTCACGCAGCAGCTCGACCACCTGGGCGGCCAGCGAGGCGAGCATCCGGGCCTCGACCAGGTCGAGGTGCGCGTGCGCCCCACCGCCGCGCGAGCGACGGAACCCGGTCGTCACCCGGCCGCCTTCTGCACCGTCGCCCACAGACCGTAGCCGTGCATAGCCTCCACGTCGCGCTCCATCTCCTCCCGCGAGCCGTCGGAGACCACCGCCTTGCCCTCCTCGTGCACCTGCAGCATGAGCTTGTCCGCCTTGGACTTGGGGTGCCCGAAATAGCTGCGAAACACCCAGCTGACGTACGACATCAGGTTCACCGGGTCGTTCCAGACGACCGTGACCCACGGCACCTCTGGGATCACGACGTCCTGGGTGTCGGGGCGCTCGACCTCGGTCGGCGCTGGAGCGGTGGACACACGGCCATCATCGCGCACCGCCGATCTACGCTGGTCGGGTGCGCTCCCCCGCCCTGCTCACCGACCAGTACGAGCTGACGATGCTGCAGTCGGCGCTGCAGTCCGGGACGGCACACCGGCGCTGCGTGTTCGAGCTCTTCGCCCGCAGCCTGCCTCCCGGGCGCCGCTACGGCGTGGTAGCGGGCACCGGTCGGTTCCTCGACGCGCTGGAGCAGCTGCACTTCACCGACGAGCAGGTGTCCTGGCTTCGCAGCAACGACATCGTGGACGAGGCCACCGGCCAGTGGCTGTCGACCTACCGGTTCGGCGGGCAGGTGCACGGCTACCCGGAGGGTGAGTCGTACTTCGCCGGTTCCCCGGTGCTCATCGTCGAGGCACCGTTCGCCGAGGCGGTGCTGCTGGAGACGTTGGCGCTGTCGATCTTCAACCACGACGGCGCGGTCGCGTCGGCGGCTTCGCGGATGACCTGCGCCGCCGGCGGGCGGCCGTGCATCGAGATGGGCTCGCGGCGTACGCACGAGCAGGCGGGCGTGGCCAGTGCGCGGGCAGCCTACCTGGCCGGCTTCGCTTCCACGTCCAACCTGCAGGCCGGGGAGACGTACGGGGTACCGACCGCCGGCACGAGTGCGCACGCGTTCACGCTGCTGCACGACTCCGAGCGGGAGGCATTCGACGCTCAGGTGGCGAGCTTCGGCAAGCACACCACCCTGCTCGTCGACACCTACGACGTGGAGGGAGCCGTGCGTACGGCGGTCGAGGTCGCCGGCGCGGGTCTGGGCGCGGTGCGGATCGACTCCGGCGACCTGCTGCACCTCGCCCGCAAGGTGCGCGCCCAGCTGGACGTCCTGGGGGCGCACCACACAAGGATCGTGGTGACCGGTGACCTCGACGAGCGCGCCATCGCCGCACTGGCGGCGGCGCCCGTCGACGGTTACGGAGTCGGCACCTCACTGGTCACCGGATCCGGGCACCCGACCTGCGGTTTCGTCTACAAGATGGTGGCCAGAGCAGCCTCCGACGACCCTGATGCGCCGCTGGTCGGCGTGGCCAAGAACAGCCCGGACAAGTCCACCGTCGCCGGGCGCAAGTGGGCGCGCAGGCGCCTGGACAGCTCGGGCCGGGCCGACGCGGAGGTCATCGGTGTTTGCGAGCCGCCGGTCGCCTCGTCCGGCCAGGGCCAGGGCGCCGGGACCGACCGCCGGCTGCTGGCGCACCTGGTGCGAGCCGGCGAGCGGCTGTGGCGGGAGTCGCTGAGCGACTCGCGGGAGCGCCACCTGCGCTCGCGCGACGAGCTTCCGCTGGCGGCACACCAGCTGCTGGCCGGGGACCCGGTGCTGCCGACGATCTACGAGACAGGCGGGTCACCAGCGCGATGACCCGGGCACTGGTGGTGGTCGACGTACAGAACGACTTCTGCGAGGGCGGCTCCCTCGGGGTGGCCGGCGGAGCAGACACCGCCGCCCGCATCGGCGAGCTGCTCGCAGGCCGCGCGGACACCGAGTACGCCGTCGTCGCGGCCAGCATGGACCACCACATCGACCCCGGCGAGCACTTCTCCGACGACCCGGACTTCGCCCGTTCCTGGCCGCCGCACTGCGTGGTCGGCACCGAAGGCGTCGACTTCCACCCTCGGCTGCAGCCGCGACCGTTCGACGCGGTGTTCCGCAAGGGGACCCACACCGCCGCGTACTCGGGCTTCGAGGGCAGCGCGGACACGGGCGAGAGCCTGGCCGACTGGCTGCGCGGGCACGGCATCGAGGAGGTCGACGTATGCGGCATCGCCACCGACCACTGCGTCCGCGCTACCGCGTTGGACGCCGCGGCTGAGGGCTTCCGCACCCGGGTGCTGCTCGACCTCACTGTCGCCGTGACTCCGGACCGCATCGAGCAGACGTACTCCGTTTGGGCCGATGCGGGGGTCAGCACCGCCGGCGAGCTCCACCGGCCCTGAGCGCGGCCGGCCCTGAGCGCGCGCGAGATGCGGGGTTCTGGCAGCGGCCAAGCGAAGCCGGACGGAGCGGGTGCGTGGAGCCGGGCGGCGCGGGATCAGAGGGCGAGGGCGGAGCGGAGGACGAGGGCGGCGCCGATGGCGCAGACGCCGGCGGCGCCGCCGTACGTCACGGTGAGCCGGGTGACCCGGGCCCAGCCGGCCCGGCGTGACGCCAACGACCCGAGCCGGGCGATCACGTCGGCGGCGGTGAGGCCGACGGCGCACAGCGTGAGCGCCATGCCCACACCGAACACGAGCACCAGCAGCGCCCCGAACCACGGCCGGCCGAGCCCGACCGCCGCGACCAGCAGCAGCACCGCCGACGGGCTGGGCACCACACCGCCGGCGATGCCGAGAGCGACCAGCCCGCCTCGGCTCGGGGAGCCCTGCCCGGCACGGTCATGCCCGTGCGGGTGAGCATGCGGGTGAGCATGCGGGTGAACCTGCTGTTCCGGCGGTCGAGTATCGCCATGAGCATGCGCAGCGGAGTGAGCGTGCGCCAAGACAGCCGGAGCGTGGCTGTGCGCATGCGCGGTCCGAGGCTGCCGGGCCCGTCGCAGCAGCCCGATGCCGAGCCACAGCACGAGCAGGCCGCTGACCGCGGTGAGCACCGGGTAGACCCGGTCCGGCACCACCGACGAGCCGGCCGCCACCAGCACCCCGAGGGCGAGGACAGAAGCGGTGTGCGCGGCGGTCACGGTCAGGCCCACGCGCAGCGCGTCGCGGACCGAACGGGTGTGCCCACCCACCAGGTACATCGCGAGCAGGGTCTTGCCGTGCCCCGGCGCCAGCGCGTGCACCGCCCCCACGCCTAGGGCGGCGACCAGCGCCAGCACCAGCCAGGCCACCCCGCCGTTGTCCAGCATCCCGGCGACCCGGTCGGTCAGCCCGGCGGCCCAGTCCAACGTGACCGCCGCGCCCCCGGGACCGGCAGCCGCCTCACCGGCACCTTCCAGGACGCCGACCGGACCGCCCGGCTCGACGGTCACGGTGGCGCTGCGGATGTCCAGCGGGGACTCGAGCAGGTCGGACGGGTAGTCGGTCAACCGGTCGCTGATGCTGCTGGTCGCCACGCTGGACCCGATAAGCGTGGTGCCGTCGCCGCGGGCGGTGATCTCGCGCCATCCCTGCTGGCTGCCACCGATCTCGTCGTCCAGCCGCACCGTGGTGGCGGACTCGATCGGTGGATACTCCGCGCGCAGCAGGCAGCTCACCCGGGTCACCGTCAGCCCGGCCTGGCCGTCCGCGGTGCTGGCGGTCGCGTCGGTGACCGCGAACGGGGCAACGGTGCCGCCCACCTCCAGCCGTAGGTCGCCGGCGACCGTGGCGCACTCGTCGCCTGCCAGCTGCTCGAGGTCATCGATACGGCCCCCGAGCTGGGTGGTCGGGATCTCCGCCAGGTCGACGATGTGCTCGGCCAGCGCATGGTCGTCGGCGAGCAGCAGCCCGGTGAAGTGGTTGACGCTCACGTTCCCGAGCGGGTGGGCAGACGCTGCCGGCGCCGGCGCGAGGACCAGCGCTGCCACCGCGGCGGCGACGGCCAGGACTCGGCCGCATCCGCGGCGGCTCAGGGTCATCGGTCGCGCCGCGCCGAGCATCAGCGGGTCACCGCTGCGAGCACCCGGCGGGCCTGCCGTGCCTGCCACACCGACAGGCCGGGATCGTAGGACAGGCCGCGCCGCAGGTGCCGGGCCGCGCTCACCTCGTCGCCCAGCGCGGCCTCGATGCCGCTACGGTGGATCCAGAGCAGTGCGTCCGGGGTGCCCAGCCGGGTCGCCTCTCGAGCGAGCTGCAGCGCTGCCCGGTCCCGACCGCTGCGGTGCAACGCCCAGGCCAGCGCGTCGGCTGCCCAGATGCTTGGCGCCGACCCGTACGCGGCGCGCGCGGCCGTCAAGGCCTTCGCCGCCGACCCGTGGTCGGCCTGGTAGTGCGCGGTCTCCAGGGCGGTGTCCACACCGCTGCTGCGCGCTACGCGGGCCGTGGCCTCCAGCACCCGGTACTGCGCCCGGGCGGCAGCGTCGCGGCCGGTGGCGTCGTACAGCTCGCCGAGCGCCAGCACGTACTCGGGCAGCGGCGCCGCGCTGACCAGGTCGCGCCATCGCCGGGCCGCCTGGTCCAGCTCGCCCCGCGCGACGGCCAGTCGGGCCTGCGACGCCTGGGCCGCCAGGTTTCCGGGGTCGCTGCGCAGCGCCGCCGACAGCGCCGCTCCGGCCACGCCCAACCGCCCGGCTTGGCGGTCCAGATCGGCGAGCAGGGTGAGCAGGTATGCGCGGTCGGCGGGCGCAGAGGCGCTCGACAGGGCCCGGCGCAGCAGCTCTGCGGCTTCCCCGGTACGGCCATGCAGCTCGCGGGCGTACGAGTAGCGCGCGAACACCGGCAATCCGGGGCGCCGGCGGTCGGCTTGCGCCAACGCGTCCAGTGCCATCGAGTACCGGCCGAGCTCGGTGAGCGCGTCGACGCGGACGGCGAGCGCTCCGAGCTCGTACGGGTTGATCCGCAGTGCCGCGCGCGACGCCTGCAGCGCGCGGCCGAACTGGTGCCGGGCGGCGGCCAGCGCCGCGCGACCGGCAAGCGCAGGCGCATTGTCGTCGGGCTGCTCGGCCAGGGAGCGCCGCAGCGCGCCGGCCGCCTTGGGGTAGTAGGTGGGGTCGCCGGTCAGCCGGGCCTGCTCGACGTAGGCGACCCCGAGCGTTGCCCAGGCCGGCGCATCGGCGGGCTGGGTGTGCAAGCGGTCCTGCAGCGAGGCCACGACGGCGTCCAGGTCGTTCGCGGTGGCCAGCGCCGCCGGGTCCATGCCGGTGACCGGGGGTGGCGGTGCCTCGGGGTCGGAGCCGACCCACGCGAAGGCACCCGACACGGCAAGCACGATGCCGATCACGGAAGCGGTGAGCGCGAGCAGGGCCGAGCGTCTCATTCGGCTCCTTCGGCTCGCGGACACCGGTCGATCGGCGAGATGGGTGAATGGGTGAGTAGGGCGGAGACATGAGTGTCGCCGACCCCCGACCAGAACCGGGAGGGAGTGGGTCTGGTCGGGGACCGGACGACGCTTCAGGCGACCGTCAGACCACGACGGTCAGCGGTCGGTCAGGCGTGCTGGTGCTCAAGCGGTGGACGTCGCCCCCTTCGGCCGCTTGACCCACGCGACCATCCCACCAGCGACGGCCAGCAGGCCCAGCCCGATGCCCGACAGCGGGAGCACCGGCAGCCCCGACGACGCGGAGGAGTCCGCCGACCCACCGGTCGCAGCCGCGGCCGGGTCGTCGTTGTGCGGGTTCTCGTCCGAGCCGGACGTCGGCAGCGCGACGTACGGGAACGCGTCTTCGAAATCGACGTCGTTGGCGTCCACACCGTCGCCGAGGTCGTTCGGGTTCGGGTCGGGCGCGTAGATCTCGCCCGCCACCACCTGCACTGCGATGTCCAGGACGTCGTCGGTCAGCCGCCGGCCGTTGGGGTAGCCCTGGGTGTCGCCGCCGATGACCCCGAGACGGTCCGGGTTCTCGGAGACCGGGGTGTTGACGTTGAGTCGCAGCTGCTCGCTGGGCGTGACGCCCGGTGGCTTGTTCAGCCCCGGAATCCCGGTGAGGAAGACCTGCACCAGGTCGGTGCGGTTGTTCTCGGGCGCCCCTACGTCGTAGAACAGGTTCAGCAACGCCGCCAGCTCCGGGCTCAGCACGTAGTCGAGGAACTGCGCGTCGCCCGACGGCCTGGAGGCGTTGAACCGGTCCTTGTCCCGCAGCGCGATGACGATCTCGTTGACCAGCGGGTTGCCCAGCCGCGACACCTGGCGGTAGCCGCTGGAGACGGTCTCCCGGCTGGTGGTCGACCAGACACCGATGACCGGCTGGTTGTCGGTGACGGTGAGCGAGGCACGGGGCACCTGGACGCCGAGTGTCTGCACGTTGAAGCCGGCCAGCGTGTCGTCGCCGGTTTCGGACAAGTCGCCGCCGTACAGCAGGTCGAAGAGGCGGAGGTCGAGGAAGAACGGGTCCTCGGCCTGGCCGGCGAACACCTGTCCGGCCGCCGGCCGGTTGCCGAGATGGCTGGTGGCCTGGTCGCGCAGCTTGGCGTAGTCCGGCATCGACGCGTCGCCGACGTACGACGGCGCCACCCGGCGGTTCTTGACCAGGACCCGTACATTGCCGTCGGTCCGCTTCGCCAGGCGGTAGGTCTGGTAGAAGTTCAGGTTCTCGTCCCGGATCCCGTCCACCACGCCGGTGTTGTAGAGGAAGGTGTCGCGGGTCACGTAGTGGTTGGTGAACGTCCAGCGGAAGGTGACGTCGGCCTTGGCGTCACCGTCGTTGTCGACCTTGATGTCGTAGCGGGCGTCGTCGGCGAAGGTGTAGAAGTTCGGCCCACCGGCAGGCTCCTCGAACGGCAGCCAGTTGGCGAGCAGGGTTACCGTCCCTCGGCGGTCTGGGCTGCGGAACGCGTAGGTGTCGGTGTTGTCGTACTGCGGCTCACCGGCGATCAGCGGAGCCTCGCGGTGGCTGGAGGCGGTCGCCCCCTGACCGCCGAGCCCGATCAGTCCGGTCGTGAGGAGCACACCTCCGACCGCTGTCAGTGCGACCGCCGAGCGGCGGCCGCCAGTGGGTGGGCGCATCGCTGCGCTCCTTTCCGAAGAGGTCCCGCCGAGTCTTCCCCGCGGGGACGGCCTCACATACGGCCGCAACTCCGATTCGACACGGTGACATAGCGGGATGGGAAGGACTTTCCGAATCTTTTTCTCGCGGAGCGTGTGTGGGGGTTGACGCTCAGCGCCCCCGTCCGGCCCAGGTCCAGGCGTACTCGCCGTCCTCGCAGGACAAGCCGCCCTCACCCAGCTCGAGGGGCCGAAACGTGTCCACCATGACCGCCAGCTCGTCGAAGTAGTCGGCGCCGAGCGATGCCTCGATGGCGCTCGGCAGCGGTCCGTGGGCGTACCCACCCGGGTGCAGCGAGATCGATCCCTGGTCGATGCCGGACCCCTTGCGCGCCTCGTAGTCGCCGGCGACGTAGAACATCACCTCGTCGGAGTCGACGTTCGAGTGGTAGTACGGCACCG
>Ga0183260_10003465_pt1 | contig 12717 bp, 12 predicted proteins | sample AntDrymUQ4972206_2_FD_129768 | JGI IMG/M metagenome (GOLD analysis project Ga0183260, IMG submission 129768) | Polar desert sand microbial communities from Dry Valleys, Antarctica - metaG UQ497 (22.06) (version 2) (version 2) | ecosystem: Environmental > Terrestrial > Soil > Desert | place...
ACCCTCAAGAACGTCTCTGGCCGTCCCGCCCGATCAGGGCGGCCGGCAAAGCCCCGGAAACACCGAGAGTTTTGGGCTGACGCAAACGGATTTACGTCGCGGCCGCAATTACTTAGTTCGTGGCGGAGGGAGGGGGATTCGAACCCCCGAGACGGTTTCCCGCCTACACACTTTCCAGGCGTGCGCCTTCAACCACTCGGCCACCCCTCCGGCGCGCTCCCATGTATCGATCGAAGCGGGCCTTCGCAAGGCGAGCCATGCGGCGCTGGCGTTCAACGGCCTGCAGCGGGGCGCCGCATGCCCGGACGCGGCGCGGCATTGCCGCCGAAGGCGAACGTGCCTACCTAACGCTGAATGCTGAGCTTTCTGTCCCGCTTCGTTGGCGTTTGGCTCATCGCCGCGGCGCTGATTGCCTCGGTCGTGGACGGCGCGAAATCGATCGCCGCCTCGGGGTTGGTGCTCACGCCTTTGGCGGAGAGCTGGGCGACGATCGCCGCGCTCGGCGGCGGCGGGAGTCCGGGCGATGCAGCCGCCGCGTCGTCGGCGCCGTGGCCGCTCAGCCTGATCGCGCCATGGCTTGCGACCGCGCCGACGGCGGCCGTCCTGGCGGTTCTTGGCTTCGTTTTCCTCGCCGCCGGCCGTCGTCGGCGATCCCCTTATCGCGGCCGTGAATTCGCCGCCTGAATCCGGAGGTTCGAAATGTTTCTGTTCGATCAGCTCGCCAAAAAGCTCGCCATGCCCAAATCCGCGGAGGCCCTCCCGGGCCGGGCCGAGCCCATCGCGACCGCCGAGAAGCATTTCGTCAATGGTCGGAAGCTGAAGGGCCCGTATCCGGAAGGGATGCAGACGGCCGTTTTCGGGCTCGGGTGCTTCTGGGGCGCCGAGCGCGTCTTCTGGAAGCTGCCGGGCGTCTACGTGACCGCCGTCGGCTATGCCGGCGGCGCCACGCCCAACCCAACCTACGGGGAGGTGTGCGGCGGCGCCACCGGGCACAACGAGGTGGTGCTCGTGGTCTATGATCCGAAACAGGTCGCCTATGCCGAATTGCTGCGGCGGTTCTGGGAGTCGCACGATCCGACGCAGGGCATGCGCCAGGGCAATGATGCCGGCACGCAATATCGCTCGGGCATCTACGTCATGGACGCGGAGCAGCGGCGGCAGGCGGTCGCCTCCCGCGATGCCTATCAGCTCGCGCTGGGCAAGGGGCGCGGCGCGATCACGACGGAGATCGTCGACGCGCCGGATTTCTTTTTCGCCGAGGACTATCATCAGCAATATCTGGCCAAGAACCCGAACGGCTATTGCGGGCTCGGCGGCACCGGAGTGAGCTGCCCGGCCTTCAGCGAAGCGGCGGCGTAAGGGCCCTAATTAGCGATTAGGCCGGGGTCGCGGCAGCCGAGCCAGATCGGGATCCTCGACTTGCGCCTCCGGCTCGGCGACAGCGGCCGGAGGCTGCGCTTCGGCGACAGCCGCGGGCGGCGTGGCGTCAGCAAGCGGCGGCGCCTCCCCGGTCGCCGGCAAGGCTGCGAAAGCCTGGACCATCGTGATCGCGCCCGGCCTGGGCGGCGCGGCGAGCACCTCCCGGCAGGCCGGCGGAAGCTCGGCAAGCATCATCTCTTTAGGGGGGGCGGCAGGATCGGCCAAGGGCGGCGGCGGCTTATAAGGCTCGGCGCTGAACCAATAGGCGAGATCCGCACCGCAGCCATCGCCGGGCGGCGGCGGCGACTGCGACCGGCAAGGCGTGCCGGGTGGGCACGACAGTCGCACATGCAGATGATCGTGGTGCCCGTAATAGGGGCGCACCTTTCGCAGCCAATCGCGGTCATCGCCCGCCGTTTCGCAGAGCTTCTTCTTGATGCCCGGGGCGACGAAGATGCGCTCCGCCCGCGGATCGAGCGATGCGCGCCGGATCAGGCGCGCATGGGCGTCGGTCCAGCTTGCCGGGAACACTTCGTTGGGCCCCGGCTCCACAATGGCCGGAGCCCCGGTTTCCTCGCGCTCTCGGGCGGAAAGGCGGCGATCGGGCATCGGCATCAGCCAGAGATCCACGTCGAGCCCGGTCTGGTGCGAGGCATGGCCGGTCAGCATCGGACCGCCTCGCGGCTGCGACATGTCGCCGACCAGGAGCCCCGGCCAGCCATCCTCGGCCGCGGCCTCGCGCGCCAGCTTCTCGAGGTAGTCGACCAGGGTAGGGAGGCCCCAATGGCGATTGCGGGACAGCCGCATGGCCTGCCAGTGGGGTCCATCGGGAGGCAATTGCACGGCCCCCGCCATGCAGCCTTGGCTGTAGAAGCCGATCGGCTCGGCGGGAAGGTCGGCCGGCAGCTGGGCGGCCCCGAACAGTTCCTTGGCCGGCGCGCCTTGCGCAGCCGCCGCAGTCGCGTAAGCCAGAAAGGTGAGAATCAGGACGTATCTGACCATCCGGCTTTGTAGCACGGCGCTTGTGGAGCTTCTAAGGCAAGCTTTCCGTCAGTCGACAACGCGCCAGAGCCGGAGCGTCGATCGGTCGCCGCCCGGAACCGGCTCCAGCCAGGGAAGGCTTTCGCCCGACATGAGACGGGACAGAAGCCCGTTTGGCGTCTCATCCAGCGTCAGCGCCGTTTCTCGCGATGTGGCGCAGATCGCCAGATAATCAACGTTCCGCGATTGCATGATCGGCTGTGCGTCCTGCGGCGAGCGATCCATCGCACGAAGCGAGTCGAGGATCGCCTCGCCGCCGCGATGATAGGGCGCCCCCACGACCGCGTGCGGAGAAAGCGCCAGCACGCTGGGTCCGTAGAAGACCGGAGCGAGAACCAGGCCTGCCGGCTGGCTGGAAAGGAGATCGGCGGTCGCGCCGTCGAGGCAGTCCTTCTCCGCATTCGACAATCCGGCCACGAGTTGCTTCGGGGCGTCGGCCCGTTCGATCGGCGCGACCCGGCCGCCTGTCGCCAGCGACAGCGCGCGAACCGCGACCCAGCCGACCGCCAGGTGGGCGAGCGGCATCGCAAGCAGGGCGGCGAAGATCACGGGGGCCGCCCTGCGGAGCGGCTTCAGGGAGGTCACGCCATGCCTTGCGGCGAACTCCGCCAGCCAGACGCCCAGCACCGGAATGGCGACGGCGTTGGCGGCGGGGAGCGTGCGCACCTGGTAGAAGCTCAACGCCAGGGAGAGCCCGATGACCACGGCGGGGAGGATCCACATCGCGGGGTGGCTGCCGCCGTTTGCCCAGGCCCGTCGCAGCGCGATGGCGAGAGCGACGACCGGCGGGCCTGTGAGCGCGATGATGCCGACCGGCTCGTGCGCCACGAAGACGGGGAGCGGCTGCGCTTCGGTGACGCTGCTCAGCCAAAGCTGCTTCAGTTCGGGCGACAGTGAGCCATAAGGGCCTGAGAGGCACTCCGGCGCGATGAGCAGGAGCGCGCCGGCGCTCGCGGCGGCGAGGATGACCAGACCGGATAGACGCGGCGCGGTGCTGCCGGCGCGCCCGCAGAGACAGGCCAAGACCGCCAGGCCGCAGCCCGCGATCGCCGCCGGGACAGCATAAGCAAAGGACAACGCATCGCAGGCCATGGCGGCATCCGGCGAGCCGGCGAGGAGATGAAGCGCCAACGGGCCGGCGCCCAAAGCGATGCCGAACCCGATCGTCCCTGCCGCGCCCTCTCCGCTCCACGCCCATCTGAGCGCAACCGCCGCTCCGAATATCGCCACATAGGGGAGCATCTCCAGCCCGATGGCCAACGACAGTGCGCAGAGCAGCCCCGCCGCCAATCCGAAAGGCGGCTGCGCCGGCATCCGGAGCACCGCCGCCAGGGTCGCCAGAAGGAGCGCAAGCTGGACGGTATGGTGATCGATGCTGCCTGGCAGGAACATCAGCAGCGGATTGAAGAAGACCAGCGACAGAAGCAGCGTCGGCGCCGCCGCGGCGCGGCCAGCGAGCGCGGTCGCGACCGTCATGGCGCTGCCCATGAAACCCAGAAGCAGGAGCAGCGGCCAGGCGGCAAGCGCGAACCCCTCGCCGTCGCCGAACAGGTTGCCGATCAGCACAAGCCCCGCCAGCGGCGCATCGATGAGCCGCGACCAGTGCATGAGCACGCCCGTCGGCGGATCGAGGCGGTGCTGGACGAGATCGAACCACGCCTGACCGTTCAAGAGATCGCGGACCTGGACGAGCCGCATCAGGCTGTCGGGATCGTGCTTCTGGAACATTCCGGGATTGAGGAAGTGCGTAGCCACCGCCACCGCCGCGAAGGTTCCCCAGAAGATGAAGAGCAGCGACGGCAAGCCGGGCTGCTCGGCCTTGCCGATCGAAACAGCGTCAGCTGGCGGATTTTCGATGGAGGCGTTCATGTGAAACTGGCGCTGGACCTCGCGGGGCCAGGCGAGGCGAGACAGCCATATCCGCGAAGCATGAAGGGAGAGTTCCCCACAGGCAAATCTACGGCCCATTAACCCGACGGCGATAAGAGGGTCCGTCGCGACCTTTCCGGGACCGCTCCATGACATCAATTGCGGCCGAGGACGGCCTCAGGATCGCCGTGCTCCTGCCCTGCTACAACGAAGCGCTCACCGTTGGAGGCGTGGTGCGCGGTTTCGCCCAGGCCTTGCCCGGCGCGCGGATCTTCGTCTTCGACAACAATTCCACCGACGACACGGCGTGCGCCGCGGCGCGCGCCGGCGCGCAGGTGTTCAGGGAAGTCCGCCAGGGCAAGGGGAATGTCGTCCGCCGCATGTTCGCCGACATCGACGCCGATGTCTACGTCATGGCGGACGGCGACGGCACCTATGATCCCGCCGATGCGCCGTCGCTGGTCAACGCCCTGATCACCGAGCGTGTCGACATGGTGGTCGGCGCCCGGCAAGGCGTCGGACGGGACGCGGGCCGCTCCGGCCACGCTTTCGGCAACCGCACCTTCAACCGGCTCTATGGTTGGCTGTTCGGCCGCGGCTTCAGCGACATCTTTTCGGGTTACCGCGCCTTTACCCGGCGCTTCGTGAAAAGCTTTCCGGCGATCTCCGCCGGCTTTGAGATCGAGACCGAGATGAGCGTTCATGCGAGCCAGCTGATGATACCCGTGGCGGAGATCGATCTCGATTACGGGCGTCGGCCGGACGGCTCGGCCTCCAAGTTGCGGACCGTCGAGGACGGCTTCAGGATCCTCTGGATGTTCGCCACCTTGATGAAGGAGACGCGGCCGTTCGTCTTCTTCTCCATCGTCGCGCTGATCTTCTGGGCGCTTGGCCTTTTCCTCATGATGCCGGTGGTCGGCACCTGGCTGGAGACCGGGCTGGTGCCTCGCCTGCCGACCGCGGTCGTGGCGACAGGCATGTTCATTATCGGTTTCATGATGGCCGGCGCCGGCCTGATCCTGGACAGCCTCAGTCGCTCCCGCGTCGAGCAGAAGCGGATCCTTTTCCTGAGCGTGCCGGCGCTTGGCGTCCAATAGGGGCCGTGCGGATGCTCCCATGCTCGGCGGAGGCGGCCCGCTTCGCCCGTTTCGCGACGGTCGGCGGCATCGGCTTCGTGGTGGATACGGGGCTGCTCGTAGCCGTTCATCATGGCGCCGGGCTTGATCCGTTCAGCGCGCGACTGGCATCCACCACCGTCGCCGCGCTGACCACCTGGCGGCTGAATCGAGGCCTGACATTTGGAGCGTCTTCCTCAAGCCAGGCCAGGGAGGGCCTCCGCTACGCCACCGTAGCAGCCTCAACGGCGGCCTTGAACTACCTGCTCTATGCCGCGGCGCTGCTCCTGTGGCCGGGCCTGCCTCCGGTCGCGGCAGTCGTCGCGGCGACGATCGTGGCGATGAGCTTCTCGTATCTCGGCTATTCCCGATACGTCTTTCAGGGCGGAGGTCCCGCCGTGTTGGTTTCGCCCAACTCGCACAGCCGGTAGCCGCCGGAGCGCTCAGCCATGTCGAGATGGAGGTGCGTGGCGTGCGCGGCGTCGCTGCCCGGCCCGAGCACGGTCGTGAAGACCTTGCAGGCGCCTTCCCGGATGGCAGCGTCGAAGCGGCCCTCCGGCTCATCGGAGGCGTGCGTCTGAACATTATGCGGCGGGCGGCTGGCGAATCCAATTGAGCCGATATCGACCGCATTGGCTTTGGCATGTTCGCTGAGCTTCGCTCCCGCCTCGTTGTTGCGAGACCGGCAGACATAGGACGAGGCTTGGGCGATCTCGGTTGGGACCGAATCGAGATGCGTGCGGGCGGCGGGGATCACGGCGTCTCGCGTCCACAACGCGAACGCCTCGGCGGCGCGGCAGCTCAGGATCGCTTTCGGCGTGATCGCCACGCCCGATCCGAGCGACGTGACCTCCAGCGGCGCGGCGACGGGGCACACGCCGCCCGGATCGATCGGATCGATCTCCTGGAAAACGACCCCTAACGCCGAAAGGCGTTCCAGGCACGCCGCCACGTCGGCGCTTGGCTCGATCGGACTTGACGGGGTGATCGGCGCATCGCCAGGACTGGCGTCGGCATCGGGGGACAGGGAAGCCAAGTTGGTCGGAGCGGATTCGGTAGGGCGGGCTCGCGGTAGCCGCGTCGCGGTGTCGACGGCTTCCGCCGCGCCCTCCGCGTCGGGCGCGGGGAACCGCGGAGGCGTTGCAGCCAGTTCACTCGCGCCAGGCGGTGGAGCAGGAGGGACCGGATCTTCGCCGTCATCAGCCGGCAGTAACGCCGAGTTGGTCGGAGCGCCTCCGGTCGAGGCGGATTGAGCCGCTGCTGTGGGCGCGGCGGCGGTCTGTCCAGCTTGTAATGGAGGGAACGGCGGCGGCGTAGCCGCCAGTTGGCTCGCAGCAACGGGCGGCGCGGGCATCGCCGCAATGCGGCCTGGCGCGGCGGGCAAGTCGTCGGGCGGCGAGGCTGATCTAGGCGGTTCCACCCTGGCGCGCGGGACGGTTGGCGCGGGGTTGGCCGGCTCGGGGTTGGCAGGCGTCGCGGAGGGTTCTCCGGGCGCGTTAGGCCGCGGCCGAGCAGGATGGGCATCGCCGGCAATGTTCGATTCTGGCGAGCGCTGATTGCCCAGGGACGCAAGCTCGGCGGAACCTGACCCTGGCCGCGAGCGCGGCAGCCGCGCCAATCGAGGCGCGACCGCCCGCGGCCGCTCGACGGCGCGCGGCTTGGATCTAGCGCGGCGGGGCGTAGCCGCTTGCCGCGTTCGTTTCGGCTTGGCGGCGGGCGGCGCGGGCCGATCCCCGATCTGGCGAAACTTGTTGATGGCTTTGCCGATCGCCTGCAACGGCGGCGCAATCCAATCCTTGCCATCCGCCGGTTGCGCGTGCCCTGCCGAGGCGGCGAGCAACATAAGCGTCACCGTGACGGCGATCCAGGCGCCGCCGATGGGCGAGGACCGGGTCATTCGACGAACGACACGGCGACGCCCTGCTCCACGAGGGTGGCGAGCTCCTCGGCGTCCCAGTTGGTGAGCCGGATGCAGCCATGCGACCCGGTCTTGTCGATCTTCGACGGCTCCGGCGTCCCGTGGATGCCGTAGCTCGGCTCCGACAGATCGATCCACATGGTGCCCACCGGGTTGTTGGGGCCGGGCGGCAGCTCGAGCTTCGTCCTGTTCTCGCCTTGGACGAAATTGTCGGGGTTGTAGTAGTAGACCGGGTTCGGGGCGATCGCGTTGACGATATGATCGCCGGACGGCGACGGGTTATCCGCGCTGCCGATCGTCGCCGGGTAAGCCACGACCAGCCGGTTCTGGACGTCATAGGCCCGCACCTGCCGGCGCGCCTTGTCGGCCTCGATGCGGGCGATCTTGCCGGTGACCGCCTGGCCTTCGATGCCGGCCACGATAATCGTGTTCCCCGGTTGGCGGAGATCGACTCCTGGATTAAGCGCCGTGAGCAGCTTCACGTCCATGTGGAAGCGCTCGGCGAACATTTCTTCAGGGCTGGTGAAATACAGGCCCGGCAATTCGGCCTGCACGGCATAGTCGCTCGGGATTTCGGAGAGGAACGGATAAGCGGCGTCCTCCTCGGTGATCGAGTATCCGACCAGCACGGCGGCCGCTTGGTCGCCCCCAAGCGCCGCCCAGACCTCCGCATCGAGACGGCCGTCGATCGGCAGGCCGAGCACCGTCTCGACGGCGGCGATGGCCTTGGCCAGATTGCCGCCGGAAATGCCGTCGATCACGCCGGGCGATGCGCCGGCGCGGTCGAGCAGGATCTGCACCTTCAGGATGATCGGGCTCGGGCCACGAATCGCTTCCGCGCCGCCGCTGAAGGTCGCCGCGTTCACCTCGTCGACGCCCAGGCTGCCGAGGCTTCGCTCCGCAGCTTGTCCCTCGGCTCCAGCCGCCTGATCGGCAGGGGCGCTCGGGGCCTCCAACGGGTCACCCGCCACGCCGCGGCTGGGTTCCGCCGGCGCCGGTTCGATCGGCTGCTCCGCGGTTTCGGGTTGCGCCGCGCGGCGCGGCGGCGTGTAGGGCCGCGGCCCGGCCGGAGGCTCGCCGAGCGCGGGAGCCTCCTCGAGCGCGGGGGGCTCAAGCCGCGGCTCGGCCGTTTCTGTCGCCCCGGGCGTCGGCTGGACGATGATGCGCCGCGACGGCGCCGGTTGGGCGGCGTCCGGGGCAGGCTGGATGATGATCTGCCGTTGCGGGACCGGCTCCGGCGCGGGAATCACGCGAACCCTTCGCTCGACGCGCGGCTGAGGCTCGGGCTGCACCTGCAACCGCCGCGGCACGGCCGATGAGGGCTGCTCCAAAGCCGGATCGGGCGGCTCGAGCGGCGCGTCGCGCCCCAGCGCGTCCTCGACAAGATCCTCGAAACTCTCCTGCGCCACAGCCCCGAATGGGGCGGCGGTCAACGAAACGGCCAAGCCTATTGTGGCCCATAACTTGCGCACGGGTTGCTCTCCTGAGGCGCCTCGCCGGAGGCGACGGGCCCAAAACGATTGGGCGGCGCCGGGAGCTTACTCAAGCATTGACGATTTCGCCACCGTTAGGATGCAGCACCTGGCCGGTAAAATACGACCCGTCATTGCAAGCCAGGAACAGATAGGCCGGGGCCACCTCGTTCGGCTGGCCGGCCCGGCCGAGCGGAACGTCGGTCCCGAAGCTCGCCACCTTGTCCGGTTCGAAGGTGGCCGGGATGAGCGGCGTCCAGATCGGCCCAGGCGCCACCGCGTTGACGCGAATGCCCTTTTCGGCCAGCTGGCCGGAGAGCGAGCGGGTGAAAGCGACGATGGCGCCCTTGGTGGAGGCATAATCCACAAGGTGCTCGCTGCCACGGTAGGCCGTCACCGAGGTCGTGTTAACGATCGAAGCGCCCTCTTTCATGTGCTTAAGCGCAGCCTGGGCCATGAAGAAATAGCCGAAAATGTTGGTGCGGAAGGTCTTTTCGATCTGCTCCTCGGAAATCTCGGTCAGATCGCCCGATTCGTGCTGCTCGGCCGCATTGTTGACGAGCACATCGATCCGGCGAAAGCGCCGAAGCGTCTGCTGCATCGCGTCTTCGCAAAACGTCTTGTCGCCGACATCGCCGCGGATCAGCAGGGCGTTCCGGCCTTCCGCCTGGATGAGAGCCTCCGTGTCGCGCGCGTCGCGATCCTCTTCCTTGTACACGATCGCGACATTCGCGCCCTCGCGGGCAAAAAGCACCGAGACGGCGCGTCCGATGCCGGAATCGCCGCCGGTGACGACGGCCGCCTTGCCTTCGAGCCGTCCGCTGCCGGGGTAGCGGGGCTGAAAATCCGGCTCCGGCCGCATTTCATGCTCGCGGCCCGGCTGACGGTCCTGGTGCTGGGGCGGCTGGCCCTGGTCCTCGTCGCTCATTCCAACCTCATAAGCTTAATACCCGTCATGCGAAGTTGCGGGACAATGAGCGATTGAAGCCACGGTTCCGGGATTCTCGACATCCTCATGCCGCAAGCTTCAAGTCCGCCACGAACGCCAGATACTCGCGCTCCTTAGCGGCCGCGTCGCAGAGCCGCAGCAGGTAAGACGGGTGCACCGTGAGGAGAACGCGGAAGCCACGCGGATCGTCGCCGATCGTTCCGCGCTCGCTCATCACCTTGACCGCGCGACCATGAATCGCCTGGCCCGCGGTTCCGCCCAGCGCCACGACAAGGTCAGGCTTTACCACCGCGAGCTCCCGCTCCAGCCACCATCTGCAAGCCTCGATCTCCGGCCGGTCCGGCTTCTTATGGATGCGCCGCTTGCCCCGCGCTTCGAACTTGAAATGCTTCACCGCATTGGTGACGTAGACCTCGCCGCGATTGATCCCCGCCTCTTCGAGAGCCCTGTCGAGGAGCTGCCCCGCGGGGCCGACGAAGGGCAGGCCCTGCAAATCTTCGTGATCGCCGGGCTGCTCGCCCACCATCATGATGCGGGCCGTTCCCCCGGTGGCCAACGGCGGCCCGGCGCCGAACACGGTCTGCGTCGCCGGCGCGAACAGCGGGCAGCGCTGGCATCCCGCCGCCTCGCGGGCGATCTCGGCGAGCGGTGCGGCGTCGGACGTCGGGGCGATGGCGGCGCTAGGCGCCCGAATGAGCTTCCTCGGCACGGTGGGCGCGGTGGCCATCATGCCGGCGCTCCGCGCCTGAGCGTCCGCCAGGAGCTCGGAGATGAGCGTGGCCTCCGGCAGGTTGCGCCAGTAGCGTTTAGGCATCTCGGCCCGCATCATGTCCGGATTGACGCGCGCCGGATTGAACGTCGCCCGCCAGTACGTCCGCCACCAATCTTCGAGGTCGTCCCCCGCCGGCGCGTTCTCCCGCGGCGCCGCAGGGCCGGAAAGGAGCGCTTCGCCGGTCCAATGCAGCGATCCGATCGGCGTCAGGATCGACCAGCGCATGGCGCTGAAACGGTCGACGAAAAACGGCGCGGCGCGGTCGAGCACGTGATGCTCCGGCTCAAACCAGGCGACGAAACGCTCGCCATCCTTGCCCTCTTCCGGCTCGACGCGCCGGAACCGCACGAAAGCGTGCATCTTGTGGACCTCGCGCGCGATGGTTTTCTGCATGCGCAGCAGGCGATGCACCAGCGGGTCGGCGGCGACCCTGAGGAGATGCCGCTCGCCATGCGTCAGGCGCCAGAGCAGCTCATAGAGCAGGCCCAGCCGTCCGGCGTCCTTGTGGCAGATGACGTCCTCCGCGAGCGGCACGAAGCCGGACGGAACGGACACGGGGCAGCCGACCGGCAGAGCAGGCTTGGAGAACAGTCCGTTCTCCCTCCCGTCGCGCCAGATCACGTCCTGAGGCGCAACGTCTTGCGCCAGCAAGCGGCGCGCCGCGTCGCGGAACTCCGCAATATCGTGTGGGCGCGGCAAGCCGATTTCGAGCATCAGCCGAAGAGGCCGAGCTGCTCGGCCGGCGCGACAAATCGGTCGCGCAGATCGACACGGTCGGCCAACCTCACCGGACGGTAATCGGCCGCCACGACGAAGGGCAGCATCCGCTTCACCGACGCGGCAAGCCTGCCAAGGTCGTCCAGCCTGAGCGTCCGATGCCGGCGGCTCTCCAAGATGCGGTCGACGCTCTTCTTGCCGAGCCCGGGCACGCGCAAAAGCAATTCGCGCTCCGCCGCGTTCACGTCGATCGGGAAACGGTCGCGGTTGCGCAGCGCCCAGGCGAGCTTCGGGTCGATGGCGAGGTCCAGCATCCCGCCGTCGGCTCCGGCGACGATCTCGTCAGCCGAAAACCCGTAATAGCGCATGAGCCAGTCGGCCTCGTAGAGCCGGTGCTCGCGCTTCAGCGGCGGCGCCTTGGGCGGCAATTGGCGGCTGGCATCGGGTATCGGGCTGAAAGCGGAATAGTAGACGCGCTTCAAGCGATAGCCGGCATAAAGCTGCGAGGATGTCCCCAGAATCGTGGCGTCGCTTGCTCCGTCCGCGCCGACGATCATCTGCGTGCTCTGCCCGGCCGGCGAGAAGCGCGGCGCCTGCTTGCCGCTTCTGGACGCCTCGCCCCGGGCTTCCTCGATCCGGAGCCGCAAGGTCGCCATGCTCTTGCGGATCGACCTGGTTTCCTTCTCCGGGGCGAACCGCTTCAGCCCCGCTTCCGTCGGCAGCTCGATATTGATCGACAGCCGGTCGGCGTAGCGGCCCGCCTCGGCGATCAGGGCCTCGCTCGCTTCAGGGATCGTCTTCAGATGAATGTAGCCCTGGAACAGATGCTCTTCGCGCAGGCTCTTCGCCACCCGGACCAGCTCCTCCATCGTGTAATCGGCGGACCGGATAATGCCGGAAGAGAGGAACAGCCCCTCGATGTAGTTCCGCTTGTAGAATTGGATGGTGAGGTCGACGACTTCCTCGGCGCTGAAGCGGGCGCGCCGGACATTGGAGGACCGGCGATTGATGCAATAGGCGCAGTCATAGACGCAGAAGTTCGTCAGCAGGATTTTCAGCAGCGAGACGCAGCGCCCGTCCGGCGTATAGGAATGACAGATGCCGATGCCCATCGTGGAGTCGAGACCGCCGGTCTTGCGCGCGTCCCGCTTCGGTGCGCCGGACGAAGCGCAGGACACGTCGTATTTCGCGGCGTCGGCAAGGATGCCGAGCTTTTCAGGAACGGATAACATCCGATGTTCTTATTTCGTTCTGAAGCAGAGTCAAGCGGTGCGAGCGTCATCCTCAGGGCAATCGGGTGAAGGAATGGGTGACAAACGGTTGAAGCTCTGAATCGGTGCTGATCATCTGATTCGAGTGAGGACGGCACTATGGACGGTAAGGCGGCGGACGGCGGGGCGCTTGGCGAGGCGGTCGTCTTTTTGAGGTATTACGAGATCTGTTGG
>Ga0183260_10003466_pt1 | contig 12716 bp, 13 predicted proteins | sample AntDrymUQ4972206_2_FD_129768 | JGI IMG/M metagenome (GOLD analysis project Ga0183260, IMG submission 129768) | Polar desert sand microbial communities from Dry Valleys, Antarctica - metaG UQ497 (22.06) (version 2) (version 2) | ecosystem: Environmental > Terrestrial > Soil > Desert | place...
CGCAACGCCCGGAGTCAGGGGGCTTTCCGTGTCCGACTTCAGTCGGACACGGACTCTTCGCGCTCGAGCACGGCGCACCGGCGGGAGTCTGCGGGGTAGGGCGAGCGCGAGACGCGGACGCAGCGAAACGAGACCCCGTCGAGCTCGATCCGATTGCCGACCGCGGGCGGGGCCCCGTCGGCGATCCCGATCCGGTAGCCGTCGTCCGTCGTGAGCAGGAGATGTGTCGCGGCCCCGGGCATTGCAGCTTCGGGCTCGGAGAAGGTCTGTCCGAGTTCGTGCAGCTGTCGCGCGAGGGCCGCGAGCTCGTCCGCACGCTGCTCGAGCGCTGACTCGCGCTCTTCGAGTCCCCCGCTTCGCTGCTCGAGCGCAGCGCGCTTGAGCTCGACCGCTCCGAGCTCCCGTCTGCGCTCCTCGACCGCGGACTCGGCTGTCGCAAGGCTGCGGTCGCGAGCGTCGAGCGCCACTGCTCGCACCTCCAGCTCTACCTGGAAGCTGTCGAGCTCCGACGACCCTTCGACCAGGAGGTGCCGGACGCCTGCCTCGAGCTCCGAGAGGCCGCGCTCTCGAGCTTCGAGCTCCGCGAGCGCATGGTGAAACGCGCTCAGCCTTTCTTCCACCTCCCGTTCGTTGGCAGCGGTCAGCTCGGCGGCGTTGCCGGTGTCGGAAGGCTGGAAGAGGGCACGGAGCCGGCGTCGGCCGCGATCCTCCGAGCTCCGGCGTCCCGGCCACTGCTCCCAACCTCGATCGGACCGTGCCTCTCGCTGCATCCCTGTCCCTTCCCTCGACGGCGGAGCGCCGACGACACATCCTCAGCCGTCGAATTCGGAACGTGCCGCCGGCGCAGGGTGGTGTTCGCCGGTCGACCAGGTTCTTCCTCCCCGTTGGACGTCTCGGGACTCGACAAAAGGGGGAGGCGCGAGACGCTCGACGGCCGTATCACGAGACCATGGACGCAATCGGTGCTCGTCTCCTTGCCGCCCGCATCGCGGCCGGCGTCAGAATCGGCAGCGTGATCGAGCTCCAGTCCGACTCCGATGTGGAGCTTCGGGCTGGTGACCGTGGCGTGGTTCGCGGGATCGACGCGGGCGGCACGGTCGTCGTGGACTGGGATCGCGGTTTCAGACGCGCCATCGATCCGCGCTCGGCGCCCTTCCGCTCGATCGCTGCCTGACGTCGGGAAGCGGCCAGTCCGACGCCAGTCGGACACCTGCTCTTTCATCCGAGCCAGGCGTCGAGGACGGCGTCCCCGACGAACAACCCCACGACTGCGCCCGCCGCGAGCGCCGGGACGTACGGGAGCGTCTGCTTCCGACCGGAGCTTCCGGCGCGCGCGAGAACGACGAGGGCGGGAAGGGCTCCGAGCAACGACCCGACGAAGAGCGCGACCGCGACGTCCCATCCCAGCCATGCACCAAGGAACGCCGCGAGCTTTACGTCCCCCATCCCGAGACCGGCCGGATGGACAGCTGCGAGCAGAAAGAAGAAGCCGCCGGCGGCCAGGGCGGCGAGGAGCCACACGACGGATGGGTCGCGGATCGTCTGCACGGCGAGCGCCGCCACGAGCGCGGGGAGCACGATCCGGTTCGGCACGATCCGACGCTCGAGGTCGGTCACGGTCAGCGCGACGAGGACCGCGCAGCCGGCGACGGCGACGAGTGCCTCCAGGGTGAGGCCGAACACCGCGAAACACGTCGCTGAGAGCGCAGCCCAGACGACGACCGCGACGGGACGCAGCTTCACTCCGGCGGGATTCCGCGCGCCGGGTGTACCTCCTCTCCCTCGAAAGGGTGTCTCGAATCCCCCGATCGGGTACCGGCCGAAAACGGCGTGCCGACGAGGATCCGACGAGAGGAGCCGCGCCCGCTCCTTGGCGTCGGGGCGCATTCAAACCAGTGCTCGACAACCTCACCTGGAAAGCTGCACGCCGAGCGCTGCCGTGGCCGGTCGCCACTGCGATCGTCGTCGCGATCGGCGCACTCGCCGCGATGGAGCTCGTGCGGGACGATCGTCCGGCAGCGGCAATCGTCATCGTCGCTTCGGTGTCGTTCCTCGGCGCGGCGATCTCGAACGTCCTCGTACGTCGAGCGTCGGCGGCCCAGAGCCGCGCGCTGCGCGACCCGCTCACGGGACTCCCGAACCGAGCCCTCCTCGACGATCGCGTCGAGCAGGCGCTCGCACGCTCTCAGCGGACGGGAGAGCCGTTCGCCTTGCTCGTCGTCGACCTCGACGGCTTCAAGACCGTCAACGACGTTCGCGGGCACGAGGCCGGCGACGTGGTCCTGCGCGCGATCGCACGACGCTTTCAGTCGGTGCTGCGGAGCATCGACACCGTCGCACGGGTCGGCGGCGACGAGTTCGTCGTGCTGTCGCTCGGGACGGCGAGCGACGAGGAGGCGGCGGCGCTCGTCGGACGGCTGCGCACAGCCCTTCGGCGGCCCTACCGGGTTTCGGGCAGCGTGGTCGAGATCGACGCGTCGATCGGCTGGGCGATCTATCCACAGGATGCGGTGACAGGCGACGACCTGATGGAGCTCGCCGACGGTCAGATGTACGCGACGAAGCGCGACACGAGCGACGAGGACGTCGTGGAGCGGCGCGCGCTCGACGGGAGAATCGTGCGCGACCTCGAGTTGGCGCTCGAACGAGACGAGATCGTCGTGCACTACCAGCCGATCGTGCAGATGCGCACCGGGGAGGTCAGGGGCGTGGAAGCGCTCGTCCGGCGCCGTCAGTCGGGGCGGCTCGTCGCCCCATCCGAGTTCCTGCCGCACCTCCAGCGGACGCCGGTCGTCCGCACGCTGACCCTCGCAGTCGCCGCCGACGCGCTGCGACGGCTCGCAGAGTGGGATGCGGCTGGTCACTCCCTGACCGCGGCGGTCAACGTCCCGTATCGCATGCTCGACGACGCGGAGCTCGCCCGCGGCATCGAGGAGCTTCTCGAGCGGTCGTCGATCAGACCGGAGCGACTCACACTCGAGGTCGTCCCGTCCGGGCCCGGCGCAGGCTCCGAGCTCGACGAGCCGAGGGTGCAAGGACTACGCGCGCTCGGCGTGAAGCTCTCGCTCGACGACCTCGGCCGGGCCTCGTCGGTCGCAGCGATCAGGGTGCTGCCTCTCGATCAGGTGAAGATCGACGCGATGTTCCTCCACGATCTCGGCCGCGGCGAGCGTGCGGACGCGATTGCCCGGTCGCTCGTCGAGCTGGCCCGCCGGCTCGGCCTCGAGACCGTCGCCGAAGGTGTTGAGAGCAGGCAATCATGGGACGCGGCGCAGAGCCTCGGCTTCGACCTCGCGCAAGGGTTCCACTTCGGCCGTCCGATGTCTGCCGAGGATCTCTCGAGCTGGCTCTCGACGAGCTGGCCCGCCGTCGCGCTCTCGGCGTAGGGGTCTGTCCCCGGAGGGGACTGACCCCCCGTGCTACCGGCGTTGTTGCGCGAGCGGCCTCGCTCGTAGCGCGGGGGACAAACCCCTAGGGGGTCAGTCCCCGGCGCGAGGCGCCGGGCTTCCAAAGGGGCTCGTCACGGGACACGTGCGCGTTGCTCGCGCGCGCAAGAATGAAGAGGAGATCCGAGAGACGGTTGAGGTACGGGACGACGCAAGGCCCCAGCTGATGCTCCGTCCCCGCCGCGATCGCCTCACGCTCCGCCCGACGGCAGAGTGTGCGGGCCACGTGGAGGCCGGCGGCGGTCGGCGTCCCGCCCGGCAGCACGAAGCTCGTGAGCTCCGGGAGGTCGGCGTTGAACGTGTCGCAGTCCTGCTCGAGCCGGTCGACGAGCGACGCATCGATCCGCAGCCGCCCTTCGATCTCCCCCGGCACGGAGAGGTCCGCACCGACGTCGAAGAGCTCGTTCTGGACGCGCTCGAGCACGTCGCGGATCGGCGCGGGCGGATCTCCGGCCAGCACGACCCCGAGCGCCGAGTTGAGCTCGTCGACCGCGCCGAACGCGACGATCCGCCGGTCGAGCTTGGAGACACGCGAGCCGTCACCGAGCGACGTCTCGCCGCCGTCGCCCGCCCGCGTGTAGATCCGCGTCAGACGAACGGGCTCGTCCCGGGCTCGCGCCATGGCACGACTGTAGTGGGGACTGGCCCCGCAGGGGCCTGTCCCCCGCGCTACGAGCAATGCCGGCCGCAGGACACTGCCTGTAGCACGGGGGTCAGTCCCGGGGACTGGCCCCGCAGGGGCCTTTCCCCCGTGCTAGGAGCGATGCCGTTCGCAGGACACTGCCTGTAGCACGGGGGTCAGTCCCCTTCGGGGGACAGACCCCACAGACCCACAGACCCCATAGACGTGGCCGAAAGAGCGACCAGCGGGACGCGCCAGGCACAGCAAAGCTCCTCGGATGCCGCGCGGAGCACGCATTGAGGGCGCAGGACTGATCCACCACGCGACCGGGCACTCGCACCGGACAGTCGACGCCTTCCCCGACGAACCGTCGCGGCTCGGCTTCCTCTCGCTCCTCGCCGACACGGCACTTCGGCTTCGGTGGCAGGTGCTCGCTTACTGCCTTCTTTCGACCCACTATCACCTGCTCGCCCGAACGGACGAGCCGAATCTCGGCGAGGGGATGCGACATGTGCACGGCCGTCACGCACAGCGCCTGAACGCGCGTCACAGCTCGTCAGGGCCGGTGTGGCGCGACCGCTTCCACAGCAAGCCGGTGCGCGACGGTCGCCACGTCGTTCGAGCCGCCGTCTACGTCGACATAATCCCGTTGCTGCGGGCGTCTGTGACAACCCATCGGAATGGCGGTGGAGCTCGTACCGCGCAAACGTCGGACTCTCAAAGGCACCGCGCTGGCATCGAGTCGACCTCTCTTCATGCGCATCTCGGTGCCTCGCCGGACGAGGCGGCAGAGATCTACCGCGACGTCGTCGCGACGACGCTCGCCGTCGAGCGGGCGCGTCGCGAAGCGTCCGCCTGAGCAACCGTGAGGACTGGCCCCGCAGGGGCCTGTCCCCCGCGCTACGAGCAATGCCGGCCGCAGGACGCTGGTAGCACGGGGGTCAGTCCCCTTCGGGGACAGACCCCGGGACAGTCCCCACAAGCGGGCGCAGCGTCTCGGCCGAGGCTCGAAGCAGGTCGCGGGCGATGACGATGCGCTGGATCTCGCTCGTGCCTTCGTAGATCTCCGTGATCTTCGCGTCGCGGTAGTACCGCTCCGCGGGGAACTCGCGCGTGTAGCCGTAGCCGCCGAGCACCTGGATCGCGTCCTGGCTCGCTTTGACCGCGACCTGGGAGGCAAAGAGCTTCGCCATTGCCCCCTCGGTGCTGTGCGGGTGGCCGGCTTGCTTGAGCCACGCTGCACGGAGAACGAGCTGCCGGGCGGCGGCGATCTCGGTTGCCATGTCGGCAAGCCGGAAGCGGATCGCCTGGAACTCGGCGATCTTTTGGCCGAACTGCTCGCGCTCGAGCGCGTAGGAGCGGGCGGTGTCGAGCGCGGCCTGTGCAATACCGACCGCCTGGGCCGCGATCCCGATCCGGCCGCCGTCGAGCGTCGCCATCGCGACCGCGAAGCCTCGTCCCTCCTCGTGCAGGAGTCGGTCTGCCTCGACCTGGACGTCGTCGAGGCGCAGGTCGGCGGTCGAGGACGAGTTGAGGCCGAGCTTCTCCTCCTCGCGCGTCACCTCGACGTGCTCGGCGTCGAGCAGGAACGCCGAGACGCCCCGCCCGCTCTCGGTCGACGGGTCGGTGCGGGCAAAGAGAAGGAAGGTCGACGCGTGGCTGCCGTTCGTACACCACTGCTTCGTGCCCGAGAGTCGCCACCCGTCGCCGTCGCGGGTCGCGCTCGTGCGGAGCGAGCCGGCGTCGGAGCCCGCGCCGGGCTCGGTGAGGGCGAACGCACCGATTGCCTCACCGTGCGCGAGCGGCGGGACAAAGCGCGCACGCTGCTCCTCCGTGCCGAAGGCGACGATCGGAAGCGTCGCGGCGCTCGTGTGGACGGCGACCGTCACCCCCACGCCCGCGTCGGCCCGTGAGAGCTCCTCGAGCACGAGGACGTACGAGACGAAGTCGGCCCCGGCTCCGCCGAGCTCCTCGGGAACGCAAACGCCCATCAGTCCGAGCTCCCCGAGCTTCGCGAAGAGCTCGCGCGGGAATCGATGCTCGCGATCCCACTCCGAGGCGTGCGGCGCGATATCCGTGTCGGCGACCTCGCGTGCGAGCGCCTGGATCTCGCGCTGCTCCTCCGTCAGGGCGAAGTCCACGCCACCAATTGTAGGGGCGAACGATGTCCGACTTCAGTCGGACATCTGCTCTCGTGTGGCCGGAGAAGAGCAGGTGTCCGACTGAAGTCGGACACCGAGAACACCGTCCGCGTCAGGCGTACTCGTAGAACCCGCGCCCGCTCTTCCGTCCAAGCCGCCCCGCGGCGACGTAGCGGCGGAGCAGCGGGCACGGCGCGTACTTCGGGTTGCCAAGGCCCTCATGGAGGACGTCCATGATCGCGACGCACGTGTCCAGGCCGATCAGGTCGGCGAGCGCGAGCGGCCCCATCGGGTGCGCGAAGCCGAGCTTGGCGACGGTGTCGATCGCCTCGGCCTCCGCGACGCCCTCCATCAGCGCGTACGCGGCTTCGTTGACGAACGGCATCAGGATCCTGTTCGAGACAAAGCCGGGGAAGTCGTTCGCCTCCGCAGGGGTCTTGCCGAGGTCGCGGGCAAGCGCGACGATCGCCTCCGCCGTCTCGTCGGAGGTCTGCTCGGCCCGGATCACCTCGACGAGGGCGAGCACCGGCACCGGGTTGAAGAAGTGCATGCCGATCACCCGCTCCGGGCGCGAGGTAACGGCCGCGAGCTCGGTGATCGGGATCGACGAGGTGTTCGACGCGAGGACAGCGTGCGCCGGCAATGCCTGGTCGGCTGCGCGGAAGAGCTCTTTCTTCGTCTCAGCACGCTCGACGATCGCCTCGATGAGAAGATCTGCCTCCGCGAGCGCGTCGACCGGCGTCACCCGGCCGAGGACCTCGTCCGGCGCAGGCCCTCCCTTGTCGTGCAGCCGACCGAGGCTCTTCGCCATCCCTTCGATGCCCCGGTCGACCGCGCCGGGCTGGCTGTCGTGCAGCAGCACGGTCCGCCCGGATGCCGCGACGACCTGGGCGATCCCGGCGCCCATCTGACCCGCCCCGACGACGAGGACGCGCTCGAACGTCATCCGGAGCCCTGCGCGAGCTCGCGCTGCCTCGAACGCAACCGCCGGACGCAGTACGCGAGCACGAGCGCGAGGATAACGAGACCGATCACGATCTTGATCGCGTTGCCACGCACCTCGTCGCTCGTCGAGAGGAGCGCCCCCGGGTCGGTGAGCAGACATGACTCCGTGACGAGCCGCGCACCGTCGAGGCGCGCAAGCATGCCGAGCGCCTCGTCGAGGACGATCGGCTCGTCGAGGTCGTCGACGAGCGGCGTCGCCGAGCGCACCTCGACCTCGCGCCCGACTGGCCCCTTCACGGGCTGGTCGACGAGCATGCGGTACACGACGCCGTCGCCGACGCGCCGGCGCTCCGTCACTCGCCCGACGAACGCCGCGTCCGCAGCCTCCAGCCGCTCCTCCAGCGGGACGTTCGGGCAGTCGAGCGCGAGCGCCGACGGCGCGAGCACGAACGCCGCGAACAGCACGGCGAGAAGCCGCACGGGACTACACCTCGAGAAGGACAGCGTCGCCCTGACCGCCGCCGGAGCAGATCGCCGCGAGTCCGAGCCCCCCGCCGTTCCGGCGCAGCTCGTGTACGAGCGTCCCGAGAATCCGTCCGCCGGAGGCGCCGATCGGATGCCCGAGCGCCACCGCGCCGCCGTTCACGTTCACACGCTCCTCCTCTGCCCCGAGCATCCGCGTCGAGTTCTTTGCAACGGACGAGAACGCCTCGTTGATCTCGACGCGCGCGACGTCCTCGATCGTTCGCCCGGCTGCAGTCAACACGCGGTCGGCGGCCGCGGCGGGTGTTCGCGCGAGGTAGGCGAAGTCGTCGGCGACGTAGGCGTGTCCGACGATCCGCGCGAGCGGCTCGATCTCATGCTCCGCGGCCCATGTCTCGGAGCAGACGACCACGCAGGAGGCGCCGTCGTTGACCCCCGGGGCGTTCCCCGCCGTGGTCGTGCCCTGCGGGTCGAAGACGGGCTTCATCGAGGCGAGCTTCTCGAGGGTCGTGTCGCGCCGGATGCCCTCGTCTGCAGTCACGTCGTCGACGGCGACGAGCTCGTCGTCGAAGAGGCCTGCGTCCTGCGCGGCCGCCGCCCGCGCGTGGGAGCGAACCGCCCAGGCGTCCTGCTCCTCGCGCGAGATGCCGAGCTCGCGGGAGACCTGCGACGCCTGCTGCACCATGTGCAGCCCGTCGAACGTCGACGTCAGACCGTCGAAGACCATGTGGTCGAGCACCTCGCCGTTTCCGAGGCGGTAGCCGAACCGCCCCTTCGGCAGCAAATAGGGGGCATGGGACATCGATTCCATCCCGCCGGTGACGACGACGTCGTGTCGCCCCGCCGCGATCATCAGCTCGGCGAGCTGCACGGCGCGGATCGATGAAGCGCACACCTTGTTGATCGTGTCCGCTGGCACCTCTTTCGGGATGCCGGCGCCGATCGCCGCCTGCCGCGCGGGAGCCTGCCCCACGCCCGCCTGGAGCACCTGGCCCATGACCACATAGCCCACGTCGGCCGGATCGACGCCCGCGCGGTCGAGCCCCGCTCCGATCGCGATCGACCCGAGCTCGACCGCCGTCTTGCCGGCGAGGCCTCCGCCGAGGCGCCCGAAAGGCGTGCGGACGGCGGAGACGATGACCGCAGCAGGCATAGAGTCAGCGTAGTCGCCGTGGTGTGGCCTCCGTGTCCGACTTCAGTCGGACACGCGCTCTGCATCCGGCACGAGAAGAGCAGGTGTCCGACTGAAGTCGGACACCGAGCGCGGACTGACACACTGGTATTCCCGTGCACGCGACGACGACGCTCAACACCGACCTGCTGACGCCGCTCGGCGCGTACCTGCGCGTCCGCGGCATGGGGCGCGCGAGCTTCCTGCTCGAGTCCGTCGAGCGCGGCCGGCTCGGGCAGAGCTCGTGGATCGGTGCAGGCTCGCGGCTCGTCGACCTCGCCGAGGCCGAAAACCTCGACCTCCCGGTGGTCGGTTACGTCGCCTACGACCACGTCGCCACGCTCGAGCCCACCGTCCCACTCCCGCAGGACGGCCCGGATCTCCCCCTCAGCAAGCTCGTCGTCTGCGAGACACTCGTCCGGTTCGATCATGGCTCGGGCACGGCGGAGGTGCTCGCGGGCGACCCCGACGAGCTCGCCGGACGGCTAGCGGCCGAGATCCCGTTGCAGCGAGAGACGCGCAGGCGAGCCGGGCCGATCCGCCGCTCGCCCGACCGCGAGGGATACGAAGGGATGGTGCGCTCGGTGAAGCGGCACATCGTCGCGGGCGACGTCTTCCAGTGCGTCCCCTCCCAGCGCGCCGAGCGCCCGACGTCAGCGTCTCCACTCGAGATCTACCGAGCACTTCGGCGCGTCAACCCGTCGCCGTACCTCTTCGTCCTCGATCTCGACGGGCTCGCGCTCGTCGGCTCCTCGCCGGAGCGGCTCGTCGCGTGCGAGGACGGACATGCGAGCCTTTGCCCGATCGCCGGCACCACGGAGCCGACCGAGGGCGACGTCGAGCGGCTTCTCTCCTCGGAAAAGGATCGGGCAGAGCACGTGATGCTCGTCGACCTCGGCCGCAACGACCTCTCGCGCGTCTGCCGCGCCGGCACCGTCCACGTCGCCCGCTCGATGGAGGTGGAGCGCTTCTCGCACGTCTCGCACCTCGTCTCCGAGGTCGTGGGCGAGCTGCGTGACGACGTGAGCCCGTTCGACCTGCTCCGCGCCTGCTTTCCCGCCGGAACGGTGAGCGGCGCGCCCAAGATCCGCGCGATGCAGCTGATCTCGGAGCTCGAGAGCTACCGGCGCGGACCGTACGGCGGCGCGGTGCTCTACGCGCTGCCTGGCGGGACGATGGACGCCTGCATCGCGCTCCGCACGATCGTGATGCACGACGGCGTCGCCCACCTCCAGGCAGGCGCGGGCGTGGTGGCGGACTCCGACCCGACGGCCGAGCACGAGGAGTGCCTGCGCAAGCTCGCGGCGCTCGAGCAGGCGATCGAGCTCGCCGAGGCGGAGGCGGCGCCGTGAAAGTCCTCATGATCGACAACTACGACTCGTTCACCTACAACCTCGTCCACCTCTTCGAGGAACTGGGTGCCGAGGTGATCACCGTGCGGAACGACGCGATCACGGCGGACGCTGCCGCAGAGCTCGCACCGGATCGGCTCGTCGTCTCCCCCGGTCCCGGCCGGCCGGAGGAGGCTGGGGTCTCGATCGAGGTCATCCGGCGTCTCGGGCCGACCACGCCCACGCTGGGCGTCTGCCTCGGGCACCAGGCGATCGTCGAGGCGTTCGGCGGCGAGATCGGGCAGGCGCAGGCCCTCCTGCACGGCAAGGCGAGCGTCGTCACGCACGACGGCCGCGGTGTCTACGCGGGGCTCCCCGAGGAGGTCGAGGTCGGGCGCTACCACTCGCTCGCCGCGACCGTCGTTCCCGACGAGCTCGAGGTCACGTCACGGACGCCGGACGGCGAGGTGATGGGCGTGCGGCACAGCACGCTGCCCGTCGAGGGTGTCCAGTTCCACCCGGAGAGCGTCCTCACGCCCCTCGGGCCCGAGATGGCGAGGAACTTTCTCCGATGATCGCTCTCGCGCTGGCGGCGATCGCCGACGGCCGCGACCTGACGCGCGACGAGGCTCGGACGGTGATGGACGTTGTCATGGAAGGTAACGCCACGCCGGCACAGATCGGTGGCCTGCTGCTCGGTCTACGAGCGAAGGGCGAGACGGTCGAGGAGATCACCGGGTTCGCCGAGGCGATGCGCGCCCACGTCGTCCCGGTCAACCCCACGCGGACGCCGGTGATCGACGTCGTCGGGACGGGCGGCGACGGCGCGCACACGTTCAACATCTCGACGGCCGCGGCGCTCGTCGCCGCAGCCGCAGGGGCTGCCGTCGCGAAGCACGGCAACCGTGCGGCGAGCTCGGCCTGTGGCTCCGCCGACGTCCTCGAGGAGCTCGGCTTCGAGCTCGAGCTGCCGGCCGAGCGGATCGCCCAGTCGATCGACGAGCACGGCTTCGGATTCATGTTCGCCCGCGCGCATCATCCGGCGATGCGTCACGCGGCGCCCGTGCGTCAGGAGCTCGGGACGCGGACGGTCTTCAACGTCCTCGGGCCGCTCGCGAACCCGGCCGGAGCCCGCGACGGCGTCTTCGGTGTCTTTTCACCCGCGCTCGCCCGAACCTACGCGGAGACGCTCGCAGGGCTCGGTGCCCGGCACGCGCTCGTCGTTCACGGCGAGGGCGGCGTCGACGAGCTGACACCGTCGGGCCCGAGCCTCGTCGTCGAGGTGCGCGACGGCTCGATCCGCGAGTGGGAGCTCGACCCCGCCTCGCTCGGGCTTGCCCCCTCCGACCGCGCCGAGCTCCGGGGCGGCGACGCGGCGGAGAACGCCGCCTCTCTGCGGGCCGTGCTCGACGGGGAGCGGGGAGCCCGCCGCGACGCCGTCGTGCTGAATGCGGGCGCTGCACTCCTCACCGCAGGCGTCGCCGACGATCTCGCGGCCGGGCTCGAGGCCGCCGCCGCGGCGATCGACACGGGCGTCGCGACGGCGACGCTCGAGCGGCTCGTCGCCTTTTCCCGGCAGGTGCCCGTCTGATGGGCCGCTTCGCCGACGCGCTCGCCGCGCCAGGGCTCGGCGCGATCGCGGAGATCAAGCGACGCTCGCCCTCGGCCGGCGACCTGCGGCCGGACGCCGACCCTGCCGTGCTCGCGCCCGCCTACGCGGCGGCCGGCGCCGCTGCGATCTCGGTGCTCGTCGACGAGCGCTTCGCCGGCACCTGGGACGACCTCCGCGCCGCGCGAGCGGCGGCCGACGCGCCGCTACTCGCAAAGGGCTTCTTCTCGACCCCGGCCGACCTGCGCACCGCGAAGGAAGCAGGGGCGGACGCCATCCTGCTCCTGCTCCGCGACCTCGACGACGAGACGACCGCGGCACTCCTGGCCGAGGCAGAACGCCTCGGCCTGGACACGCTCACGGAAGCCCACGACTCTGCGGAGCTCGACCGTGCCGTGCTTCTCGGGGCGCCGGTGATCGGGGTGAACGCGCGCGACCTCTCGACCTTCGCGATCGACCGCGCGGCGCAGCTCGAGCTCGTCGCCCGGATCCCCTCGGATCGGATCGCGATCGCGGAGTCGGGCATCGAGTCGCGCGGCCAGGGCGCCGCCGCGGAGCTCGCCGGCGCGGACGCGATCCTTGTCGGCTCCGCCCTGATGCGCGCGCCGGATCCCGCCGCGAAGCTCGCCGAGCTCCTCTCACGGCCGCTCGTCAAGGTCTGCGGGCTGACGCGGGAAGAGGACGTCGCGGTCGCGGCCGAAGCCGGCGCCGACCTCCTCGGCTTCGTCCTCGTGCCCGCGAGCCCGCGCGCGGCAACCGAGGTGCTCCCGGTGCCCGAGACGACGATCGCGGTCGCGGTCTGGGTCGGCGAGGCAGGAGAGAGCGGAGGGGAGCTCGACCAGGTGCACACGGTCGAGGCCGGCAAGGTGCGCGGGCGCGAGGCGACGATCTACCGGGAGCGCGACCCCGTCGCGCGGCTGCTCGACCTTCCGTGGGAGGGTGAGGATCCGGATCACTGGCGGAAGGCG
>Ga0183260_10003467_pt1 | contig 12713 bp, 11 predicted proteins | sample AntDrymUQ4972206_2_FD_129768 | JGI IMG/M metagenome (GOLD analysis project Ga0183260, IMG submission 129768) | Polar desert sand microbial communities from Dry Valleys, Antarctica - metaG UQ497 (22.06) (version 2) (version 2) | ecosystem: Environmental > Terrestrial > Soil > Desert | place...
ACAACGTTGAGACCCTCTCCACCCTCCCGTGGATCGTTCAACATGGCGGCGCCGCGTACGCCGCGTTCGGCGGCGGCCGCTTCGTAGGAACCCGACTCTTCTGCCTGTCAGGCCGGATCAACAACCCGGGCACCTACGAAGTGGAACTGCACAACACCACCTTCCGCGAACTCCTCTTCGACCCGGCATTCGGCGGCGGCATCCCCGCGGGCAGAGAACTGACGGCGTACATCCCCGGCGCCTCGTTCCCCTGGTTCTTCCCCGAGCAGCTCGACCTCCGGCTCGACGGCGACGACGTCGAGCCCAACGGGTCGTCGCTCGGCTCCGGGATCATCGTGCTCGACGAGACGAGCTGTCCGGTCCGAGCCGCGTGGCGACTCGTGCGATTCTTCGGCAAGGAGTCCTGCGGGCAGTGCTCGCCGTGCCGCGAGGGGACCTCGTGGCTCGAGACGATCATGTACCGGATCGAGCATGGACAGGGCCGCCGAGAAGACCTCGACCTGCTCCTCGACATTGGCGACAACATCTCGCCCGGCCCATTCCCCCACCCGCCGCGGCCCGACTCGCCCGCCGTTCCGTTCCCCTACGGCCAGACCACGATCTGCCCTCTCGGCCCGTCAGGCGTTTCGCCGGTCGACTCCAGCCTGGGACGATTCCGCGACGACTACCTCGCGCACATCGACCACAGGCGATGCCCGCACTGAACAGGACCTGTGTCGTCGCCCGCTCTCCGATTAGCGGACGAGGGCGGCGAGTTGTTCTGTGGCCTCTCGAGCCGCCACCTGTTCACCCGGCACGCCGGTGTAGGGCTCGCCGACCGTGAGGGCTTGCGCGAGAAAGGTTCGCACCTCATGAGCGCGCCGCAACATTTCGCGTCCGGCGTTCGCGGTGCCGACCGTGACCGGGTCGAGCAGTTCCCGTTCGACGAGCGATGAGCGCGAAACCAGTACGTCTACCCTTGAGGTGGAAACAGAGAAGCGACGGACATTTGAGTGGGCTCGCGGCATCACGGCGGACACGAGCGCTGTGTTCGTGGTGACCAACGCAGACGGCGTGATCGGTGTGGTCCAGGCGGACGAATCGTTGCCGCACCCGAGGGGCCGACCGGAGATCACAATGCTCTATGTCGACCCGGCTTCGTGGGGCTCCGGCGCAGCTGCCGAGCTACTTCGCGCGGGTCTGCACTGGATCGGCAGCAGGGGGCACAACGAGGCACGGGTGCGCATCGTCGAGGCCCACCATCGGGCTCGCCGTTTCTACGAACGCGAGGGCTGGATCGTGGAGCCCGACCTGAAGCCTGCTCGGAACGAATTCTTCGACCTCGTCTACTACCGACGAGCTGTTCACGGGTGAGTTTCGTCCCCCTGCCTCCGGCAGGCGCGCCTTCGACAACTGACCGCCAACACCGGATTGGCCCCGCGCTTCAGATCAGCTTGAGTACGTAGTCGACCAGCTCGACGCGCGAAAGGTTCCGAACCTCGTCCATCGTGAACCACTTAGCGGAGTCGGTGGTTCCAGCATCGAAGTCCGTACGGAGCTCGCCCGTGACATCCGTCGCTGTATAAACGACGCCGATGAGGTGACCGGCTTCGCCCCGAGCCGAGTCGCGCTCCGTGTACCAGCGCGAGAACACCCCGAGCACCGGACCGATGGTCGCATCGAGCCCGGTCTCCTCTTCGAGCTCCCGAAGCGCGGTCGTGTGTGGCGACTCGCCCCACTCCATTCCGCCGCCGGGCATCGTCCACTTCTCGCTGTCCGGGTGACCAGATGACACGAACCGCGTCAGAAGGAGTCGGCCGATCTCGTCTCGACAGACGACATATGCGGCCGCTCGCCGCCATTGAACTTCCACCGGCAGAGGATGCCATGGGCACCGACGAACGGCCGGGTGTAGGCATCGCGGAGAGCGCGCAAAGTTGCGCTCGGGAGATCGACGGAAGATTGTCCTCACACGCCGGCTAAGCCGCGGTCGCGAGCGTGATGCGATCCGGCACTGATTGGTTCTCTACGTCGTGGGCTTATCGGCCAAATAGCCAATGTGCTTCGCGGACAACCACTCGATGAGTCCGACGTAGTCCGAGAGGCCCGTCGGTCTGAGCTCGCTCTCTACTTCTCGCAAGGTGTTGAGCCCAGTGGCGAAGGCCCGTCGCAGGCTGAGCGCGTCCGGTGAGGCCGTGAGCGCGGAAAGCCGTTCGACCGAAATTCGACTCAATGAGTCCGCGCGTTGTGCTGCGTTGTATTCAACCCCAAGCTCACGAATCGCTGCGAGCGCGGTGAGATGGGCACGCAGGCCGTCTAGTCGTGACAGCGCGTGAAGAAACTCGGATCTGCGCAGCGCCTTCACGCCGAACCAGAACTCGCCACAGGCCGCGAGGTGCCGAAACTGAACTCGATCCGCGGTCGCAGCCCGTGGCGATTCGGTCCGCATGGCCTGATCGACCTCGCCGGTTTTGTCGAGCAAGACCCGCCAGCGTGGCTCGAAAGCCCGCAGAGTCGTGACCCCGACGAAGCTCAGATCCAGCTCCAAATAGCCGGGCAGAAGAAACGATCGCAGGCTCAACGCCGGAAGTAGCCTTGCCGTCGTAATCCACTCAGCATGGAGTCGCTTAGCGATTACAGGTGCCAGCTCGTCTCCCAACGCGACCGCGTCCGTTTCGTAGGAGGCGACAGCCATGAGGTCTACATCCGAAAACTCATCTCGGAATCCCTCAACGCCACTTCCGATCAGGACAAGGCCAATCACACGCTCGTCGCGACTTACGACGTCTTGGACCGCGTCGATTACGGATTGACAGGCTGCGAGATGGTCCACGGGCGAATACTTGCCTCGGATCGCGCGTGGGACAACGAGGTAACCACCCCCGGGAGGGGCCCCGCCAGTTCGGCGTGGCTAGCGGGTGCCCCACAGCGCCGGGTTCGCGCCTACGCCAGTTGCGACCGGCACTTGCGGGACGGCCCAGAGAACGTTCCGGTGACGCGTTCTGGGACACGTTGGCCGGGCCGAGGCGAACCCGAGCCGGCGTTCGGGTCGTCGGCCTTTCTCCCGGTTGCAGGCTCGCTACGCGCGAGGTGAGGTGGGGAGGCCGGGCACGATCCCGCTGTCCCGCGAACCGAAGTCGGGCTTGACGGTAAGAATGAGTGTGATCGGCCGGTCGGATGCTGAACTCATAATCGATTCGCTGGACGAACCCGCTCGGTTCGGCGAGATCTTCGATCGGCACGCCGAGGCGGTCTTCCGCTATTTCGCGCGACGGATCGGCCCGGCCGATGCGAGCGACCTACTGGCCGACGTATTTCTCGCTGCGTTCGAGGCCCGACGCCGCTACGACTCGGACTACCCGATGGCGCTGCCCTGGCTATACGGAATCGCGTCCAACCTGTTGCGGAAGCACTTTCGGCGGCGGGCCGGCGAACTCAGGATGTTGGACCGCCTCGTCGCGCAGAGCGAGCCGGACGATCGCGTCGACGCAGTGGCGGACGTCATCGACGCTCAACTTCAGGTGCGAGCGATGGCGAAACTGCTCGACGAGCTCCCACCCGGCGAACGCGACGTGTTGCTGCTCCACGCGTGGGAGGCAGTCACCTACGAGGAGATTGCGAATGCGCTCCACATCCCGGTCGGCACGGTGCGGTCACGGTTGAACCGCGCCCGACGCCGACTTCGCGCCGGCGTGGATGAGATCGACCGGATCCGTTCGGTGCGCCCCGATCGGCTGACGACGATCCCCGACGTGACGTCGACCGTTCTGACCCGAGAGAAGGAGAAGCTCATGCAGGCCATCGAAGGCAAGACGAAGATCATCATCGACGCCGGAGACGGCACCGTGTTGATCAGGAGCAAGGACGACATCACGGCGGGCGACGGAGCGAAGCACGACGTCATCGAGGGCAAGGCGGCGTCGTCTACAACGACGACCTGCAACATCTTCCGACTACTCAACAACAATCGCGTGCCGACTCATTTTGTCGAGCGGCTCGACGCAGTCACTTTTCGCGCACGCAACGTCGACATGATCCCTCTCGAACTCGTCGCTCGACGGATCGCGACTGGCAGCTTTCTGGACCGAAATGCCGACATCGCCGACGGCACCGCCTTTGCCGATCTCGTCTTCGAGGTCTTCGAGAAGGACGACGCGAACCATGATCCGCTCCTTGAATTCGATTTCGCGCGCGACGTGTTGCGGCGTCTCGTGCCCAACACGAAGGCGGCTCTTCAGCTCGGCGACGTCCACGCCGGCGACCTCATCAGCGAGGAGATGCTGTCGCACAGTCGCTATGCAACGGTCACCTCTGAGCTTCTTGAACAACTTCGCGACCTCACCGTCCGGACATTCGAGATGGTCGAGCACGCGTGGGCGAGACTCGGCGGCACGTACTTCGACTTCAAGATCGAATGCGGCTTCGACCACGAGACCGGCACTCTGTTGGTCGCCGACGTCGTCGATAGCGACTCCGGGCGACTTCGCTTCGGTGACAAGGACATGTCAAAACAGGCCTACCGCGACGGCAGCCAGTCCTTGCCCGACATCAAGAAGAACTTCGACGAGGTGGCGGAACTCACGAAGCAGTTCGTCTGAGGAACACAGTCCTGGGCACCGACCACCGGCCACCAAGTGCCCGCTCGCGCGGCGGCGAAATGCGTAGCCGCCGCGAACGTCAACGCAGACTTAGCGGCGCGAGCGGGGTCCGCTCTGGCGACGAAGACCCCTGGCGCCGTCGCGTCTCTTGGGGGTTGCGGATGGGCCGTTCCGAGGCGCTCATCGGTCGGTGAGTCCGGCGGCCACGTCGCCCACCCGGGACCGCCATGTGACCCGTACGATCGGCCTGGTGATACATCGCCTCTCGGCACTCCGCCGCGATGCGCTGGCTCTCTTCGCCTTGTGCGACGAGGACCCGAGACGGAAGATCCCGTCATGCCCCGGATGGTCAGCGACCGATCTGCGAGACCACATTCTTGACACGTTTCGAGGAGCAGTGCCTGACTTCCCTGACGACGTGTCTGAGCCAACGACGGCCGTTGATCGCGCCGTGGCGTTGCTGAGCGACGCAGAGCAGGATGCTCGAAACGTGTCGCAGGAGTGCGCCATCCATCGGTGGGACGCGTCACAGGCGTTCGGCATCGACTACGCGGTTGATGGAGAGATCGCTTGCGAGGGCCTCACGGACTTCTTCCTGCTGGCGTGGCCGATGTTGCTCGACTACCTGAAGCGACCAGCCGGGGAGGGCGAAGTACTTCTCGTCACGGAAGTCGACGGAGCCGGTCAGTGGCACGTTGTGCTCGGCGAGCGGGCGACGCTCTCGGATGAGAGCCCCTCACACGCCGTGGAGGTGCGCGGTACGGCGTCGGATCTCGTGCTGTGGCTTTGGGGCCGGATGGAGCCGCCTCACGTCAGTGGCGATCGATCCGTCCTCGAGCGCATGCGGAATCCAGCGGGGCGCTTCCTGTCGCCTGGCTTCTGAAGGCGTGGCCGAACCGACCGCTGTCATTCACGCGTGTCCGGCCGCCCGGCTGAAGCGCCCGTGTCACCGCGGCCGACTGCGTCAGCACGCTGACTGATGCGGTCGTGCCGACGAGTGGTGGCGGTCCATGCGAGTGTGTCGAGTGGGCTCGCTGGTGGCGTCGGACGGAACACGACTCGTCTTCTCCGACAATGGCGAGGGCCCACCCACGTTGTTGCTGCACGGATTGGCCTGCACGCGTGAAGTTTGGACAGAGGTGACAGAGCTGCTCACGCCGAGGCGGCGAGTTGTCGCGGTGGACCTGCGCGGCCACGGGGAATCCACTCCCGTGGTAGGTACCTTTTCCCTGGATCAACAGGCCGACGACATCAACGCATTACTGATCGAGCTTGACCTCCGAGATGTCGTGCTGGTCGGGCACTCGGCTGGCGGATACTCCGCCCTCGCGTTCGTTGAGCGATTCCCCGACGTGGCACGCCAACGCGTGCGGAGAATCGTGACGATCGGCACGTCACCTTCACTGCTCGGAGCGCGTGAACGGTTCGTGCTTCGCGTCTCCGCCTCGCGCATCTTCTACGCGCTCCTCGCCATAGCGCCGATCGGCCGTCTCCTCGTGCGGTCCGGCGCCTTCGGCGACAACCCATCCGCCGCGGCGGTAGAGACGACGAGACAAATGGCGTTGGCTTGCGACCGCTCGACAAAGGTTTCGTGGGTGCGCGCGATCGCCGGCACCTCGCTCCCGTTACCAAATAGCCCGTCGCTGATCGCGGCAACCGGTGAGCGCGACGCGACAGTGACGCCCAAGCGTCTGAAGGCACTCGCGGCGACAAGTAACGCAGCGACATCCGTCGTGCCGGGCGCGGGACACATGGCACCACTCGAGGCGCCCATCGACGTCGCGCGTCTGATCACCACACCTTGAGCGCCACCGACTAATCGTCTCCGCTGCTTCTACAACCAAGCGAAGACTGAGTGCACCCCGACGCCGGCTGTAGGGCTGGGCCGCGCCCGGGACGCGTCTGCCCGGCCGCAACGCCTCCGGGCGATCCAGCGCCACCGGTGACATCGTGGGGCTGTGTTATCGGCAAAGGGAGTGGCTGAAGGTCTTCGGCAGGTCGGACTCGATTCGGCCTCAACCGCGATCGTCCACTCCTCGCTTCGCTCGTTCGGGGACACCGATGGTGGCGCTGCGACGGTTGCGGACGTTCTCGTCTCGGTGTGTGGAACGGTGGTGGTGCCGTCAGGAACATGGGATCTCACTGGAGTGCCGGCACCTCCTGGCCTGGTGAGACCGAACAACGCCGTCCGGTGCGCCGAGTCGTGGAACGACTTCGACGCCGCCGTCGAGAGCGCAGTGCCGTTCTCCATTGACTTACCGATCGACAGGGGGCTCGGGGCCATTCCGGAGGCCGTGCGGCTCCGGCATCCGCATGTTCGAGGGCGGCATCCACTCTTCGCGTTTCTCGCCACAGGGTCGGGTGCCGCCGAAGTTCTCGCCGCCGAACGCCCCGATTGGCCTCTCGGGCCGATCGAGGCTGTGGCGAGCGTGGACGGAGTCGTCGTGTTGCTGGGAGTGGACCACACCGTCAACACCGCGATTCACCTCGCCGAGCAATATCTGGGACGATCGAGGTTCTACCGCTACGCGAAGGTTGCTGCTCCGAACGTGTGGGCGGAGTTCCCGAACGTCCCTGGCCAGAGTCACCGCTTCCATGAGATCGAGCCCGCACTTCGTTCAGCGACCCGCGAGACGACGATCGGCGATTGTCGAGTCCGCGTCGTGAGAGTGCGCGATGTCCTTCGCCTTGCTACGGAGATGGTCACCAGGAACCCCAGCGCGCTTCTCTGTGACGAGGCGGAGTGCCGGTGCGATGCAGCGCGGCGGCAACGTGAAGCCGTGCTGAGCCGCTAAGGACGAGGCTGGCGACGGAGACGGGCCGTTACCGGACGAGGAAATTCAAAGCGTTCGTCCCGGCACCGCTCGTAGATTCGAACCTCGCCGTGTCCGACTCTCCAATCACCACGAGTCGGTTCGCGAGCCGCCGTGCTGCACTGGCGATGCTCGTTCGTGCCTTCCCGGGTTGGACAACCACGTTGCTCGGCCTCGGCCTCATCGCCGGCGTGCTCCCAGCGCTTTTCGCCGTATCGATTGGGGCGCTCGTTGCCGCGGTTAGCTCCGACGGCAATGTGATCCCGCCGATCATGATGATGGGCGGCATCACGATCACCCAGGAGGTCGTGTCGAGCGTTCAGAGCTACATCTCGTTCGAGTTGTATGCGCGATTCGACGAGCATGTTCTCGGACGCATCATGCGCGCCTGCTTGTCGCCTGATTGGGCCGGTCATCTCGACGACCCGGAGATTCAACGGCGGGTAACGCTGGCCAAAGCGGCGGCCCGTTTCGGTCCGGGCGAGTTCGTCAGTGGGTTGTCGGCGAAGTGGGTGCTGCGGGTCGAAGGAGTCGCCGGGCTCATCGTGGTAGCGCGGTTCAGCGTCGCGGCTGCAATCGCACTCGCGGTGACCTGGTTGGTCTACGGGAACCGGATGGCCACCTCGTACTTCCGAGTGAACCCCTACTGGGCCGAGCCAATGCGTCAAGCGTCGTACCTCCGATCATTTGGCCTCCAGTCCGCCGGCGCGAAAGAAGTACGGGTCTTCGGCCTTCGTGACTGGGTTCTCCACCGGTACATCGACCGCTGGTCAGAGACGATGCGGGAGCTGTGGGCGGCTCGACGGGTCGACTATTGGACCTTGATCCCCGTCGGCGGGTTGGTCCTGGGCGTGCACGCCTGGGTCATCACCAGCGCGGTCACGGCGGGGCTCGCGCGTCGAATCGATGTCGGTGTGCTCGCGGCGTTACTCCCGGCGTTGATCACCGCGGCGGGACTGGGCGGACGCGAGGGCGACGTGTGGGTTGAGAACGGCGCGGTCCCGATCCCTTCGGTGCTCGAGCTCGAACGCGCCGTCGCCCAGCTGCCAGCTGGTGCGTCGGGAGCGATCGGACCTGACGCGCCACGACTCGCGCTGCGTACAGAAGACCTGCGCTTCACGTATCCAGGGCAAACGGACGAGGTACTCGCTGGAGTGACGCTGGAGATCCCCGCGGGGACTTCGCTCGCCATCGTCGGCGACAACGGCGCGGGGAAGACGACGCTCATCTCGATCCTGGCCGGCGTGCTTCGCCCGACGGGCGGGCGTGTCCTCGTAGACCACGCCGACCTCGCCGACGTCGATCCCACGGCGTGGAGACGTCAGGTCGGCGCGATCTTCCAGGACTTCACGCGGTATCCCTTGACGCTACGAGACAACCTCCTCGCCGGCGACACGACGACCGACCTCGACGATGCCTCGTTGGTCGTCGCCCTCGACAAGGCGGGTGGCCGGGAGCTGTTGGCTCGCATGCCCCGCGGCCTCGACACGATGTTGTCCCGCAGCTTCACCGATGGAATCGAACTATCTGGCGGCGAGTGGCAGCGCGTCGCGCTGGCGCGCGCTCTGGTCGCCGTAGAGCGAGGTGCTCGCTTGCTCATCCTCGACGAGCCGACCGCGCAGCTCGACGTGCGCGGTGAGGCAGAGCTGTTCGATCGCTTCTTGGACATCACCGCTGGCGCGACGGTCGTGCTGGTGAGCCACCGGTTCTCCACTGTGCGGCGAGCGGACAAGATCGCCGTGCTGTCTGACGGACTTGTCCAAGAGTTCGGGACGCACGACGAACTGCTGGAGCGCGAGGGACGTTACGCGGAGATGTTCACTGTGCAGGCGGCGAGATTTCGTGACTGAGAGCCGTCTGCCACCACGGTGGTCTGTCGCCTTGCGTCTCACCCGTAAGGCGATCACGCTCGACCCTTGGCGCAGTGCCGCATCCGTAGCTCTGTCCGTGCTCGTCGCTGCATGCGGCGCGCTGTTCACCGTGTGGTTCCGCGACATAGTGAACGCCGTTGGCAACGGTGACCGCGGTGCGGGCCAGGCGTCTGCACTTGCGCTCGCAGGAACGATCCTCGTGTGGTCTCTCTTCGACTACGCCGGCAGCCTCGTCGGAGCCGTGTTGTCGGAGAAAGCGCGGCGTCTCGCCGACGAGGAGTTGCTCGCCGCCGTCGCCGGTACCGCGGGTCTCGAGATCCACGAAACACCCGAACACCTCCTACAGCTCGAGCGACTGGAGTGGGAGGGATGGGAGTTCAGCCAAGCGACCCCGGCATTGGTCGGCCTGCTCTTCAACCTCGTATGGATAGTGAGCACCTTCGTCGTGCTGGGCACGATCAGCCCATGGCTCTGGCTGCTTCCGTTGGCCGGCCTGCCGTCGCTCGCCATGTCCGGCAAGACCAACGGCCTCTATCGCACGGGAAACGACGCTGCAGCAGAGCCGACGCGTCGAGCCGAGGCTTGGTGGTGGCTCGCAACGGGATCGGCATCCAATCGCGAGTTGCGCGTTTTCGGATCGGAGCAATCTGCGTTGGAGCGATTCGCCAGCGCGCAGGCCGATCGCCGCGCCGCCCAACGGACGCTTCAAATCGAGGCGCGGTTGATCGGGCTCGCGACGCGCTCGATATTTGCGGCCGCGTACATCGCCGCGGTCGTGTTCGTCGTGCACCGGGCAACGCGAGGCGCAGCGACCCCGGGCGACGTGATCCTCACCGCCGCGCTGGCCGGACAGGTCCTGAACCTCGTGAACGGAGCTTCCGAAACGGTGCAGTGGAGCCTCCGCACGCTTACCGCCGCGGGTCGATTCGTGTATCTGCTCGACGTCTCGCAACGCTCGCCGTTGCGCGGGACCGCCAGTCCACCGGACGCGCTGACCGAAGGCATCCGACTGCGAGGCGTCAGCTACGCCTACGCGGGGAGCACCACGCCTGCACTTCGGCGGGTGGACTTGCTGCTCCCGGCCGGCAAGACAGTCGCCATCGTCGGCGACAACGGCGCGGGGAAGTCCACCCTGGTGAAGCTGCTCTGTGGGCTGTATACGCCGGCAGAAGGCACCATCGAAGTCGACGGAACCGATCTCGCCGACGTCGACATCGACGCCTGGCGTGAACAGATCTCGGCGTGCTTCCAAGACTTTGCTCGGATCGAGCTGAGTGTTCGAGAGTCGGTCGGCACCGGCAGCCTGGAGGCCGGCCCGCTCGGGAGTCGCGTCGAGTTGCCGTCAGACGCCAAGGTCGGAACTGGCGTCGCTCGCGCGGGCGCCGAGGCCGCCGTCGATCGAGCCGGCGGATACGACGGCGTGCTTGGACTGCACTATGCCTCGGGGGCCGAACTCTCGGGCGGAGAGTGGCAGCGAGTCGCGCTTGCGCGTTCGGCCATGCGGTCGGCACCACTGCTGTTGGTCCTCGACGAACCAACCTCTGCATTAGACCCCGACGCCGAACGCGATTTGTGGGAGCGCTACACAGCGCAGTCCCGCGACGCTGCCCGCAATGGTGGGATCACCGTGATCGTGTCGCATCGGCTATCCACGGTTCGATCAGCAGACCTCGTGGTCGTCATTGACGACGGGAGCGTCGTGGAGACCGGCTCGCACAACGAGCTCATGCGAGCGCGAGGTCGCTACGCCCAATTGTTCGCCCTCCAGGCGCAGGCGTACAGCTAGCGCGCGGCTCGACATCACTGCGCTCAACTGAAATCGCCTCCTGGACCGAAGTCGTGATTCGCGTTTGTGCCAGGTGGGAGCGCCTGACAAATTGGCGATCGTGGGTTCAGGCGTCGTGAGCCCTGGCGGGGATTGGGTGCGTCGCCAAGCCGCGGGTTGGAAGTCCAGCCTGCGCCTTGTCACGACGGTTCGTCATGCCGGCTGGGTCGGCCCAACTTCGATGGCTGTAAGGGTCTTCTCGGCCCTCTACGGCGCGGGTCGGGCTGTCGTGATCGGCCTTGTCGTGGGCAGAGTCGCATCTGTTGCCGCAGGTGCCGGCTCCTTCGCCGATCTCGCCGGCCCGCTCGGCCTCTTCGGCGCCGTACTTGCTCTCGAACAGTTGACCGCGAGCGTGGCGGAGCCGTTGACGATGGTCGTGGGTCGACGACTCGAGGAGCATTGGCGTGGCAGCGTCCGTGCCGCGCTGGCCGCCCGGGCCGACATCGCTCTACTCGAGGAAGCGGAAACTCAGAACGACATCGCCGTGGCGACCGCTGGTGCCGCCGGGGTGACGATTTCCAGCGCGGTCGTGTCCGTGACCGACGCGATTGGCGTGACGACGGCCCTTGTCGCGTCGGGTTTGGTTCTTGCCGGTCTGAGTGTGCCATTGGCGGCCGCGTACGTCGGTCTACTTCTCACGGCGCGCTCCGCGCTGCGGGCGAAGTCTGTGGCCATCGTCGGCGTTCAGCGCGCCCAGGCGCACCACATGCGACGGCGGTCCTACCTGGGCACTCTGCACCGCGGCGCCGCGAAGGAGTCGCGGGTCTATGGACTCGCCCGCTTCGTTCTCGATCGCCACGACGCAGTCCACCGCGAGGCGCACCTTCCCGTCTTCCGGGCCTACTGGATGCGGTACCGGCTCCAGCTCCTTTTCATTGGGCTGGCGGTCGGTGTGCTCACCGTCATCGCGCTGGTCGCGGTGAGCGCCGCGGTCCGCGGCTCCATTTCGCCAGGGCGGGCGACGACGTATGTCCTGGCCGGCGAATCCATGCTGATGGGGCTGGCCGCGTCGCTGTCGCCACGGACTCAGGCGGGCACGCTGTTCGGGGCGCTCGATCGTCTCACGAATGACCCGAGGGTCGACGTTGTGGTCGGTCCTGATCGCGTAGTGAAAGCCGAAGCGAGTGGCGGCACCGAACTGCTTCGCTTGGAGGGCGTGAGGTTCAGCTATCCGGGCGCGGACAGACCCGTGCTCGATGGGATCGACCTCGTGGTTAGGGAAGGTGAGTGTGTGGCGATCGTCGGCGTGAACGGCGCCGGGAAGACCTCACTGATCAAGGTGGTCGCTGGCCTGTATGAGCCCACGGCGGGGTGTGTGTACGTGCGCGGCGAGCCGCTCACACCGGACCGGGTGGAGGCTTGGCGGGCCGAGCTCGGTGGGGTGTTCCAGGACTTCGTGCACTATCCGCTGTCCGTGCGGTCGAACGTTTCGCTAGGGCGAGGCGAGGTGCGAGGTCACCGTGCCACGGTCGAGGAGTCGCTCACCGCCGCTGGCGCGAGAGGGTTCATCGAGACGCTGCCGTCCGGCGTGGAGACAGTCCTTTCGAAGGAGCTCGAGAGCGGCACCGAGCTGTCGGGTGGTCAGTGGCAGCGGATCGCGCTGGCGCGCTCGTTGTATGCCTCGGCG
>Ga0183260_10003468_pt1 | contig 12711 bp, 16 predicted proteins | sample AntDrymUQ4972206_2_FD_129768 | JGI IMG/M metagenome (GOLD analysis project Ga0183260, IMG submission 129768) | Polar desert sand microbial communities from Dry Valleys, Antarctica - metaG UQ497 (22.06) (version 2) (version 2) | ecosystem: Environmental > Terrestrial > Soil > Desert | place...
AGATCTTCGCCTCGACCGGCGGCACAACCCTTGCCGAATACATCGAATTCACCGCAACCGTCCCGACATGGACAAAGAGCTACACATATCTCGGCAGCAGCCAGCTTTCAACCATCACGCCCAACGGAGCAGGCGGAGAAAATACGGAATACAATCACCCGGACAGACTTGGCACTAGAGTAATCACCAATCAGCAAACTGGCAGCAACTCCGAGCAAGCGCATCTGCCATTCGGCAGACCGCTCGACGCCGAATCGACCGTAACGAACAACAACAAACGCTTCACCACCTACGACCGAAGTGCGCGCACGGGTCTCGACTACGCCGTCAACCGTACTTACGACTCAAAGCAGGGCCGCTTTACCCAAGTCGATCCGATAGGCATGCAGGCCGCTTCGTTAACCTCTCCGCAAACGCTGAATATGTACAGCTACTGCGGCAACGATCCTGTAAATTATGTTGACCCTTCCGGCTTATTCTTTGGAAAGCTTTTTAGATGGATTGGAAAAATCTTCAGAGCGGTGATGAGGATTCTGAAGTGGGTTGTCATTGCGGTCATAGTTGCGGTCGTCGTCGTTGCTATGGTGTCATTACCGGGTGCACAAGCTCTTTTAGGCCTAATAGGAACGATTCTCGGAAAAATCAGCGGTTTTCTGGCTTTTACTGCGGTCACGGCAGAGGGAGTAACCGTTCTCGGTATAGGAGCAAAGGTAGCTGGCGTACTTTTTGGTGTCGGGGCACTTGCGAGCAAATATGCCGGGAGTGGATGTCCTGACCCCCCGGATTGTACCGGCTCGATCACTCTTCCTGGAGAAACAGTTACTGTTGTGGCTATGAGTGGCTTGTTTCGAGTACTTCATGGAATCGCGCGAAGCCCTATTGGACAATGGCTGTTACGGCAACTCGACAGATTATTTAATTTTTTATGGAGAGTAGGAAGATGGATTGGCAGTACCGCAAAAAGCGCAGGGCGTTGGATTGGGGAAACGTCAAGGAGTGCATGGCGATGGCTAAGAGGTGGTTCAGTTGATGGAACTCGACTAAATCACATATTTGGAAACAAAGAGCACAATTTGGATGGGCTTGTTCAACAATTCGGATCCCAGGAAAAAGCGTTTAATGCCGTCCAGAATGCTGCAAATCAGGCATTGAGAAACGGAAATCTTACGCCCAATGCTCAAGGAGTATTACCTGAGGTTGGGAATATTGTTAATGTTGGCGGGACTAATGTTCGACTTATTGGTGGAAGGATTATTGATGGAAGCGTCAGAATTTCTTCATTTAGTAGACTAGGGTTATAGTCATGGAAAACAATATGACCTTACTTGAACAGGCGATCATCTCTGAAATAGCTAAAACTAACGACCGGGAATTTCCTTTTATAAACGACCATATTCCTTATCTGAAGGTGAAATCTCGCAGATATACGGGAGTAGGCGTTTATGTGAATTTTGAATACCAGCTAAAAGGAATGACGTTAAATCAAAATTTCCAGAATGACCTTTTATTAAGTGGAAACAAAGAGCTTCACCTTGACATTCTGAAGTATAGGCTCGTGTATGTTCTCAGTATATCCAATGGAAGAATTGAAACTTTAGAGCTCGTTACGGATGGAGATGAATCATGGGATGGTAACTACAATTCCTTTAAGTTTATCGATCCCTGAAATCAAGATCTATTTATTCTTTTCATTAAAACATGAATTGCCAGGAATCGATCCCTATAGATATCGTCCTTTTACTCTGCCAAGTGGAATCATAGACTTTGTAAACGTGTTTCTCAGTGCCTTGATTTGTTACGTATGAAACATTTTATCAAAGAAGTGATTCCTCCGCGTCCATTGAAATAGCTTCGAGTATCGGGCTTTGACGCTACCGAATGGAACCATAAATGTTGGAACGTACTATCCCAAGCCGTAATCTTGAACTGTATGAAGCATTTTATTCAAGACCTAACACCTCCCAGAAAACTGAGTAGTTTCGAGTGTGGCCTTTTGACGCATATTCAGCAGAACAAGGAACCCGCAGCGAGCCCGAGATCGATCACGATTCGTACAACGTCAGCCCGTCTGCTCCGCTCATAAAGGAACTAAAGGAAATGTATGTCGAAGCGGAAGAAAGAATTCCCCCGCAGTTTCTGCTCAGCGTCTTAGTAGGCTATGGTGCTGTCCAGTGAAACAAAAAAGGCCGGTGAACAAAATGCAACCGGCCTTATGCTTCGAGAAAATGGCCTATTAACTTACCCGCTCGCGAGTCTTTCCGTGACCCCTTCGGGGTTCAACGACGATGCGTGGATTAGCAGGAAGAATCGTGATGTGACCATTTCGTCTAAGGTGTCCTGGTTAGCTTGGCCTGCTAACTCCTTGAACCACGAGTTGGCGAGTTCTAGGATAACTAAATGCATCCCTACACTCACCTCTGTCGAGTGCTTAACTGATTCGTCCAATGCCTGGACGGACGAGATGCTCAATAAAAAATACAAAATCACTCAAGATCCTGAACGTTCTTGGTGGTATATGGGGATAAAAAGCAACCCTCGTTCCATTTGTAATTCTTTCAGTATCTGATGCTGTTTCCTGAAATAGTCGCGTAGAGTCGGACATTTTATTCACTCCTTTTGGTTGTTTATGCCGGGGGCTAGCTCGGCCCATAACCATAGCAGATCAATGTGTTACGTCAAGTCCCTTTTGCAATCTTCTTAAGCTGGGAAGCCGAACTCCACCTCATTGTGCGTTACCTCCCAAACAACTTCTGGTATGAGCTACTGGCTTTCCGCTAGCGAGCCTCACTGTGACGAAGAAATGTTCTTAAAAGGCGGACGGGGATGACCGGGCGGAGATTTGTCCGAGTTATCCGGTTTCATGCTAACCATCCTTCTCGCGTCAAACGAGCTAGTATGATTTAACACAACAGAAGGACGGTCACTCGCAGATACTGATCACCACTATATTTTTTCAATATGTGACTAAACGCTGCCTTAGCCGAGAGCGGCATCGGGATCGTACCAAGGTCGGAAGGATTAAAGTTGACCTTAACCATTGACTTGGCTTGTGCTCCGACGCACGCAATCCCTCGATTTTCGAGAATTACGTTTGTAAGATCTTCGCGAAAATTCCCGAGCGACGAACCTTCCCATTTGTATACCTTGAAGAGATGTTCATCCTCCCTCTCAAAGAATGCAAGCTCTGAGGTGCCTTTCGTCTCAACCAGCAAGAGGTATCCGCGACGATCAGGGAGCCCCATGTGGTCATTGTCCAATTTCTCAGAGATCGTATTACTGTCACCGAAGTACGCGATCACCTCCGGTTGATACGAATAGTTAGCGCATCTTGCCCGAAATGGTTCTTCAGCTCCCGATGGTCGTCGAATCGTCGTCCATTGATGCGCAACAACCTGCCACACTACTCCTTTTTTCACCCACACATGCAAACTTCTTAATTGGGTGTTGTGGTCGTCGTGCTTTCCAGTGGCTAGATGCGTCATGACAGCAGTATTTCCGTAAACTTGAATGTCGTAGTCGTCGGTCGCCAACGACGGATGACTCATCTTACTGTTTGCACGGATGTCTCGGAGCAGCTGTGCTTTCGTTCCGACGCTGCCGTCCAAGTCTGTATAGCGGTAATCGCTTGCTAGAATGCGGTTCAAGACTCTTGCGTCGCCTCGCGCAGTGGCCGAGGCCCACTCTTGGTCCAGTTTGATCAGTTGTTGCTTAACGCCGCCCCTTTGTGATAACGCGGAGGTGGCAAAGAGGATAGTAAACAGAACGATTGTCAAAAGTCGTTTCATAATGTTATCTCCTTCAATCCATATCCGCGACGCTTTCCAAATGGATTTCTCCTCACCGTTCATTGAGTCTCTCCGTTACAAGCACGCACAACTCCTCTTTCGGTAGACCAGATTGAGAAGACTCAACTAATAGGGAATGGCTTCGGTTAATCTGCATTTGTGCGCCGCCGAATGCCTTAGTTATGCTAAGAGCAAAGCTAGAGAAGTCCGTGTACTAACTTACGCACCGAACCACGTTGGATCGTATCAACAGGATCTCGATATTAATTATCGTAGCTCGAGGAGACCTTGGCGGTCTTTGGTATTTTGCGAGTTATTCGCATGCAATTCCGTCATGATCGCGATCCAGATCGTAGATGTCGTTTCCAAGCACCCGTACCGGTCCGCGTACGTACGCCGGTCCATTGCCGCGTCCGCCGGCGCAATCGACATCGGATGCAATTGGGACGCACGCCGAATAGTTTGGATCACCTTTCGCATCTGGTCGCGACACATGAGGTTTAGATTTGGTCGCCGACAATTCGGGGGCCACCGAAGTAGAAGCACTTGAACTACTGGGCTGTGAAATCTGCTCGGCGGATCTGACACTAGTGTTTACTGGACTGTCTGAAGAAGGCCTGTCGCAGCACATGGTCCCTATAGAGAGCAGGACTAGAGTCACTCTCAGAACATTCGTATGGTAGTCTCTCCGTCATGCGGCCAGCTCCCGTCCGGACACCAAGGGTGGCTAGTTTTTGACAGGCTTCGCTCCGAAAGGTCATGGCGGCTATCTGCGCAAAAACACGTCTTGCTGGACAAGACCGAATGTCAGCTTGTATGGCATTCACGACTGCAATAGTAAAAACCGTTGGATTGTCGATAGTGTTTCTTCGCTTCTGTGACGGCTGGTCGGCAGCTCGAAAAATCTCCTAAATAAACTCGATTCTCGGAAGCGGGCAGACGTGAGCCGCTGGACTCATGCACCTCGTGATCGCCATTCGCCTGCGCATTTTTGTTTACGTAATATCGCATATTAGTTTTTGTGGTTTGATTCTTCCGTTCAAAACCTAATCGTGTTCGGACAGAGCATCATCTGGACCAGCTCGCTGTTCTATTCTGATGTCGCATGTTATGCAATTGATAACACCTTGGGCGATGGATCGCGGTGAAGACGCACTGCTTGAATATGACGGGAATAGACAAACGATTCGACCGAGTGGAAAATTAAAGTATCTCGAACAAATTAAGTGTGACCATTATGTACACCCGGTCGAGCTCGGAGATCCGTTTCTTACCTGAGAACAAATCCGGGGAAACGCCAAAATGTATGTAACTGTGGGTAGAAAGTTCAATAGATGACAAAAAGTTGCCAGATTTGGCAAGTGAACCTTAATAGGTGTTTTCCCTGCGCAGGCCACAGTATTTTAACTTTACGGTTTGGTCGATAATGTCATAGCGAAAACGCCATCGAGCGAGTCGAAGTCGCCATTGACCATTCTCTGGCTGTTCGCCCGTGAGTTTTAGGATTGGATGCTTTCGGCTGAGGTTATACGGATCAGACTCCAGAATTATAATGGCTTTCTGGAGTTGTTTGGTGAAGTCAGGCTGTTGTTTTATAAGTCGTTTGGCCAGGCGCTCAAAGTGAGGAGACACCAGGACCGTAAACCCGCTGCTCATACCTTTGTTTTTCTTTTAGTTGTTTGTTTTTTTGGTGCTCCAACCAGTTCGGCTAAGAAGTCTCCGGCCGGTCGGCCCTTGCCAGAACTAAATTCCGCGGTGCTAGTTGCGATATGACGCTTGACCGCCGGATCCTGCATTTCAAGATAGTCTTCAAATTCGTCAATATCCATGAGCCCCGCAACAGGGATGCCGTCTTTTTCGAGTATAAAATACTCCTTATTGACCCGAATCCGCTTGACCACAGCACCCAGATTAATCCGAGCTTTGGTGAGAGGGATGTTTGTAACCATAGAATTGATTTGTTTCTTCAAAGGATTTACCCCTTAATTAAGATTGATTAACGTTGATTGAAATATAACATGCGTAAGCTACGCTGTCAACTTTCTTTCAAACGTGCCGTGGCTATAAAACTTGTCCACAGTTGACAGATTTGTCATAGCGAGGATCGCAGTCTGTCATTTTAGAATACAGAATTTTGTACTCAAACTTATGACAATCTCTCAACATCTAGCTTACTTACGCTCGGAAATTCAGAGTCACATTTTCTAAATAAAGTGTCTAAATAAAATAAGTAACTAAAAGACTACACGGGTTGTGGATAAGCCGGTTCGAGTTGCCATATGTGACAACTTTTCCCCGCTATTTGTGGTTTGTGAGCAATGTTAATTTGAATACATCAATTAACAGGCACCCCCCGGGTGATGAGGGATAAAGCACTGAAAACGGCGCGACAATTTTCATCCGGGAACTTTGAATACCAAGCTCATAGGACCGGAGTTTACAAAGTTGAATTACACATTCCGTTTCCTGTGGACTTTGAAGTCCGCGACGATACGGCGGTATTGACTGGAACCATCAGAATCCGGAGACGAGGGCATTGGACTGTTCTCAGTTACGATACAATATATAAGCCGAATGCTTGTGATTATCGACAAGTCCATTTGATACGTAAAACTACGCCAAGCTTGTAGCTCGACGATGGATGCACACTAAGCATTATCCTCTACACGGGAACCCGGCCGAACAGCTTTCAGGAGACGAAATACGACGCGGCCGGGCGGCGCACGGATCACAAGGAAAGATGGATCGCCGGGCCGCAGCAGATCATCTCTGAGCGAACGTCTGCGACCGGGTTCGATGGCGAGGGACGTGCCGTAAAGACCACATCGAGAACCGACCGCATAAGCTCACCCGCGTCTTAGACAGTTCTGGGCGCCGGTCTGACCAGCGTCAACGGCACCGACAACTCGAAGATCGAGACAAAGATTTTTGCCGGCGGAGCGCAGATCGCTTACCAGAAGCTGGGAACCGTGGCGTGGCTGCACGAAGTGGGTCAAACAGGGGAATCGACATACCTGAGAACCACATGGGCAGGAATACGAGCCTCTGGGACAGTCGGTCAGGACGGCCCCGCCGCTGGAAGAACCTCCCCCTGCGGGCGCCCCCCCCGCCGCCAACCGGCGATTCATTGTTTCCGGAATGGCAGTGTATGCTTGCGGCCGCAATAGAAACACAGCTGCCTAGGCATTGCAGTCAGGCGGTCCAGCAGCAGGTCTGGAATGAAATAGGAGTTAGCTGGGAAAAGATAGGCGGAAACGCGACGAAAATCAATAGGTCTTCGCAACAATCAGACCCGACAAGATCCCCGGAAAAGGCGCTTGCAGCGTCGTCGCTCATAAGGACAAGCAAGCCTCTCGACATCAAGCCAGCGGCTGTCAAGAAAACAGATCCGCGGACGGCGCCATCCCGCTCTATCTAAAAATCACTGTCTGTTTGATAGGGTCGCATGTCGGATGGTTGTGGGAACGATTCAGAAAAGGAGAGACGGTATTGTGAAAGTAAAGGCGCGAATGGCGAAGAGCGGCTAGAGATCAGTCTGAACTTGACATTTATCACTTTTATTCGGCCGCCTTATCATTGGTATAATGCCCCCGATGATTGCCGAAAAAACAGGACACGCTGCCGAGATCGCAAAGCGCCTGAAAAAACTTTATCCGGTTCCGACTGTCGAACTCGACTACGAGACCCCGTTCGAGCTTATACGAGATCCTCCGTAACTCTCGCTTCGACTGGGCCGACCCGCTGCTTGTGTTGATCGATCCGTGAGAATCCTCGACGGCCCCGAAATCTTTCAATCTAAAATCTATAACAAACATCGGTGTTACTATGGAGTTCCGCAACTGAAAAAAGGGTTGCTTATCATTGGAAATCGCACTGGACTGAAAAATCACGAACTATGAAACAGAAGCTGCAACAGGTTATTCTCCGGTCGAATTTGCTGCGCCCCATGGCGCTGACCTCCATACGGAAATTCCAGCTTGGCAATTATAGACAGCGTTTGGGATTGGGGCTGGTCGATCGTCCGCATTACGGTTATTGCGTTTACAATGCCGGAGTTCTTGCAAAAAAGCTTGGTTATGATCGTATCAGCGTCCTAGAATTTGGAGTGGCCGGAGGAAACGGACTCATCAACCTAGAGTTCCATGCTGAGGAAGTTTCCCGATTGCTTGGAATAGATATTGATGTCTACGGGTTTGATACGGGCGAGGGGTTGCCCGATCCAGTCGATTACAGGGACCTACCTTATCACTGGAAGAAAGGTTTTTTCAGGATGGACATTGCCAAACTAGAGGCAAAACTTAAAAAAGCACAACTCGTTCTTGGCAATATCGATCAGACATCGAAAGACTTTTTCGAGAAATATGAACCTGCTCCGATCGGAGCAATTATGCACGATTTCGATTTTTATTCATCGACCGCCACAGCCCTGAAAATGCTGGAGGCAGATCAAAAATATTATCTTCCTCGGGTATTTAGTTATTTCGACGACACTATCGGCAATGAAATCGTCCTATACAACGATTTCACGGGCGAAAGGCTCGCCATTAACGAGTTCAATCAAAAACACGACGACATCAAATTCACAATTCCTTACTATCTGCTTACCCAGCCGGTAATCGAGCAGTGGTATCACCAAATCTGGATTTGTCATTTTTTTCAGCACGCTCACTACAACGATTTTGTAAGCGAAGAAAATCAGCAACTGGAATGTTTGTGAACCCGCTCTGGAGTCAACGAAAGAACGCCTGTCACCCGTAACCTCGACTAATCAGCTTTGTTTTTTGATCGCTTTCGCGGCGGCATGTTTTAGATCGAGAATTATAGGTGGCACGAGTCTAGACAAGATTCGCTTAAATCTTCCCGTTCGGCGCTCTTCCGGCGTCATCTGCCAATTGGTCCACGCCGTCCGTTTTGTCTCTCCGGCGGGCCGGCCATTGGTGTAGTAGTAGAGGGCAATAGACTTACGAGTTCGATCCGGCGGACAGGTTATCGGTTTCGGATGACCGTGATATGAATAATCGGTAGTATTGAAAATCACACAACGATTGAATATCGGCAGGATTTTGGCCTCGCAATTCGAAATATCGCGATCCCAAAGTTCGAGATGGCCACCATAGCTTTCTTCCCAATCTTTATTTAAATAAAGAAGTACATTTATTCTTCGATCGATCTTCAGAACCGGGTGATAGTTAAAGTCAGTATGGAGCTTTAGAAAACCGTTATGCTCCAGTTGATGAAGGCCTCCGCCCCAAAAATGAGGATCAGGTATCAGTCCATGGATCGCGGTAAGACTCTCTAGAAATTCGATGAACGGCGCCGAATTAAACTGGTATAAAAGAAAACGCGTTAAATCCCCGATTTCGACCTCATTCTTTTGCGCGAGCTTTTTCTGCGTCGCATCATCATAAGCGTCCCACTCGATACTTTTTGCAGCAGGGAACTCCCTCAAAACCCGATCCAGCATTTCGGCCGGCATCAAATCGTCGATCACGACGTGAGGAAAGGGCGTTGCTTTTTGGTAGTCGTCTTTAAGACGTGACGCCAGTTCTCTAAGTCTTGTTTGAGAAAACGCCAAATTTTGAGTGAGGTTTCCCTCTCTGGCGCGGTTTTCGGCAATCATATATAAATATAAACAATCGAAAAAAATTCTTGTGGTACTGATCTCGAATTTTATCATACGTTCTTTTCCGTCTCAATAAGGATAGAGAAATCCGACGCGGCGCGCCGTCGAACAGGCGGTAGTGCGTGCATTCGCCGTGCCTCAGCCTGTGCGTCGGACTCCGACCATCCGAGTTCCATTAAGCGGTTAGCGACCTCACGGGCAACACGGTATCTCGGCTGCGAGAAATGCCCTAATTCTCCGTAAGTACATACAGATAGATACCCGGCTTTTTGGTAACGTCCTCGTCCAACATGAGTTTATGTGTGGCGGAGGGCCTGGAAAAGCTCGAAAGGGCTTGCTTCTGAGAAGTAAATTGCGAAGAAATGCAGCGGAATATCACGTCACTTTCACTTTAGTTCGAGTTGAATAAATTTGATAATTAATCAAGAAAACCACACTTGGCACACTATCGGCACACCTATACGGACATGTTATCGGAAACGGCCGACGAATGTCCTATCAAACTATTACGTTTATTAGGGTTAAATGGAGCCGGTGATAGGACTTGAACCTACGACCTGATGATTACAAATCAACTGCTCTACCAACTGAGCTACACCGGCTAAGAAGTGGGACGACAGCTTGCTACCGCAAACGAAAATACTAGCAAACGCCAATTCGGATTGGCAAACGAGGGCATAAATCGGTCCGGCGGGGAACAAACGGCCAACGATCAAATGTTTAACAATGAAAATAATTGTTGACTCAAGGTAAACGTAGGCGATACCATAGAAACTGTCCATTAGGACGATCTCTTACCCGCCATTTTGTTCCCCTTGCGTACTAATACGCATCAAGATTATTTGCAAAAGGAGAAATACGTGAATTTCCAAAGATCTTCGAAACTCGCTTTCGCCGCATTCGGTCTGCTGACCGCTTTATTCGCAACCGCCGCGTCGGCACAGTTAAAAGTGCTCATTGCGCCGAAAACTACGCCTCCAGTTGCGCCTGAAGTTCGACGCGAACTTACGGTTGCCGAACGAAACAATCTTTATTGCGCCGGTTACGTTCAGAAATCCGGAATGCGCACCAACCGCAAGATTATCGGAGCTGTCGACGAACAGGACGGACATCTCTTTTCGCAAAACAACTTCATGTATATCAACATGGGCGCAGATAAGGGCGTCCAGATCGGCAATCTGCTGAGCGTTATACGGCCGCGCGGCCAGGTCAAAACTCGCTGGACGGATAAAGACGACGGCCTCGGTTTCTATGTACAGGAAGTTGGTATCGTCGAGGTCGTTCGGGTAAAGCCAACTATTTCGGTTGTTCGCGTACAAACGTCGTGCGACAACATTCTAATGGGCGACCTGATTCAGCCGATGCAGCCGCGCGTCAGCCCTAAATATAAGCAGCGTCCCGCTATGGATCTTTTCGCGGAGCCGTCGGGCAAGGCTGTGGGCCGGCTTTTCATGTCGCGCGACGGTGCGGATCTGATCCAACGCGAACACATCGTATACATCGACCTCGGCGCCGAAGACAAGGTGAACGTTGGCGATTACCTTACAATATTTCGTCCACTGGGGAAGGGAAACCTGTTCGTTAACGACACAGACGAATCGGTTTCGTCACGGGCGGGCGGTTTTCAGAGCGACGAATATCGCGGCGGGCGTTTTTCGAACCAGTCGCAACGTGAATCGGGTTCCTTCGCACGCGGCAAGGTTATGACGACCAGTGACGCAAAGGGATTTCTCCGTGTGCCGGTCCGAAAGGTAGTCGGCGAAATGGTCATTCTCAATGTAAAAGAACGAACAGCAACTGCTTTGATCACACGCAACGCTCAGGAGATACACCCGGGCGATTGGGTCGAAGTCCAGTAGTAGGCAAAAATTGAAAAGTGAAAAGCCCGTTTCGACGGGCTTTTTTATGATAATTATTTAACGAGCTCTGTGGCAGGTTTTTGACGCTCGCGCAAGAAATAAGAAAGATATTCGTACATAGACCAGCACGCGGCGACGACAGATACCCAAAGTGCTCCGCGACCTACCAGGTATCCGAAAACGCGCCAATCATCGGTTGTTAATTGAAACGCGAGCAGACGGGAAAAAGCCGATCGGACCTCGGCGACTTCCCAAAATCGAAACGTCGGATATTCCATTCCGAAGTTAGATACGGGCGGCGGACCCGAAGCCGCGGCTATTAAAAGAGCCACGATAGCAATACATTGCGCCCACATCTTTATCTTGCCGCTGTTGTTCGCCTGGATAACAATTCCCTCGGCCGCCGCGACGGATCTAAGGCCGGTGACGATGAATTCGCGTCCAAGAATTATAACGACGGCCCACGACGGAGCAAGATGCTTTTCGACCAAAACTATCAGGGCTGCCGAGACGAGCAGTTTGTCGGCGATCGGGTCGAGAAACTTGCCGAGCGTCGAAACCTGGTTTCGACGCCGGGCTATCTGCCCGTCAAGAATATCCGTTAAGGACGCGATCAAAAATATAGCTATCGCTAGAACGTAACCGCTTATACCGAGCACTTGCTCCGCTATGGGCGTCAGCAGCACAACGACCAGTAGCGGCACGATCATTATACGGGCAAAACTGAGATAATTCGGCAGGTTCACGGCTGTGTAAAGTGTATGTGCTTCGCGTAAAAATTTCAACAGACCGATCGGCGCTGCATTCTTGCTTCAGGGCGCGCTAAAGCAAGTGAAGCAGAGTGAAGCAAAGATAAAGCATGAAACAAACTTGTTTCATGTGAGGTGAAACAAACAGCCCCGAGCGGCAATCACCGGTTCGAGGCTGTTTTTGATCGTACTGTTGACCGTCTATGGCAGAAATCCGAGATTGCCGCCACCCGGGAAGTTGACCAGGTTCGGGAACACTGCGGCGAGCGTCTGTGCATCTTGCGGAAGTCCGAACCAGCGCGATACTGTGGCTGCATATTGATCGACAGATGTGGTCGGTATCCAGCGGCCGCGAGAGCCCGTTCCGCTATCCGTGTCGTCTGGGCCCGAAGCACCGGCGACAAGTGTCGGAAAGGGTGTGCCGTTCGAGGTATTCATACCGTAGAAATCGCCGCCCATCACCGAGCCTCCGATAACGAACATATGATTTCCCCATGCGTGATCGCTTCCGACAACGGCGCCTGAGCCCGCTGGAACGAGCGTACGCCCGAAATCGGAGAGCGTAAACAGCGTGACGTCATTTTGCACGCCTTGCGTCGTCATCTCGTCATAAAAGGAACGCACAGCCTGGCTGAACTGTGCAAGCAATCCGGTCTGCCCATTGGCCGCAAGCTGATTGCTGTGCGTGTCGAAAC
>Ga0183260_10003470_pt1 | contig 12706 bp, 13 predicted proteins | sample AntDrymUQ4972206_2_FD_129768 | JGI IMG/M metagenome (GOLD analysis project Ga0183260, IMG submission 129768) | Polar desert sand microbial communities from Dry Valleys, Antarctica - metaG UQ497 (22.06) (version 2) (version 2) | ecosystem: Environmental > Terrestrial > Soil > Desert | place...
GCGTGGAGACGGTTGACGTACCCCACGATAGCGTTGATGTAGTTGCTGCCCGAGTAGGCGGGGGCGACGCCGTTGATGCCGAGGATGCAGTCCTCGTTCAACCCCAGGTGGACGAAGTTGATGTTCCAGGTCTTCATCGCCAGCACCATCGTGTCGTCGCTCGGCCCGTCGAAGATGCCCCAGCCCTGGATGCAGGCGTACACGTGCCCGGAGTAGTTGACCCCGTGCAGCTGCACCGCCTGGCCGGCCGCGTTCACGATCCGGTTGCCGCTCACCCGGAGCGCTGAGAGGCCCCCGGGCGCTGGGGGCGGCGGCGGGGTCGGAGCCGCGGTCGGTGCGACCGTCGGTGTCCGGATCGCGGTCGGAGCAAGCGTACCTGTCGGGATCGCCGTCGCCGTAAGGGCCGCCGCCGGCTTCGGGATCGCCATTGGACTTGGAGTTGCCATCGGACTCGACGTCGGCAAGGGCGTCGGTGTCGCCGCCGCGGTTAGCGATGCGATTGAGGTGACTGCCGAAGCAGGTGTTGCGGCGGGGCCTCTTGTGGTAACCGGTGTCGACGCGGAAGTCTCGGTCTGTACCGCCGCCGGCGACACCGTGATCTGGAACCACACGCCGTCATCCTCCATCCAGGTCGTTCCGTCGATCACTGGCCGTAGCTGGAGGTAGTGGATGCCCAAAGCATCCGGCGCGCGCACGCGGAATCTAAAGGTCGCGATCTCGCCAGTCCGTACGTGCAACGCGCTCTGGACCGCGACGCGGTCGGGCGTCGGCCAGCCTAGCTCAGGTGAATACCAGCTGCGGTCGTCGCCGATCACGCCGAGGTTCGCCTGCTGTCCGGGCATGTCGCGTGACCACGTCAGGTCCGCGGTGTTCACAAACTGAACGAACAGCTCCTCGCTCGCCTCACCGGGCGCGAGGACCACGTGCGGCGACTGTGTGAACCAACGGCTATGGAATTCAGCGGACGACACGATTGTCAGGAACACGCCCTCATCTTCCATCCAGGTCGTGCCGTCGATCACCGGACGTAGCGGGAGCGTCTGCGAGCCCGGGATCTCAGGCGCGCGTATGGTGAAGCTAAAGGTCGCGAGGGCGCCAGGCGCGACGAGATCTTCCGTTTGTATCGCGACGCGGTCTGGCGTCGGCCAGTCCTGGTTGAGTCCGGCGTCGCTGAACTCTGTGGGGTCTCCAACAATCCCGAGGTTCGCCTGTTGGCCCGCAACACCCTTCCGCCACGGCTCCGTGCCGCTGTTCAGGAAGCGGACCGTCACCCATGTCAGCGCGTTCGGGGGAAGGACCGGGTAGGGAGACTGATCGAACCACGCGGAGTGATAGCGGTCCGGGTCTGCCGCAGGCGCGAGCAACAGTGGCGGCGAGGCTGCCTGCATCAGCAGCAGGGAAGCCGCGAGCGGATCGATACGCGCGGGGGCTCCGAGTGCGTCGATCGTGACGCTGGGAGCCACTGCCGCGGCGAAGTCCGCCCGCAGCATCGGCATGCCCAACGTCATGCCGAGGACGATAGGGAATACGGCCGATGCGCCGAACCGGCTTTTCAAGAGTGCCTCCACTGGTTTTTCCGACTTGCTTTCCAGTAAAGGGCGACCTCTTGCAGCGACAATGGGTAGCCTGGCTCGATACCTGGGTACATAAGTCCCACAACCCAGAACGACAGCGCGCAAGTGGTGCAAAGCGTCACACGAGCGTCACCTAAGCGTCACATGGCACCACCTCGCGCGATCTCACAGACTTCGAACACGATCGCGCAGAACATGCAGCGACGGCCGAGCTGCTTACGACGACGCACTCGGTCCAGACTGCAGCGCATTGTTTTCGCGGCGTCCAACACACCGCAGAGTGGATCGCAGCGAAGAGGACCGAGGCGGGTCTTGCAGTGACCTGGTCGCGCACCACCCAGCGAGGCCAACCCGCGGCGGGGTGCGCGCGGGCGGACCTTGTCCTCGGTGAGCGTCGTCGACTGCGGGCGACAGCCTCGTCACTTGTCCGCAGGTGCCAGCTGACTACGGCGAGCTTGCGCGCGGCTGTCACGATCGCCGTCTGTTCACACGCCTGCTGCAAGGGCACCGGAAGAACGCGCAAAGCGGACCGGCACGCGGATCGCGCCGAGCGCCGCTTCGATGAGCAGCGCGCGGGCGTGGCGCCTAGTCCTGCCGACTGATGTGACCGGTGTACGCGGGGCGATTACCAGATTGGCGGACGCGAGGGACGGGGCGCAGATGGCTCCCCAACTGATTCGGCCGGCCGAGCGTCGCACGTCATCAACGACCGCGACGATGGGCACCGGTCCCGACACCGGGAATGGTGGTCAGATGCCTCACGTGCACGTCGGCCAGCGCTGGCTCGAGCAGCGCGCGGTCGACATTGACCTCCTCGGCGAGCGAGGCGAGGAGAGCCGCAAGGCGCTGTCCACTTGACTGCGCTCCTCGGCCGGGGAATTCGGCAGCTTGCAGCCAGCGCCCCCGATACCCCGAAGGCGTCCTGGACGGCGCACCGATGAGGTTCCGTTTCAGGACGGCTTGGCTTGGACGCGGTTGCGCTGCTGATGAGACTCGCCCGGTGCGCGACCCGCCGTCGCAGGGCCCGATGGCGGCGCTCTCGGGTACTCGGCCGCGGTGCGGGGCGCTCAGGTGGGCTTGCCGTTCCCGAGCGGGGCCGTTCCCCTTCCAGGACAGACTCGACTTGCGCCAGCAGGACGGGTTCCTTGAGCTCGGTGTCCTTCAGGCGTCGGTCCAATGGATTGCGTTCTTACGTTGTATTCTTGGATCGTTTCACCGGGAGCGGGCGCGATCCCGACTACTGGCCCGGCCCCGACTGCGCCGGAACCCGGAGCGTCGCGGCGAGTGATGGCAGCCTGCGGGTCGGTGCAGGGGTCCCGGATCGCTAGCCGAGTCGACCAGCCTGCCGCCGTCAGGGGACCGCAGACCTCAGTGCGCGGCTGGCGGCAGCGGCGTCGCGGCAAGCTGCGGCGCGAGATGCGAGCGCGCCGGGGCGACGGACGACACGCGTGGCGTGACGATCGCCCACGACGCGAGCGGCGCGAGAAGGCCAAGGGAAACGCCGAGAATAATCATCGGGCGGCTGTACGTCAGGCCGAGGTCCACCGAGGAGTACACGACCTGCCCCACAACGAGCGCGATGGGTAGGCACGCGATCAGCTTGTCGCTGGGCGCCTCGAGTTGGCGAACGAGGCGAGCCCCGACTGCCACGGACTGGACGACGATCCACCACAGGACCGCGAAGCCGAGCAGCCCTGCCTTCAACCATACCCACGCCACCGCGTTGTGGGTCATGTAGCGCCAGTATGTGAATCCGGTCAGCGGCGGTGGCTCCTGCTGAAAGAAGTATTGCTGGCCGAGACCGACTCCCGTCAGAGGGACCTCGCGCAGCGTGTAGGCGATATTTGCGTTCTCGATGTCGCGCCAGATGTTCGAGCTGCGATCCCGCTCACTTATCACTTCGGGCGCGATGACCCCTTTCACCGCGCGGACGGGCTGCCCGAGCATGCCGCTGTCCTGATTCCAGAAGACCGCGAAGTACGCGGCCAGCGCGACTGTCCCCGCCGCGACCACAATGAGAGTTCGGCGCGTACGTACGGCTGCAAGGCAGACCGACACGACGAGAAGCGCGGCGGCGAGCGCGATGAAAGCGACGCGCCGCTGCGTGAGCAGCTCGGCCACGACGATCGGCGGAACGAATGCGGCGAGCCAGTACGTAGTCCTCGAGCGGCCCAGCAGCAACCCTGATGCGACTGCCAGCACTATCGCAGCGTTGAAGAATAGGACGTCCTCGTGCGATGTGACGGCCTCCAGCGAGATGCCTCGCTCGGAGACGGCCGCGGCGTTCCAGATCGCCTGCATCGACTTGGCGCCGACCAGCGAGAGCATCAGCACCAGCATTCGCATCACGTCACGCCGAGTTCGCAGCAGATTCGTCGCGAGGAAGTAGAGCGCGACGAAGTACACGGGGCCCCGCAGCTCGGCAAGCATGGCCGACTGGTCCCAAGCGCCACCCCGAGCAAACCCGACAAGCACGCCGACGACGAAACAGAACAGGTAAGCGCCAATCGCGTAGCCCACCGGTCCTCCGCGGAGATCGGGGGCCGCCGATCGCGATCTCTTCGCGAGCCATGCGACGAGCGTCAGGGCGATCAGCATGTCGGCCGCGCTGAGGCGGAGGTCCACGCTGGTGAAAGCCGAGACGTTGTCGAAGAAGTGCGTCTGCGCGGTGATCGGATCAAGCCCGACGATGCCCCATTGCTCGAAGAGGAGCGCGGCGGCGACGGCGACATATATGCCCACGATCGGGCGAGCGACGACCGCGGCCGTCAGGAGGACGCCCAAGGGCCCTATTGCGAAGAGCGGGTGGCCTCCCGTCCAGGCAATCGCGGCGCCGTAAACGGCCGCGATGGCGACGACGATGTTGATTAGCGCAAACGCGCGCAAGCTCGTGCGTGGGCTCGCCGGCGCGGCAACGGCCGAGGTGACCTGAACCGCGATCAACGAGCGAGCAGTGCTGCGGCCTCGAGCGCCGTGCCGCCGAGCACCGTCACCACGATCGCGCGTTTGACTCTCGCGCGGGTTCGCGCGCCCTCGCGGCCATCGGCGCTCGTGATACCGACGACAGCCGCCAGGATGGCCATCCCCACCGCCAACAGGATGATCACCGCGTTACGCTCGCGCTACTAGCCGTCCGGCCTGCGGATCCGCCGCGTTGAGGATCAGAGCAGGCGTCGTGACGGGCGCCAGCGCCGCGAGGGCGCTGCGTACGAGGCGCGCCCGTCCCGAATCCGCGCGGACCACCAGGAACAACCGCGCGAGGACCGCGTTCCACGAGATGACGAGCGCTGTGGCGGTGAGCACGGGGGGAAGGTCGACGACCACGTAGCGGAAGTCCCGCTCGAGTGAGGCGAGCATGGACGGAAGCTCGCCCAGCGGGGGCCGATCGTTCTCGACGCCCGCCGGCAGCAACGACACGTTGCGGTGCGCCGTGGGGATAACGGCAGCTTTCGCCTGTACGGTCCCGCGGAGGCAGGCTGTCAGCCCGGGGGCGTCCCGCGCGCCGGCCCCGTCGGTCACGGTGTGATCGATCCAGTTCGCATCGATGATCAGCACCGGGCCCGAATGCACGTCCCCAAGGGCGGCTGCCGTGCCGAGTGCGACCGTGCTGGCCCCCTCACCCGTCACGGCTCCCGTGAACGCAAGCGACCTCAGCGCCTCCGGTGATGCGTTGATACGTGCTGCGATGGTGTCGAACAGGCCGGTCGGGGACGAGCGCTCGCTCACGCGGTGCGGCGACGCATCGCGCTCGGCTCGTTGGAGGGGTCGAAGAGTGTCTGCGCGGTCGCGTCTCGAGCTGTACCCGTGGCCTTCTCAACGACGCCGAAGACTTCCACGTCCCTGAACCGGCTCAAGCCGACGAGATCGCGGATCCTGTCGTCGAGGACCGTCGCGACCACGACCAGGCAGGTCGCGAGGGCGAGTGCGCCAACGAGCGCGACGGCAGCGATGAGCGACGCGCCGCGCGTTCCACCCGTCGGGAACGGGTCAGCCTGCGGCCGGTCGATGACCTGAAACTGCACGCTCTCGGCCATGTCCAGTAGGGCCGTCGAAACGGTGCCGCGGTCGAGCCGCGTGCGGAGATCGTTCAGGCGCACCTGCGCGACGTCCACGGCTAGCCGCAGCTGGTTCTGCTGGTATTCGAGGTTCGCGGGCAGTGGCGTAGCGCGCGATCTGGTGAATTCCTCGAGCGCGGTCTGGGCGACGAGCGCCTGCCTCTGGGCGATCTCGAACTCTCTTTGGTAGAAAGCGGTCGCGGTCGTCGTCGCGGCCAACCGGGCGTTCTTGACGCGACCCTCGCGCGCAGCGAGCGCGGCCGTGACCATCTCGGCCGCGATGCCCGGCTCGCGCGCCTGATACGACAGGCGAACGAGGTTGGTGCCAAGCGCCTGGCCCCTGAACCGGCTCCGCACCTCGCCCCGGAACCTGTCCTTCTCTGCGGCCGCCTCGTATGCCGGCTGGAGCGACGTCTGGCCGATCACCTCGATGATGAAGCTATTCGTCTGGACGAGCTGCGAGAAGAGCTCCGCCTGCTCGGCACCGGGCGACATCCTCCCGAAAACGAACTGGTTTGGATCGTCGGCCTCTCCGGTTTGGTATTGCTGGCCCGCGCGCTCGACCCAGACCGTGGCGTCCGATTCAAAGGTCGTCGTGGACACGTCGTAGGCGGCGAAGAGACCGGGTACGGCAATGAGGGCGACGGTGAGCGCGACGAGAAGCCACAGCCGCTTCGCCGTTTGTATGTACCGTTGCAATGCCCCATCCATCCCGAACGCCCCGCGCTGCTTGGCGTTCGTGCGAACCACCCGAATTGCTGCAACTGTGCGGATGTGGCGTTGAGAATCAGTTGAGGGCGCGCCGGAGCTGCCGCGAGACCGAGGCGCGGGGTTGACCGATCGCTCGGTCGGCAATGTGCTTTCATCAGTCCGTGCGGACCGGGCCGACCGAACGACGAGATCTCAGCGAGCCAACGTCCCTTCTGGCCCTCGCGACCGGCCTAAAGCGCGTAGCCCTGCTCCTGCTCGTGTGCGTCGGTGTCGTTCCCGGCCTGTACCTCGCCACCCTCGCGGCCTTGAGCCTGCGTCCGACCCGGCCGCTCGGGACAGTCGCGGAGTCCCGGCTGCCGCGGGTCTGCGTGCTCGTGCCTGCGCACAACGAGGTACACGACCTGCCCGTCGTGCTCGAAAGCCTCCGCGACGTCGATTATCCGCGCGAGCTCGTCGCGGTGCACGTCGTGGCGGACAACTGCACGGACGCGACAGCGGACGTGCCGCCGCGCTACGGCGCGGTCGTCCACGTCCGGTCCGATCCGCGGCACGCCGGGAAGGGCGCCGCACTCAACTGGTTGCTGGCGCGTGTGCTGCGATCGGATCCCGCTGCGCAGGCCTTCGTGTTCGTAGACGCCGACAGCCACGTGTCGCGCGGCGCACTCCGCGCGTTCGCCGCCGCCTTGGCGGGAGGCGCGAAGGCCGTGCAGGGGCTCGACATCATCCAGCCGGTGTCGAACCGTCCGCTGGCGACCCTGCGAAAGCTGGCTTTTCATCTCGTTTGCGACCTGCGGCCGCTCGCCTACCAGGCGCTCGGCGCCTCGGCCGGCTTGCATGGGAACGGCATGTGCTTCACCCGCTCACTCGTCGAAACGCTGAGCTGGGACGAGGCGTCCGTCGTCGAGGACGGCGCCCTCCACCTGCGGCTAGTCGAGCAGGGGATCTCCGTTGTGTTCGCGCGCGACGCGCTCGTCACCGCGATTGCGCCCGAGGAGCTGAGGCCCGCGTACGAGCAGACCGTTCGCTGGGAGCGCGGCAAGTTCGACCTGTTCGGGCTGAGCGTGGCGCTGGTCGCGCGCGGCGTGCGGCAGCGAGACCGGTCACGCGTTATCGCGGGCATGGACACTCTCATCCCGCCGTTCTCCGTCACCGTCGCCGCTTCGATCGCCGGCGCCGCCGCCGGTCTGGTGTTCGCCAAGCCCACCTTCCTCGCGGCCTCCGCACTCACGTTCGCCGGCTGTGCCGCCTACGTCGCACGCGGGATCGCGCTGTCGCGGATCGGCGCCGGCGAGCTCGCTCGCGCCGCGCTGTTCGCGCCACGGTTCCTGGGGCTGGAAGCTCTTCGTCATTGCCCGCGTGGCCGGCGGCGCGGGGCGCGGCCGCTGGACGCGAGCGGAGCGTCCACCTGCTCCCGCGGTTGCTACCTCCCCGGCCGGGCGCTCCGACGCGACCGCTATGTAGCGCGACGCGTCTCTTCCTCCATGGCGACCGCAGGGCTGAGATCGCGGCGGTCAGCGGCGCTCCCCCTGGCGCCGGTGCCGCACCGACGCTGCGGCCCGGTCCCGCAGAAAGCACACGTTTTCTTGACACCCCCGTGCGTTCATAGACGCAGACAGCGGGGGGGATGGTTACGGAGAGAGTGCGTGCGCAACGCGTCATCGCAGGCGAGTACACGGCACCCGTCGCCTTGCGTGCGCGCGCGACCGCACGTGAGACGGATGTCCCGCGGACGGTGCAGCTTGGCCGTGCGGCGCTCATCGACGTGGATGCACGGATCGGTGTCATCCCCGAGCGTGCGCTACGTTCCGGTGCTCTGAGCATCGGGGCCGCCGCCGTGGTCAGGAGTGGCTCCGTCGTCTACGCCGGCAGCACGATCGGGGATGACCTGCAGACGGGTCACAACGTTGTCATCCGTGAAGGGAACCACATCGGTAACGGATTCACGATCGGGCACAACTCGGTCGTCGAGGTGGACTGCACCATCGGCGACAACGTCAGCGTGGGCGCCAACTGCCACATCGGCTCGCAGACGACCATCGCGAACGGTGCGCAAATCGCGTCGGGCGCCCTCCTGCTCGACGACCCGCATCCGGGCAGCGCCACGCGGCTCTGCGCGCGCGGTCCCGTTATTCACGAAGGAGCTCAGGTCGGCGCCAACGCGACCGTCCTTCCGATCGTGGAGATCGGTGCCCATGCTCTTGTGGGGGCGGGGAGCGTCGTGACGAAGAGTGTCGCACCGGGCACCGTCGTCGTCGGCAGCCCGGCGAGACGGCTGAAGCTCGTCGGAGCGGTCCGCTGCCCGCTCGACCTGCTGGCTGGCGACTACCTGAGCGAGCCGGTGCGCCGACGCGGAGAAGCACGTGGCCGCTGAGGCAGCGGAGCTCCACATTGACCTCCCGCTCCAGATCGAGCACCCGCACCCCCAGGAGCAGGTCGCCACGCGCTCAGGCGTTCCGGCGGCGACCTACTTCGTCGCGAAGAGAACGCTGGACGTCGTGGCTGCGTCCATGCTGCTCCTGGTCCTCCTGCCCGTCTTCGTCCTGATCTCGATCGCGGTCGCGATCGATTCCGGCGGCCCAGCCTTCTATCGAGGGACCCGCGTTGGTCGCCACGGCCAGCTCTTCACGGCACTCAAGTTCCGCTCGATGGTCTCGGGCGCTGACCAAATGCCGCACCGCGCCCTCATTCGTGAGCTGATGGAAGGCGCCGACTGCCAGACCCTGTACAAGGTGAACGGGGACAAGCGGATCACACGCGTTGGCGCCTTCCTGAGGCGCACGAGCCTCGACGAGCTTCCGCAGCTGTGGAATGTGATCAGGGGCGACATGAGCCTCGTTGGGCCGCGGCCAGACGTGCCCTATGCCGTCGAGATCTACGAGCCGTGGATGCGGCGGAGGCTTGCAGCCACCCCGGGCATGACGGGCCTGTGGCAGGTAAGCGGGCGGAGTCGGCTCAGTATGCGTGACATGCTGAGGCTCGACGTCGAGTACGTGGAGCGCCGCTCCCTGGCCCTTGACGCGAGGATCCTCATGCTGACCCTCCCCGCTGTCCTGTCCGGCGACGGCGCCGCCTAGCGTCGGTCGGGTCGGCGGTCCTGATCGTTCGCGGTACTCCCGTCGCTCCTCCCGGTCTGTCACGACGTAGAGGTCGAGTCGCGGGGCACAAGGCCGGCGAGTCGGGCCCGGTCGACCTACGCAATTCTCGCCCGCGGTTGGACCCGTGGTAATCCCCCACGCGGTGCTTCCACATGGCTGAAAACCAGTATTGAGACACCCTCGTTTGGAGGGTAACAATCCGGTTACGCGGGTCGTGCGTAGTCATCGATGACTGGGACGCGCACGAGTCGTATATGGACTGGAGCTGGTCGTGGTGGGGATTCTGGCGGTAGCTGATGCCCTCCCTGGGTATGGGGAGCGTTCGCTCGCCTTGGGCGACCGCTCATTGGCGCACGACATCCGTCGGCCGTTGGCCGCCCTGTCGCTCTGCGTCGAGCTGCTGCTCGACGGCCGCGGCAGCGACTCCGCGTTAGCGGACCAGCTGATGGACACCATGCGCCGCAACGCGAAGCTCCTGATGGAGCTCGTTTCGAGCGAGCCGTTGCCCGGCCAGGCCTCGGACGAGAGCGAGGTCGACCTGTCGATCGTCGCAGCCGAAGTTGCCGAGGCCTGCCAGGGGTGGATCGCACGGCGCGGCCAACGCCTGACCGTCGAGCTCCCGGACGCGTCCGTGATCGTCACACCACCCCGCGCCGACCTTGTCCGCGCGATCATGAACCTCGTCGATAACGCGTCGAAGTTCGGTGCTGACGGTGACGTGCTCACGCTCCGCGTACGCCGCCAGGGAGACCACGCGATGCTGTCGGTCCACGACCACGGACCAGCGGAGCGCAACGGCGGGGAGTGCGGCCACGGGATCGGTCTGGCCGTAGTGGGGTGGGTCGTGGGCCGCGCCGGCGGCAGGGCCGGGCTGGAGCGACACGGCGATGAGACGGTGGCCTGGTTGACGCTACCGATCGTGGCCGCGCCGGCGCCGCGCCGATGAAGATCCTGCTCGTCGAGGATGACACCGACGTACGCGACCTAACTGCGTACTCGCTGCGCCGCGAACGACTTTCCGTGATCGAGGCTGGAAATGGACATGAGGCGATTCAGCGCATCCGAAAGGAGCATCCGGATCTCGTCGTTCTTGATCTGGGCCTGCCGCGCCAGGATGGCCTTGAGGTCATCCGTACCGTTCGTCAGAGCGGCGATGACGTGCCCATCATCGTTCTGACCGGCCGGCGGGATGAGAAGAGCATCGTCGAATGCTTCAAGCTCAACGTGGACGACTACGTGACGAAACCGTTCAGCGCCAAGGAGCTGGCGCTGCGCGTGCGGGCGGTGCTCCGCAGGGTCAGTGCGCTGGAGTCAGGCCCGCATCCACTCGCCGCGATCGAGGTGGGTGGGTTGCGGCTCGATCCGGAGACGCATGAGGTGACCGCCAGCGGCGAGCCGGTAGAGCTCACACCGATCGAGTTCCGCATCCTCTACCTGTTAACGACGAACGCCGGTCGGACGGTGACGTCGAGCCGGATCCTGCCATACGTCTGGGGGCACGACGGGGGCGACGCGAACGTGCTGCGCACGCACATCAGCCACGTACGTCGAAAGCTCGCTCAGGCGACGGCGTGCCCGGGTGAGATTAAGAGCGCCAGCGGCGTCGGCTACAGGTTCGTGGAGTTCCGCGGCCAGCTGCTCGCGGCCGCCTCCCAGCCTGCCTAGCTAGCTGTACGGCCCCGGGTGCTGATTGCTCGACGGACCGGCAGCCCGGGACGCATGGACCACAGCGACGCGACAACGACCGACAACATGAGCCACGCTGCGAGAAGCTCCACGGGGCGCGCCTCGACGACTGATCGGATCGCCCACGCACCGGAGACCCCCATGGCGAGGTAGCACGCCGCGATCGTCAGGGTCCGGGCACCAAGCGCCTGTGCGCGGCGCGACGCTCCGACCGCCGGGATCGCGGTGTGCCGGCGCCTCGGATCGATGCCCTCGTACACGCCCCACATGGTCGGGCGAGACGCGTGCCAGGGGAAGTCGGACCAATTTCCTATGGTGGTACCCTACCCCTCCTGGCCGCCGGCGTCACCCGGCACGGCGCCCGCGGTTCTCCGGCCGCCGCGCGAGCCAGAGCTGGGCTGCACTCGAGACCGCCACGCCCAGGAGCAGGCCACCGACCACGTCACTCAAGCTATGGCGTTCCACGTACGTACGCCCGAAGAACGTGATAGCGGTCAGAACGACGAGGAGCGCCGTCCCGAGCCGCGGCAGCGCGGCGGTCGAGGCACCCGCCAGAAACGCCAGGCGTGCGACGTGGCCGCTCGGAAAGGAACCCGGTGTTGGGACGGGATCGCCGAATAGCCCCCCGACCGCGCGCAGGATCTCCCGCGCTCCGGGCGGCCGGGAGAACGATTGCTTGACGGCAAACTCGACGAGCGCGACAACAAGGATGAAGAGCGGGGCGATCCAGGCCCACGATCCGCGACGGCGGAACAGCATCACCGCGAGCACAGCGGCGATGACGAGCGTCGGCGTCGGGCCGCCGATCCAGGCGACTGCCGCGGCGACCAGGTCGAACCCGGGGATGCGGATCGCCCTGAGCTCCGTCGCGAAGGCCTGGTCGATCCCTGTGATAACGCCGCGTCGACTCGCCCACGCGAGCAGGACGAATGCGCCGGTGAAGATCGCAGTGCGGAGCTCGTAGCGGCCGTGCACGGAGGCGGCCATCCCCGCGACCCTGTGCACGCTGACGGCCTCAGCTGACGCTAGGAAAGTCGCCGTGCTGGCGCAGGTAGGCGACGACCCCACCCGCGCTCAGGATCTCCTGCGCGAAGGGAGCTAGCGGACGTAGCGCCGCGTTGCCGCGCGGGGTGCGCAGGACGCCTTCCGTCAAGTCGAGGGCCACCTCCTCGCCGTCCTGAGCCATGCGGATGGCATCGCTCGACTCGACCACCGGGATCCCGAGGTTCACACAGTTGCGGAAGAAGATGCGCGCGAAGCTCGCTGCGACGATGCCGCCGACACCGAGCCTCTTCAGCGCCAGCGGCGCGTACTCGCGAGACGAGCCGCAGCCGAAGTTCTCGCCGCCGACAAGGATGTCCCCCGGCTGCACCTCTCTCGCGAATGCTGGGCGCGCGTCGCAGAACGCGTACGTGTGGAAAGTGTCGGCGCCGACCATGAACGGAGCGTAGCGGCCGGGAATCATCTGGTCCGTGTCGAGGTCGTCGCCGAAGACCCAGGCCCGCGGCATCAGTCGTCCTGCTCAAGCCCGCGGCTTCGCCGCGCGCCGAGCTCAGGGCTGGTGGTGTTCGCGCCTCGCGGCAAA